>Ga0075158_10002285_pt1 | contig 14012 bp, 14 predicted proteins | sample JI91814BDNA_FD_70968 | JGI IMG/M metagenome (GOLD analysis project Ga0075158, IMG submission 70968) | Wastewater effluent complex algal communities from Wisconsin, to seasonally profile nutrient transformation and Carbon sequestration -... | ecosystem: Engineered > WWTP > Effluent > Algae... | reverse complement strand
CATAGGAGCTATTCGGTACTTCTTGAATCATTATAACCAATGGGCTTATGAGAAATTCTTAGATGACCTTGACGTCATTGAATGCTTTATCACTTAGCCTAACCTTAATTCCACCGCCGCTAGATAAAACAATACGGAAGGAGAGGGATTCGAACCCCCGGTCCCTTGCAGGACTTCTGTTTTCAAGACAGATGCAATCGACCGCTCTGCCATCCTTCCGTATCTACAACTTTAAATTGTGAGCAAAAGTATATATCTATCCAAGACAAAGATCAAGGAAACTGTTCTAAAAAGCGCATATCATTTTCTAAAAAGAGGCGAATGTCGTTTACGCCGTGGCGAAGGAGATAAACGCGCTCGATACCACCGCCCCAGGCAAAGCCTGAAGTCGTCTCTGGATCGATACCACCTGCTTTTAATACTTCTGGGTGTATCATCCCAGCACCACATACTTCTAACCAGCCTGATTGCTTACAAAGGCCGCAGCCTTTACCGTGACAAAGCGTACAGCGAACATCGACTTCTACACCCGGCTCAACAAAGGGAAAGTAGCTCGATCGGACGCGGATCTCTATCTTCTCTCGGAAGACTTTGGAGTAAAACTCCTCGAGTGTTGCCAAAAGGTCGGCAAAGCTTACCTCTTTGTCGATATACATAACGTCTATCTGGTGAAAGAGGACATGAGAGCGAGCTGATATCGTCTCATTACGATAACATTTACCTGGTGAGCACATCCTTAGAGGCGGTGCAAAAGACTCCATAACACGCTGCTGGAAATTCGTTGTATGCGAGCGTAGAAGCGTCTTAGCATCTAAGTAGTAGGTGTCTTGCATGTCGCGCGCTGGATGGTCTTCTGGGTAGTTAAGGCCGCCGTAGTTGTAGTAGTCAGATTCTATCTCTGGGGCCATGTAGACAGAAAAGCCCATACCTTTAAGGATTCCGAGCATCTCATCGATCATTTGTGTTAAGGGATGCGCTCTACCTAAAAAAGACTCTGAGCCAGGAAGCGAGATATCGAGGCGCTCTTTTTCTAATTGAAGGTTTAGCTCCTCTTTCTTTACTTTTAAAAGAGTAGCCTGTAGATGCTCTTCGATAGCATCTCTACAAGCGTTAATCCACTTACCTGCTAGAGGTTTTTCTTCTGGAGGAACATCTTTAAGATCTTTCATAAGGGCCGTGACCGGCCCCTTTTTCCCGAGAAAACGAACACGCAGAGATTCTAAATCTTGCGTGTTTTTAGCCAAGCTAAGTTCGCATTGAAACTCTTTTTCGACTGCTTCTATCTTCTCTTTCAAGACAAGTCTGCTTTACGCAACAAGCGCTTTTTTAGCTTGCTCTACAATGGCGCCAAAAGCATGTGTATCTTCCACAGCAAGCATAGCTAACATTTTTCTATTCACGTCTACTTTTGCCTTAGCAAGACCATCGATAAGACGGCTGTAAGAGATGCCATGAACACGCGCAGCAGCATTGATCCTCTGGATCCATAGGCTACGGAATTCTCTCTTCTTCTCTTTACGACCTCTAAAAGCGTAGGCCCAAGCTTTCATCAAAGCCGTGTGAGCTAGCACATGGTGATTCTTACGATCGCCACGAAATCCTCTGGCCTGTTTTAAAAGCTTCTTAATTCTTTTTCTTCGTGCTGGAGCACGCGTTACTCTTACCATAAATCCTCGTATTATAAACCGGACATAATTCGTTTAAATTTTTCAACAAAGCTTTCAGAAACAAGTGCTGGGTGCTGAAGACGACGTTTTCTAGCCGCGCTCTTCTTTGTCAAGATGTGGCGACGTCCTTTTTGCCGACGGAGCAATTTCCCAGTTCCTGTGAGTTTAAAACGCTTTGCAAGTGTCTTTTTAGTTTTCGCCTTGGGCACTTTTCTTCTCCTTTGGTTTCTTATCTTTGCTAAGAGGTGCTACGACTAAACTGAGCACTTTTCCTAGCAGTTTAATAGGCGCCTCTACCGAAGAGACGTCTTTTAAAGATTCGAGTACTTTGTTTAAAACCGACTGACCATTCTCCATAAACATGATCTCTCTACCGCGAAAGACGCAAGTAAACTTCACTTTAGAGCCTTTTTCTATAAACTCTCTTGCGTGGCGAATCTTGGTTTCCAAATCGTGCTGGTCGATATTGGGTTTAAACTTTATCTCTTTTAACTTAGCTTGGTGTGTCGCTTTCTTATTGATCTTCTCTCTTTTCGTTTGCTGGTAGCGAAACTTACCGTAGTCTATAAGCTTACAAACAGGAGGGACGGCAGTTGGGGCTATTTCCACTAAATCAAGGCCGTATTCCTGAGCCTTTCCAAGAGCATCGTATAGGTTAAAAACCCCCATCTGCTCCCCTTCTTCACTAATAAGCCGTACTTCTCGCGCCCGTATCTCTCTATTTACTCTCAATCAATCGCTCTCTGTTTTACTTTACATATTCGCTAGGAGGATAGCATAAAAACCTAATTTGGGATATAGCTGATTCGAACAGCTGACCTCCACGATGTCAACGTGGCGCTCTAACCAACTGAGCTAATATCCCAAAAACTTACTACTACCCTCTTCCATTGAATTTTAGCTTTTTGAGCTACTTTTGTATAATAAGCAAATAGTTTATACTAGAACGCGTTTCGTATCTAGAAAAAAAATAGCGAAGATTTTGTTATACACATCGAGAAAGAATCACCTTACAAAAGCGCACGACTTTTGGCAAAAATATCTCACCAAAGGGATGCATGTTATCGACGCTACAGCCGGTAATGGCAAGGATTCTCTCTTCCTTGCAAAATCTATTTTAACTTCAAGCTCCGGCTGGCTTTGGACAATCGATATTCAAAAAATTGCCATAGAAAACAGCAAAAAACTTCTTAGAGAAGAGCTTTCTTTAGATCTTTTTAGCCGTATCTCTTTTCTAGAAGAGTCGCATGCAACTTTTCCAGAAAACCTACCGCCTATCAACCTTATTGTCTACAACTTAGGCTATCTACCCGGCGGAGACCATGGGATCACAACAAAAACTCCAACGACCCTTCAAAGTCTAGAGGCGGCCCTCCTTCTTCTAACCTCAGGGGGTTACCTATCTATTACTCTATACCCTGGCCACAAAGAAGGCAGCCTTGAGAAGGAAGCTGTCCTACTTTTTTTAAGGAATCTACCCCCCTCTTTTACAGTAATGGTAGAGGCTCATGAGAACCCTAGAGCTCCTAGCGTTGTTTTTGTTAATAAAAATTTTTAAAAACCACTTTCAATTTTTAACTTCTCTTGTTTAGAAGCTTTTTATAGATTATAATGAACGTCAGTGGTAAATAAGGGAGAAGTTTAGATGTCTGCCTCTAGAAATTTTATGCCCTATAAGTTTTCACCTCCAAAAGGGTCTCTGAAAGATATAAAAAAATTCCTAGATACCCACGCCGTCCCAGAATCTTCTGATTTAAAGGTCGTTCTTAAACAGCTCTCTAAAATTAAGCGCTCGGTAACGGTTGCTTTAAAAGCAGCTCCTCTTCCTTTTCAGTCCCATTTGAAAGAGGAAGAGAATCTTCTCCAGACTTTAGCAGGCCGCTGCCAGCAGCTCCAAGAGAGACGCGATGTTATCAATTTAGCCGAAGAGGCGGAAAATCTTGCCAATACCTCGCCAGAAAAGACCCATGACGATGTCGCCTTGGAAGCTAACCGCCTGCGTACTCTAATAGATCTTTTTTTAAAATCTCATAGACCTTCTCGCAACAATGCAAAATTTATTCGCTTTGCGAGAGCTTGTATCGACAAAGCAGAAAGACACGAAGCTCTTATACAAAGCAAGCGCTCTTCTAAACAGGTCTCTTTAGAGGTCAGTCGTAAAAATGTAGAGGGGCCCGAGTCTGTTGAATTAGCAGAGTCTCTCTATGAGCTCGCCTCTCTTCTATACCAAGAAAAGATCGATCTTTTTAATACAGCCCTTGCGAATAACTTCTCTTGTGCCGCTCAAAAAGAGATCGCCTACCACGCCTCTGTTTGCAAAGGTAATCTTAAAGCACTTCATAAGAAAGAGGATCGTCTTAAGGTAATCCAAGCTATTTTAGGCTATGCCCATCTTCTTGCTGATTACTACATGGATAACACCCCCTATCCAACAATTGTTGAAATCCACCACCTCTTTGAAGAGCTTGAGCTCGTCAATCATTTAGAGAAAGCGGATCTGTCGGCAAAATAAAGCCAAAACGCTCTTTCCAATCTTTCATCAGAAAGAAAGAACCTGTTATCAAAATAAGATCTTGCCGCTCTCTTGCTTTAGCAAAAAAGGTCTCAAAGTGGCTCTCTGGGTTTTGAAAGAAGGCTGCCATAAAAGATCTTGGAGCGAGCCGTGGATGATCACCCTCGTGTAGATAGATGGCCTCTGCTCTCTCCTCTATGAAAGAGGCTACCTCTGCAATATTTTTATCGCGACTCATACCAAATATTACAGAGACTCTACGATGTGGAAAGACTTTTTCTAACCGCCAGAAAAGCTTTTTCATCCCATCTAAATTGTGGGCTACATCGAAGAGAAGCGTAAAGCCCTGCATAGGGATAACCTCAAAACGACAAGGCGGCATAGCATCTAAACAAAAAGAATCGATATGCGGACAAAGAAGAGAGAGAGCTTTTCTAGCAAGCTGGCGGTTCTCGTCCATCCAATCTTCTACTTTAGGCATAAAATAGATCGGTGCTTGCATTTCAAAGGCTTTTTCATAGATCGGAGGAAGCGCTGCACTATCTGCTAAAATAACAGGGACTTTAGCTTTAATGATCCCTGCCTTATTGTGAGCAATCTCTTTTAGCGAGGGACCCAGAATCTTCTCATGATCAAGGCTAAGGCTTGTTATAATAGAGAGCTCAGACTGTATGATATTTGTGGCATCAAAGGTGCCGCCAAGACCTGTTTCTATCACAGCATAATCTACCTTTTCCTGCATAAAGTAGATAAAAGCAACCATGGTCATGATTTCAAAAAAACTACAATCTGCTCCGATTTTTAAAACATCTTGTAAAATCTCTCCGATCCGCTCCTCTGAAATGCAAGTGCCATTGATCTGTATGCGTTCGCGAAAAGAGCTAATATGCGGAGAGGTATAAAGAGCAGTTTTATAGCCAAGAGCTGTCAAACCGTGCGCAATTTTAGTCGTAACAGATCCCTTACCATTTGTTCCGGCTACATGAATGCAGCGAAGGGCTCTAGATGGGAAGCCGAGCTCTCGATCTAAGTCTCTAATCCGATCAAGACCTGGCTTTGATCCAGATTTTGTGGCTAAGTTCTCTAAAAAGGTTTTATAAGAAAATGTTGTATGCACAAGTTCCAAGCTTCCTCACATGTTCTAGAGTAATGTAGGCAACTCCCATACTATTCTGAGGTTTAATTGCTTCCCCATGAAAATCGGAGCCTCCTGTCGGAATAAGGCCATATTCTAATGCCATTGTAACGAGTTCTTGGTTTTGTTTCTCCGGAAATTTTGCATAGTAACACTCCATACCATCAAAGGGTTCCTTCAAAAGCGCTCGTAAAAAACTCGGATTTCTACAAAAATGCGGGTGGGCTAGAACAGCTTTTCCAGAAGCGCCATGTATGATAGAGAGGGTCTCTTCTAAGCTAAACATCTCCCCTTTGGCATAACAGGGTTTTTTATCGCCAATAAAGCGCTCGAAAGCCTCTTGCACCGTGCTTACAATACCCTTTTCTTGTAATAATTTTGCTATATGAGGCCGTCCCACAGTCCCCTTATTTTTTTCATACAGCTCCTCCATCGAAAGATTATAACCTAAGAGAGCAAGCTTCTCTAAAATCTCTTTATTACGGCCGCGCCTTCTCTCTTGGTGTAGAGCGCAAAACGCTCTTAATCTATCTGATTTCCAATCAAAACAGTACCCTAGCACATGGACCGAAGTGCCTTGATAGACAGTTGAAAATTCAACCCCAGGCACAAGTAAAACCCCGAGTTCATCGGCTTTTTTAAAAAGCTCCTCTGAGTAGCCATCAACCGTGTCATGATCTGTTATAGAGATACCTCTTAAATTAAGCTTTTTTGCCTCCTCTAAAAGAGTGAGCGGGCTCATCGTACCATCTGATGCGGTAGAATGCATGTGTAAATCAAAACGCTCTTCCATACTACTCCTCAAATGGAACCATTTGTACTTCTACTTCTAAGGCGTAACCAAACTCTTCTCTTACCTCTTTCTGGATAAGTGTGATCAATGCTTTTATATCTTCTGCTAAAGCTTGTCCTCGATTCACAATAAAATTAGCATGAACAGAAGAAATGACCGCATCTCCTATAGCTTTCTCTTTCAAGCCAAGCTCTTGAATCAGTCTACCAGCCGCATTTCCCTCTGGATTACGAAAGACACAGCCACAACTCTTCTCTTTTAAAGGTTGGCTCTTTACACGTTTGTCCATCAGCATTTTTTGTAAAAGGAGCGCACTTTTATCTTCTTCTAAAAGAAATGAGGCCTCTACGATCGCACCCTTTCGCTCTTGAAAAGAGGATTTACGATAAGAGAAGGAGAGCTCTTTTTTATCAAATTTCTCTATCTCACCTCTCTCATTTACAAATACAACAGAGGTTAAGGTATCTTTAGTTTCAAATCTATCTGCTCCTGCATTCATGTAGACAGCCCCACCAACACTCCCTGGGATGCCCGAGGCAAATTCTAAGCCTCTGTAACCACGCAGTGCCGTTTTTTTACCTAAAAGAGCAAAACTATAGCCACCACCAACTCGTATTAATTTACCTTTCCATTCTAAATCGGTGATACGATTACAAAGGATAGCGCCATTAAAGCCTCTATCATCAAAAAGGAGATTAGACCCTTTACCGACAACTAAAAATCTCTCCCCTCTTTCATGGAGTTCTTTAAGAGCTGCCTGCATCTCGTCGATAGTATGGATAATAGCGAAAAGCTTAGCCTCTCCGCCTATGCCATAGGTAGAGTAAGGCTTTAAAGAGATATTTTTTTTAAACAGGGGTTGGGACAGGCTCAGTAGACCCCTTAGCTATAGCATTTAAAATAGCTTGGACAAAGGTTGCCGCATTGGGGGTAGAAAATTTTCTTGATAAACGTGTAGCTTCCTGGATAACGATAGCGAGCTCCAACCCTTCAAAATAAAACTCATACAAGGCTAGCCTTAAAATAGCAAGATCAACCAAAGAAATACGATCAAAGTCATATCCTTGGGAGGCACCTTTTAAGCGGTCATCAGCCTCTTCTTTTTTTGCTAAAACAGCTCTCGCTTTCTCTTCAACAAGTCTTGCATTTGTTCTAGAAATTTCTACGCAATCCATTAAAAGTGAATCGACAGGCTCTTCGCTCTCTATTTCATAGGCGTATAGAGCTTGCAGCACAGCTTCACGAAATTTCACTTGAGGGATATTCATAACGGATTATCATAGCACAAAGGGCTCTTATACTAAAAGATATACTGAAATAAATTCAAACCACCCCGCTTTTGACAAGTAAATATTTTAAATTACAAACTTACTCTCTTTGGTGTATAGTTAACCTTTATGCTAGGTGTATTTTTAGACACAGAAACTAACGGCTTAGATTGGCTCATCCACGAGATCCTCGAGATCGCCTATACGATTGTAGATCTTAAGACAGGGTCTACCCTCTTCTCTTACGTGACACTTGTGCAAATCTCTGAAGAGGCTTGGCAAAAAAGTTCCCAAGAGAGCCTTCGCTTTACAGGTATCACCAAAGAAGAGATGCAAAAAGGCAAATCTAAAGAAGAGGTTGCCAAGGAGATTTTACGCTCCTTTAAAAAATATTCTATAAAAAGAGGTGAGGCCCTCTTTATCTGCCAAAATCCAAGCTTTGATCGTACTTTTTTTGCCAAGCTCATTTCACCAAAGATGCAAGAGAAGGAGTCCTTCCCCTATAATTGGTTAGACCTTGCCTCTATGTTTTGGGCTGAAGAGATTAAAAAAGGTAAAGATCCAGACGAAATTGAACTCTCCAAAGATAAGATTGCCGCCTACTACGGCCTGGAAAAAGAGAGACGCCCCCACCGCGCTCTTGCTGGAGTAGATCACCTTATCTTGTGTTATAAAAAGGTTGTGGGACTTTTATAAAAAGAGATTTTCTAAAATCGATTTTGTTTTCGTATGAAGGCGAAAAGCGCTCTCTGCGGTTACAAGCTTCTCTAAAAGCTGTGTATAAGAAGGTGAGGGCAGCCCCTTTAGAAACTCTCTCTCCTCTTCAAAAAAAAGAGGGACCTTTGGCGCTTTTTTTGCCATCTCTACATCACGAAAAAACGAGAACATCCAAGCCAAAACATCTTCTAGATCATCTTCTTTCTCTACTACAGCTGATAGTTCCTCTATAAGTTTATAAAAGCGACTATAATCTTTCTCTACCGAAGCTTTGAGAAGAGAGAGGACCATTTTTTTAACCTCTTCTTTTACCACAACTTTAGAGTCTAAAAAGAGCTGCATGCTTCTCGATAGAATCGTTGGTAAAATCATCTCTAGGTTTGTTGTTGTGAGGAAGAAGATGACATAGGGAGGTTTTTCTTCGAGGGTTTTTAAAAGAGCTGTCACATGGATAGGGAGCATCTTCTCTACTTCCAAGAGGATAATAACCTTATATGCACTTTGGTAGGGAGAGATAGATAAGTTTTGGAGCTCCTCTTTTAATGTGGCAAAGACAAAGGTGTGGCTTTTGGCTTCCGGTCTTAATAAAAGGAGGTCAGGATGGGTTTCACCTGAAAAAGATAGAATCTTTTGCGCAGCAAAAAGCGCCTCTCTTTCTAGAAAAGAGGCATCTTTACCATGCAAAAGGAGTGGAAGCTGAAAGCTTTTTTTAGAGAGCGCTTGCTCTAAACAACTCATGCTTTACCTTGCCGAGGGCTGCTTGGAATAAATCTTCAGGGCTATGCATAGCGTTTAAAATAACAAATCGGTCTCGTTCTTTCTCTGCTAAGCGAAGATACTCTTGCCGAACTTTTTGGTGAAAATCGATCTTCTCTTTTTCAAGGCGATCTTTTTTCCGTGCAAGGCGGCTAAGGCCAATTACAGGATCAACATCGAGAAAAAAGGTCAGATCAGGTGTTAGATGGTTACTTGCCAAAGAGCATAGATCCTCTAAACCTACGATACCACCACGAGCTCCTTGGTAGGCGCGCGAAGAGTCGGTAAATCTGTCGCACAAAACGATCTTTCCCTCTTTCAAGGCAGGTCTTATTACCGTTTCAATGTGGTGAGCACGATCTGCTAAAAAAAGGAGTAGCTCTGCCTTTGGCGTAATGACAGCCTCCTCTTGGTTAAGAAGAAGCTCTCGAATACTTTTACCAAGCGGCGTTGCCCCGGGCTCAAAGGTTTTAACCACCTCTCTCTTTTCTACAAAAGCGAGATGGTTGTAGAGCTTGCTAATAAGGGTAGATTTGCCTGAGCCTTCGCCACCCTCTATGGTGATAAACAGACCCACGCTTACTCTGCCTCAATCTTTGGTATGCTCATCTCACCTTCAATCTTCTGCACGCCTATCAAGATATCTTCTGCAGAGAGCTGGACAAGTTTTACCCCCTGTGTCGATCGTCCCATAACACGGATATCTTCCATAGAAGTACGAAGCGTCTGGCCTGAGTTAGACATCATAAGGATGCTATCTTGGTCTTTGACAGTAAGCGCTGCAACGACAGAGCCATTACGTTTATTTGTGATGATAGAGCGCACACCCTTACCGCCTCTATTCGTTTGTCTAAATTCCGCTACATTCGATCTCTTACCATAACCGTTTTCGCAAACGATCAAGAGAGCGCTATCGGGTTTGACAACTTCACAAGAGACTACTTGGTCTGTGCCGTCTTTTAATGTGACACCACGAACACCACGAGCTGTTCTACCAACTTCTCTTACAAGAGTCTCTTCAAAACGCACTGCCATGCCCGACTTTGTAAAGAGCATCACTTGCTCATTTAATTTTACAAGGCGAGCGGCAATCACTTCATCACCCTCATCGACTGTGATCGCATAGACACCAGTCTTTCTTGGTGAGGAGTAGCTGCTAAGAAGCGTTTTTTTCACAACACCCTTTTTCGTCGCAAACAAGATAGAGGACTGATCTTCAAAGTTTGATACAGAAAGGACCGCAGCGATGGTCTCCTTTTCCGTCATACCCTCTAAAAGGTTAACTAGAGCCTTACCTTTTGTACGGCGAGCCCCCTCTGGAATCTTCCAAACTTTTAGCCAATAGCAGCGCCCTAAACTTGTAAAGACAAGAAGATGGTCGTGGGTATTAGCGACATAAATCTCTTTAATCCCCTCGCTCTCTTTTTTAAGATCGACACCGATAACGCCATGGCCACCACGTTTCTGTTCACGGAATGTGTCTATTGGCATACGCTTGATGTAATCTTCAGAAGAGATTGTGATCACACACGGTTCATTCGCAATAAGATCTTCCATTTCAAGGTCTTCGCCTTCATGGTGTGTAATCTTTGTCAAACGAGGTGTTTTATCGATCTTTTTAATCTCATCTAACTCTTCTTTAATAATATGGCGCACCTTATCTTCTGAGGCAAGAATCGCACGAAACTCTTCAATTTTCAAAAGAAGAGCCTTGTACTCATCTTCAACCTTGTCTCTTTCAAGGCCAGTTAATTGGTAGAGGCGTAGATCGAGAACAGCATCTGCCTGTTTGTCAGTAAGCATATACTGACTAATAATCGCTGTTTTAGCCTCTGCTTTATCTTTACTTTGGCGAATAAGGCGTACAATTGCATCTAGATGATCTAGCGCCTTTAAATAACCCTCTAAAATATGAGCTCTAGCTTCTGCTTTCTTAAGTTCAAAGCGGGTACGTCTTCTAATAACTTCTATACGGTGATCGATCCAAGCTGCAAGCATCTGCTTGATGTTCATGGTACGAGGCAGACCATTGTCTAGCGCCAGCATGATACAACCAAAGGTGATCTGCATATCTGTAAACTTGTAGAGCTGGTTGATGATCACATCTGGGATTTCGCCACGCTTAAGCTCTAAAACGATCCTTAAACCGTCTTTGTCTGATTCATCACGGATATCAGAGAGACCTGTCATGATCTTTTCATTCACAAGCTCGGCAATCTTCGTAATTAAAAGCGCCTTGTTTACGTTGTAAGGAATCTCATCGATAACAACTTTTGTCTTATCATTTTTCTCTTCCTCAACATGGGTGACACCACGAAGTGTCAGCTTACCACGACCTGTATGAAACGCCTCTTTAATAGCTCGTGTACCGTTGATCGTACCGCCTGTTGGAAAGTCTGGTCCCGGCATTACTTTCATAATCTCATCTATAGAGACACCCGGCTCATCGATAATCAGTTTTGTGGCATCGATAAGTTCATGGAGGTTATGCGGCGGGATATTCGTTGCCATACCGACAGCGATACCAGAGGAGCCGTTTAATAAAAGATTTGGAAACTTAGCTGGAAATACGACAGGCTCTTTTTTTGTCTCATCATAGTTTGGTACGTAATCAACTGTCTCTTTATCTAAGTCTTCCATCAATGCCATGGAAGGGTGGGTCAGTTTCGCCTCTGTATAACGCATAGCAGCTGGTGGGTCGCCATCAACAGAACCAAAGTTTCCTTGGCCATTTACAAGACAGTATCTCATAATCCAGCTCTGCGCTAAACGCACAAGCGTTGGATAGATAACACCTTCCCCGTGTGGGTGGTAGTCACCGGATGTGTCACCGGCAATTTTCGCACACTTTCTGTGCTTACCGCCGGGGCTTAGATTTAACTGTCTCATAGCAAACAAGATACGTCTTTGTGACGGCTTTAAACCATCGCGCACATCTGGCAAAGCTCTCGAAATGATAACCGACATAGAATAGCGAAGATAGCTATCCTTCATCTCTTCTTCTATCGTTCTTGTTATTACGGACAGGTGTCCCTGATTCTCTTTGTCCATGAATCCCTTTTAAATATCCAAATTCTTAACAGAAAGCGCATGGCTTTCAATAAATTGACGACGTGGCTTTACCTCTTCTCCCATCAACATAGAGAACATAGCTTCCGCATTAGCAGCATCCGGAATAGTGACTTGAATTAAAGTACGGACCGTAGGATCCATGGTTGTCTCCCACAGCTGGTCTGCGTTCATCTCTCCAAGACCCTTGTACCTCTGGATCTCCATCCCTCTTCGACCATTTTCTCTCAAGAAATCTATAATTTCTTTTAACGTATACAGAGGGGTCTCCTCTCCATGCTCATCAATAGCATCGACAATCTTTCCTTGTGCGATTAAGTACTGATCTATTGAGAGTAGGAAGTGGCGTAAATGGGCCTCTTCTGTCTCCAAATCCTCTTCGCGGTATAATTCAAAATAGTGAAGAGGTTTTGGATAAAATGGAGCTATACCCTTTGTCTTCTCCTCTTCAGAAAGCGAGTTTATCATCTTATCGTAGTGGGCTTGCTTTTCTTGTAAATCGCGCTCTTTCATCGCGATAAACTCTTCTTTAGAGTAAGCAAAAAACGGCTCATCGTTGATAAAGGCTTGGTATTTTGGGAAAACACCTTCGCTGTTTCTTGCTTGGATAAACATTCTAAAAGGAACACCTTTGCGCTCTAGTGTGCTGATAAAGCTCTCTAGCTGTAGAATTGTATCCAAAAACTTTTTAACTTCATCTTTCTCCATAAAAGAGGATTGCGAAGCTAAACGAAGATTGACATCGCTCATACCAAGAGAGAGAAGATACTCATCCATCTCTCGCTCTGAGTGGATATAACGAGACGTCTTCTTTCGTGTCACGCGATATAAAGGCGGCTGCGCAATATAGATAAAATTATTTTCAATCAAAGCCGGCATATGGCGATAGAAAAAGGTTAATAAAAGCGTACGAATATGAGAGCCATCGACGTCGGCATCGGTCATGATGATAATTTTATGATAGCGGAGCTTCTCTAAATTAAAACCATCTTGGCCAACCCCACAACCAAAGGCCGCAATCATAGAGCCGACCTCTTGGTTTTGAAGAACTTTCTGCAGTCTTGATTTTTCAACGTTTAAGATCTTACCACGAATCGGTAGAATCGCTTGTGTTCTACGATCTCTCCCTGATTTCGCTGAACCGCCCGCAGAGTCTCCCTCTACAATAAATATCTCAGATAAAGCCGGATCTTTTTCCGAGCAGTCTGTCAGCTTACCTGGTAGCCTAGCGCTATCTAAAGCAGATTTTCGTTGTGTTAACTCGCGAGCTTTACGCGCCGCTTCTCGAGCTTGGGCGGCAATGTTTGCTTTCTCAACAATTAATTTAGCAATCGATGGATGCTCTTCTAAATAGGTTGTTAGCTCCTCTCCAACTACTTGCTGTACGGCAGAGCCTATGTCCTGGTTTCCAAGACGCTGCTTTGTCTGTCCTTCAAATTGGGGATTTGGCACTTTGACCGAAACGATCGCTGCCATCCCTTCGCGTACATCTTCCCCTGTAATCGTAGTCTTATCATTTTTTAGAAGATTGTGGTTCTTAATATAGGTATTAAGCACCCTTGTTAAAGCCGTAGAAAAACCAGTAAGATGCGTACCACCCTGTCTTGTTGCAATGTTATTTACATAAGAAAAGGTCGTTTCTGTATAGGAGGCGTTCCACTGCATAGCGACTTCAAATTCTAAAACACCATCATGTAAATTTCTTACCCCTTTTACATAAATTGGGTTTGGAAAGAGAGGTCCTTTATTTTCATTGATAAATTCAACAAAAGAGACGATACCGCCGGCATAGTTAAAGGTGACATCTTCATGAGCAGAACTTTTTTCATCGCGCAAAGAGATCGTTAATCCTTTATTTAAAAAGGCAAGTTCTCTTAAGCGGTTATGGATTATATCATACTCAATTTCTGTAACAGAAAAAATCTGAGGGTCAGGCCAGAAAGAGACCTTAGTCCCTCTCTTGTTTGTCTTTCCCATTGTCTCTAAAGGTGTAACGGGCTTACCACGGCAAAATTCCATTTCGTAAGCAGAGCCGTTTTGGTAGACATCGACGAGGAGTTTTTTTGAGAGCGCGTTTACGCAAGAGACCCCGACC
>Ga0075158_10002283_pt1 | contig 14020 bp, 9 predicted proteins | sample JI91814BDNA_FD_70968 | JGI IMG/M metagenome (GOLD analysis project Ga0075158, IMG submission 70968) | Wastewater effluent complex algal communities from Wisconsin, to seasonally profile nutrient transformation and Carbon sequestration -... | ecosystem: Engineered > WWTP > Effluent > Algae... | reverse complement strand
AACGTTTTTAAAAAGTCAGTTGGAATGTATGTATTGATGCTTTGTGACCAATTAATTTACTGTTACTCACTGGTTAGTCCTGGTCTCTTGGTTAAATCCGGGGATAGAGGGTAAAGTAATGGTTTGAAATGGAGATTGAATGTTTGTTGGAACGGTCGTTAGAACATTCGCTTGCATGTTAACCTGTCCTGGCGGTAGCGGTTGCAATGGTTGAATAGGTTGAATAGGAATTGCGACAGGGGCCATTACCATTGGCTGCGGAGCCGTAGGAGCTAATACCATTGGCTGCGGTGCTGTAGGAGCTAATACCATTGGCTGTGTTGTGGTGGGTTGTGGGGCCATTGACTGGAATACCATTGGTTGAGAAACAGGCGTCATTGACTGTGGTGTAGTAGGTCTAATTATTGTAGTAGAAACAGTCATAGGCGGAGGTATTATTTGCGACGGTAATGCAGGTAAGGTAATGTTTGATACCGGTGTGTTAACTGGTGTAGTAGGCCTCTGAATTGGTGACATAGGAATGATAGGGGTGGTAACAGGTGTAGTTGAAGTGGTCGACGTGGTTGTTGTGGTTAACGCGCTAGCTGTGCTAGTTGAACTAGCCGACAAGTTAACGGTAAAATTAGTAGTTGGTAAGATTGGTAACATCGGCAATGTAGCCATTGGTGGCAAAATTGTCATTGGTGATAATGTTGGCATTGGTGATAATGTTGGCATTGGTGGTAAGGTAGCCATTGGTCTCATAGGAGATGGAGAGGGAAATTGTACCGGTAACGGTTGAGTTCCCGGCGGCTGCAATGGTTGTAGCGGTTGTAGCGGTGGGAAAGTTAGCTGTTGAGTCGCGGGTAACTGCCAAACGCTTGTTGTCGACGGGGTTGGAGCCTTTACCTGTTGCGGAACTGTAGTTACTGGAAGTACAATAGCCGCGTCTTCAGCGGTAAGGAAACTAGGTTGGTAGCTAGATCTACCAGTATCGTGAACATCAACAGACACATTGTCGTCACCAATAACTCGCAGATCCTCCGTCTGAGATAACACTACGTTCGTCTCGGTCCCAGTATCAATGAATACAGCTTCGGGATTTGTTGATACGGTTACCGGATTGAGATTTACTCCGACAGGCCCCGGGGACGCCATGGACGTAGCCAAAGACAATGGAGGTAGCTGGTTCAAAGGTTGCAGAGACGTCAATGATGGTAACGGTTGCATGGGGCCTAGTAGCGCCATTGGTGCTAACGGTTGCAGCGGAGCTAGGGTACCCAGAGGTGCCAATGGCTGGATACTGCCGAACATACCAAATCCGGAGGCATCCAATTCAGGCATAGCTACGTTAACTGATACTGCGGGCACCGTACCCGTACTTGTACCAGATTCGCTAGACGAAGAACCTAAGATACTACTCATACTAGAGGTCGTACTAGATGTAGTACCGCTATTAAATTCTTTAGATCCTTCGTCATCCGGCTTCCAGGACGTAGCAATAGCGTTAGGAACATAGTTTACGGTAATGGGTGCTACGACACCTGCACCATTTCTGTCTGCAGCAATACGCATACTATCTAAGGTTCTAAGTCCTCTCCGTCTATCGCCAGATAGCTGTTCGGTAATAATATGCGACATTTCCACCACTTGTTCCCATGTCGGTTGGTTCTTACCTATAATATACAGATAGTAGTATATGATATAGGCTTCAGCAACACTATCGAAATCATTCAGTAGTTCCTTACCATCAATAGGAGTAAGATCTCCAGTAAATGGATTTAAGTACCTGTTATGTCGTCGCACCACGGCATTTTGATACGCCATAAAACGATCATAGTCCTGGACGTTCCACGTAGCCTTGCGGAAGTCACCATTCTCGTCTCGCAAAGGTACCAACCTAGTCTCACTACCGAAGCGAGTCATCCATGGTTGAATGAATATCCAACCACCCAAGTAGTCGAACGTAGTAGTATCGTTAACATTCTTAGGATATGGTAGACGGAACTTCAGCAACGAGTGTAATGGATTGATAATTTCTACCCATCTCTGTTGGGCCCTCATGTCGTTGGTAATGGAATCGTCAATGTACTTTTCGCGTAGTTGAGTAGCCTCGTCCATAGTTATACCATACCGGATTTCAGCCTCCTTAATGGCGTCCGCGTAATACTCCAACGAATACTCACTTAACTTGACTCCCCGAGTCTCGGCTTCTACCATGAGTTTCTTTAGCAAACTGCGTTCTTGTACTGAGTTCTTGTTGCGAAGCTTGTTCTTCGCTTCTTCAACATTGATCTTAGCAAAGAATAGGATAGGAGAAATTGGATCTAAACCAGGTATAGAACTACGAATGTCCGACAAGAACATAACGTCATTACGGGGAATATCTGATCCAGGTAAGAATCTCCATTGTGCCGCCTTCTCATCATTAAAAAAGCCATCTTCTCCAGTATGTACGAAGATCTTACCATTAGCCTTAGCCGCATCGTGCACCTTAGAATCGAAAGGTGCAGGATCGTACAGATGGAAGGTAAAATCAGGAAACATGTCAGACAGTAACGGTATGTGAGTTCCAGGCGCAGATCCAGCATATACTACCTGAATGTTCTTAACTCCAGTAGTAGGCCAGAATAACGAATAGAAACGCATTTCGTCATCGAATAACTTGCGCTGTCCCCAGTGAACATTCTTAATGTCTTTCTTGGTACTACCGGCATATGCAGAACGCCCAGCATTAACGCGATATAGCATATCTACCAGACCGAACTTGGTCACGCGGTTTGAAGATTCTAAATCCATAATGGTTTGGTATAACAGTACGGGGTAATATAATAAAAATCTCTAAATAGCGTCAACACACTAACGAGGATCCAAATAAACCTATGTTACCCCAGGCTACTTTTGTAGCAACTGTTAGCTTTTTTAGACCTGACGTCTATGACCAAAGAATTGATGAGATGGCATCTGAAATAGTATCAGACGAGTGTCCCATATCCGGAGTGTTCAACATTTGATCTATCCTTCTTAACTTTTCATTCTCCATAAACAGGTCTTTTATTTCCAAAGAATGTGTCTTCAGCGATAATACTAGAGATGGCCACTGAATATGGTATAGCGATAATTTCTTGTGAACGGATTTACCAGTATGATCTGGCCATAGTTGTCGGAGATAATCTATATTCATAGACAATCTGAGTCTATCTCGGTATACTTCAGAATGTGGGCCTGCTATGATATTACTACCAGCCAACCGAGACTCTGCTTTGAATGATGGTTTCCATTGAATAGTAGAAACTCCTTGTACAACTCGATTCTTGTACATATAGCTGACCATGTCACGAGTAATTGATAAATCGTCAATGACCATTGGTTTATCAGCATAATCTATCTCAGATAGCATATCCAGCAGGACCCATAGTTGTTGTAAAATAGATAGTAACCGCTCAGCACGTGTTGCTCTATTGTCGGCCTCAAACGGTGCTAGTAGCGTCCACACATCGTTGAATTTGGTACTAGTTTCTCTCTCGATGACTGAAATGGTGTTACCACAGATAAACGCAGTCTCGAACTGTATGGTAGGCACATTGTACTTCTTACAAACTTGTGATACATTCATCCATTGGAGAATAAGATTGGAAATAGGATCGCTATATAGATATTGACCCTTCATTATCATACTGGGGTTACGTTGATATGTTACAATTCTGTACATCTCGTTGATTCGTTTCCCTTGCTCTATGCGGAAAGGTATAATAGGACGTTGTATACTGCTCCTTACGCATGCATTAATGGCCAATGTCGACCACTGTCTACATCTCTTACACTTGAACATGTAGCAACCAATTACCCGATGACCCATTGCGCATTTACACATGTCGTCCCTACCCAAAATTTCATCCCATAATCTACTGGTAATATCTTTACGCGCTAGCAGCGGTTCATCGTTTACAACTTGAATCAAAGCCCATATGCGTTGTCGTTGTTGCTCATTCCTCTGCCAGGCTCCGTCTGCTGTGTATTCTGGAGATGGCTCCACAGAACCATTCTGATTGGAAAATAGGGGCCCTAGAGGTTGTGATGATGTCATGATATTACAATATATTTACAAAATCCGCTAGTGCTTGTTTTGATAATTAATTTATTCGTTAAACTATATCTATCAGTTAGCAGATTAGAACTATATGTTTTATGACATGAAGTGGTATAAAGAAATTTATTATCGATAATAATGCCCGTCGCAGACCAACATAAACATCGGTAGATATGATACATTATATCGTTGAACTTTTAGCATTAGTATCGTCTTTAGCGATATTAACAGCTATGATAATAATATCTATCGCTAATGTGAGAGAAATAAGCTGTATACTTTTTTGTATTATGGCTTTATCTCGTAAACTATCGATTAGTATTACATTATTAATTATATTTCATATCAGTGTTATATCAGTATTAACCGTCGACCTATTTAACTATAAGAATAAGAGTATGCTAACTTCGTATCTAGTATGTATAGTGCTATCATATACTATTATTAAGTTGGCGATATTCAAGGCAATACCTAGTAGCCGTAACTTAATAACGATAATAGAACGTTTTTAAAAATTAATTGCCTGATGCACTAGGGTTGCTAACTCCCATTGGAGTAGTATTTACATTGGGTCCAGTTGGAGTAAATGGATTCGCGTTAGCATATACATTGCTAGGGTCGGAGACGGTAGCATTGCTGCTGTTGGATGATGTTCCGTTAGGTTGAACTTGCTTCTCAGCTGGTTCGGATGGTTCGCCAAGAATGTAGCCTTTTGTGTTTTCCAATTTAGGCACAACGACATTCCTGACCCAGTTAGTAAGAGTTATGTCTTTACAATCGTCAGCGGTCAGCGTCACGTATTGTTCCAGTAGTATACCTACATCTTGATCGGTAATCTTACGTAGAAGCATTCTATCTAATATTTCGTATGGTGTATCTTGGTAAGTTACCAAACGCAGATGTCTGCTAACCAGTAACTTCTCGAACTGTACAGCCTTGTCAACGTACTCTTGACTATGATAGTATGGATGAAGTACGGTATAGATGCCTGGAGGAGCATGGAGACTGTAGAAGAATTTAACAGCCATGTACAAGCAAACATAATAATACAGATATATTTGCTGTAAGTCTAACAATTGTCCCTTTGTACCACCACTTGCAGCGACTTCTTCCAATGTGCGAAGTTCGCCATTTGCTACAGCCGCTGACCATGCTGAATTGAGATATCTATTGAATATAGATAAGCTGAGAAACAGAATGCGATGACTGTACCAAGAATGTTCGCTGCGTTTGTTAAAAATTGTCACAGCAGCATTCATACCAGTTACTCGTTCGTGACAATCTGCAAATATCATATGCTCGTCAACAAATGGTGTTACGTTTCCCCACATAGCTCTTACACGTGCGATGTGAGCACGATGGGGACGAAATAGATCAGAATCCAAACATTGTGTTGCGGTCCATCTCTTCTTGGGATTGAATGTTAACATATGATCCAAGAGGTCGACGAAGTCAGTGTAGTAATTTGGATTCGCTCGTTCAAGGGCTGCACGTTGTTCTACGGTGATGTTAAGCTGGTAGTACCACGACTTACGCGTCTTGGGGAATGCTTCACGTACGTTATAAGGTGGTATTGCGTCACCGAATGTTTCCGGCAGATCCGATCCTTCTATTTCTTTCGGTAATGAACCGATAATTCCAGTAAGCAATATACTGTTATCATCATCCTTTTGGTTCCATGGACATCCGCAAATCATTTCAATGAAAATGCATCCCATGGACCAGATATCCACACCCAAACCATAGCCGGCTCTAAGGTGGGCATCCATACACATCTCAGGAGGGCGATACCATGATGTGGCAACTGCGGGTGTTCGTGGGTCGCCGGATATCGGCATACCCATACCGAAGTCGCAGATCTTTGCTACACCCGGAATGCCATCTTCCGCCAGTAATCTGTTAAATAATAGAATGTTCTGAGGCTTGAGGTCACGATGAGCAATGTTGGATTGATGTAGATATTCGATCGCCAACAGCAGTTGAACCATATAGCGGACGACTGTGGTATAATTCGGAACATACTTGTTGGTACTAGGATCTCCTTTCAGTAAGTCCACTAAGTTACCATCGCTGCATTCGAACATGGTGTGGAACGTATCTTCCCTTTGTCCTTCTCGCTGCACGAGCGGTGACCAAGCCTGCGTTAATTCATTACGGCGATCATGCGCTACCACAGACTTCAATTTTACTATATACGGATGCCCCTTGAGAGAAGCCAAAAGAGATACCTCTCTTAGACTACCGAATCCACTCAAAGTGTTATCGCATAACATACGTTTGAACGCCATCTCATTGATAACATACACTTCGCTGTATGTACCCTTACCTACTTTCTTCGAACTGGACTCAGGCCGAGTCGCGATTGTCGATGGTATAACGGACATTTTGGGTATATGACTAGGGATAATATATGTAGGGAAGAATGGCGAAAATGAACAATCGATATGTCAGTTGTAACAGCACATGCTAATCTTTGGAGGGGATTCCTCAGTTGCTAGACATTTGTCTTGTCGGCAATCTTTTTAAAACTCCACCCTAGGACAGCCAGCGGGTGTTAAAATCCAATTGTTTAGACATCGATATTCCAGGGATCTGACGCAGATTTGATTCTGTAAAGTATACAGTTACACCTGTCAGGAGGTCATCCAAAGTCAAATTGGAATAACGTTTGACCATTGACATTATTACACCCTTAGTTAGTGCACCTGAAGGTCTACCATTATCTAAAACCTCTGAACTTACCTGTGTATCACCGCATGCAGATAAAATGACACTACATCCAACGGTTTCAGGAGTACGCTCTGAGACAGACAGTTGATAGTTACCTCCAACAGTATTGCCGATGGTAAACCATCTCAAGTCAAAGTTACTCATAGAATGACAACAATCGACAGTACCGTACAACTTACATCCCTTAGGGATACGCTGTACTAAAGTTTGGTTGATGATATCGTCAGTTATGACTCCTGCATCTTGAAAATCCAGAGGTACAATAGCCTCGTCTTTACCGTCAACTTCGTCACGATTGATATCGGCTACTTGAACACCATGTCCAGAGTAATGGAAATAATACACCGACCTATCCAACGCTGCGCCACTGTAGCTCTTTCTGCTGAAGTTACTTGCGCCAGTAGTGGTAAGTAACCATCTCATACCATCCAAGATATTTGCTCTGGTAGGCTTATTCCGGCTTCCTGGTTCGTCAGACAACACTAAGACGTTATCTGGACTAAAATTGTTATATTTGACCAGAATACTTTGAATGGTTTTAGCATCATTAACACATCCATCTAATTGATGTCTAGTACCCCTGTAGTCTATACCAATAATAAGCGCACGACGTCTAGCCAAACTACTCGATGTCACAGCAGGGATTGGCTCCAATGCCGCTCGTTCTTTACCCTTAGAACTCATAATGGATAATAAAAAATATCACAAAAATAACTCCAATTTGGCGAGGTTATTTTGCAATATGAATGTTAATAACGAATATCTTATTTGTTACTCCAACATCTTTGCTTTTAGGTTGCAATGGCATAAAATGGGAAGTAATGTATTCCCATTGTGGTACCTTTTTAATAAAAACTCCAGGCTATCTGATGCCACCAACACACAGATTCATAGTTGCCCCAAACATACTAACTGTTTCCTTACCAAATGGCTTATTACCTACCAACCAATAACAATGGAGGAAGTAGCAGCTCTGCGTCCTTCTTTGTTCCTACTCAAGTCCCTATGTCTGCTCCATCAATCAATACCAACTTTCCAACTATTGGTGGTTTAGGCAACTCTATCCTTAGTGGAATTACATTTGGTATTCCTGATAACCTGGTATGGCCTATTAACAACCCATATCGCCTACTTCCAGATAATTTGCTTAACTTCATGATTGCACGCGATGGTGATCACGAAGACTTGAATGCTGTAAGTTCAACACTTGGCTGGGAACCAGAAGTTAAGCGCGTTCACTTCTGGACTAGGGACACTATCAGTAGAACTGAAGTGACTGCTAGATGGAATAACATCCATCTTCTAGGTACTAAGGGATTGCCAATTCAAGATCTGCTATTCTATGGCATCTACTCTGGTGTGGATTATCATAATGTATCTAGTTCAATCTATGTCAGACAGTATCATGATGCTATGAATGCTCTCTCCAGTTCTACAAATGAGGTTACTCGTCGCTTTACGGCATACACCATTGCTCCAGAGGTGTTGAGAGATGTAGCTAAATCCTTCATTCCTAAGGAGATAGCCAGCATAATAACATTGTTAACTGAAGACGAAGTTCGGAATGTTATTACCCTTGGACGCTTACCAGAGGAGTATAAATACTATGCTCGCTATGCTCCTAATGCGGAAACACTTAATAAGTTGAAACCATGGCAGCTCACTGTATTGACTGAGTACTTAGGTGTTGAGCGATCTATACCAGTAATGGCAAGGCAGAATATCCCAGATGCCGTCATCCAGCTTCTTATTAACTTGGATCAATATCCTACAGCTGCTCTGGCTAGCAGTCTGGGTATTGTAGCACCAGGTTACAGCAAGAAGGAGCATGTCATGAGGAGCTACATAGAGAGGAACTTGTCGCATCTTCTCAAGGTCCTTGTCAGGCAAGGAATTGGAATGCCTACACTGGATTGGTTCCGCGACACATATCCTGTTAGCTCTCCAGAGACCAAGCAGTTGGCATTTGGGCATCTATGCCTGATGACTGATGCTGAAGTTATTTCAGTGTTTGATATCCTGGTTCCACATGATGGATTTGAGGGTTTGCGCAGTATGATGTTATCTTACTGTCTTCAACCCTCCTTCTTCATACCACTCAAGAGAGATGCAAGTAAAATCACCAATAAGGAGACATTCTATGGTGATTCTACTATGGATATGGAAGTTCCTATGATAGCCTATGGGTATCCATGGAGCTACAGATTGTATGGCTTGGAAGAGCTGTACAATTCCTTTGATATGGACAATCGTGATGCTAATGATATTAGTATTATTGGTTTTCCCAAACCAGAGGATGTTGAGCAGTCATTTGATAACAGCGACATAACTCGCTTGTTAGAGTGTCTGCGTCACAGCAAGCGCATGATCATCAATGGTATTGGAGTGTATCCTGTGGACAGGATCAATGAACTTATTAATCGTATTGAGAGTAATCGCATGAAGTATGGAGACACTGAGGATATAGATGTTACCATCCGCGATGAGTTCCTGACATTCTCACCTATGAAGGTGGACTTATTTAAGGAATATCTCCTTGCTGTGTTCTATGTTGGCATGTACATGCGAAGATGGAAGGGACCTGGTCATTCTTTCCCAGTATCATCAAGTGATACTGAAGGTGTGTCAGCAGCTAAAACCAAGACCAATGTGGGCATGCAGGTGGATGCTGTCTATAAGATCTTGAAGCATGCCAGAGAGATGGGACACTCATTAGATGAGTTTTGGCCAAGACTTCAAACATTTTCCTTCTGGGATAAGACCTACAATATGGGTACCCAAAGAATGGATGTCTTCTGGCGTAGCATCACTACAGGCAAAGCTTGTATTAGAGTAGGATCTGCCTACATGATTGGTACCGCCGCTAGGTACTTGGTAGAATTCTACAATATAGATGTTTCCTCTATCAACGGATTAGATCCTATCAGTTAAGTGCCTCAGACGCATGACTTAGAATGCTTTTTAAAAAGGTAGCAATGATAAAACATCCAGTATGGAGACCAAAGATCGTTATGGGGTGTGGCTCAGACAGGCACTTGCAGAGTTCGATAAACACGCACTTCATGCGCGCGTAGATCTTGAATTCTATGAAAAAGAGATTTCCGAAGGCATCAAGCGCGGACGTTTGTCCGCTCGAATGGTGAGTTTGGTAAATGCATTGCTTGATGTTCTCCCCATACTTCCACCTCTACCACATGACATAGAGGGATATATGCGCTCATCAGCCAGTGGCTTCAACATGGTGTATCCGAAGAATATGGGAGACTTAATCTCGCAGAAGGTGTGTATCTTAGCTGGTACACACTTGTTTCCATTGACTGATGGCTATGTTAGAATACCACCATGTGGTACATTCGAAGAAATCAAGAATTGCACTTTATTCCAAGAGGGAACATGCGATGATTACCGTGCTGTGGTCAACAATATGTTGGATCCAACTATCGACAAGCGCTTTGATCAGTATATGGAACAAATACTCAATACTTTGGACATTGGGTTACCAGTACAGATTAACGGACATTTGATCGGAGGATTTCTTAACTTCTTTACATCCAGTGATGTCACGCATCGTGCTGATATCTTCAAGCGAGTGTATCGTGACTACTTGAGAACAGAAACATTTGAGAGTTATGTTATGAATCCGGTAGAGGTGGCTAAGGTTAGAGTTAGAAAGAATGGTCCATGGAAGTATCACGATTTCTATTGGCAGGAACATGAAGCAACTTCCCTACCAATTAGTACCTCCATGATGCCAAGGAGAATTACAAACAGTAAAGGTGTATCATTGGACATCCAGGTTTCACAAGTTGTCGATCGCGATGTGGTAGTAGATGAATCTGTCGATGTTACAGTAGAGAAACTTAAGAATGATGACTTCGTTAGCGTATTGCAAGTCGATGATTTGGTTGGTTCCATTAACGTTAATGACGATAAACTGGCTGCATTCAGACTGGCCTTTCTGATTAACAGTCATAGTTACTATTCTTACTTCTCATTTTATTCTGGTATCGTCGGTCAGATGAACAATCAGATATTGCAGACCATCTACTACTTCGACGCTTACAATAGAAAAGTAGTAGATAGTTATCGCAGGCCCGTTGATTGGCCAGCATTTAATCTTAACCATACTGACGCTATTGAAGAACAGATTAATGGATTCGTGTGGAGGAAGGAGAATCCTGCTAATGACGGTAGATACTTCTATAGTAAGAGAGTGTTGGAAGACGTTGCGACAGACCGACAGCTAAGGCAAGTCTATCCTCATAAGCCATACTACAACGATAATGGCGTGTTCCATTACATGGACACCAACATGAAACCCCATGTCATCCTAAATGAACATTTGAACAATGTATTATTTATGGATACTATGCTGTTGAACATGATGGGTATTGACAAACAATCGCGTATGTTGCTAGATCAAACTGTACCAGTAGTTGAACTGTATGCAGATACCAAGAAGGTAGGATACTACAACCAATACTACGATGGCGCTGAGTTAATTGGACTGTTCAACACTGGTGCTGTGTATTACAATGGAAAGCATATTATCTACCTTGGTAATCAAGGATGGATATATGTAGAACTTAACCCAGATATACCTAGAGGCTCTGGTCCTCCGGTTTGGGCCAAGGGGCTATTGATTCATGGAGACCTTATCGCGTATGTCGGACATATCTTCAATAGTCGTAGAGGGAAGAGTAACACAGTATTCTATTACAAGTCTGAGGAGGTCATGACTAAATCTGCGCCGTATACGCATGCTGCTATGGTGGAACCCATTTACTACTCGGAGAACACCAAGTATATTAACGGTGTGTATGAGGAACCGGATGTTGATAGTTACTGGTATCTAGGATTTATCCAAGAAGATGGTTCTATCAAGTATGGTAAAGTTAAACTGAATGTATACCAGGCGTTCGGATTGTACTTCTTCTCCAAGGCTACTGGCAAACAGATAGTTGTGGTCTCTCCGGCTGAAGTCAGAAACCACAACATGAGCGATTACGATATTCAAGTACAATTATCGGAAGATACTGATAATAGACCTTTCTTGAACATCAAACCACCTGCAGGTGTGGTTATTGACAGAAAGATAGTGCGAGGTAGGTACATGTTGAGGATGAGAGATGAGGTCAAAGGAAAGCCATTCTATGTTACCATGTTGGATGTTGGACAATTGGAGAAAGTCTATCAAGGATTTATGCTAGGTGCTAAGAGCTTCGATTTGGATGCAAATGTGCTGGCTGGGGTAATGTACATAAGCGAAAATCAGTAAGTGTTGTGTAAGAATTACGGTAAGAATTAAGGTAAGAATTAAGGTATTATATTGTTTTTAAAAAGCTAATTGTGGTAGGGTGTCTATAGTCAGATATGGAACTTACGTTAGAACAACAGCAATATAGACAGAAGCTTTTTGTAGAGTTACTACGCGATAACACTGCATATGTAATACAACAAATAAATAATAGTATCACTATAGGAGATTTACAATTGCCGTTAGTTCGGCGTGCAACAGCTGGTCTATGTTGTATCAGTAAGGACGGACATAGATGTCCAGCTGGATGGCAGGTTCAAGAGTTGGGGACACGTGGTAAAGTTGGCGTACCGTATATAGTCCGTAGAGGTGGTCGGCGGGTGTTGGTTAAGACTAGCGAGTATAAGGGTAGCATCGTAACAATGGGCAGAAGCATATCTGGCGACAATGTTCTAGAATTAGACGAGTTCACTAACGAGACTATTATCGCTTATATCCTCAACTATGTATTTGATAGACAGAGACTAACACCATTAGTAATCCGTCATCTAGATGCCGTACAATGTCAAGTTATTTCTACTGGCTATAATGTTATGGAGCTAGCTAATGGTGGTAACTTACAGGGACTGGATATTGTGTTGCGACATCTTAGACATGATTCTGATGGTAATGGAGAGGGTAAAGTGGTCGGTATATTCCATCAAGTGCTGACACAGATACTAGTATGTCTACGGTTTGTGCAGCAGAAATGTCAATTTACCAGTGGAGATCTCAAGGCTGAGAATGTGGTTATAGATCATACGCCCATAGATTCCGTTTATGATCTTGGAGATAGACAAGTTAGAATCGAGAGTAACTTTCGTTGTCTGTTGGTAGACTTTGGTAAGTGTTCTGCTACTATGACTAACACTCAAACAGGGCAACCATTCCGTATCCACAGTAGCAATAATATATTCAACGCTTTTAAGAGAGTTACTGGTGAGATACCTAATGATCCAGATGCGGTATACTATCGTTTACAGGGCGCTATGACCGGACATCTAGCGCAAGCCAGACATGGTAGTTATCGCTACTATCCATCCTTCGATTGGTATACCTTAATGTTGTCATTGTTGACACTTCCTACTTTTCGTGATATTATGTTTGGTCTTGATACTAACAATAGTCTCAAGCAGATATGGTGGTACCCATTGTGGACTAGTGTTGAGCAAGCAGATCGCATGGAGAATAAGATAATGTCGTTCTATCCATCCAGACTCAGAACCATCATGCAGCCATTATCAATGTTACAAGATGAGACGTTGAAAGCGTCGCTGGATGATATGGTAGATGCCGCATTTCCTATACGTCAGCGTGAGTCTGAACGTGAAGTCACAGCGTGTGAAATTACTCCTAGTTAAACGTTAATATCGTTTTTAAAACCTTAAACGTAAACATATACACCATGACTCACCCAGTACCAGTTGAATTTGTACCTTTTCTAGGTCCAGAAGAAGTCAAGATTACTCCACCATCAGAGGTGGAGGATAATCCTCATAAGATAAGTCTAGAAACTGTTATCAAGTATCTAGATTGTATATTCAAGTATAACGCGATAGCCGATAATCCGATAAGATGTATAGTGACAATTGTAAGCGATAAATATCAGCTATATACTAGCGGACGATACTTTTTCATGTACACTGTGAACCCCATGGATATAATATATCACATGAGTATTCCAGTAACTTCAGAATTTGTGTCGAATGAAATTAGTAAATATTTCGATAATGGTGCGGAATGTTCACTCACATTTAAGCTAAGTCGTAAACCGTAAGCTTAGCGCGTCGTAGCTGCGCGGTAGCCACATGCAAACACTAATGTGGTAATAATGCGATGACTTCAAATACAGTTTTTAAAAACTATGACATTACACTATGGTATAAAATACTGTAACATAAAAGAACATAGTATTAGAACAACAT
>Ga0075158_10002281_pt1 | contig 14044 bp, 16 predicted proteins | sample JI91814BDNA_FD_70968 | JGI IMG/M metagenome (GOLD analysis project Ga0075158, IMG submission 70968) | Wastewater effluent complex algal communities from Wisconsin, to seasonally profile nutrient transformation and Carbon sequestration -... | ecosystem: Engineered > WWTP > Effluent > Algae... | reverse complement strand
CCCACCTTCATCCCCCTCACCTCCCTGCGAAAGGACCCCCTGTCATGAGCACGATGCGAGCCGTCCAGGTCGTCGGCTACCACCAGAACCCCGAGATGCGCGAGGTCGACGTCCCCGAGGTCTCGGGACCGTTCGACGTCATCGTGCGGATCGGCGGCGCCGGCGTGTGCCGCACTGACCTTCACATCCTCGAAGGGCAGTGGGCGGACAAGACCGGCGTCGCGCTGCCTTACACGATCGGCCACGAGAACGCCGGCTGGGTGCACGCCGTCGGCTCCGCGGTCACGAACGTCCGCGAGGGCGACAAGGTGATCGTGCACCCGCACATCACCTGCGGCTTGTGCCGCGCCTGCCGCACCGGAGACGACGTCCACTGCGAGAACAGCCAGTTCCCCGGCGTCGACACGAACGGAGGGTACGCCGAGTACCTCCGCACGTCGGCGCGCAGCGTCGTGCTCATCGACGACGAGCTCGAGCCGGCCGATGTCGCCGCCCTGGCCGACGCCGGGCTGACGGCATACCACGCAGCGGCGAAGGCGGCGAAGCGGCTGACGCCCCGGGACACCTGCGTCGTCATCGGCGCCGGAGGCCTCGGCCACATCGGCATTCAGATCATGAAGGCGCTGTCGCCCGCGAAGCTGGTGGTGGTCGACCGAAACCCGGAGGCGCTCAAGCTCGCTCTGGACCTCGGCGCCGACCACGGGGTGGTGGCCGCGGGCAACCAGGTCGAGGAGGTTTTCGAGATCACCCGCGGCTCGGGGGCGGAGGTGGTGCTCGACTTCGTCGGCGAAGGCGGCTCGACCAGCGAAGGCATCGCGATGACACGTGCGGCCGGCGACTACCACGTCGTGGGCTACGGCGAGAACGTCAACGTCCCCACGATCGACCTGATCTCGGCTGAGAAGAACGTGATTGGCAACCTCGTCGGGTCGTACAACGATCTGTGTGACCTCATGGCCCTCGCCGCTCGGGGCTTGGTCACCCTGCACACGCAGAAGTACGCCCTGGACGACTTCCAGTCCGCGATCTCGGATCTCGACGCCGGCCGCGTGCGCGGTCGCGCGATCCTCATCCCCTGACAAGGAGCACGAGCATGTCGCCCGGCCCGCTGCTATCGATCGTCGTCGGGGCGGTGTTCGGTATCGTCTCGCAGAAGGTCGGCGGGCTCATCAAGTCCTCGATCTACTCCTGCGCGCAGACCGCCACGACGCCAGACGCCATCCCCGCAACCTGAGGAGACACACCTTGATCTTCATCACCGCCAAGTTCCCCGTCCGTCCCGAGCACGCCGACGCCTGGCCCGAGATCTCCCGTGCCTTCACCGAGGCCACGCGCGCCGAGGAGGGCTGCCTGTGGTTTGAATGGTCGCGCAGCCTGGACGACAGCAACGAATACGTCCTCGTCGAGGCGTTCCGCGACGGCGATGCCGGTGGCGCGCACGTCAACAGCGACCACTTCAAGGCCGCCCAGGCCGAGCTGCCGCCCTACCTCTCCGCGACGCCGAAGGTCGTCAGCCAGTCCGTCGACCAGGACGACTGGAGCGAGCTTGGCGAGATGCGGGTCGACTGACCCTCCACCTTCAGGGTGCGCTGGCTGAGGGTTAGCTCCGCCTGCGCCGCCGAGATCGCCGGACGACTCGTATAGGCCACCGGCCAGATCGTCGCGTGGTCCTCCACGGTGGTGGGGGACAACGCGTCGCTGGCCGCGGGTGCGATTGGCGATCGTATGGCGCGCGGTCACCAGAGCCAGGGCAGCGGGTCGGCCGGCACATCGGCGTGGCGTCGCCGCGCCTGCAAGAAGGTCTCGGAGACCACGTCCTCACACTGGTCGGCGGCGATATGCCGTCGGGCGTAGGCATACACGCGAGGAGCGTTGTCGCGAAAGAGCGTGTCGAAGGCCGCCTCATCCATGCGGCCCTCCCGGTGTTCGTGGGGTCATACCGAGAAATGTCCAGTCGGGGCGCGTTATCACGCCACACCCTCGCCGGCCTTAACGTCCGGCGGTCACGATGGGCCCACCATACTCTGGCAAGCCGCAGACCCGGCGTGGCACTAGGCTCAGTCTCGTGACCGCCATCGTCGAACGTCCCCGCGTCCTTGCCGATGTCATCCCGGGAGGCCTGGCGCGCGACGCCGCGCTCGTCCTCGGGGGCGCCGGCTTCGTCGGCCTGCTCGCGCAGTGGGCCATCACCTTGCCGTTCACCCCGGTCCCGCTGACATTGGGAACGTTCGCGGTCTTGCTCACCGGGGCCGCCCTCGGCACTGCCCGCGGCCTCGCCTCCATCGGCATCTATGTCGCGGCCGGTATGGCCGGGGTGCCCTGGTTCGCCGGCCACAGCAGCGGGTGGGGCTTCCCGAGCTTCGGCTATTTGATCGGCTTCGTCGTGGCCGCGACCCTCGTCGGCGCGCTCGCCGCCCGCGGCGGTGACCGGACCGTCCTGAAGACGATCGGCCTGATGATCCTGGGCAACCTCGTCATCTACGCCATCGGGGTCCCCTACCTCGCGGCCAACACCGGCATGGACCTCGCCACCGCCATCGACAAGGGCGCCACCCCCTTCCTCCTCGGCGATGCCGTCAAGATCGTGCTCGCGGCGGGCCTTCTGCCCACCGCCTGGGCGCTGGTGCGCCGCGTCCGCGACAACTGAGCCGGATGGCTAAACCCTCCTCCGGAACCCCGGCCACGGTCGCTCTGACCAAGGCCGGGGTTTCGTTTTCCGTGCACGCTTATGACCACGACCCGGCCGCTCCCGCATACGGACTCGAAGCCGCGGCGGCGCTCGGGCTGGACCCGGACCTGGTTTTCAAGACGTTGCTCGTAGACCTCGATGGGGGCCGCGAAAAGGTGGGCGTCGGCATCGTGCCCGTGAACAGGCACCTCGACCTCAAGGCCATCGCGGCTGCCTGCGGCGCCAAGCGCGCGAGTATGTGCGATCCCGCCACCGCGCAACGCCTCACGGGCTATGTGGTCGGCGGCATCTCCCCGATCGGGCAGAAGCGACTCCTGCCCACCGTGCTCGACGAGAGCGCGGCCGAGCGACGGACGATCTATGTCTCCGGTGGTCGGCGCGGTCTCGACGTCGGCCTAAGTCCCGCCGACCTGCTCCTGCTCACCCGCGGTGCGTATGCCGCGATCGCTCGCTGAGACACTACTCCCAGGGCGTGGACAACACGATCGTCGTGTGGGTGGACACGCCAGCGGCAGCGCGGATCCGGCCGAGGAGGGCCTCCAGATCACCTGGGGCGGCGACGCGCGCCTTCAACAGATAGTTCGCCTCTCCGGCAACGGAATAGCAGGCCTCGATCTCGCCGATGTCCCGAAGGCGATCGGGAATGTCGTCCGGCGCGGACTGGTCGAACGGGGTGATCGCGACGAAGGCCGTGAGCGGCATACCCAGGGCTTCGTGGGCGACCTGAGCCGAGTAGCCGCGGATGACCCCGCGTTCTTCAAGTCGGCGGACCCGCTGATGCACCGCGGACGTGGACAGGCCGACCGCCTTGCCGAGGTCGGTATAGCTCATGCGGCCATCGCGACGCAGCAGATCGACGAGCGCCCGGTCAACCTCTTCCACGCAGGACACCTTATGGGCAACTCCGCGTCGACGCGCAGGAAATGCGGTCCGGCAATGCCGTAACGGGGCCATGCTCTGCGACGCACCTCTCTTGAGCTCTGCGACGCATCTCGTTAGCACCGTCAGCCGGCGGTACGGCCTAGCATCGGGCTCGTGAATAGCCCGCGCCTGATGCTGCTCGACTCGGCGTCCCTCTACTTCCGCGCCTTCTTCGGGGTGCCGGACGAGCGCGATGACCTCACGACGCCGCCGGTCAATGCGATCCGCGGCTTCCTCGATTTCATCGCGACCTTGGTGCGTGACCACCGCCCGACTCACCTCGTCGCGTGCTGGGACAACGACTGGCGGCCGCAGTTTCGCGTGGACGCGATCCCGAGCTACAAGACCCATCGGGTCGCCGGTGGCTCGACCGTTGTCGAGGAGGAGGTGCCGGACGACCTAGCCGTGCAGGTGCCGATCATCGAAGCCGCCCTTGCCGCGTTGGGCATCTGCCGGCTCGGCGCCGACGGCTACGAGGCCGACGACGCCATCGGCACCCTGGTCGCGCGCTACCGCGGCACCATGCCCATCGACGTCGTGACGGGCGACCGCGACCTCTTCCAGCTCGTCGACGATGCGGCCGGGGTGCGCGTCCTCTACACCGCCCGCGGCGGGGTCCGCTCCCCCGACGTGGTGGACCAGGACTATCTTCGGGAGCGGTATGCCGTTGGCTCCGGCCCGCAGTATGCCGACCTCGCCGTCCTGCGCGGCGACCCGAGTGACGGCCTCCCCGGGGTCGCCGGGATCGGGGAGAAGACCGCGGCGAAGCTGATCGCGGCATACGGCTCGTTGGTAGGGCTGCGGGCGGCGGTCGATGGTGGTGACCCGGCGATCAAGGGCGCCCAGCGCCGAAATCTGGAGGCGGGGAGCGCCTATCTCGACGTCGGCCCGCTCGTGGTGACCGTCGCCCCCGACGCCCCCGTGCCCGAGGCCGACCCCATCCTCCCGGCGCGCATCGCCGACCTGCGGGAGGTCTCGCGGCTGGCCTCAGAGTACGGCTTGGCGAGCCCGATGAACCGGGTCATCGACGCCTTGGGCCTCGGCGGCGACTGAGTCGACCGGACCAGGACGTCAGTCGAGGCGGTCGGAGGCGACCACGCCGCGCATGACTGCATCGACCGCGCGGCGGGCCGAAATGCGCAGATGCGGCTCGGGCGCGGCGTCAGCGATCTGATCGAGCAGGTCAACCACTTGTTTGCACCGCCGCACGAAGTCGCCGGCCGCCAGGTCACCCCCGCGCAATACCGCGTCCAGCCGTTGCCCGGACGCCCAGCGGTGCATCGCCCACGCCAGCCCCGCATCGGGCGGTGCCGTCAGGGGCAGGCCGACGGCGCGCTCGCGGTCCTCCAACTCCGACCAGATTCGCAGCATCTGCGTCCCCGCCTCGGCGACATCGGACGTCGGCTGTCGGATCCCGTCGGCCGGCTCCTCGAATCGCGGCTCATGGACGAGCATCGAGACGACGGCCGCGAGTTCGGCCTGGTCAAGGTGGCTCCACACGCCGGCCCGTAGGCACTCGGCGATGAGCAAGTCGCGATCAGAGTAGATGCGCCGGAGCCGCTCCCCGTCCTCGGTCAGGGTCTGCCCGTCGGGCTTCAAGTAGCCGATATCGGTGAGCAAGCCGCAGATTCTCTCGAACGTGCGCGCCACCGTGTTGGTGCGGCCCTCGACCTGCCGCGTGACCGCGGCGCGCTCACGGTTCAGGCGCCACCACCGATCCGACCACCGAGCATGCTCCTCGCGCTCGGGGCAGGCATGGCACGGGTGGGCCTTCATCCGGCGCTTCAGGTCGGCGATCCGCGGATCGAGGGCTGCCACGGCATCCCGCTCGGCCTCGACCGACCGAGGTCGCGTCGGCGCCTTGATCCGCAAGGTGGTGGCGAGGTCGCGTCGCGCCTTGGGAGACTTCGCGTTGAACTGCTTGGGCACCGGCATCGTGGCCAGCGCGCTCACCGGACCGTAGACATCGCCGGCACTCATCGTATGGACGTGCTTGTCCTCGGTCAGCACGATCGGCAACGTGGTCGCGCCGCGGAAGTGCCGTGCGGGGGTGAGGACCACCGCGAAGCCCGCGCGTCGCCCGGTGGGGATGCGAATGATGTCGCCGATCCGCAAAGACTCCACCGAGACCAGCGCCTCGGCCTTGCGCGCGGCCGATCGGGCCTTGGCCCCGTCCTTCTCCAACCGGCCCAGCTCGTGGCGCAGCGCGGCATACTCCCGGAAGTCCCCGAGATGGCAGGTCATCGCCTCGGCATAGCCGGTCATCGCCTCGGTGTGGTCCTGGCGGGCGCGGACGAGGCCGACGACTGACCGATCCGCCTGGAACTGCGCGAAGGACGTCTGCAGGATTGCTGCGGCTCGGGCCCGGCCGACCTGAGCCACCAGATTGACCGCCATGTTGTAGGACGGGCGGAAGCTCGACCTCAACGGGAAGGTACGAGTCGACGCCAGGCCGGCAACGTGCACTGGGTCCAACCCCCGGCGCCACAGGACCAAGGCGTGGCCCTCGATGTCGATGCCCCGCCGGCCGGCACGCCCCGTGAGCTGGGTGTATTCCGCCGCGGAAAGATCAACGTGAGACTCACCGTTAAACTTGACCAGCTTCTCCAGAACCACGGTGCGGGCCGGCATGTTGATGCCAAGGGCTAAGGTCTCCGTCGCGAAGACCGCCCGGATCGCCCCCGCGGTGAACAACTCCTCCACGATCTCTCGGAAGGTCGGGAGCATCCCCGCATGATGGGCCGCGAATCCCCTCGCCAGGCCTTCGACGAAGTCCCAGTAGCCCAGGACGCCGAGGTCTTCATCGGCCAGACCCGCCGTGCGTTCCTCCACCAGTCGACGGTTCCGCTCCCCCGCGGCGTCATCAATGAGTCGGACGCCGCTACTCAGCAGTTGCTGCACCGCCCCCTCGCACCCGACGCGACTGAAGATGAAGGTAATCGCCGGCAGCAGTCCATCGTGGTCGAGGGCCTGCACGACCTCGGTCCGGGTCGCATGGCTGATCGCCGCCCCGGCGGGAGGGGCGTTCGGACGTCGTCGCCGATCCTGGTCACCCCCGCGTCCGCGCGCGCCTCGGCGGGCGCTGTCCGCGGCATACGACCGCTGCTCGGCCTGCCGAATCGCGTCGGTGAGATAGGGATTGAGGCGCGGCAGCCCACCGTCGGTCCGCGGCCCGGCGGTGGAGTCGGCGAAGAGGTCGAACATCCGCTTGCCGACCATCATGTGCTGCCACAGCGGCACCGGCCGGTGCTCAGACACGACGACCTCGTGGTTGCCGCGGACCTCGCCCAGCCACTCACCGAACTCCTCGGCGTTGCTGACCGTCGCCGAGAGCGACACGATCTGGACCGACGGCGGGAGGTGGATGATGACCTCCTCCCACACCGCGCCCCGGAACCGGTCGGCCAGGTAGTGCACCTCGTCCATCACCACGAAGGCGAGTCCGCCCAGGGTGGCGGAACCGGCATACACCATGTTGCGCAGAACCTCGGTGGTCATCACGACCACCGGAGCTTCGCCGTTGACCGAGCTGTCCCCGGTCAGCAGACCGACATTGGCCGAGCCGTGGCGGCGGACCAGATCGGCATACTTTTGGTTAGAGAGGGCCTTGATCGGGGTCGTGTAGAACGCCTTCTGGCCGCGCGCGAGGGCGAGGTGGACGGCGAACTCCCCCACGACGGTCTTGCCGGCCCCGGTGGGAGCGGCGACCAGCACGCCCTTGCCCGCCTCGACCGCCCGGCACGCCTGCTCCTGGAAGTCGTCGAGCGGGAAGTCGAGGGAGGCGACGAACCGGGACAGCTCACTCATGCAACCACCATGGTCACCGCGCCGGGGACCACCTCAACCGTCACCGGGAGGCGGGTGAAGGGCTCCCCATCGGCGAATACGGGTATGCCGTGTGCCTCCAGCCGCACCCGCCTTGCCTGGTGGAGTTCGACGGCGGGGTGCCCGACATGGCCGCCGGAGAAGACCGTCGGGAACACCCTGACGAACTCGTGTCGCGGCAGCCGATGCAGGACGAGGACGTCCAGCAAACCGTCATCGGGGAGGGCGTCGGGTGCGACCCGCATACCGCCGCCGTAGGAGCGGACGTTGGCGACAACGACCAGCATGGCTTCGGTCTCGATGTGCTGCTCGTCGGTCTCGATGACATAGGGAATCGCCCGGAAGACCGGGAGCTCGCGCAGGATCGCGAGGTTGTAGCGCATCTGGCCGCGGGGCCAGCGCCACTGATTGGCTCGGGCGTTGACGACGGCGTCGAACCCCGCATACACGGAGCCGCCGAACCAGGCCCGGGCCGGCGAGGTCCCGAGCCCAGCCCCGAGCGCATCCCCGTCAACGCCGCCGACGATGCGGCCGGCGTCGATGCGCCGAACCTGCAGCGCGTCGAGGGCGGCAGCCGCCTGCAGGAGATTCCCGCGCGCCAGGCCGAGGCCGTCGGCGATGTCGTTGCCGGTCCCGGCGGGCACGATCGCGAGCGGGATCTCGGTGCCGGCGCACGCATTGACCCCGAGATGCGCCATTCCGTCACCGCCAAGGACGGCCAGGGCATCGATCGACCCGGCAGCGACGGCGGTGCGCGCCTTGGCCAACGCCGCGCCGGCGCTGTCGGCCGAGAGGTCGAGGATCTCGTGCCCGCGGGCTCGGAGCATTCCCGTCAATTGTGGGGCAGCCGCCGCAGCCCGCCCCCTGCCGGCACTGGGATTGGCCACGAGACCGATCCGGCGGGTCGGAAACGCGCTCATGACCCCAACCTAATGCCCGGTGGCGGGCACCAGGGGGAGGTCAGAGGGGTGAGGCTTCTTCGTCGGCGACGTGAGTCCACTCCGGCGCCGCTGCGGCTCGACGCTTGTCGATCCAGATGCCGAAGAGCGCCGCACCGAAGTAGAGGAAGACCAGCGGGCCGGCCATGAAGAACATCGTCACGGGGTCTGGCGTGGGCGTGATGATCGCGGAGAGCACACAGATGGCCACGATCGCGGGACGCCACTGACGGATCAGCGATCGGCCGGGAATGACGCCGATGGCGATCAGCCCGACGAGGAACACGGGCATGACCCATGTGACGCCGAAGATGAGGATGAACCGGGTGACTGTGCGGAAGTACAGCGCGGCTTCGGTGATGTTCAGGGCGCCGGCGGGGGTGAAGCCGTACAAGATCTCCCATGCCCGGGGCAAGATCCAGTAGCCGAAGGCGCACCCGATCAGGAACAAGGGGATCGTCGCGCCGACAAAGGCCATCGACAGCCGCTTCTCGCGCCGCGTCAGGGCCGGGAGAATGTAGGCCCACGCCTGGTAGATGATCACCGGGCTGGCCAGGATCACGCCAACCCAAATGGACAAATTGACGCGCTGGCTGAATGCCGCCGTCGCCCCGGCGTAGTTGAGGTTGACGATGACGTCTTGCAGGTTGCGCTTCTCGGCGACTGCCCGGATCGGAGAGGTCAACTGGGCATAGACCCAGTCGTACTTGATCCAGCCAACGATCGACATGGCCACCAGCGCCAGAGCGCACTTGATCAGTCGATCCCGGAATTCCAGGAGATGGTCGACCAGGGACATCCGTCCCTCGGGATTGTCTTTGCGCTTGACCTTTGTCCGCTTGGCCATCGCGGTCAACGGCGCGAGGTCAGGCAGCGGGGCCGGACTGGTTGTCCGTCCGCGGGCTGTTGTCCTCACGCATGGCGCTCGTGCCGGATGACTCACCGGCGGCGCGCTTGCGAGCCTCGTCCTCGGCCTTCATCTCGTTCACTTCGGACTTGAACACACGTGCGGACCGGCCGAGAGACCGAGCGGCGTCGGGCAACCGCTTCCAGCCGAACAGCAGGATCACCACGAGCGCGATGACCACGATCTCCATTGGGCCAAGACTTGGCATGACGTGCCTTTCACAGCGGTGGTTAACGACACGAGTCTACCGACGCGCGCGACGGGTCCCGTCCGATCGGGTCGATTTGATCGAGGCCGTTGACACAACGTCTCACCCGTGTCTGGGTGTTCCCTGTGCGACTGGTGTGCTTGGCGGCTGACTTTCGTCGACCCTCAGCGGTCCATCAACCCCCAGCGCGCGTCGCGCCCACGGGGCGAGTTTCGGCTCGCGCCGGGCGTGTCGCTCGCGCTTGACCCGCTCGCGCACGGCGCGTTGCTCGGCGAGGGCGAGGTGCGGCGCGGTGAAGATTGCGAGGTGAGGGGTAGCCGGCGCTGAACCCGCCTCCGCGCGAGCGGTGACCTCCGCCACGAGAGCCTCGGTCGTGCGGATCTGGGCCGTCAGCCCGCGGAACGAGGACAGCGTGGCGCGGACACGCGTCCATACGAACCACGCTCCCCCACCGAGGATGGCGAGGAAGACCAGGGTCCACGCCCACCACGTCACCGGGACTCCCCCGCCACGTTGGCGTCCCCGCCCTGGTCGTATGCCGCGAGCGCGGCCCCGGCGGCGCGGCCCACCTCGGCGACGAGCTCGGGAGGGTGCAGGATCCGCACCCCGGCTCCGGCGCGTAGGGCGAGTCGCACGACCCAGGCGGGGTCGGCGGCCCGCAGAGTGATGGTGACGCCTCCCGAGTCGACGGTGCGGCTCTCGATCGGGTAGTACTCGCCTACCCACTCCCAGCCCGGCTCGAGGGCCAGGGTCACGAGCAGGTCGTCCGGCCGCGGCACGAATGTCCCGGCCGACAGGTCGCGCGCCATCGCCTGGGGGGGTGGGGTGCCGTCGACGTCGAGAATGCGGGCATCCTGGATCCGGTCGAGGCGGAACATCCGAGTGTCCTCTGCGCGGTGGCACCAGGCCTCGAGGTACCAGCGGCCGTCCATGACGGCTAACCGCATCGGATCGACGTCCCGCTCGGTGGACTCATCGCGGGCCGGCACGAGGTAGCGCAGGGCGACGCGGCGGTGGCGAGCGAGGGCCTCCTTGAGAAGGGCGCGCGTCTCCTCGGTGGAGCCGTCATCGAGGCTTGCCGCGATGCGGACGGTGTCGGCGCCGAGGTCGTCCGGCTGGTCCGGCCCGGCGCCGATGGCATTCTCCAACTTCGCCATGGTGCGCTCGATGACGTCGAAGTCAGTGACGCCTTCGGCGTGCGACAAGGCCCGCAGCGCAACGATGAGGGTCAACGCTTCGGCCCTCGTCAGGCGTAGCGGCCGGGCGATCGTGTCGGCATTGCTGATGTGAATCTGGTCGCCCTCGGTAGAGACGTCGATGAGTTCGTCGGTCATCGAGCCGTAGCCGCACATGAACAGCAGCGCGAGGTCATCGCGCAGCTGGCTCTCGGTGACGTCGAGTTCGGCGGCTGCGCGGCGGATGTCGACGCCTTGCCGGTTGACCAGCCACGGCACCATGCTCAGCAGGCGCGCGACCCGAGCGCCGGCGGCCTCGGTGCTTTGCGGCGTGTTCATGCTGCTCCCCCGGCGCCCGACAATCCCCCGGCGCTTGACTGCTCCACGTGCGTCGAATGGGCCGCAGCCGCCGCGGCGAGCACCGCGCGCGTGGCCTCGACGATGTCCGCGGGGGCGACCACGCGCACGGAGGTCCCCAGGGAGGCGAGGTCACCGGCGAGGCGCTCGCGATCGGCATACGGCAGGTCGAGGAGTTGCCAGCCCTCGGCCGCCTCGGTGACGGCGCTCGCCTGGCGACGCAACTCGTGCGCGTGCCCGGCGCGGACCAGGACGCGGGCCGTACCGGCGGGGTCGCGCGGGATGTCCGCGGCGAGCATGGCCCGGGGGTCGTGGTCGGTCGGCGGCTGGTAGCTGCCCGGCTTGCCGGTGCGGCGCACCTGACCCTCGATCCGGGAGAGCCGAAAGACCCGAGGCTCACCGCGGTCGGTGTCCTGGCCGGTGACATACCAGCGGCCGCTGCGCGACAGCATCCCCCACGGCTGGACGTGGCGCACCCGCGCCTCGTCGGTGGCGGAGCGGCGGTAGGTGAAGGTCACCGGCGCCCGGTCGAGGTAGGCCTCCAAGAGCGGCGCGAAGCCGGGCTCGCTAGTCGTAAGACGCGGCTCGATGCCGACCAAGGCCTGCGAATCGGCATCCCCCGCAACGGCTTTGAGTTTGCGCAACGCCTGCGCGGCCGGGCCGGCGAGAGCCGCGTGCGACCAGGTGCGCGCGGCAAGGCCGAGGACCGCGAGTTCATCCGGAGCGAGCGCGAGGTCGGGCAAGGCGTAGTCCCGCTGATGGATCCGATAGCCGGGCTCGTCGTCGAAAAGCGCGGTGATTTCCTCGGTGACCAGGGGAATCCCCAACTCGCGCAGGTCGTCCTTGTCACGCTCGAACATCCGGTCGAACGCCTCGGTCGACGGCGCCGTGCGATATTGCTCGACGATCTCCCGGATGCGGGCCTTCGGCAAGGGACGCCGCGTAGCGAGCAGCGTCATGACGAGGTTCATCAGGCGCTCGGTTTTGGCGGCCGGCGTGTTGGGGGGAGCCATCGTGGGCGACGCTACCCGATGGCGGCCTATGCTGCGGCCCGTGCACTGGCGAGTCGGAACGGTCACCCGCCGCCGCGGGTCGTGGGGAGATGCGATCGAGTATGCCGTGCGCCTGCCCCCGGGGGACGGGGCCGTCGCGGAGGTGGTCCCCTCGGGACCCGTGGCCGAGCAGGTACCCGTGCCCGAGGAGGTGCGGGCCCTGGGCTACCGAAGCCTGGTGGGGGAACTGGAGGCGGGGGACACGGTCATACTCAATGTCTCGGCGCTGGCGCGGGGCTTGGGGACGGGCGGGTATGCCTTCATCGTCGTGGCGCCCGACCGGCTTCCGGAGGACCCTGCGCCCGGGCCGGGGCATATCGTCAAGGCGCGCTACACCCCGATGCAGCAGATGACGCTGGCGGTCGATGAGCAGGAGAGCCCGCATCATGAGGCGCTCGCGTCCGGGGCGGCTGCCGAGGGTGATCTTCAGGGTCTGCCGGTCGTCGTCGCGGACCTGCACTCGGCGCTCGCGCCGATCCTGTGTGGCCTGCGGGATCGGGCTCCGGGCGCTCGGGTCGCCTATGTCATGACCGACGGCGGGGCGTTGCCAATGGCCTTCTCTCAGAACGTCGCTCGCCTGCGGGAAGCCGGGTGGCTCACGTCGACAGTCACCGTCGGGCAGGCGTTCGGGGGCGACCACGAGGCGGTGACGCTGCATTCCGGTCTGCTCGCCGCGCGGCACGTGCTGGGCGTCGATGTCGCCGTGGTCATCCAGGGTCCGGGGAATGTGGGGACGGGCACCCCGTTCGGCTACACGGGGATTGCCTGTGGCGAGGCACTGAACGCGGTCTCCGTGCTCGGCGGTCGCGCGTATGCCGCGCTGCGCGTCAGCGACGCCGACCCCCGGCCGCGGCACTATGGGATTTCCCACCACAGTGTGACGGCGTACGGCCGGATCGCGTTGGGTCGCACAACCGTCGTGGTGCCGGAGTTGCCGGGCGAGTTTGGGTCGTTGGTGCGCGCGCAGGCGGCGGAGCTGGTGGCCGGCGCACGCGGCGACCTGACGCTGCAGGTGGAATCGGTCGAGGGGCTGCGGGCCGCGTTGGAGGCATCACCGGTGACGCTGTCGACGATGGGCCGCCGGCTCGACGCCGACGAGGCCTACTTTCTCTCCCAGGCCGCCGCCGGCCGCGCCGTGGCCCGCGTAGTCCCCGGCCCACCCCGTGGAACTTCTGCTAGCAGCAGTTAGTCAACTGCGGACACCTTGCAAGGTGTCCGCAGTAGACTAACTTGTGCTGAGTTGGCGCCTGCACCGAGCGATCGCTGCATCCGGGACCGTTGAGTTCCTGGTACTTGGCGCGCCTAGTGCTGGGGACGATTGAGCACCGCGACCGGCACGGTCACCGAGTTGAGCAGCTTGCGGCTCACCGAGCCGAAGAGCATGCCGACCACGCCCCCGCGCCCGCGCGAACCGATGACCAGCAACCGGGCGGACGCCGCCTCCTCGGCCACCACTCGCGCAGCGCCGCCTTGGCGGATCGTCGTGGTGAACGAGACGCCGGTATGCCGCTCGCGCACCGGAGCTAGGGCCTCGTCCACGCGCTCCCGGTAGCGCCGCAGGATCTGGTCGTACTGCGGGGAGCCCGGGGTGGTGGCGACCACGCCGTCGACCACTTCAAGGTTCCAGACGGTGACCGTCCGAACACCGGCGCCAATGGTCTCGGCCAGCTCCGCGGCATACGACAGCGCGGCCTGGGCGGGTGCACTGCCATCAAAGCCGACAACGACATCACCCTGGTCGGGGAGCGAGCCGCCCACGACGACAACCGGGCACGAGGCGAGACCGACGACACCGGTTGACGTCGAGCCGAGCAGGATGCGCTCAAGCCGGCCCACGCGCGCCGAGCCGAGGACGACTTCCCGGGCACGCGCGCTCGCCGCGAGCAGGGCCCGCGCCGCCGAGCCTGTGGCGGACTGCTGCGTGACCGCGATACCCGGCTCACGCTCGGCAACAGTCGCCGCTGCCTCCCGG
>Ga0075158_10002272_pt1 | contig 14065 bp, 15 predicted proteins | sample JI91814BDNA_FD_70968 | JGI IMG/M metagenome (GOLD analysis project Ga0075158, IMG submission 70968) | Wastewater effluent complex algal communities from Wisconsin, to seasonally profile nutrient transformation and Carbon sequestration -... | ecosystem: Engineered > WWTP > Effluent > Algae... | reverse complement strand
ACAGGGAGAAGCGCGCCGCGTCCGTTGGCGAGGCGGAAGCTGCCCCGCGGGCCGCGCCGTTGGGCGATGCGGTCGGGATAGGCGAGGGCGAGGAGCGGGCCGGTCAACGCGTCGTCGATGTCGCCGCGCGGGATGCCGGCCTGACGGGCCCATTGTTTCGCGTTGTCGCGCGCGCGGGCGAGCGCGCCGCGATCGGCGCGGGCGTCACCGCTCTCGAAGGCGTGGAGGCGCGCGCGAAGATCGGCATCGGGGCGGCCACGATCCGGGCGGAGGACGTCACGCTCCGAGAGAAGTCCAGCGAGGGCTGCGGCGGTGGCGCCGCCACCGGTGTCTCTGGCGCGCAACATCATGTGGGCGAGGCGCGGATGGAGGCCGATCGCGTTCATGGCGCGGCCATGCGGCGTGATGCGGTTCTGATCGTCGAGCGCGTCGAGGTCGCGGAGGAGATCGAGTGCCTGTGCGTAGGCGGCAGTGGGGGGCGGATCGAGCAGGGCGTAGGTGGCCGGGTTTGAATCACCCCAGGCGGCGAGGTCGAGCGCGAGGGGCGCGAGATCGGCGACCGCAATTTCTGGCGGCGAGAAAGGCGCGAGCGCGCGGTGGGATTCCTCGCTCCACAGGCGGTAGCAACGGCCGGGCGCGATGCGTCCCGCGCGGCCGCGGCGCTGATCGGCGGAGGCGAGGGCGAGGCGCGTCGTGACGAGGCGCGTCATGCCGCTGGCCGCGTCAAAACGGGGGCCGCGGGCGAGGCCACTGTCGATCACGACGCGGATGTCAGGAATGGTCAGCGAGGTTTCGGCAATGGAGGTGGCGAGCACGATGCGGCGCGTTCCGGGCGGGGCGGGCTCAATGGCCACCTTCTGTGCCTCGAACGACAGATTGCCGTAGAGCGGCACGACGAGATGGCCGGGCGGCAGATCGTCGAGCGCACGTTCGGCTGAGCGGATTTCGGCCTCGCCTGGCAGGAAGGCGAGGAGGCCGCCTTCGCTTTCGCGCAAGGCGCGGCGGATGGCGGCGGCGACGGCAGCGCCCGTGTCACGTGTCTCGGTGGGTGGGGCGTAGATCGTTTCGACAGGGAAGATGCGCCCCTCGGAGCGGATAATGGGCGCGCCGCCCATCAGTTTCGACACACGGTCGCCGTCGAGCGTGGCCGACATGACGAGAAGGCGCAGGTCAGGGCGGAGTGCGCCCTGACATTCCAGCGCGAGGGCGAGCGCCAGGTCGGCGTCGAGACTGCGCTCGTGGAATTCGTCGAAGATGACGAGAGCGACGTTCTTCAGTTCGGGATCGTGCTGAAGGCGGCGGGTAAGAAGCGCTTCGGTCAGCACTTCGATGCGGGTTGTGGGCCCGATCTTCGATTCGTGCCGGACGCGGTAGCCGACCGTGGCGCCTGCCTGCTCGCCCAGCATCTCGGCCATACGGTGGGCAGCGGCCCGCGCAGCGATGCGGCGCGGCTCCAACATCAGGATGGATTTGCCGGCTGCCCAGGCCTCATTCTTCAGGGCCAGGGGCACAAGGGTTGTCTTGCCGGCGCCCGGCGGCGCCTCGAGCACAGCCATGTGACCGCCCGCCAACGCGGATTTCAGCGCCGGAATCGCCTCGGCGACGGGTAGATCCTGACCTAACGTCACGCGCGCCCTTGCGATCCCCCCGGCGGTCCTCTATCTGCCGTCAGCCGGTTTTCCGGCCCGGAAGGGCCCCCAGAGTCTCCTTATGCGCCATCTGCACCTCGTCCCCAAGAACACCAAGATCGATTTCGTCGGCTGGCGCTGGCTCGGGTTCACGATCACCGGGCTCACCATGGTGGTTACGGTCCTCGCGATCTGGCTGCAGGGCTTCAATCTGGGCATCGACTTCACCGGCGGCGTAACCGTCGATGCGCACAAGAAGGAAGGCACGATCGACGTCGCGGCGGTGCGGTCGCACTTCGCCGAAGTCGGCCTGCCCGACGCCATCATCCAGACCTTTGGCGACACGGTGGGCGGCGATCCCACCAATGTCTCAATCCGTGTGCAGCCGACAGAAGCGACGGTCGGCAACGAACAGGCGGTCGTCAAACAGGTGACCGATGCGCTGGGCCCCGACTATGACATCCGCAAAGCGGAAACAGTCGGCCCGAAAATTTCAGAGGAACTGTTCAACAACGGCGTCCTCGCGTGCCTGCTCGCCGTGCTGATGATCGCGTTTTATGTGGCGTTCCGGTTCGAGTGGCAGTTCGGCGTCGCGGCCTTCATCGCGACCTTTCACGACGTCGTCGTCACAGCCGGCTTCTTTGCCGTCACGCAGCTGGATTTCGACCTGAACGCCGTCGCAGCGCTGCTGACTCTGGCAGGCTACTCAGTCAACGACACCGTCATCATCTTCGACCGCATCCGTGAGAACCGGCGCAAGTACAAGCGCATGCCGCTGGGCGAGCTTATCAACCTGTCGACCAACCAGACGCTGGCGCGCACCGTGATGACGTCCGTCTGCGTCGCGCTGTCGGTCATTCCGCTGGTGCTGTTCGGCGGCGAGGCGCTGTACGGCTTCTCGGTCGCGATCCTGTTCGGCGTGGTGCTTGGCACCTATTCGTCGATCTATGTCGCCTCCGCGCTGTTGCTTCTGATGCCGCCGATCGGCTCGATGGAGAAGGCCGCCCCACCGGCCGCCGAAGGCCGTCCGGCACGCCCGTAAGCCTGTCACCCTCTCATTTTTGCTAGGTTCGGGGCGGCATCGTCCCTGCTAGCTGAAGCACGTTCCTAGGGAGCGTGGTCATGGGCGGCAGGGTTTTCGGCGGCGGATTGTGGAGCGGCGCTTGCGCGGCGGCCATGCTCGTCGGACAGACGGCGGCGCAGTCCGGGCCGACGGATACCTTCCACGATACATCGCTTAAGATTCAGGTGGTTACGGCTCAGACCGTGAACGTGCCGGTCTCGACGTTTCTAACGCGGTTGATCGGGCGGCTGAATACCGGGCAGGTCGTGTTCGACCAGAGCTATGCCGATGCGTTCGGCAGTGGCCTGGTGCAGGGCGCGCTGATTTCCGTGCGGGTGGCGATCTCGTCGGCAGGTGGGCCGGCCGTGGTGATCCTCAGCCCGGTACGAACGGCCAGCCAGTCTACGTCATCATCATCGAGCGTCAGCGCCGATCAGGTTACGGGATCGACGCAGACTTTCTATACGCAGGTTTTTTTGGGGCCGGGTCCGATCATCATTGGGGACCGCGGCATCTGCGCGACGCCGGGCGGTGTCTCGGGCCAGCCGAGTAACATCTACACGCCGCCGACGGGATGCAGTTTGCCGGGTACGGTCTATGTCGTTGGCGATGACGAGGCGGCGTTCAACACGCACGCGGTCACCAACGAGACGATTACCCGCACGACGACGGTGACGACGACGACGACGCTGAACGAGACGTATGATCTGGTGGGGGTGGTGACGCCGGTGGGCGGGGTGCATGGCGCGCTGGTGCGCGAGGCGGGGCTGGCGGGCGAGCGGTTTCTGAAGCGGCTGGTGAGCGGGCCGGACGGATATCCCGATGTGCCCGAGGGGGACGGCGAGGGGCTGTTCAACCGGGTATGGCTGGAAGCCTATGGCGCCTGGGGCTCGCTGGATGGAACTGGCGATCTGTCGCCGGGCTATGACGCGGATATCTATGGCGTATCGGCGGGGTTGGGGCGGGAGGTCAGCGAGGGGCTGACGCTGTCGCTGGGCCTCGATCTCTCATGGGCCGAGACGGAGATGGCCCTGCCGGGGGATTTCCCGGAGGCGGGCGACAGTGACCTGACGCAGGTGGGGCTTGCCCTGCACAAGGATTGGGGCCGGGCGGAAGGCGGTCTCGCCTTCACCTATGGCTGGGGGACGTTCGAGACGGCGTCGGGCAGCGACGGGCTGGGCGGTGTCTCGGTCGCGAAGACCGATGCGTCGCTGTGGGGTCTGGAAGGCCGGATCGGCGTCGCGAGCATTCTGGGCGGCGGCACGCTGACGCCCCATGCCGGGTTCACCTGGGTGAATGTGGACTTCGATGCGGTGACGGGGTCGGGATCGGCGTTCGATCTGTTCGTCTCGGGCGACACACAGACCTCGTTCCAGCTCTATGCCGGGCTCGACTATGCCGAGACCTTCATCGCGGGTCAGGGCGATCTGACGCTGAAGCTCAGCGCCCGCGTGCTGCACGAGCTGGGCGATGAGACGGTGACGCTGACGGCGGCGTTCGAGGGCGGCGGCAGCCTGCCGCTGGTGCTGGCCGAGGAAGGCCGCACGGCAGGCGAGATCGAGGCCGGGCTTTCCTATGCGATCGGCGAGAGCGTCAGCATCTATGGCGGGTATGAGGGCCGGTTCAGCGAAGGGAGCGACATTCATCAGGCCAAGGCGGGGGTGACGGTCCGGTTCTGAGGCGGTGCGCCGCGTGTGACATTCCAGCCGCTCGGCGTGAGCGGCGGTAACGGTCTTTCTGCGCGGGCCTTGCGGCGGCCGCGGGACGGCGCATATTTGCCCGGCTCCTGGAGAGACGGGCCGTGGCGCTCACCGACGATCTGGCCGGATTTATCGATGCCTGCCCGCGTTCCGACGATGCGGAGGCAGCCGCTGCCGTATTCGCGGACGCCCTGAAGCCCTACGGCCTGACGGGCTTGGGAACGCGCGTCTATCAGATGCCGGAAGGGCCGATCAATTCAGAGAACATCTGGAAGGCTGCCGGAGGCGTCGCAACGCTTTGGCCGGACAATTGGGCCGGGACGCCGGGCTATCGCTATATCTGCTTCTCGGAAAATCCCCTGCTCAACGGCCTGCGCGAGCGGCGGGGCTATTTCCTTTATTCCGACCTGGCGCCGCGCGAGAAGCACGGCACCTATTGGGAAGCCTTCAGCGAGGGCGCTATCAGCGAGGGCATGGGCATCGTCGCCTATGGCCGCAACCGCCGGGTGTCGTCGCTGGCGATGACGTTCGAGCGGCTGGACCTTTCGCCCATGGAGAAGACGGTGGTGCGCGCCGCGGGCCTGACGCTGGCCGAGCGCACCGCGATGCTGCACGCGCCGCAGGAGGATACCCCCAAGCTGACAGGCCGCGAGTATGACTGCCTCGCCTATGTCGCGGCAGGGAAGTCGGACTGGGAGATTTCGGTGATCCTCAATCTCTCGCAGGCGACTGTGCGCTTCCATGTCGACAATGCGCGCCGCAAGCTGGATGCGACGACGCGCACGCATGCCGTGGCGCGCGCCACGGCCGGCGGCCTGATCTAGTGTCTGCCGGCTAGAGCGGGACCCACTCGCGTTCGGGCGTGAAGTTCAGATAGCCGACATTGACGCCGACGCGCGCGCCGAGGCCGGTACGCATGGGGGCAAGCGTGATGTTGTCGGACTTGAGATAATTCACGCCAAGACCGGCGATGAAATAGTAGCTGCCCTCGACGCCCGGGAAGCGGCGGAACATCTGGTCCGGTGACTGAAGGTCGTAGACGAGCGTGAAGACCTTCGAGGCATTGATGCCGAGATCGACGCCGAGCGACGGGCCGGTCCAGAAGAGCTGACGCGGCTGCTGGCTGCGGCGATAGAGCCAACCTTCGCCGTAGCGCAGGCCAAGGGCGACTGCAGCCGAAGCCTCCTCGCCCGCGATATAGGCGTTCGGGCGGCCGAGGTCGCCGAAGATGCGCTCGACCACTTCGGCAGAGGCCTGGGCCGTGACGCCGAAAAAATTCTCGACCGCGCCCTGGATTTCTTCCTGGCGGTACTCGCTCGTCACCGGCTCGTCGGCCGGATAGCCGGTGCGGCCGTCGCGCGTGTCGACGTTGCGTCCGGTTTCGGAGGAGGTACAGGCAGCGACGGCAAGGCCAGCGGCGCCGGTCAGCAGCGCACGCCGCGTGGCAAGGTGGCGGTTCGTTTCTTCCATGGTTTTCCCGTTACGAATCAATGCGCCCCGCAATGAATCCAGTGTAGACTGATTGGCAAGACTACTCACGGCCCTCAATCGGGCGCATTTATGACCACCGGCGTGGGGCCGGACACTCGGGGAGATTTCGGTCATGGAGCAGGAATACATCTTCTACATCGTCTTTGCCGTCCTGTTGCTGATTGTCGTCTTCAGCTTCGTGAAGACGGTGCCGCAGGGCCAGGAATGGACGGTGGAACGTTTCGGGCGCTACACGCGCACGCTGAGCCCCGGCCTGCACCTGATCGTGCCGATCTATGACCGGATCGGGCGCAAGATGATCATGATGGAACAGGTGCTGGACATCGCCCGTCAGGACGTGATCACCAAGGACAACGCAATGGTGACCACCGACGGCATTGCCTACTACCAGATCGTCGATGCCGCCCGCGCGGCCTATGAAATCAAGGACCTGGAGCGTGCGATCTCGAACCTCGCCCAGACGAATATCCGTACCGTGATCGGTTCGATGGATCTCGACGAAGTGCTGTCGAAGCGCGACGAGATCAATGAACGCCTGCTGCGGGTGATGGATGCGGCGACCGGGCCGTGGGGCCTGAAGATCATGCGCATCGAGATCAAGGACCTGACACCGCCGTCCGATATCATCGATTCGATGAACCGCCAGATGAAGGCCGAGCGCGAACGCCGCGCCGAAGTCATCAGCGCGGAAGGTGAGAAGGCGGCGTCGATCCTGCGGGCCGAGGGCCTGAAGCAGTCGCAGATCCTGGAGGCCGAGGGCCGCCGTGAATCGGCGTTCCGTGACGCCGAGGCGCGCGAGCGCGCGGCGGACGCCGAAGCCAAGGCGACGGAAATGGTGTCGAAGGCGATCGCCGAGGGCGATGTACAGGCGATCAACTACTTCATCGCGCAAAAATACGTGGAGGCGTTCCGCACGTTGGCCAGTGCCCCCAACCAGAAATTCGTCATCGTTCCGGCCGAGATGTCGGGTCTTCTGGGCTCGATCGCCGGTGTCGGCGAACTGGCCAGGGCGGCGCTGGGCGGAGGTGACGGAGGCGGAGGCGATGGCGGCTCGACGCCGCGCGCACCGCGCAACCGCGTCCAGTGGACGTCCGGAAATACCGGCGGCACGGTGGGCTGAGGATCAACGCGATGGACCAGATCATCAGCTTCATCGATCAGATGTCGTATTGGCACTGGTTGGCGTTCGGCGCGATCCTGCTGATCGTCGAGATCGTCACGCCGACCTTCTATTTCCTGTGGCCCGGCATCGCGGCTGTGACTGTAGGTGTGCTGAAGCTATTCGTGCCTGACCTGTCATGGCAGGTGGCGATCACCGTGTTCGGTGTGATGTCGGTGGTGTCGACCATTATCTGGACGATATTCTACCGCAAGGGAAAGACGACCGACGCGGCCTCGAGCCTCAACCAGCGGACGCGCAATTATACCGGTCGCCGCGCCGTGGTGGCGGAGGGGTTCCGCTCGGGCCGGGGACCAATACTCATCGACGACACGCGCTGGCAGGCGATCAGCGATGACGGCAGCGACCTGGCTCCCGGGGCGGCGGTGGAAGTGACTGGCGCGGACGGCGCGACGCTGCGCGTCCGAGCGAGGTGATCGCATGGGCCGAACCCTGCTCATCGGTTCGCTGATCGCGATATTGGTCGGGGCGTCCGTTTGGGCGTTCTGGGTCTGGGACAGCCTGGGCGATGCCGAGATCAGCACCGACGGAACCATCGCTCTGACGCTGGGGATCGTCGTGTCGATGGTGGTCGGCGCGGTGCTTATGGCGCTGGTCTTCATCTCTGCGCGGCGCGGCTTCGACGAACAGGTGACGTACGAGTTCGGCGAAGCGAAGGACCACGGGCTGGACGATGATCGTCCAGCCGCCTAGTGGCTGAACAGAACGGCGGTCTTGCTACGCGACAGCAGAGATCGGGTAACGCCGCCGAAGACCCATTCGCGCGTCCGGCTGTGGCCGAATGCGCCCGCGACGATAAGATCGGCACCCTGGCGTGCGGCGATATTGACGAGCGCTTCGGCGGCGCCGGCATCGGAACTGTTCTCCGAGAGTGCTGTCGCGTTCACGCCGTGCGATTTCAGCCATATAGCGACGTCACTTGCGCCTCGGATGTCGTCACCTGAACCGGCGGTGGCGACGACCACTTCCTCAGATTTGACGAGAAGCGGGAGAGCGTCGAAGACGGCGCGGCGCGACTCGCGCGTATCTTTCCAGGCGACCACAGCGCTTTTGGCGGACAGGCGTTCCATCGAATGCGGTGTTACCAGAATTGGGCGGCCCGCCGACATCACCAGATCGCTGACCTCCACGCCGAGCAGCGGGTCATCTTCGCCAGGCGCAGACGGACCGGCGATCACCAGGTCGGCGGCCCGTGAGAGCGTCGAGAGAAGGGCGGCTGAAGATGTCGTCAAAGACTGGCGCCAAGCCGCGTCCTTGCCGGCCATCTTGCGAAATGCCGCTTCCGCGGCCGACAGGGCTGCGGTGACGTCTCTTTGCGCCGCCGTGATGACTTCGGTTTGAAGTGAAACAAAAGTTTCGCCGAATGGCGCATAGGCGGGGATGTAGGGCATTCCGGCAGAGGCGCCCGTCAGGCCTGCGCCCAGCCGAGCTGCAAGGTCAGCGGCCAAGCCTGCCCGGCGTGCCGAGGCGGGCGAGCGGTCGGCATGCACCAGGACGGCGGCGATCGCGGAGGTCATTTCGCCTTCTCCACGCTGCGGCCCGAGTACCAGATCGTTGCTGCGAGTACGCTGCCGAACGAAGCGAAGGCCGCCGCGATCAGCAGGACGAACGTGAAATCGTGAGACGACATATGGGGCTCCACGCTTGAAACTGCGTGGAAGGTGCCGTCATGCGCCGGCCGACGCATTGATGCAGGTCAAGCGTGGTAAGAAGCCTGCCCGCGAGCCACGAATGACGGGTTGGCGAAACGATCGGCTACCTTGCCATAGGTGAGGCGCTTGCCGAAAAGATCACAGACGCTGCCGCCGGCCGCTTCGAGCACCGCCTGACCGGCAGCGGTGTCCCATTCCATGGTCGTGCCATGGCGCGGATAGATGTCTGCCTCCGATGCGGCGATGAGGCAAAACTTCAACGAAGATCCGACCACCCGGACCGGGCCGATATCGTAGTGGTTGCGGTATTCGTCCTCGCGATACTTGCCGTGGCTTCGGCTCCAGAGGCCGACCGGCGCATGAACCGGATGGCGGGCATGTATGGCTCGACTGGAATCCAGCGTCAGCTCGGCGGCATTGCGCGCGACCGGCCATTGCCATTCATGCGCACCGCGCGAACTGCCCGAGAACAGGCGGGCAAAGGCGGGGGCATAGACGGCGCCCAAAACCGCGACGCCGTGATCAATGAGCGCGATGTTGACGGTGAACTCGCCGTTGCGGGCGATGAACTCCTTTGTGCCGTCGAGCGGGTCGACAAGGAAGAAAGTTCGGTCGACGTCCGGAATGAAGCCGGCGGCGGCGGCTTCCTCCGATACGACCGGCACGCCTGGGCAGAGCCTGGCCAGGCCCTCGAGAATGAGGTGCTCGGCGGCCTCGTCCGCGTCCGTGACCGGGCTTTTGTCGGCCTTTTCGCGTGCAGCGGCACCGGCTTCGTAATGCTGCATGATGAGCTCGCCCGCCTCGATGGCGAGCTGGGCGAGGGGGAGTTCCAGATCGGGGTTCATGGACGCCGCTCCGTCAGGTCAGCGGGTTCCAGTGCGATGTGGGTTGTGTCGATCGTGCGCTTGCCGGCGTGTTCGAAGTTCACGGTCACCCGTGCCCCGATGGCGGACTGGACCTGGCCGAGGCCCCAGTCGGGCTGGCCGGGATGGCGGACAAAGGCGCCGGGCTCGATCAGTGGCAGCATGTGAGCGGTGTGAGCCGTGGCGTTTAAGTTTTCTTTAAGCTCGGGCGATACCTTGTTAACCGTGTTATCTGCGGCGCGCCAGTTGCGCCGCGCGTCCGCCCACGAAAGGCCTGACCCTTGAAAGAGATCGAACTCGCCGCGGTGATGGTCAGCCGCGTCTGCCATGACCTGATAAGCCCGGTGGGCGCGCTGGCGAACGGCATCGAGGTGCTGGCCGACGAGAGCGATCCGGTGATGCGTGATCATGCAATTGCCCTGATCACCAAAAGCTCGGCCATGGCGTCCGCCCGGCTGAAGCTGTGCCGCCTCGCCTATGGCTCGATGGGATCGGCCGGCGATCAGGTGAGCCTGACCGAGGCGCGCAACGTCCTGGCGGAGTTCCTGACGGACTCCAAAGTCCGTCTCGAGTGGCAGGCTCCGGCTTTGCTGCTGCCCAAGGACACTGTGAAGCTGGCGCTAAATCTCGCGGTGACGGCCATCGATACGATCCCGCGCGGCGGCGTGTTGCGTGTGACGGCCGAGGAGCGAGTCGACGGCATTGCGCTGGTCGCATCGTGTGAAGGCACCATGCCGCGCGTGACCGACGATCTGCGGCTGGCGCTGGCCGGAGAATTCCAGCTCAGCGACCTGACCGAGAGCCGCCGCGTACAGCCGTTCTATACGGGCCTGGTGGCGCGAAGCCTTGGCGCTGAAGCGGTGATCGGCGAGGACGGGCCCGCGATCACACTATCGGCTCTGGTTCCGCCGCGCGCGAGCGAAGCGGCGGCCGCCTGACCTCATGAAAACCTGTCTCGTCATCGATGACAGCCGGGTGATCCGCAAGGTCGCCCGCCGCATCCTTGAGGATATCGGCTTCAACGTTCAGGAAGCCGAGGACGGGGCGATCGCGCTGGAGATGTGCCGCAACCGGATGCCGGATGCGGTGATTGTCGATTCCATGATGCCGAACCTCGACGGAATCGGCTTCATGAAGACGTTGCGTCGCGAGGCAAAGGATCGCGTTCCGGCCATGATGTTCTGCACGACCGAGAACGAGGAATCGCACATCGTCGCCGCTCGCGCCGCCGGCGCGGGGGTAGTGCTGCTGAAGCCGTTCGACAAGGAGACGCTGGAGGGTAGCCTCCAGCATCTCGGTGTCAGCCCGCGCTAGAGCTCAGTCGATTTCGTAACGGACCGGAAGCGTCTTCAGGCCGCTGACGAAATTGGCGCGGGTGTTCTTGGGCTCGCCGTCCAGTTCGATAGATTTGAGGCGCGGCAGCAATTCGGCGAACAGGGCCTTGATCTCCATGCGGGCGAGATGCATGCCGAGGCAGAGATGGACGCCATGCCCGAAGGCGACCTGCTTGGACAGCTGGCGGTCGACCTTAAAGGTGTTGGGGTCTTCAAAAACCGACTTGTCCCGATTGCCCGATGGGTAGTGCAGGCAGACGCCTTCGCCCGCCTTGATGGTGTGGCCGCGCAGAACGTAGTCCGACGTCGCCGTGCGCATGAAGTGCTTCACCGGCGTCACCCACCGGATCATTTCCTCCACCGCATTCGCCATAAGTGACGGATCAGCCTTGAGCTTTTCCAGCTGCGACTTGTCCTTGATGAGTTCCAGGAGACCGCCTGCGGCCGTCGACGAGGTGGTGTCGTGGCCCGCAGTCGCGACGATGATGTAGTAGCTCATCGCTTCGCGATCGCCGATCGGCTGGCCGTCGATCTGGCCGTTGGCGATGATCGAGCAGAGATCGTCGGTGGGATTGGCGCGGCGGTCGGCCGTGATCCGGCCGAAGAATTCAAAGAGCTGCGTGGCGGTTTTGAAGAGATCGACGGACTGCTCGCTGTCAGCGCCAAAGGCGCCGCTGGAGCCGCCGGCATTCTCGCTCTCCTTCGCGACGTCCGGATCGCCGGGGCCGAAGATTTCCTGCGTCATCTTCATCAGGAACTGCTCGTCCGAGCGGGGCAGGCCCATAATCATCATGAGGACGCGCAGGGGGTACCAGAGCGCGACCTCCTTCACGAAGTCGCAGCGGTTGCCGAGCGACTTCATATGATCGACATGTTCCTTCGCCAGAGCGGCGATGCGCGTCTCCAGCTTCTTCAGACTGGGCGGCATGAAATAGGCCTGCGTCAACATTCGCAGCTTCATGTGCACCGGGTCGTCGAGGTCGACGAGCGTGCGGAACACGTGCGTGTCGCCGAAGGTCTGCATCGTCCACTCTTCGCCCTGGATGGGCGAAAGATACGTGCGCAGGCCATTCACGAAGACCTGGTTGTTCTTCTCGATCTCGAGAATATCGGCGTGCCTGACGATCGCGTAAAACGGGCGGTACCCGCGCGCGCGGATCAACTGCGGCGCGTCCATCGCGCGCAGCCTGGCAAACGTCTCGTAGATCTCCCCGCTAGCATAGAGGTCTGGGTTGACGACCTGATCGTCGATCCGGTCGCGGAAGTAGCCGACAAACGGGATGGCAGGCTCGCCCAGAGAGTCGAGCGGCATGGCGGGGGCGGCGGACATGGATGGTCTCCCTAACGGCAGCCTTCTTGTGGGCCGCTCGGTTTGTTGAGTGTCAGTGCGTTAAGGGTGCGACAGGCTGAACCTTGTCGCAACCCCTCGAAAGCCGCACTAAGCTCAGGTGAGCTATGCCGCGACCGGCACGACGAGGAGTGGGCGATGATGCGGATGATCCTGGCGGCGCTGGCCGCGACCCTGCTGACCGGGGCGGCGATGGCTGCCCAATCGGTGCCAAAGGGCTCGTATCTGGAATCCTGCCGCAATGTGGCGATCGAAGGCGACCGCCTGAATGCCGAATGCCAGAGCGATGCCGGCAAGTGGAAAACGACCTGGCTGGATGGGTACCGCTATTGCGGTGGTGACATCGCCAATGAAGACGGCCTTCTGGTTTGCCGAGGCGTGCGTTTGACGGAGGAAGAGGCTGCGGGCTCTGCCGGCTCTGCCGCGCGCGGCGAGCTGCCGCCCGGGCCCTGGCGCGAAACATGCCGCGACGGCGTGCTGGACGGCGAGATCCTGCGTGCAAGCTGTCAGGACCGGAACGGCGCATGGCGCGCAACATTCCTCGATCTGGGCGCCTGCCCGGGCGAAGTCGGCAATGTAGATGGGCAGCTCGTCTGTCTGCTGGCGGTCGCGCCGCCGCCATCTGCCGGCCCCGCGCTGATGGCCATGCGCGATACGCTGCCCACAGGCAAATGGGTGCAGTTCTGCCGCTCGGCCGCCCTAGTGAACTACATGATGCGCGCCGAATGCTATGCCGGGAACGGGCAGTGGCAAAGCTCGGATCTCGACCTCTCCACGTGCCCGAACACGGACGTGACGAGCAATGGCGGGCGGCTGGTCTGTCAGGGCAGCGATTAGAGGCAGACGGATCATGAGCGTCATCACGACCGCGGCAGACCTCGAAGCCTGTGTCGGAGTCGCTCCTCTGGCGGTGAAGATGAAGGTAATTGACTTCATCGATGCCGAGGCAGCGCGCTGGCTGGCGGTTGCGCCCCTGGCGTTTGTCGCCTTTGCCGGCGCGGCGGGGCCGATGGCTACGCTGGCGGGCGGTCCGCCGGGATTTGCCTCGGCCAAGGACGAGAAGACGCTGGGTCTGCCGGCGGGATCTCTCGATGATTCCTCAGCCGCTGTGGGGCAGGGCGCGGGCCTGTTGTTCCTGACGCCGGGGATTGGCGAGACGCTGAGGATCAATGGCCGTGTTAGCGCGGTCGGCACGGATAGGGTCGAGATCGCGGTCGAGGAGTGCTTCGTCCATTGCGCCAAGGCTCTGATCCGGTCTGACTTCTGGGCGGCCCTGCCCGCCGATGCGCCGGACGAGGCCGCGGCGTTTCTGGCGGCGTCGCGATTCCTGGCACTGGCCACGGCGGATGCCGAGGGCCGCGCGGATGTCAGCCCCAAGGGTGACCCTGCCGGCACGCTGATCAGCCTGCAGGACGGTGTGGCGACGATGGCCGAGCGACCCGGCAACCGGTTGGCCTATGGCTTTCGCAACATGATCGCGCAGCCGGCGACGGCGGCGATCGCGCTTGTCCCCGGCTCGACGAAGGTGGTCGTGGTCAGTGGCCGTGCAGCCATCACGACTGATGACGCTGCGCGTGCGGCGTTTGCCGTCGACGGCAAGGTTCCTGTTCTGATGGCGCAGATCGACGGCGCGGCGACAGCGGTGCGCGAGAGCCGGGCGCTGGCGGCAGCACGGCTGTGGCCCGCGTCGAACCATGCGTCTTCGCAGATCGATCCGGCGGCTGTGCTGGTCGCGCATGTCAAGGCGAACAAGGCGCTGGGGCAGGAGGCGACCGCCATCCGATCCTTCGTCAACCCGGGCATTGT
>Ga0075158_10002271_pt1 | contig 14067 bp, 8 predicted proteins | sample JI91814BDNA_FD_70968 | JGI IMG/M metagenome (GOLD analysis project Ga0075158, IMG submission 70968) | Wastewater effluent complex algal communities from Wisconsin, to seasonally profile nutrient transformation and Carbon sequestration -... | ecosystem: Engineered > WWTP > Effluent > Algae... | reverse complement strand
TGTTTTTTTTCTCCGGTCTCTGTCTGCCACGAACTGCCAGGAAAATGCTTACAGATAGATTCAGCGATCCATTGAACTGTCTTGGCATCATCTTCCGCAGGACCAAAATTCCAAGCCTCTGCAAACGTTTTTCCTTCCAGTCCAAAAAGTTTTTCGGCTAATAGTATATAACCTCCGACTGGTTCAAGAACATGCTGCCATGGTCTAATCGCTTGCGGATAACGTAAAAAAAGAGGCTCTTTTCTTTCAATGGCGCGAAAAAAATCAGGGATTAGTCTATTCTTAGACCAATCTCCCCCACCTATTACATTCCCAGCTCTAGCCGATGCAATGGAAACCGTTCCATTAGAAAAATAGCTAGATCTAAATGCAGATGTGGCTAATTCTGCGCAGCCCTTACTACTAGAATAAGGATCAAACCCACCCATTGGTTCGGTTTCTCTGTATCCCCAAAACCATTCCTTATTTTCATAGCACTTATCTGTAGTTACAATTACGGCTGATTTGACAGAGGATGTCATGCGAATGCATTCTAAGACATTTACAGTTCCCATAACGTTAGTTGCAAAGGTATCCACAGGATTGGCATAAGAATCTAAAACCAAAGCCTGTGCTGCTAAATGAAATACTACTTCTGGCTCGACTTCTTGGAAAAACTTTTTAAGCTCATTCAGATTACGAATATCAATACGGACATCCTTTTCAACCTCTCCTGATACTTTTGCCACTTCAAAAATGGAAGGGCTTGTAGCGGGATCCAAGGAAACTCCGTAAACTTTTGCGCCCATTTTTTTCAACCAAAGACTTAGCCAACTTCCCTTAAATCCTGTATGACCGGTTACGAGAACTTTTTTTCCTTGCCAGTTAATTTTCATTTCCATTTTTTCCAAGGCGCATTGCCCGACTGCCAGAGATCTTCTAAATGATTTTTATCTCTTAAAGTATCCATTGGTTGCCAAAATCCAGTGTGAGAAAAAGCCATCAACTGATTCTCTTGAGCTAAATTAGTCAACGGTGCTGCTTCCCAGCTATCTTCATCACTATCTATATAGTCAATCACTTTAGGGGATAATACAAAGAAACCACCATTGATCCAAGCTCCATCTCCTTTTGGCTTTTCAAGAAAACCAGTCACTCTCGAATCATCAATGGCTAGCGAACCATATCGACCTGGAGGCTGAACGGAGGTAACCGTTGCAAGTTTTTTGTGACTTTTATGAAATTCGATTAGTTCAGAAATATTAATATCCGAAAGCCCATCTCCATAAGTAAAGCAAAAGGCTTCCTCGTCTTTGAGATATTCCTTCACCCGCTTAAGCCTCCCTCCCGTTAGAGTATTATCGCCAGTATCCACTAACGTTACGCGCCATGACTCTGCATACTTTTGATGGACATCCATCTTATTGTGACTCATATCAAAAGTTACGTCTGACATATGCAAAAAATAATTTGCAAAGTATTCTTTTATAACATAACCTTTGTAACCACAACATACGATAAAGTCATTTATGTCATAAGAAGAATAAATCTTCATGATATGCCATAGTATTGGCTTTCCGCCAATTTCAATCATAGGCTTAGGTTTCAGATGAGTTTCCTCACTGATTCGTGTTCCTAAGCCACCTGCCAATATTACTGCTTTCATTATCGCTATCCCTTTTAAAAAATTTATTTAATCGAAAATAAGTTTTTGCTATCTATTTCTTAATGATTCCAATTTTTATTTGCATATGGATCTGATTCGAGAAATGATTTCCAACGAGAAATAAATAAATCCTTCTCTTCTAATTTTTGATCTGATCGTTTCAATGTACTTTGTTCAAAATGAAATAATTCACAGTAAGGAGTATACACCGTTCTATATCCCTTCTGCCCTACTCGTAAACAAAAATCTATATCATTAAAATCAATTCCAAGTTTTAAATCAAACCCTTTTACTTCGTCGAGGATTTTTTTTCTCGTCAGTAAACAAGCACCAGTTACGGCTGAGTAATTTCGCATCATATGGGAAAAACCGTATTGTCCAATTGCATTCTTGGCAAGCCCATGAAAAATATGGGCAACTAAATTAGTTTGATTCAATACAATACCTGCATGTTGGGCTGACTCATCCGGATAAAGCAACTTAGCTCCTACGATACCAACTTCTTTATTCTGTAACGGTTCAAGAAGCGCGATTAGCCAGCCTGGATCTCTAACTTCCATATCATCGTTTAAGAATAGAACATAATCTGAAGTTGCCTTTGAAAAACAAAAATTGGCTTTTTGCGCAAAATTAAAGCTAGCCGCCTTGTCAAATTGATAGTGAATTAAATCAACTCCTAATTTTTTATAAAGCTCTTTCGTTTCATCAGTAGAATTAGAATTATCTATGACTATGATTTTATAATTTTTATAATTCGTTTTTTCTACGATACTTTTTACCAAATTCTCTATCAACGAAATATTGCCTCTACCGGGTAATATTCGTCTGCCGTTATTTGTAGGAATCAAAATTGTTATTTCAGGTTCGGCGGAAATTTTATAACGTAAACGAAAAGTTCCAGTAAGTAGTCCAGATTCTACATAAGCACTACCGCTCGAAATAATTTTTGCGTGGTCTTCTAGAGCTTTCCTTGCATTAATAAGTGCCTGTGGCTTTGCGTCAACTTTTGCAGCAGCAGAGCCCGGAATCATTCTCCAATGATATAAAATCTCTGGAATGTGGTAAATTTTCTTCGTTTCCCTTGTAATACGCAGCGCCAAATCGTAATCTTGCGCACCGGCATATTCATCCCTGAACCCACCGATCTTTTGGAAAAGGCTCTTACGAACAGTAATTAGATGCAAAAAATACATGACAGTCGTGAGTAACTCTGGTGAGTAGTCCGGCTTATAATAAGGTTCAGAATGATTTCCTTTCATATCAATTTTATCTTCGTCTGTATATAAATAATCTAAGTCTCTATTTTTATTTAGAGCTAAGGCAACGAAGTAAAGTGCATTTTCTTGCAGCTCATCGTCATTATCCAAGAATGATAAAAATTCACCGGTCGCAAACTCCGCGCATCGATTCATAGCATTTGAAATATTAAGGTTTTTATCAGAATACTTTATTTTGATTCGCGAGTCTTTTCCTTCCTGTTTTTTAAGAGTAGAAAGAGTTTCCTTTAAAGTAGAGCAATCATCAAAAAGACAGAGTTCCCAATTTGGATATACTTGCTTTTTAACTGATTCAATGCATTTGATTAAGTATTTTCTTTCAATGTTATAAACAGGAACTATAATACTGATCAAAGGCTTATAAGGCAAAGACTGAATAGCCTCTGGTGCAATCTTAACAAATGTAAGTTTGGGCTTATTGAAAAACTTTTTCAATCTATAAGCTATGGATCGTTTAATTCTAAGGATCATTTTTTCCTCCCTAATAATTTGAGTAAAACACCAACCACCCTTTCGCGATAACCATTCAAAATTCTTAGAGTGATTTCTAAGACCAACTTAACAAGGGATCTTAAACGGTGTAACTTGACTAAAGGCGAATTTTCTATTATTTTTCTTACTTCTCGTATATCATAAATTCTCTGATTAATAATATCGAAGTCTAAAGTTGTTTTTAAATCACTTAACAAAATTGCCGCCGTTTCTTCACTTACGTGTTTCCAAGTCCGTGTTACAATAAATTCTTTTTTTATTGCTATAGGAGAATTTAAAATTTTCTGTATAATTAAAGTAAGGTCAGAGAATGAATCAAAAAAAGAAATTAAATCACTGCTATCAAATTCTAGTTTTAATTCCCGATTGATAAGCGAATCATAGACTAATATTCTTTTACCAATTTGAAGAGCGGCTACTACCGGTAAACCAAAGCCTTCATACAAACTTGGATAAAGAATTAAACTAGAATTTCTATAAAGCGAATCCATCATATGATTAGAAAGCTGACCACTCGCATAAAATTTAAAACGTTTTCTAAATTTACTATTCCCGGATTCAATTCCAACCACAATCACTTTTATATCTGAATCATATAGGGCATCCAATGCCTTATCAATCGCTTTGTGTTTAAATCCATTTCCCATTAATAAAACAAATTTCTCTCCAGTAACAGCTTTATCAACTAAATTCAAAGCTGAATTACTCTTATTCATCTCTTTAGTTAGTAGGATAGGAATTACAGTTCTATGTATCATTCGTTCGTTAAAGAATGCTTCCGTATCCTCAGAAGACGATTTGGATAAACCGATCACATTATCTGCATATTTATAAGCCAACGTACATGCAATATCTAAGCCACGAGGCGGTCCCAAATACCTACATCGCAAAGCAATTACGTCTAGCATTGTAAATACAAATTTAAAACATATTCTATTTATTTTCTCAAGCGCACTTATTGAATATATTTGATGAGGAATAAATAAAAGTTTGTAAAAATTCTCCTCACTTTTCGCAGGCTCTATTATAAAATCAGAATATTCGTTCAGGTTAAATTTTTTAATAATTTGCGAATCCACAATGATTTGAAAACTAGTTTTATTCTCTTTAAAAATTTTCACCAATACTTTTAAAATATTTGTAGCATATTCACTGGTTCCACTATACGTCGGTTCCAAAAAGGAAAATTCAATTCCAACATCATATGTTTTCTTTAACTTGCTTTTATTTAATAAATCAATCGAATCATTTGGAAATGTAGTATTCAGTTGAATTTCTTTGTCAATTTCTACCTCCAACATACAAGAGGAAAGTCGGTATGTTTCAAATCCATAAAGATTAATTTCGTCATTGAACTGACTCCAATTCATTTTTTTATTTTGCATAAACTGGTCTAATTTAAAATTCTTAACGGTATTTCCTTTGAGAACCAGAAAAGCATCATCAATAAAATTTATATAAGAATGTGTTTTCCTTTGAGAGATAACATGCTTTTGGTCTTCTAAAAGGTCTCCATATAGAATTGCAGGCTGACATATCGCATAATGCTCTGTATTCTCAAGAGATTGAATACAGAGAATTAAATAAGCAATTACATCTATTTTTTTCTTCCATCTTTCTGGTTTTACTATAACCATATATGAATATTCAGATTTTAAAAACTCAAGATAAGAGTCAAGAATGCTTTCTACAATAATTGAAATAGCCAAAAATTTTTTTTCACCTACCGAAAATTCGAATTCCTTCGGAATATTTACTATTTTTTCGCCTAAACTTATTATTAAAACTTTTTTTAAGTCGGTTTTCATTACATCCTCTTTAAATTTCTTAACACCATACAGAACTACTTTCTTAAATTATCCGATGGAAGCAAGAAGATGCGAGCCTTGTTCTAATGAATTTTTTGAAGCTAATCTGCAATATTCTCACCAAGATAAAAATCTTTATTTATTTAGCCTAATCATCACAACTCTAAATTATCTGGAATTCTAAAATATTTGTTTTTAAAATTTGTTATTATATAATTTGTGTTATTCTTCATTAACGCAGAATAACGATTATCCTCTTTTTTAATTGAATCAATTTTTAGTTCAATATAAGGAGAATATACAACTCGTTTATTTCGATTTTTTGCGATAATGGAAAGAGCAAATCCAAGTTCATCTCTTTCAACTTTCAAATTCTCTTCTTTGTATATTTCATTTAGGAAAGAAGTCTTCATTGCCCAATAATCGGGGCAGACTAAATCTACCGTTTTCTGAACAATGTGATGCGCATAATACCCACCAGAGGTAATAGGTTTTCCGAACCCCGGATTAATGATATCACCTTTGTCATCAAAATAAGAATCTGCAAATAAAAAGCAATTATCCAATTTAAGTTTACCAGATACAAGAACACAATCATCTAAGAAAAATAACATACTTAAAGCTTCCGATATACATTTTGAATCTGCTAAATTTAATTTATCTGAAAAAAAGAAAACAATATCATAAGATGAAAAAAAACTCGAATTTTCAAAAAAATCATCTAGATATATTTTCCCTTTTGAATAAATTCTACTTAAACTTTCTAAAAGTGAAAATGAAAAACCATTTATATTTATAAACAGATCACATAAATTGTCGCCAAGAATTTTATCTAAATCTTTAATTTGAGAAGTTAGATTATTTACATTATTACCGTTATACTCTAGAGCAATTGCCATTCTAGTTGAAAAATTTGTTTTCCGTTTAAGAGACCACATTCCTGTATTCAGATTCAGTTTATTTTCAATCAATTCATAGTCATCAGATTTCTCTAAAAAATCTAATTGTTTGTTCAAAACATAAGTCTGTGATGTAGTGGTATAAGGCTTAACACCGACTACCCCTGAGGCTGTCGATTGTGGATGAATTCGCCAAGAATATAAAATTTCCGGTATATGCATCGGAGCAATTTCTTTGCGAATAAAACGATACAATGTATCCCAGTCATGACAGCCTTCGGCATTAATATCAGAATAGATATCCAATTCAATACCTATTTTTCTATCAATCGCACATAAATGTGCAATGTAGCAATTATTAAAAAACATCAATGGATCCCAATCAGGTTTAAAAAATGGAGCACTGAATTTACTCTCTGGATTTGTTTTGTCTTCATCACTGTATAGAATTGGTGGATAATTATTATTAGCTATCACATTTGAAATTACTTGTAAGGCATCATAAGTAATTAAATCGTCATGGTCTACAGGCAAAACATAATCACCTTTAGAATTTTGAAATCCTAATTGAGTTCCTTTTATGATACCAAGATTCGAACCAGCATCAATTAATTTAACATTCTTATGCAAAGAAAGATGGTTCAGTAAATTCAATGTATCTTTGTCAGTCGAGCCATTATCAACGATAACCCATTCAAAATTTTTATAGGTTTGGTTTAAAATGGCTTTAGCTAATTCACTTAGAAATTTTTTATTGGTATTGTACACGGGAGTGATAATTGAAAAAAACAAAGAACTCTCTTTAAGAGGGTAACTTAATTTACGGTCTCCAAGTTTACGTAGCAACCAAAATTCATAATTATATTTCAAATATTGTGCAGTACCCCAATTTAGAGTATAGAAAGGATTGATTCTAAAAAAATTTGGATTGTAGTAAGGATCGTTTACATTTCCCCATTTAGCGATTAACATGAGTAATTCTAAAGTGCTTGTTCCATCTTTACTTGCTGATTCATAATGATATAGAACAGAATCAGGGCAAAGAATATTTCTATATCCAGCTTCCACTAATCTCAAACAAAAATCTACGTCATTATAATTTAGTGGAAAATTTAAATCCCAGCCATTTAGCTCCATAAAAATTGTTTTGCGAACCATCATACAAGCACCTGTAACCATAAGTAGATTATGAGTTAATACATTAATACATTGATGCCCTTCTTCAGTTTCTATAGAACCGTATGCAACATGACCTGGTCCCCCCAAAGTCCATACGACTCCTAAATGTTGTATTGTATTATTTTCAAATATAAGCTTTGCTCCTACCGCACCTACTCCTTTTAATTGAGCCAATCCCAATAAAGATTCAATCCAATCATGAGATTTAATTTCAATGTCATCGTTAAAAATAATTACATATTCGCCAGATGAAGATTCCACCCCAAGATTCATCTTTTCAGAAAGGTTAAATTCTTTCTTATCATAGTGAACCAATAAAACTTCTTTCATTTTAGAAATTTGAGATTCTATTTCAGGCAACAAATCCCCATTATGCAACACTACTATTTCATAATTTGTATAGGTACTTTTCTTAATAATGCTTTCTAGGCAATTCATAAGAAAATGAATTTTCTTTCCACGCACATAACCAGATTTTGCCGCAGTTGGGATTATGATGCTTACCTTCGGTAACCCCATGACATCTATTTTAACATTCCATTTGTCCGAGTAACTAGTAGTTAAGACTTTACCAGATAAGCCTCTTCTTGTTAGAGTTTCTTCTAAAATTTTTTGACCTATTTTTTTTGTATTATTCGTGTCGGTAGAATTAGAAATTTTTCGAGAATGATAAAGAATTTTAGGAATATGGTAAATTCCTTTTGCCACTTCGGAAACTCGCAGAACTAAATCATAATCATGCATTCCATCAATTTCAGAACGAAACATCCCTACTTGTTTTACTGAATTCTTTCGATATACTGTTTGATTACCAATAAACATCGTTGATGTCAATAACTCAGGAGACCAATCTGGTTTAAAGTAAGGTTCAAATCGGACTCCATTTTGGTTTATTTTATCTTCATCTGAATAAATAATATCCGCGTCATCTTTCTCGGAAATGATTTTAGCAAATTCATACAAAGCATCTCTATCATAAACGTCTTCTTTACCTAAAATTGTGATGAACTCATGCTTTGAATTCTCAATGCCAAGGTTTAAAGCTTTCGAGATAGAAATACTTTCTTGCAGATAAATTATTCGAAATCGTTTATCCTTTGTAGCGAAATCTTCCAAAATTTCTCTTGTCTCTTTAGAACTAGAATTGTTATCAACAATACAAACATCCCAATGCGGATAAGATTGATTTAGCACAGAGTCAAGCGATGTTTTTATATATGTATTTAAATTCCCATAAGTAGAAATAATAATGGAAAAATTAGGAAGTTTTTTTTGGGTTTTTATAAAATTATCTATAACTGTTAGTTCAGTTCGATTGGATGGTTCATATTTTTTTAACCATTCACCGTATTGAGTAGCAAACAGGGCAGATCCGTAAACTAAACCCTTTACTTTCCCTAAATAAATCTTTAAAAAACCAATAACGCCATAACTTCGAACATACCGGAGTATATTATGAATAAATATACGAATGCTTTTAGGTTTAAATAAGAAAAAAATGACTAATTTGTAGGATATGGTAAAGAGATGTAAAAAGCGCTTAAGCATTACAAGAAAACCTCATTTTATTTAGAAGGAAAACCAAATTAAATTACACTATGATTTAAAAGATAACACTATCTTTCTGATAGGCCACAATAAAAAGTATCCTAGTTTCCATGTATAACTATTTAACAATGCAGATATTTTCTGTTCTTTCTCGATAATTTGTTTATCAAGTTCTGAAATTCGCTGAGTTAATCTCAAAAAATCTCCATTTAATAACTTAACAATTCTTGAATAAGCAAAATCATCCGATTCGATTCTAATTATTTCTAACGTATGATGAAATTGATGATCAAAGCTAGGTGGTGCAATAAATTCTTTATGAGTTTCATCTAAAAGGCGAATCTGATTTAAAAGTGAATAAATTTCATCTGATTTATCTGCTATAGACTGATTATTGATTTTAGTAGAAAGAGAAGTTGAGTGATTATAAAATCGAATCATTTCTTCTTTATAAAAATGTGTTTCACGAGCAAATTCTAAATCTACAATTCGAAGACTTCCAATTTTTGTCAGAATAATATTCTTATCTATGAAATCTCCTTGTGAAATCCTTTTTTGAAACATATTCCTTTTGGCTAATAATTTATTGATTTCTGGTTGAATAATTGTTCTAATTAGCGCACAATCAACATCCGTCACATAGCTTAAATGACTAATTTGATTTAGTAACTCATCGATTTCTTCGCATGCTTTTTCGTATGTCGAATTTGTTACTCTATCATTCAGACTTTTATGAAAAACCAAGACCATTTGAATAATTTCGTTCTCCCTTTCAGGATTTTTTTTTATAATACTTTCTAAAGTTTCACCTTCAATAAACTCTTCTAACAAAAAATCGAAGGTAGCGTCCTTATTGTACAGAATAATTTCTGGAATTAAATCTTTGAAATCTTTGGAAATTAATTTATGTTTTTCGACTAACAATTTTAAGTCCTTAGAAATTCGAACAATGTATTTTTTTGCGCTGTTTATCTCAACTATGTATTTCTGCATTTCTCGGTAGTCTTTTCTTAAAAATGCACCTACCATTGGTATGAAACATATTTGATCTTCTGCACCAATGAGTTTTTCTTCTAGTAATTTACTCTTAATTTTTTCTAAATTGTTGTCCATAAAACTTTCCAAAATAACTTTTCTCATTTAAAAATATTACGAATGACTCTAATAAATTTCCGAATAGGATTAGTATATTTCCAGCTTAAAGACTGCTGAATATGATTCAATTTGTTTTCTAAGTTTACAATTGTTGCTTTCAATTCAGAAATTGATGGTCTTTGCACTAAAACTTCTGCGCTAGTATTCAAACTAAAACCCAAAGAATTAAACGTAGAATCATTTATTGCTTGCTCCTTCATTTTAAGGTTTATCATTTCTTCTTCTTCTAACTTTACTAAAAATAAATCTAAAAAAATTCTCTCGATCAATAGTTGATGTGGCATATCAATCTTACCCTTAAAATTCGCGATGCTTGTAATTTTCTTAAAAGATTGTGTTAATCCATGATATATAACTAACCGAAAGTCAATTTGTCCTTTTATACCGGAGCCAATATCTAAAAAATATATACGGCCATCTGAACCACGATAGCTATTCATCGGAGTAAAACTCCAAAACTTGGAATCAATCAACCGATTGATATTTAACTCTTCTAAACCGAAAATTTTTTCCTTCAGAGCTTCTATCCAAGACCTTGACCAATTTACTATTTCTTCTATCGTCCAGTCATTATGATTTAAGATTTGAAGTAATTCAATCCAGAGAGAAATTCTAGAAATATACTTTTCAGGTGAAGAATAATCAATCGTAGCCCCTTCTTTGAAATTCATATCCAGCGGATACGATTTTATTTTTAAAATAGATTCCTCTTCAAATATTTCAACGGCTTTATTAAAACCACTTCCGATATCATCCATAAAATGAAAGGCTGCGATATTTAATGGGACTACACTGGTAGCCAGAGTTGTTTTACTCGCAATCATCAAAAAAGAATTAGCCATATCCGTAGCAAGTCCATTTTTCCAAGTTGTTTGATATGCTTTTTCTAAAGAAAATAAACTATGTGGAGTTGTTTGGGGATCTTGGCATACCGAATCAATCGCAAAATTAGTAAGATCCTGCGAATAACGTTCCCAACCAAGCGGGGTAATAACAGAAACGGGAAGTTTATAATCAGGCAAAGGAACGAACTGCTCTGTAGCATTAAAACCAGATTGGCGAATAAGATCATTTAGCTCTTTCTTTCCCCAAGTTTTAAACTCCCCTTCACGATAAGAATCATTAATTCCGTACATAGGCATACCTGCATGATCCTCTGGCTGACCAGAAAAATACTTAATACCTAATTGGTTTTCAATTGCTAGTATCAATATTCCGCTAGTATGCAATTGCTCGAAACAAGTCTTTAATAAAAGCAAATGACCATTTACTCCTAAAAATTTAGGGGAATATTCTAATACGCCGTTAAGAATAACAACGTCAAATCCCCGTAAGCCGGCAACCAATTCACTAGTAGCAGTAACCACTTCTACATTTTCAAACCCTTTACACCGTTCCCTAGTGATTAAAGCTCGTCTTGGACTTCCTTCAACTGAAATCAGATTTGAGCCAATCTCGGCTAAGTACCTAGATAAAGCGCCACATCCGCACCCAATTTCTAAAACTTTTTTCCCTTTTAAATAGTTGGCAAATGGTCGAATGATATTTGACCTTCTGGAACTCAAGTGGTACAAAGTAGGCCAGTCCTTTATAAAATTACTTAGCTCAGAAGAATAAACAGACTTATCCGCAGACGTGCGAATTGAATTTAAAATGTAATTCTCAGTTTCATCACCATCACTATAGGAGAAATCTTTTTGATTTTTTCCTTTCCAGACACATGTTTCTGAATCTTTTTGAAATCCTAATTGCTTAAGTTGTTCTAACATTGCTTACTACTTCTATTGAAATGCCTGCTTTTAAATCTACGAAACCGGAAAAATGAGCAATATGTTCAATCTGTAAATGAATCGAGTCATATCTACGATCATGCGGTATAATTTCACCGTTAGGCGCTTTACTCGCCAACCCAACCGAAATAAAATAATCACCTGTGAATAGTATCATTGGCATATCAATAGTTACAAACCATTCATCGTAAGAAGACGCTGACTTTACGCCTGTTCTTTCTTGCATATTTGTGTTCGTATTATACAGAGTAACCCCTTCTTTTGTTTTTAAGGCAAAACCAAAGATTGGAATTAAAATTTCTTGGTGGAAAGAAATTCGAAATTCTATTTGAATTTTTTTATCAAGGCACAAGAGAGATGGAAATTTTTTTTGATCTTGGTATAGCACAAAATCAAGAATTTCCGCTGCTCTGTCACCCCATCTATATTCTGCTGGATTATAATAAGGTCTACTTTCGAACGTTGATTGGAGTTCATTATGATGGTGTATTTCTATTATCTCAGGAATTTCTTCGGTAACTATTTTCTTTTCTTCTGGTTCTGATTTTTTACCAAATAATAAATCTAAATAAATATTTACAATTTTCTTAGGCTCGCCCTGCTCTACAATCTTTCCTTGGTTCAAAAGAATTGCATGATCACAATGCGTTGTTATCTGCTCGGTAGAATGCGACACGAATAAAATAGTGGTTCCACGATCAATTAGATCTTTTAATTTGGCAAAGCATTTTGCTTGAAATCTTGCATCGCCTACAGACAAGGCTTCATCAACTATTAAAATTTCGGGGTTAATATTGATTGCACAAGCGAATGCCAGCCGAACAAACATTCCGCTAGAATAGGACTTAACAGGTTGGTAAATAAAATTTCCAATATCGGCAAACGATAATATTGGTTCCACATTCGGTTCCATTTCATTTCTTAATTTTCCGTTAATCATTCCAAAAAAATATATATTCTCCATCCCAGAAAGTTCAGGATTAAAACCTGTGCCGAGTTCTAACAAAGAAGAAATATTTCCGTTCACGGAAACAATTCCAGAGGTCGGAGTCAAAACTCCTGTAATAATTTTTAGGAGCGTCGATTTCCCAGAACCATTCACCCCGACGACTCCAACAGTCTCCCCCTTCTTTACTTCAAAGCTAATGTCGTCTAACGCATAAAAATCCTCATGATATTTCTTTCTAGTTGGGCTTAACGCTTCAAAGAACCTATGTTTCGGAAATCGATACAAGGGATAAATTTTTGTTAAATTTGAAATTTTTATTGCTAAGTCTGACAATTTTTTCTCCAGAAAAAATGAAAAATATTTATACGAATTACAATACGTCCGCAAAATGAGGCTGCAATCTCTTAAACAAGAACGCTCCAAATACTAGAATAAAAAAAGTAGCGATCCAGAAATAGATTGTAAGATAGGGTTTTTCCCAAAACCATACGTTGTATAAAACTGAATCTCGATAACCCTGCACGATATAATAAGCAGGATTTAATTTCAGAAAAGGCAAATATTTCTGCGGCATAATTTTATCTGACCAAAAAATGGGAGTTAGCCAAAAACCAAACTGTAAGAGGATACCAACGATTTGCCCCATATCTTTCATAAATACTACAATAGAAGAAGTAATCCAGCTAATTCCTAATACAAGGATTAAGGTTGCAAATAGGTAATACAAAATCTGAATCCAAATAAGCTTCGGATAAAACCCATAACCCACTAGCATAAGAAATAATAACAATAAAAAAAAACTATGAATAAAAAGTGCAGTGATTAATTTTATTACGGGTAAAGTGCTAACTTTGAAAACTATCTTCTTTACAAGATAGGGTTTATCTATAATAGAACTTGAGCCAGCCGAAATTGATTCTGACAAAAAAAACCAAGGAAACATTCCAGATATAAGCCAGATTATAAATGGAATTCCCTCTGATGGCGCAGAACGAAATCCTATTTGGAAAACAAAGAATAAAATAAAAACTGTTATGAAAGGACTAGCAAATGCCCAAACGATTCCCAGATAATTACCAAGATATCTTTGCTTAAAGTCTTGCACTGCTAATGAAAGTAAGAGACTTTTATTTTTGAATACATCGAAAAAAAAATTCATATTTTTACCTTGCACCAAAACCTGTTAGAATTGTTTTAATTGTCTTGAAAGTTATTAGAGTATCCAACCAAAAAGAAAAATGTTTAATATAATAAAAATCATATTCTAATTTTACTTTCATTCCATCCACTTCTGCCGCATAACCCTGTTCTACCTGTGCCCATCC
>Ga0075158_10002270_pt1 | contig 14070 bp, 15 predicted proteins | sample JI91814BDNA_FD_70968 | JGI IMG/M metagenome (GOLD analysis project Ga0075158, IMG submission 70968) | Wastewater effluent complex algal communities from Wisconsin, to seasonally profile nutrient transformation and Carbon sequestration -... | ecosystem: Engineered > WWTP > Effluent > Algae... | reverse complement strand
GGCGTCTTGACACGAACACTGAGCGAGACGCCCGGGTCATTGCCGAGTCGTAGGACAATGTCATCGTGCCAGCGGGATTCACGCAGACGACCGTTGATGTACAGCGGCTTCAGCTTCTTCATCCGAATGACAACTTCAGTCGCCTTCACCGGCAGGTTCTTTCCGGCGCGAATGAACACCGGCACACCGCCCCAACGCCAACTGTTGATGAACAGTTGCAGCGCGACGAAGGTCTCCGTTGTTGAGTTGGGGCGAACTCCCTTGACGTCCTGGTAACCCGCGTACTGTCCGCGAACAACGTGCGCAGGATTTGCGTCGGGCATTGCCTTGAAGATGTCGAGACGTGGCGCTGCGATGTCGGCAACCGGAACTTCCATTGTGACCAGCGCGAGCACCTGCAGCAGGTGGTTCTGTACGACATCTCGAATGGTGCCGACAGGGTCGTAGAACGAACCGCGGTCATCGACGCCGAAGTTCTCCGACATCGTGATCATGATGCAGTCGATGTAGTGGTTGTCCCAGGTTGGCTCGAACATCGTGTTTCCGAAGCGCAGGTACAACACGTCCTGGACTGGTTCCTTGCCCAGGTAATGGTCAAGTCGGAAGATCTGTTCTTCTCGCATGATCGTGTGCAGCGTTCGGTTGAGATCGACGGCTGTGTCGTAACTAGTGCCGAACGGCTTCTCGAACACGACCCGAGCATCACCGTGCAACAAGTCCGCGTTGTAGAGGTGCTGGGCAACGATCACGAACAAGCTCGGCGGCACTTCGAGGTAGAACGTCGCCGCGTGGCTGCCCTTGAGCGCCTTCTTAAGCTTGCCGTACAACTTGGGATCGTTGAAGTCGCCATGAACATATGACAGGCGCTCGGCCAATCGAGTGAACACGGTCTCGTCGATCTTGCCCTCGACTGACTCAATCGATTCCCTGGCATGGTTGATCAACTGTTCGTGCGTCCAATTGTCGAATGCCACCGTAATAACCGGCACATTCAGCATCCCGCGCCGCTCAAGGCGGTACAGCGATGGCAGTGTCATCTTCTTAGCAAGGTCTCCGGTAATACCGAAAATGACCAATCGATCGGCTTCTTGCAGAGCCATCAGGTCCGCCTTTCCTCTAGTCTCGCGATGACCCTAGCGAGCAGATGGCGACGATGCCGGACTTGTTGCTCGCATCGATACAAGCTGGAGGAAGTTACGTGGCCACGGACTCACCAAAACAACTGGGAATGATCGGCCTTGGGCGCATGGGCGCCAACATTGTCCGTCGCATCATGCGCGACGGACACAGCGCAGTTGTGTATGACACGGACCCGGCTGCCGTTGCAGACCTCGTCAAGGATGGCGCTATCGGCGCCAACAGCATCGCGGAATTCGTCGAGAAGCTGGACCGTCCGCGCAACGCCTGGATCATGGTTCCCGCCGGCAAGATCACCGATGCGGTTATCAAGGAAGTTGCCGACGCTCTTGAAGAAGGCGACACAATCATCGATGGTGGTAACTCCTACTACCGCGACGATATTCGCCACGCGAAGGCTCTGGCCGAAAAGGGCATTCACTTCATCGACTGTGGAACGTCCGGCGGAGTCTGGGGACTCGAGCGCGGCTACTGCTTGATGATCGGCGGCGAAGATGCACAGGTCGACAACCTGAACCCGATCTGGACGTCAATCGCACCAGGCCCGGGCGACATCGAACGCACCCCCGGCCGCACCGGCCCCTACACACCAGAAGAGCAGGGTTGGCTGCACTGCGGCCCCAATGGTGCTGGCCACTTCGTGAAGATGGTCCACAACGGCATCGAGTACGCGATCATGAGTGCTTACGCCGAAGGACTGAACATCCTGAAGAACGCCGATGCCGGCAAGGAGAAGCGCGATCAGGATGCCGAGACCGCGCCGCTTGAGCACCCCGAGTTCTACCAGTACGACATGGACCTCACCAAGATCTCAGAGGTCTGGCGTCGTGGATCGGTCGTTGGATCTTGGTTGCTCGACCTGACAGCCATTGCGCTGTTCGAGTCACCAACCCTCGACGAATTCAGTGGCCGCGTTTCGGACTCCGGTGAAGGCCGTTGGACGAGCATCGCCGCCATCGAAGAAGGCGTTCCCGCCGACGTGCTGACCGCGTCGCTGTACGCCCGCTTCCAGTCACAGGGCAACGGTTCCTTCGCCAACAAGATCCAGTCGGCCCAGCGTAAGCAATTCGGTGGGCACGACGAGAAGAAGGACTGACTGCTCGCTGTTGTTTGACATGCAAGAGCCCTGATCGCTACTACGTTCACTGCATTGGCTTTGACGTTCACTTCCGTAGCGATCAGGGCTCTTGCATGTCCGCGGGCGTCCAGCAGTTAGTCCTTCTTCTGGCCTCGTGCTGAGGCCTAGGAGGTTCGGGTGGGTGGTGCGAGTAAACGTAAAGCGAAGAGTGCACGAGTACCACCCACCCGAACCTCCGACACGGTGGCACTTGGCGGAGCTGGGCTGCGACGGTAGGTTGATCGAATTGAGGATCCTGAGGAGGACTGCACCATGGCATCGACGCTCAACCCCTACATCAACTTCAAGGACAACGCACGCGAGGCGTTGGAGTTCTATCAGGGCACGTTCGGCGGTCAGCTCGTGCTGAACACGTTCGGACAATACGGTGATCTGGACGCCCCTGAAGCCAACTTGATCATGCACGGAATGCTGGATACGCCGAGCGGATTCACACTCATGGCCTCAGACGCCCCACCCGGAATGCCCCTGGATACCGGTAGCACTATCAGCATCAGCCTCAGCGGCGACGACGACACTGAACTGCGTGGCTACTGGGACAAACTGACCGACGGCGGCAGCATCGAGGTCCCGCTAGAAAAGCAGATGTGGGGAGATACCTTCGGAATGGCGACCGACAGGTTCGGCACGCGTTGGATGGTCAATATCCACGGTGGCGCTTAAGCCTCGTAGTTAGAGCGCAACGCCAAGGAGCGCATCGACGGCACGAGAGATGATCCCTGGTGCAGACGCATCGTCACCACCGCGCACTTGCTGTTCGCGCGCCCACTCGTCAACGGCCCGCAGCGCTCGCTTGCTGTTCAGATCGTCGGCCAGGGCTTCACGAATTGCCTCAAGAGTTCTCATCGCATTCGGGCCAGTTGGTGGGGCGACGGCGCAACGCCACGCCTCGAGGCGGGCCTGCGCTGCGACCAACTTTGCCTCGGTCCACTCCCAGTCCTCACGGTAATGGTTGTCGAGCAGTGCTAGTCGAATCGCCATCTCGTCGACGCCGTCAGCGAGTAGCCGAGAAACAAAAACGAGGTTACCTAGCGACTTACTCATCTTCTGGCCATCGAGGCCGACCATCGCGGTGTGAACGTAGTGGCGTGCGTATGGCCACTCATGGGTAAGCACTTGGGCCTGAGATGCGCTCATTTCATGATGCGGGAAAATCAGGTCATTGCCACCACCCTGAACGTCGAAGGTCATGCCGAGGTGGTCAAGGGCAATTGCCACACATTCGATGTGCCATCCAGGTCGCCCTGGGCCAACAACGGACTCCCAGCTTGGCTCCCCTTCGCGCGGGGCACGCCAAAGAAGGCAGTCAAGCGGATGCCGCTTACCGGGCCGGTCGGGGTCTCCCCCACGCTCAGCGAACAGTTCACGTTCCGTTGCCGCGTCATAGTGGCCCACCTGGCCGAACCGAGGATCTGATGTGACGTCGAAGTACCAGTCATCATCGACACGGTAGGCAGCACCGGCATCGATGAGATCCTTCACCCGCACCGCGACCTCATCGATTGAGTCGACCACCCCGACAAGATCAGATGGTGGGAGTACCCGCAGAGCCGTCATGTCATCGCGGAAGAGTTGGATCTGGTCTGTGGCTAGATCCTGCCAGTCGGCACCCGTCGCCGCTGCGCGTTCGAGGAGCGGATCATCGATGTCCGTGACGTTCTGAACGTATACAACGTGAGCGCCGACATCGCGCCATTGGCGGTTTATGAGGTCAAAGGCCAAGTACGTCGATGCGTGACCCAGATGCGTTGCGTCGTACGGCGTAATCCCGCAGACGAACATGCGTGCGGTCTCACCAATTGCCGTCGGCCGTAACTCCTTCGTGGACGTGTCGTAGAGCCGCAGCGGTCTCGGATCTCCGGGAAGCGCTGGTATCGCGACGTCAGGCCAGGCAAGCACGGGCAAACCCTACCTGCCAACTCAGAAGATCGGCCACGGAACTGCCGGGCCTTCCCCGGTCGGACTAGGGAACTTCCCGAGTCTCAGGAGGTCCTGCGCTCTTCGCAGCACCGCATCAACTTCGTCGACAGCTAGATGGACGGACACCTCAGACCTAAAGCTTTCGAAGCCGCGGACAAAAGCAGAGACGTCGGCAACCAACCAATCAGGCAATGGACGCTCAACGAACCCCCATAGGACCGTCCGGAGTTTGTCTTCAATGTGGAAGCAGATGCCGTGATCAATAGCCCACAAATGCGGGCCGGATTCACTGGTCTCGACGATCAAATGCCCGGCCTTGCGATCAGCGTTGTTCGCTATGAAGTCGAATGCGGTGATTTTCGCGAGTTGGTCGGATCCGGAATGGGCTAAGACGACCGGGTGATTGCCCGCATCGCGTCCTTCGAGGATTGGCAGCCAGCCCTGCGGCACTGCCGTCGGTTCGAACAGATTGATGAATTGATCGGCAGACTCGCCATCAATCCAGCTTTGGATCATTCCTGGCCCGCCCGGGCCTTCGTCCCGCCAAACGGTCAGCGGCACGTGGTCCCACCCGAGGTGCCGCATCAGCAGATACGCCGCCACCTCACGCCGTGCCAGAGTAGCGTCGGGAAAGTCCCAGAGTGGGCGCTCCCCCGCGGCCGGTTTGTAGACCGCCGTGACCTCGGCGCCGTCGACGCTACCGGCGACCTTCACCACGAGTGCATTGTTGCTCGAATCGACAAGTCGCCCAACAACATCGATAGGTGAACTCGAAAGCGTCTGTGCGAGGTCAGCGTCGGTAGCCATTTGCCCGCGGGCAGATGTGCCCATCTGGATCCAGCGGAAGGTGACAGAACGGGCAAGGTGGGCGCCCCGCGGCAACCACACGTTCTGCGCGCTTCGCGAATGAACGTGCTGCGGCAGCGGTCAATCTGACCCGCAGACATTCAGGAGAAGAGTCATCGGAGTCGTCTTCGATATCGGGGACCTCATCGGTACCGCCGGCGTGCGCCTCGATTATGACCCTGTCAGTAACCGCATTCCAGCCAAGGCCCAACGCTCCTGCTCGGAAGTCCTCGGTGATTGGCGTATCGAGCGGGTCAATATCTTCGATGGCAGCCAATTCGGCGACCCCCAAGACATCGGGGTGGCGGCGCGTGACTTCCTCGAGTAACTCGAGAGTCTTCTCAGCCAGCAGCTCAGCCTGTTCCTTCTCGATGACAACTGACGTGATGCGAGACCCCGAACGAGCCTGCAAGTAGAAGACACGCTCGCCGGGCTGTCCGACGGTGCCCACCACGCAGCGATCGGGCGGATCGTAGAGATAAACGGTTCGGGCCACGGCAGAAGCCTACTTTCGCCCTGATTTGTGACCCGCTCCGCCACCCACGGCCGCGTCCGATTCGGTCGGAACGCCGGCGCAAAGGTCGGCAGAAATGTCTGCGCTTGCGTTCACGAGTCGTACGAACGGCCGCAGCGGTGTGTAATCAATTGCGGTCACCGAACCCGGGTCGATGACTATCCGCTGAAACGCGTCAAGGTGCATACCAAGCGCATCTGCAACTACCGACTTGATGATGTCGCCGTGGCTCACGATGAGCACTATCGCGCGGTCGCCGAACTCTGCAGCACTGCGGGCAGCCCAAGCCCTCACCGAGCCGACCGCGCGTGTTTGTGACGCCAACATGGACTCGCCGCCCGGGAACGTGATGCTCGACGGGTGCGCCTGCACCACCGCCCAAAGTGGATCTTTGGATAGTCGCTTGAGCTTCTTACCTGTCCAGTCACCGTAATCACACTCAAGCAGGGCCTTGTCCCTAGATACCCGGGGCGCAGCGGCCGGCGGCAGGCAGCCTCGAATCAGCTTGGCCGTTTCCATCGTGCGCGGAAGCGGACTCGACACAATGCCCGTGATGGGCACACCACGCAGGAGTTCGCCCACAGCCAGCGCCTGGGAAATGCCCACGTCATCAAGATGAACGTCAGGCGAACGCCCAGCCAAAACTCCAGCAGCATTTGCGCTCGTTCGCCCGTGTCGTACGAGAAGGACTCTGGTCACCCCGCAACCTTAGGTCCCCGTGCAGATGAAGTCTCGGGCAAATCAGGCAACAATGCGAATCATGATCCAAGTGATGGGTGTCTTCACCGATGGACAACTGGCGCAAACTGGCTCCGACGAATCCCACCCGTTCGGTCATATCCCGGGTGACCCTGACCTCGCCGATCGGATACAACTGCTCGCGAAAGAGGTCAGCGCAGTCGATAAAGCCTTCATCTGGATCGCACTATTCGAGCCGACGAAACCAGAGATGAGCTTTGTCGCTGACCTGTTTGAACTTCCGCGGCTGCAGGTTGATGACGCTATGAACCACCGGCAGCGCGCCAAGGTGGAATTCGACTCCACGAAAGCTTTTGTAGTCTTCAAGCTCCTTGAATACGTTGAGTCCACCAGCGACATCGAAACTGGTCAGATGTCCGTCTTCATTGGCCCCGGGTATGCCGTGACGGTCCGGCATCGTTCGAGCGGAAACATGGGGTGGGTTCTGGACCGCATCGACCACACTCACGACCTGCTCGAGTTTGGCCCCGTCACGATTCTGCATTCGGTGCTGGACAACGCGGTCGATGAGTACCTGGGTGTCATCGATGAGGTCACAGCGGATATCGCCGGTATCGAGGAGTCGGTGTTCTCCCCCATCCGAACTGACAACACAGAGAAGATCTACGAACTTAAGCGCGAGAACCTGGAGATTAGGCGAGCGATCTCACCGATGGTGCAGATTGCAGGGAATCTTGCTGGCAGCCAAAACCCTCGGATGCCAGCAGAACTACGTCCGTACTTCAGCGACATTTCCGACCATCTGTTGCGGGCTGGTGACGGTGTCGAGAACAACGACAGTCTGTTGCTCACCATGTTGATGGCATCAACGGCCCGCACTGACCTGCAGCAGAACGAAGACATGCGACGGATCTCGGCATGGGTTGCGATCGCAGCGGTACCGACGATGATCGCGGGCATCTACGGCATGAACTTCGACACCATGCCTGAACTGCACGAGGCCTGGGGCTATCCAGCGATCTTGCTCGTGATGCTCGGCGTGTGCAGCTTCATGTACTCGAAGTTCAAGAAGTCCGGCTGGCTCTAGCCTGAGCTCAGCACTCCAGCACCTAGTAGCGCGAAGATCCCGAGGCCGACCACAATCCGGTAGATCGTGAAGACCAACACGGAGTGGCTTGTCAGCCAACGCAACAACCACGCAATGGCTGCGTAGCCAACTGCGAATGACACGACCGTCGCCACAATCGTTGGCCCCCACGGAACCGAACCCTCGGCCCCGATGTCCTTCATTTCAAACAGGCCCGACAACACAATGGCCGGAATCGAAAGCAGGAATGAGAAGCGGGCGGCGGTTTCGCGGTCGTAGCTCAAGGCTCGACCGGCGGTGATCGTCGCCCCGGATCTAGAGACGCCCGGAATCAATGCCAGTGCTTGCGCAAACCCGTAGATCAGGCCATCGCGCAGAGTCAAATCTGCCTCGGTTTTGCGCTGCGGCCGAAACCTGTCTGCCACCCACAACAAGATGCCGAAGACGATCAACATCGTGGCTGTTAGGCGCAAGTCTCGGGCAACGGTTTTGATCTGGTCGGAGAAGACCAGCCCAAACACCGCAATCGGAATGGTTCCGAGAATGATGTACCAACCCATCCGGGCGTCAAGCGTCCCGCGCAGCGCGGGTGTCCACAGGCTGCGCAGCCACGCACTCGCAATTCGGATGATGTCGCGCCAGAAGAAGAGCAGAACGGCAGCCATCGTCCCAAGTTGGATCACGGCGGTGAACGAAGCTCCTGGGTCTTGCCAACCGAAGAGTTGCGGAACGAAGAACAGGTGACCCGATGACGAAATGGGCAGAAACTCGGTCAGACCCTGGACGATTCCGAGGATGATTGCTTCAAGCCAACTCATGAATCAGCTACGCCAGCCCTGCTTGGTCAACCAGCTCGGCCATCTGTCGGACAGTGCTCAACCTGGTCTCAAGGTCCCCGGCGTACGACGCGATTGTCAGTGTGGAAACCCCCGCGTCGTCATAGGCGTGCAGCCGTTCCTTGATTCGTTCCGGTGGGCCGATCAGGGATGTTTTGTCGATGAAGTCCAATGGCACTGCGGCCATTGCTTCACCCTGCTTCCGATCGAGGTACAGGTCTTGGACCTCGGCAGCAGCCTGCTCGTAGCCCATACGTGACACGAGTTGGTTGTAGAAGTTCTTGTCGCGGCTTCCCATACCGCCGATGTACAACGCCGAGTATGCCCGCAGCGGGTCGGCACAGGTGGCGACGTCATCACCGATGACAACCGGGACGGTCGGCACAATGTCGAAGCCCTCGATGGTCTTGCCCACCTTCGCTCGACCAGTTTCGATACTCGCCTTCAGTTCGCCGCTGAATTCCGGGCTGAAGAAGATCGCAAGCCAACCGTCGAAAAGTTCCCCAGCAAGTTCAAGATTCTTCGGGCCAATGGCCGCGAGGTAGAACGGAATCTCTTCCCGAACAGGGTGAACTGTGAGCGTCAACGCCTTGCCTGGGCCGTCGGGCAGGGGAAGTGTGAAGAATTCGCCGGCATACTTGACCTTCTGCCGTGACAACGCCAACTTGACGATCTCGACATACTCCCGCGTTCGGGCAAGGGGCTTCGCAAAGCGCACCCCGTGCCAGCCTTCCGATACTTGCGGACCAGAAACACCCAAACCAAGTCGAAAACGCCCGCCCGACAAGGTGTCGAGCGTCGCGGCCGTCATGGCGGTCATGGCAGGTGTGCGGGCCGGGATCTGAAACACAGCACTGCCGATGTCGATCTGCTCTGTCTGTGCGGCAATCCAACTCAGCACGGTCGCGGTGTCAGAGCCGTAGGCCTCCGCCGCCCACACCACGCTGTATCCGAGTTTGTCTGCCTCCCGAGCAAGTGCCAGGTTGTCGGCATCGTTTCCAAAGCCCCAGTAGCCGAGGTTGAGTCCAAGTCGCATGGTCAGTCACACTACGCCGCCGGTTGGACTGATCCCAGCACCGACTTAGTGGGTTGCCGCGGTTCATTGCTCACTGCGCACCTCGGTCCTGGGTTAGCGTGACACCCGTGGAACAAAGACGTTTAGGGACATCCGGCCTTCGGGTCGGCCGACTGGCGCTAGGCACGATGACTTGGGGTCGTGACACAGACGAACACGAAGCACGCGAGCAGCTTGCGTTGTTCCAAGAGGCCGGCGGCAACCTCGTCGATACCGCTGATGTCTATGCGGATGGCGCTGCGGAGAAAATTCTGGGCCGACTCCTCGCCGAAGATCACCGCCGAGACGGGATCGTCCTAGCGACCAAGTCAGTGTCCCGTCCGGGGACAGAGCGACGATTTGATGCCTCTAGGCGACACCTCCTTGCGGCCCTCGATGGATCACTGCGCCGCCTCGGAGTTGACTGCATTGACCTTTGGCAACTCCACGCGTGGGATCCGTGGACACCCATCGAAGAAACGCTGTCAGCCGTTGACTCAGCGATCGCCGCGGGCAAGGTTCGATACGCCGGAGTTTCCAACTACTCCGGATGGCAGGTCGCACAGGCTGCAACGCTGCAGTCCTCTGGTGCCGCGGGTAACCCACTGGTCTCCGTGCAAGTTGAATATTCGCTGGTTCAGCGCGGAGTCGAACGTGAAGTCATTCCTGCTTCCGAGGCATTGGGCCTCGGAGTGCTTCCGTGGTCGCCGCTGGGACGCGGAACTCTCACCGGTAAGTACCGCAACGGAACGCCTGCAGAGTCGCGGGCGGCAAACCCGACGTTCTCGAGCTTTGTGCAGCCATACCTCGGCGAGGACTCTCGGCGTGTGGTTGACGCGGTGTGCACTGCGGCTCAAGGTCTTGATGCTCAACCCATCGAAGTTGCCCTCGCCTGGGTCCGCGACCAACCCGGGGTCTGTGCACCGATCCTTGGCGCGAGGACTGCCGCACAACTCAAGGTCGGACTCGCATCAGACAACCTTGAACTGCCAGATGCACTTCGGAGCGCACTGGACGATGTCTCGAAGCCCGAACTTAGCTACCCGGAATTCGGCTGGAACCAAAGGTAAGGTGACGCATGGCCCGATTCGCTGATCTCGACGTGCCGCGCAAATCACGCGTGCAGTGGGAGACTCGCGAAATCACCATGCCGCGAGACACAACCCGTCAGGAAGCAAAGGCGCTGCTCACCGAATACGCGGAGTACGGCCACTGGGAGCTGGCACGCCTCCGGCTCTATCGCGACGGCCGACGCTGGGCACTGCTTAGGCGAAGAAAGATGCGAATCGATCCCGACTGGGAATAGCCCCGCTTCGGCCCTTAGGAGTCCAACCGGCCGTTGTCAAAAGGCCGCATTGACCGCGGAGACAGTCGCCCGCAGCTTCTCTTCGATTTCGTCGGCAACCGCACACATGCTCGAGCTGTCCGACAGCTTCACCATCATCTGCGGATCGATCACATCGACGATCGTCTCGGAGCCGTCTGAGCGCACGACTACGTTGCAAGGCAAGAGCAAACCGATAGTCGGTTCGGCCTGAATCGCCCGGTAGGCGTGTGCGGGGCTGCACGCTCCCAAGATGACTTGGTCGGGAACTTCCGCCCCGATCTTCTCGTGAAGCGTCTTGGCGAGATCAATTTCGGTGATGACGCCAAATCCGTTGTCGGCAAGCGCTTGCCGGACCTGGGCAAGAACATCTGCAAATGGAGCCTGAACCCGTGTACCGAATCCGTACGACATTTGTGCCACTCACCAATCGGAATACATGCACTAGACGCCGTCTGACGCCGTAATCCGAAGCTAACCCACCGAAGGTCGTTGCGCTATCACCAGGGCATCGATCGCCGTCTCGCTGCCACCTTCCACGGTGACTACACGTTCGATGGCTTCGGCTCGTTCGACCCGCAAGCCAGAATCATGCAGGTCCTCGCTGACCTCCGCCGCCGTGTACAAAACGGCCGCATTCTGCGGACCCCCATACCCATGCTCAAGGTTTGTTGAATCGTGAGCAATTACGAACAGGTAGCCACCTGCCCGCACTGCACCCGCGGCGCTGCGCATGGCGCTGCGCCGCTGCTCATGAGCAAGCTGCAAATAGGCGACCACAACCAGATCAAAGGTGTGCGCAACGACGCCATCAGTCGCCGCATCGGCCAGCACAGTGTGGAACCGCGCAAGTTGCGTCGGGTCGAAGCGTTGCGAAGCGAGCAATTGTGCGCGCTCGAGGGCAACCGCAGAGAAGTCGAGAACCGTGGCCTCCCAGCCGTTCTCGACGAGCCAGAGTGCGTTGCGTCCTTCGCCACCTCCGAAGTCCAGAGCGTTGCCCGGGCTCAGACTCGAGGCGAACTTCGCCACCTGTTCGTTCGGCGTCGACGACCAGACCAGTTCGCTAGCGCTGTACCGGTCGTCCCACATCTGACTGCTCATCGTGACGCCTCCTGAACTTTCCGTCGGATCTTTCTAAGCGGCGCGAAGGAACCTGTCGAGGACTCGGACGCCAAACTGAAGGGACGAAACGGGAACGCGCTCGTTGACCGCATGGAACATCCCGAAGAAGTCAAGATCGGTCGGCAAAAGGAGAGGCGAGAAGCCAAAACAACGGATGTTGAGTCGATCGAATGCCTTCGCGTCCGTCCCTCCTGACATCAGGTATGGAACCGGCACCGCCGATGAATCTTCAGCCCTCAGTGCGGCGGCCATGCCATCAACGAGCGGACCATCAAATGTTGTCTCAACGGCGCGAGCGTTCTCTATGACTTCGATCCGAATATCATCGCCGATGAGTTCGGTGATCTTCTCCAGATATTGATCTCGCGCGCCGGGCAGGAAGCGGCCATCAACTACGGCCGTTGCAACGTCGGGAATCACATTCGCCTTGTAGCCAGCATCGAGCATTGTGACGTTTGCGGTGTTGCGAACTGTGGCGCCGATGATCCGCCCGATTGCCCCGAGCCGCGCGGTCACCTCATCGGGATCTTCAAGGTCGAGCTCAATCCCGGTGATGTCCTCTAGCGATTTGAGAAATTCGGATGCTGCAGGGGTCAGATGCACCGGGAATCGGTACTGCCCAATTCGTGACGCTGCTTCACACAACTTCGTCACTGGATTGTCTGCGGCGAGGAAAGAACCGTGGCCCGCCGTGCCCTCCGCGATGAGCCGGAGCCACGCGATTCCCTTCTCTGCCGTTTGAATCGGATACATCCGCAGGTCATCGCGCAGCGTGACGCTGAACCCCCCGACCTCGCCGATTGCGTCGCTAACACCCCTGAACATGTCCTTGCGATTGTCGACGAGCCAACCGGAACCGTGCGTTCCACCGGCCTCTTCGTCTGGCAACCACAGCGCGACAATGTCGCGATCTGGCATTACCCCGGCGCGTGCCCATTGGCGAATGACGGCCAGCATCATTCCGTCCATGTCCTTCATGTCGACCGCGCCGCGGCCCCAGAGCATGCCTGCGTCGTCAATGACTCCAGAGAATGCCGGGTGAACCCAGTCGGGTTCCGGCGCCGGCACGACGTCGAGATGCCCGTGGAGGAGGAGCGCCTTGCGCTCGGGATTCTTACCGGGAATCCGCAGATATACACCCTGGCGACGATCGCTGGTTGTACTGAATCGCTCACTGTCGAGCCCGACCTCCAGCAATCGTTGCTGAACGTAGTCCGCCGCGGCAGCTTCACCCGGACCTTCGTCGTTGCCGAAATTCGAAGAATCGATAGCAATCAACTCACTGACAAGCTGGGCTACTTCAGCTTCGGCTTCAGCCGTCGTGGTCTGGTCCATGTGCGTATGTTCTCCCATCACGACGCTGATCCGCCCGCTGACGCCCGCAGTCTGGCAATCCCGGCGGCCGAGCGCGAGAATCGGCGTGACGCACCATCACAAGGAGTCCCGTGGCACACCCGAAGATGTACGACGATGAAGACCCCTACCTCAACGAGTTGAGGGAAGTGTGTCTGGGCTTTCCTGAATCCGCAGAGGTCCAGGCGTGGGGTCGCCCAACCTTTCGTGCGGGAAAGAAGATCTTCGCTACGTTCGGTGCGAACCAGGATTTGCCCTACTCCGTCGTCTTCAAGCCAGAACCCGAGGATCGGATGGCTCTGAGTCAAGATCCACGGGTTTTTGTTCCGCCATACTTCGGGCCCAGCGGTTGGCTGGCCCTGAATTTCGAGGCAGCGGATGTCGACTGGCAAGAGGTTGCAGAACTGATGGAGGGGTCATACCGACAGGTCGCTCTCAAGCGGATGCTTGCCGCCCTCGACGAGCGGTAAGAGCCTCACGCTATCCTTTCCCGGCAACCTAGTCCGGGTGGCGGAATGGCAGACGCGCTAGCTTGAGGTGCTAGTGCCCTTTAACGGGCGTGGGGGTTCAAGTCCCCCTCCGGACACATCTGTTTTCTTTCGGGACGTCGGAACTCTGAACGCCCACAAATAGCCGGGTCCATTCTTTCTAGTACGTCTAGGACCTTTGGCCCGTCACCAAGCTGACACGTTGTTGAAGAGCCCTATTGGAGAACCCTATTGGAGAGCGCCGAAGTGATCGCCTGACGGCGAGGTGAGAACGTTTTCAAGCCGTCACAACAACCAGAGTCGCAAACTAACTCAAGTGCCGAAACCTGCTGCGACACAGTGGGTTTCGGTGGATAAGTGGTGGCTGAGTGGTCGCGGTTTCCGGTACTATTCGTACAGGTGTTCGAGTATGGTTCGTACCGGTTTCGCAAGGGGGGTGACAGTCGTGACGCAGGGAGGCCAATGCCCAGGCGGTACTGCCGCGGTGGTGGAACATTTCAACGAACTGCGCGCCGAACTTGCTGTTGCCGACGGTGTCACGGCGTCGAAACG
>Ga0075158_10002269_pt1 | contig 14070 bp, 12 predicted proteins | sample JI91814BDNA_FD_70968 | JGI IMG/M metagenome (GOLD analysis project Ga0075158, IMG submission 70968) | Wastewater effluent complex algal communities from Wisconsin, to seasonally profile nutrient transformation and Carbon sequestration -... | ecosystem: Engineered > WWTP > Effluent > Algae... | reverse complement strand
CTTGGCGGCATGACGGTTGCCCTTGATGGCGGCGAGACCGAGCGATCGGTAGACCGCCTGGATGACGGGAAGCTCGATCTGCGTGTCGCCTTCCCGGATGGTCACGGTCCGATAGGCCTCAGAGAGAAGCATTTCGATCGTCGGCTCGTTGGCCGGCTCGAAGGGCTTTCCGGCCGTAGCGGATTTCCTCGGTCGCCCCCTGGGATTGCCAGAGCGACCTTTCTGGAAGCGATGTGCTGCGGGGGGCCGCTTGAACCCCACCTCATAGCTCCTCGGTGGCTCGTCCTTGCTCATTCGGCGGCCACCGCATTCAGCTGGCTGCGCTCGTCCTCGACGTCTTCAAAGAAGGCGCCGGTCGAGAGGAGGACGCCGCGCTTGCCGGTCACCTTCTCGTATCGCCGGACGATTGTGTCGCAATAGGCGGGATCGTACTCGATGAGCCGCGCCGCCCGGCCGCAGGTCTCGGCGGCGATGAGGGTGGTGCCGGAGCCGCCGAAGGCATCGAGGATGATGTCGCCGCGCTTGGAGCAGTCCTTGATCGCGTCTGCGACCATCGCGGCCGGCTTCACGGTCGGGTGCATCGCCTGCTCATCCGCCCGGGCGGCGCTGAGGCTGGAGATGCCAGCGTAGTCCCACACATTGGTGCGGTAGCGCCCGGTCTCGCCGAGACCGAAGCTATTGGTGTGCGGCGCGGTGCCCACTTTGAAGACGAAGACCAGCTCGTGCTTGGAGCGGTAGAACGCCCCCATCCCGCCATTGGTCTTGTTCCAGACGCAGAGGTTTTTGAGCTCGCTAAAGACGGACTTACCGGCCGTCAGCAGCTCCCCCATATGGCGCCAGTCCATGCAGACGAAGGCGATGGCCCCGTCCCGGCAGACCTTGGCGGTCTCGCCGAGCGTCTCTTGCAGGAAGGCAGTAAAGGCCGCTTCCGACATCTCGCCGACACCCATGGCGAACTCGCGATGCTGGATCCGGCCAAGGCCGCTGACATGACCGTCGATGGGGACGTTGTAGGGTGGGTCGGTGAAAACGAGATCGGCCTCTTCGCCCTGCATGAGCACCCGGTAGTCCTCAGCCTTGCGCGCATCGCCGCAGATCAGGCGGTGCCGGCCCAGCTTCCAGACATCGCCGGACCTCGAGACGGCAACGGGCGAGACGGGCGGGATCTCGTCTTCGCGGCCGCGGTCGGTGCCGGAGGGGGCGCTATCGCCGGCCTCGTCGAGCACGAGGTCGATTTCAGCGAGGGAGAAGCCGGTCACCTCGACCCCGAAGTCGAGATCGATCAGCGCCTGGAGTTCGATCGCCAGGATCTCCCGGTCCCACCCAGCATTGAGAGCGAGCTTGTTGTCGGCCAGCACATAGGCGCGGCGCTCGGTCTCGTTCAGATGGGAAAGCCGGATTGCCGGGACCTCTGTCATGCCGCAGAGCTTGGCGGCCTCGACACGGCCATGGCCGGCCACGATCTCGCCGGCGTCGCTAATGAGGACAGGGTTTGTGAAACCGAAGCGCTTAATGCTCTCGGCGATCTGCCGGAGCTGCTTCTTGGAGTGGGTGCGCGCGTTGCCCGCATAGGGCTTCAGGGATGCAATGTCTCGAGATTCAACTGAGGTAGTCATGGAGGCCCTCCGCGAGGCGGGCCACACGCGCCGCCCCTTCTGAAATTCCAATATCCGGGACGAGAACCGGCCATCGTCTGTTCGGCGCGGCTCATGGCTTGACCTTCGCAACGACGCCAAAGCCGTCGACGGTCGCTGCTGGCAGAAGGTGGTCGCGGATTTTGACGAGGTGCTTGCGCAGCAGATTCCAGCGTTCTGTGCGTTTGTGGATCTGGCCGACGACAATGCCGGGGTGGACCCTGTGCTGGGCGGCCAGGGCCAGAATGTCGCGTTCGGAAAAGAACGGCGCTTTCTGCGCGATGAATCCCGAAATCGCGGCCGGAGGCAGGCTGAAGGCGGCGGCGGCCTCGTTGGCCAGCTTTTCCGCACGGGGCAGGGCCGTCCCATTAGACCCGGCCGCATCGAGATCAACGTCGATGATCTCGTGGTCCATGCCGTCGCCATTGAGCACATGCTCGATCTCGTGCCGCAGCACGAACCAGAAATTGTCGATCCGGTCATGGCGGAGGGAGAGCCCGATCACCGGAGAATTCGCGTCCAACCATAGACACGCGCCATCGATCTTGGCGTTCGGCAGGCCTTCCACGATGACCAGCCGGATCCCGCAGGCGGCCAGGATATCCGGAACCTGCCGCACGCCGTCGGCATCCGTCATGAGGGTGCGAAGGCGCGGCAGGGCGTCGCGCAGCGCCTTCTGGCTGTACTTGCGCACGCGCATCGACTTGGCCACCTGCCGGACCCGGAACAGCCAGGCCAATTGAGGCGCCGGCGTCTCGCTGTAGTGCGTCTTCCGGGCGGCATGGGCGATGTGAGGGATGTCGTTCAGATTGGCGGCCTCGAAGAAGCGGGCCATCTCGCCCTCGAGTTCGTCCACGGCTCCATCCCGCAGCCAGCGTCGGCGGATCATTTCCCGCACCGGATAGGCCTGCAGCCGTGCCCGCCGCGCAATGCCAGGCTCCGGGCTGTCCGCTTGCGCCAGATCGTAGGCGCGCTGGAGACTCATAAAGAATTCCGGCGCGACGTCGAAGGCTGCGGCCAATGCCTTGGCCATCTCGGGGCTGACGCCGCGCTTGCCGGACAGCAGCAGATTGATCGCCTGCTCGGTCGATCCGAGCACATAGGCGAGGTCACGCTGCAGCCAGCCGCGTTCCTCCATTTCCTCTCGAATAACCGTGCCCGGATGTGGGGCGTCTCCCAATACTTCAGGCGTTTTCACGTGCTAGCTCCCCGGCCGCTTGTTGAGGCTCGTGGTCAATACCGATGATCGTGATGGCGGGTGGTGTGAGGGTTTCGTCGACGCGGACCAGCAAGTGGTGACGATCCTTGAGGCCGATATCATAGACGCCGCGTCGCCCCCGGCATGGGCGAAACCGTGCTGACTTCCAGTTTTTCAGCGTCCGCAGGTCCGGCATGGCTTCAAGGAGGCGCACCATCCGGCGCGCCCGCGCCATGATGGGTACTGGCATCCCCGGAAAAGCGCGGTCCAGCAGGATCGCTTCCCTCAGGTGCGGATCGGCGAAGAGAATCTCCATGCTGCAAACTTAGCGCAGGCCGTACCAAAATTCAATGATACGACTGAACGCATGGAGGTCAGTCGTTAAATCAAAAGTAAAGCGTTAAGCGCGGCGAACGTCTCCGGTAGAGCATTCGCTGCGTCTGCAGCGCCCAGGGTCATGTGTTCATAGGGACGTCGCTTGCAGGGCCGGCCCCCTCCATGGGGCGAGACGAAAGCTTACTGCGCTACTCGTCCTCAAGCGAAGTTCAGCATATGCGGTTCAGAATCGGTCGTCATAGGCGGCGAAGAACGGTGCAAGGACCGCGTGAAATTTCTAGCTCACGCATTCCGCGAACAGGCTCATGCGTTCCTAGAACAGCGCGCCGTGCGCTCCGAGCACTGCACTGCCTGCCGTCACCACGCTTAGCGTCAGCAACACGACATGGGCCCGCCATACGAGGCGCATTGTAGAGGCAGGCGCGCGCGCCGCCCGCGCCTGGAACCAATTGTGGAGCACCAGCGGCTCGGCGACGAATAGGACCAACGCGAAGATCGCCCAGATCACCAGCATGGCATGCATCCACCACATGCCGGGTTCCAGGAAGCGGCCCCACATATCTTGCTTCCAGACCAGATAGAGCCCGGTCATTCCGGCGATCAAGACCGACGCTTTGGCTTGGGGGGCGAAGAAACGTTCGAGTCTCTCGAACAAGTCCGGCCGCTCGTGCTCGACGGGATGGCGATTGATGGACGGCAGCACGACCAGCGTGACGAAGGAAACCCCGCCGATCCAATGGACGATCGCCAGAACGTGCAAGGCGCGGGCTATCGTGTCGATGTCCACTACCGGACTCCTTCCAGCGTCAAACCGGGACCGACGGCACATTCTCCCAAAGTCGCGCGATCGAGAGCGCCGAGAAACGCTTCGCGGGCCTTCGCCAGTTCGCCCCTCAAGCGGCACGCTGGGGTCAGGACGCATGCGCCACCGTCGGAGCGGAAGCATTCGACCAGCGCTTGACCGCCCTCCATCCGGCGGACGACCTCGCCGAGCCTGATCGTGTCGGCCGGGCGAGCGAGGCGGATGCCGCCGCCCGCGCCGCGCTGCGTTTCGATGAAACCATGGGCCGAAAGGGCCGCGACCACCTTGACTAGGTGATGCCGGGAGATGGCGAACTCCGACGACAGAATTTCCGTCGTCATGGGCCGTGTTGGTGCCCCGGCGAGACGCATGAGCACGCGAAGGCCATAGTCGGTGAACTGGGTCAGCCGCATGAAACGTCATTCCGCAACGCTGGGCAGGTTGCCGTCTTGAATAAGCATATTAAATACCTATTATGCCGGCATGACAACCGCTTCAATGATCCCTTCGGGTCACAGTCAGGGCAAGGACGCCGACCTCGATGAGGCCGCGATTTCGCATCTGGTCCATGCCTTCTACGAGACCGTGCGCGCCGACCCCTTGCTCGGCCCAATCTTTCAGGCCCGCATCCGCGACTGGCCGGTTCATCTCGACCGGATGTGCGCATTCTGGTCATCGGTCATGCTGATGACCGGCCGCTATCATGGCCGCCCGATGGAGAAGCACCAACCCTTGCCCATCGATGCCGCACATTTCGACCGGTGGCTCGAGCTGTTCCGGCGCACGGCGCAAGCGGTGTGCCCTCCCGCGCACGCCGCGCTTTTCATAGAACGCGCCAGTCGGATCGCTGAGAGCCTCGAACTGGGGCGCGCCCTTAGCGACGGCGTCCTGCTAAAGCGCGGTGAGCGCTACCGGTGTGCTGCTGCGACGCGGTCATGACCGGCAGGCTCTAGTCCCAGACGGCGGAACCGAGCCCAGCCGCCTGCTGGATTACACGTCGCTCGGCCTGGCTTCGGCGGCGGCGATGTCTCCCATCGCATTCAGGTTGGTCGCCCACAGGGCATCGCCCGGCAGTGCCGCGCTGCCGATTTCCCGGTGGAACGTCCGCACGGAACGGCCGCCGGCCTCCAGGAAGCGCCCGGCCTGCACGGCGCAGGCGATCGACCAGATGGCGGCCAGCGGCTCTTCTCCAGCCGGTGTTTTGACGTAGGCAGCGGGGGCGCCGCCGGCCACCGCGGCCTGGTGCAGCCGCACCGCGAGATCGCCGGGCAGGAGCGGGCAGTCGACGGGCATTGTCATGCACCAGGCAATACCATCCAGGCCTGCGGCCCATGCCAGCGATGCGGCAATACCCGACATGGGGCCCTGGCGCTCCGCGCCAGGCCCTGGCGCATCGGTCACCAGCTCCAGCCCGTAGGGCGCGAACGCCACGTCCGGCCTGTGGACGCTCAGACCGAGTTGCGCGACCTGGGGCGCCAGCAGTGCGACGGCGCTGCTAAGCAGGGACCGGCCCCGAAACATGACAAGGGCCTTGTCAACCCCGCCCATCCGCACGGAGGCGCCCCCGGCTAGGATGACACCGGCAAAGTCGGTCCGGCATTCAGTCATCGGACCTGATCCAGAAGGATCGATAGCCAGACAGAGCGACAGTCGGAACCGGCATGGAAAGACCCTGGTCCAAGGCGCGCGAAACCTTGGAATGATACCGCATGAATCGATCGGAAATATGCATCGGCTACGCTTGAGAACAACCTCATGCCCTAAGGTGTATGGCGGTCTGGCGTCACTGCGCTCTGTAATTGATATACGTCACAAATGTGGATGATCCACCTCAAGCCCAATACGTGATCCGTAAGCCGGATAGCTTGAGATAGATCAATGCTGCCCCGATGAGAGATATCTAGCGTCAGAACCGCAAGCAAAAAGCGGTGCGGCTGACTCATGACGATCGACGTTCCCGAAGACGGCCAGGCGCGCGCGCTCAGCCTGTCCACAATCGCCTTTACTGCGTGCTTCGCCGTCTGGACGATTTTTTCCATCATTGGAATCCAGATCAAAGCCGAACTGGGCCTCAGCGAGACGCAGTTTGGCCTTCTCGTCGGCATGCCCATTTTGACCGGCTCGCTGATCCGTCTGGTGCTCGGTATCTGGACAGACCAGATCGGCGGTCGCATCGTCATGACGACCGTGATGTTGAGCGCCGCCGCGGCGACGGCGCTGCTGACCTTCGCCTACGACTATCCGACCTACCTGCTCGCGGCGCTCGGCGTCGGCATAGCGGGCGGCTCGTTCTCCGTCGGCGTCGCCTATGTCTCGCGGTTCTTTTCACGGGCGACGCAGGGTACCGCGCTCGGCATCTTCGGCATGGGCAATATCGGCGCCGCCGTCACCAAGTTCGTGGCGCCGGCGGTCATGACCGCCTATGGCTGGCATACTGTGGCGTTGGCCTGGGCGGCCATTCTGGCGGTTATCGCCATCCTGTTTTTTCTCTTCGCGGAGGACGACCCGGATCTGAAGGCACGCCGCGCGACGCACCGTCCGGCCGAGAAGTTCTGGGTTCAGCTGGCGCCGCTGCAGCGCATCCAGGTCTGGCGCTTCGCACTATATTATTTCTTCGTCTTCGGCGCCTTTGTGGCGCTCGCCCTTTGGTTGCCGCGCTATTTGATGGGCGTCTACGGGTTTGATATCGCGACGGCTGGCATGGTGGCCGCGGTCTTCTCGATCCCGGCTTCGCTGTTTCGCGCCTATGGCGGCGTCCTGTCCGACCGCTATGGCGCCCGCAAGGTGATGTACTGGACCTTTCTCGTTTCTCTGGTCTGCCTCTTCTTTCTCTCCTATCCGCCGACGACCTATGTCGTGAGCGGCATCAAGGGCCCGATCGAGTTCCGCCTCGAGACCTCAGCCGTCGCCTTCATGGTGCTGGTGTTCGTGCTCGGGTTCTTTATGTCGCTGGGCAAGGCGGCGGTTTTCAAGCACATCCCCGTTTACTACCCCGACCGGGTCGGCGCGGTAGGGGGTCTGGTGGGTATGATCGGGGGCCTGGGCGGATTCCTTCTGCCTATTCTCTTCGGCGTCATGAATGATCTCACCGGGATCTGGCAGAGCTGTTTTATGGCCCTTTTCGCGCTGACCGGCGTGGCGCTGGTTTGGATGCACATGGCCGTCCGCGCGATGGAGCGCGGCGTGGTTGGCGAGGCGCTCGATCGCCTGCCCCAGCTGCCCGAAATGCAGGAGGTGCACGAGCCGCGCCACGCCGGCGCGCTGGCCGGCCATGTCATCGCCCACTGGGATCCGGAGGACGCCAGGCTCTGGGAGGGCGGCGGGCGCGCCATTGCCCGGCGCAATCTGTGGATTTCGATCCCCTCGCTGCTGCTTTCGTTCGCCGTTTGGATGGTCTGGTCCGTCGTAGTCGCCAAGTTGCCGGCGATCGGGTTTGCCTACTCGACCGACCAGCTCTTCTGGCTGGCGGCGCTGCCTGGCCTGTCCGGCGCGACGCTGCGCATCTTCTATTCCTTCATGGTCCCGATCTTCGGCGGCCGGATGTGGACGACGTTGGCCACCTGGTCGCTGCTGATCCCGGCGGTCGGCATCGGCATGGCGGTCCAGACGCCGACCACGCCCTATGTCGTCTTTCTGGCCCTTGCCCTGCTCTGCGGATTTGGCGGGGGAAACTTCGCCTCATCGATGTCCAACATCTCGTTCTTCTTTCCGCGTGCGGAGAAGGGAAACGCGCTCGCCCTGAACGCCGGTCTGGGAAATCTTGGCGTCAGTGTGGTCCAGTTCGTGGTGCCTTTTGCGATCACGACTTCGGTATTCGGCTGGCTGGGCGGCGCGCCACAAGAGCTCGCGACCGGCGGCATGCTCTGGCTGCAGAATGCAGGGTTCATCTTCGTGCCCTTCATCGTTGTCTCGGCGTTCGCATCCTGGTTCGGGATGAATGACCTGGCGAGCGCGCGGGCCTCGTTCGCCGAGCAGGCGGTGATCTTCGAGCGCCGACACACCTGGATCATGTGCTGGCTCTATACCGGCACGTTCGGCTCGTTCATCGGGTTTTCCGCCGGCTTTCCGCTGCTGTCGAAGACGCTTTTCCCTGAGGTGGATGCCTTGGCCTTTGCCTTCCTGGGTCCTTTGGTGGGCGCGCTCTCGCGATCCTTCACCGGCTGGATCGCTGACCGCTGGGGCGGGGCGCGGGTCACGCTCGTGGTCTTCGCCGCGATGGCCATCGGCACGCTCTGCGTGCTCTATTTCGTCGGACACCGCGACATGCCCGGCGCCTTCTGGGGCTTCCTGGCGACCTTCGTGTTTCTCTTCTTCGTCACCGGAGTCGGCAACGCCTCGACCTTCCAGATGATCCCCGCGATCATGCGCGCCGACATGCCGCGTCTTTTCCCGGCCGCGGATGCTGCGGAGCGGCGACGCCAAGGGGAAAAGGAGTCGGCCGCCATCATCGGCTTTACCTCTGCAATCGCCGCTTATGGCGCCTTCTTCATCCCCAAGAGCTTCGGCTCCTCGATCGCCGCGACCGGAGGTCCCGACGCGGCGCTATGGGGGTTCTTCGGCTTCTATCTGAGCTGCATCGCCGTGACCTGGTTCTTCTACACGCGGCGCGGCTCGATCCTGCACGCAGTGGAGTCGGCGCGCGCACCGCTCGCGGCCTGAGCAGGCGGCGGCGGCGGGCCGCCAGGCTCAGCCGCCAAACTGCGCCAGATTGCGGGTGTCGCCTGGCTGGCCTTCCTGAAGGCGATGGCCGGCGGGCTTTGCCCCCAGCGCGCAGCGCACGCGTTCGGCAAGGGCGTCCGTCTGGTCTCCCGCAAGGAGATCCCGCAGGTCCACGCCGCCTTCACCGAAAAGGCACAGGCGCAGCTTGCCGCCGGCAGTGACGCGCAGCCGATTGCAGCTGTCGCAGAAGCCAGGCGCGTAGGGCGCGATCAGGCCGAACCGGCCCGCATGGTCGGGATGCGTGAACTCGATCGCCGGACCATCGTCGAAGGCGCGCGGTCGAGGCGTCCAGCCACGCCGGTCCAGCCAAGTGGTCAGTTCCGACCCGGAAGCGTGCTGGGCCGCGAAGTACGGCGCATTGTCGGCCGTGCGCATCAGTTCGATAAAGCGCACGGCAATGGGCCGCGATTTCACAAAGGCGGCGAACCGGTCGAAGCCGGTCTCGATCGAGCTTTTCAGGAGGACGGCGTTGACCTTGACCGCCGGCATGGCAAGCGCGAGGGCCTCGTCGAGGCCGGTGACAACGTCATGAAGTCGATCGTGGCCGGTAATGGAGCGAAAGCCTTCCGGATCCAGGTCGTCGATACTGACATTGAGGTTGGTCAGGCCGCCCGCCCGCCAGGCACCGACATGCCTGCGCAGGTTCCAGCCATTGGTTGTCATCGCCACCTTTGCGATGCCGGGCACCTGCGCAACGCGGGCGATGATGTCGCCGATGTCGCGGCGCACGGTCGGCTCGCCGCCGGTCAGGCGTATTTTCGCCACGCCCACACCGGCAAAGGCGCGGACCAGACGCTCGATTTCGCCGGCATCGAGATACGCTGCTGTATCGGATTTTTTGAATCCGTCCGGCAGACAGTAAGTGCAGCGGAAATTGCATACCTCGGTGACCGAGAGCCGTAGATAATGAAATCGTCGGCCAGACCGGTCGATAAGTGGGTCGCTGACGGAGTGGAGGCTCATGGTCTTAGTCCTTCGCCGCGGCAAGGGGCCTTGTAGCCATCCCGGCCGTCGGGTCGAGGCGCGGCCTTACAAGCATTGGCCCATAGACGAGACAGAAGCCGGTGAACGCCATGCACCAGGCGAGCACGGACGCCGTGAGCAGCGGCACGGCCTGCTCGAGCAGCAGGGCTGCGGCTAGCCGAAGCCCGGCAGCGAGATTGACGAAGAGGTAGATCGCTCCGGTTGCAGGACCGGCGCTGAGCGGCCGGCCGGTATGGCCGAGAACCGCGCGGGACATGACGGCGAGGGTCATGACGCCGATGGCGCCTGCGGTAATCGCATGAATGCCGGCCGACGGCGGCACGGCTTCGGACCACAACAAGGCAGCGCCTGTCAGCACCAGGCCGAGCCCGAGCCATCCGAAACCCACGTGAAGGATCGAGAGCAGTGGCTCGGCAAGGGTATGTGCGCCGCGCCAACGGGCGAGGCGGACGAGATTGCCAAGACCCGCCAACACCAGTGCGACACCGCTCGCCGGCTGATCCGGCAGCGCCGCCCAGAGTATTGCCGCCAGCCCTGTCAGTCCCAGGACGAGCCAGTCGAGCGATCCCTCCGCCGCCGGCAGCCTCGACGCGCCCCTCTGGACCAGCCAGTTGCGCGTGAAGGCGGGCGTGACGCGGCCCCCGATCAGCGCGATCATCATTGCGATGGCGCCCAACCCCAGGCGTTCGGCGCCCGCTGCCACTTCAGGATGAACCGGCTGCAAATGCGTGGTGGCATTGGCGAGCGCCATCGTTGCAAGCAGGAAGACGACCGGCAGATTGCGCCAGTTTCCTGCTGCCACGATCTCGCGCCCGACGATGCCAGCGAATAGGGCCAGAAATGCCACATCGATCGCGGCTCCCAGAATCGTTTCGGGTGCGCCGAGCATGGCAAGGCGACCCGCCAACCAAAGGCCCGCCAACAGCATTAATGGCCACCCGACGAGTGGTGCACGTCCTGTCCAGTTTGGGATGGCAGTGAGCAGGAACCCCGCCATCACGGCAGGGACGTATCCGAACAGCATCTCGTGGACATGCCAAGCGCGCGTGACGGACGCGGCGAGTGGCGCGGCTCCCAAGTAGGCTATCACCCATATTGGCAGCGCCAATGCCGCCCAAACTCCCGCCAGCAGGAAGAAGCTGCGAAACCCAAGGGCAAAAACGACGGGGCCGCGATAGGTGGGGTGCCCGGCGCTCATCGCTCAAACCGTTCCGAAGTAGCCTTGGGCCCAGCGTCAGCGGACTCTGGCAAGCGAGAGCACGCGAGGTCTTCGGTGCCGTGCATTGGGTCGCCCCCGATTGCGTGCTAGCGCGGACTGCGCAGTCTAGAATTCGAGTGTCTCGACAAAATCGCCAGCCATTGCGGCGGCGGCATGCGGCCGTCGCCGCACCAGGACTTCGATCGCCGAAATGGCCCTCTGCGCACTGGAGTCGCGGTTCGCAAAGACTTCGACCCCGTCGCCGCGGTGGCGGGCGGCTAGCAGGCAGTCCAGAGAGTGCGTGGGCTCCAGCGGGTCGGCTAGGGGGCGGAGCCGCCAGTCCAGTACGGCTTGGGGACTAAGGCCTGACAAACCGGCGATCAGCGGCGCTAGGAATAAGCGAGCGGCGATCAGAGCCGCAGCCGGGTTTCCCGGCAGGCCGATAACGTGGGCCTTGCCTGCGCTACCGAACCATACCGGTTTACCCGGCCGCATTGCCACTTTCGAGAAGTGCAGCTGAACCCGCTCACGGTCGAACATCTGGCGCGAGCAGTCGCGCTCGCCCACCGACGCCCCGCCGATAATGACGACGATGTCGGAGTTGGCGGTCATGTGGCGTGCAGCCTCTTGCAACATTCCCAATTCGTCGGGAAGATGCGGCAGAACCGAAACTTCAGCCCCAAGATTTCTCGCCAGTTCGGCAACGCCAAACGATACGCTTTCAGGAATGGAGGCCGCGTCTGCTCCCTGTGCGCCGGGCGGGCGCAACTCGTCGCCGGTTGGCAGTATGGTCACCACAGGCCGCGCGAACACCATAACCTCTGCCAGATCTGCTCCAGCTGCGGCCATCACGCGGGCCGGTGTCAGACGAAGCCCGGCGGGTACCAGGACCTCGCCTTGGCAGAAATCCGATCCCGTAAGCCGGATGTTGGTCTTGCCTTTGGGCTGCGCGGAGAGGCTAACAAAGCGCCCGTCGCGCTGAACATTTTCCTGAAGTACCACGCGGTCGGTCCCGGCGGGCAAAGCTGCTCCAGTGAAAATTCTCATGGCGCTTCCACGCCTAAGTCGGCCCTTAGGCGGGCGGCCGGCAAACGACTCGCCTACCACCTCCAGAACGACACAGTCTCCGACAAGATCAGCATCGCATACAGCGTACCCGTCCATTGCCGACACGTCACAGCCCGGCGCCGCACGAAGTGAGACGACGGGCTGGGCCAGGATTCTACCGCCCGCCTGGTCAAGCCGCACACATTCGATGCGGGACGGCTTTGCGTGGCGCAAAATCATGCCGAGCGCGTCGTCGAGCGCGACTAAGGCGGGAGGCGGAGGCCCTACTTGCTCCGCACCTGAAATGTTGCGCCCCTTCGCGGTGCAGGCGGCGCTGAGCTCGATCGGCGGAGGATCGCACACCAATGTTATCACGGCGATGGTGCTTCACGGCGTAGCGGTTGGATTGGCTCTCGTCCGTCCATTAGCGGGTCGAAAGGGAAGGCGTCGCGAGCAGCGGCGAGGTTTTCGACAACCAAGGTGTCGCCCTCAACCCGCAATCCGTGGCGCACAAGTGCTGGCAACGACCGCGACAACGTTTCGCGGGTCATGCCAAGCTGAGAGGCGATCTGACGCTTCTCGATTGGAAGTCGAATGCTTCTCGCGTCTGGATTGGTTTCCGCAAGTGACAGTAGGAAACTCCCGATGCGCTCCTCGGCAGAGCGCAGTCGGACGGTCTTGGCAAGTTTCATCTGGCGGCGAAACTGGGTAGCTTGGCAAGCAAGGACTGCCAGACAGAGAGTGTGATCGCGGGCGACGGCCTGGCGGAAGGCTCCGGCCTGCACAAGTAGGAGAGTCGCATCCTCGCGTACCCGTGCGCGGACCAGATAGGGCAGTTCGCCCAGGACTGCCGCCGGCAGCAGCATGTCTACGGCTAGCACGAGTTCGACAAGTGTTTCTTCGCTGCCCCGAACAGCCAATAGCTCGATCGAGCCAGACAGCAGTAACTGGGCAAACGTTGGCGTTTCGGCCTGCTCGAAGATCTGAGCACCTTTAGGCAAGCGAAGCACGACAGCTCGTTCGGCAAGCCATTCCAGTGTGCCGTCAGCGACCCCTTGCAGCCGCGTCACTGACTGTAGCCCTTCAAGCGCTGTAGCTGGTGAAAGGGCGGGCGCAGCCTGCACCTGGGGTTGGCTCATCGTGACGAAACCTCTTCGCTTCATTCCAAGGCGCGTGACTTAAGTCACGAATAGATACTGTAGGCATCACTGAAATCATTGACTTGGATCAATGATGCAGCCCGCGGACTGCCACAAGCTTGCGACCGCAGACCGCGCCGTAGCGTCAGGACCGTTCCCATGAGCCACACCCTCGACCGCCTGACGTTTTTCGCGCGCAGGAAGGAATCGTTCTCCGATGGGCATGGTGTGGTCAACGATGCCGACCGCACGTGGGAGCAGGCGTATCGGAACCGCTGGCAGCACGACAAGATTGTTCGCTCGACGCACGGAGTGAACTGCACGGGGTCGTGTTCCTGGAAGATCTACGTCAAAGGCGGGATCGTCACTTGGGAAACACAGCAGACCGACTATCCGCGCACCCGTCCGGAATTGCCCAACCACGAACCACGGGGCTGCGCCCGGGGCGCTAGCTACTCATGGTATCTCTATTCCGCCAACCGGGTGAAATACCCGCTGATCCGCTCGCGCCTCCTCAAATTGTGGCGTACCGCGCGCACGACGCTGACGCCCGTAGCTGCGTGGGCGTCGATCCAGGCCAGCCCGGAGCAGCGCTCTTCCTACACATCGATGCGCGGTTCGGGCGGATTTGTGCGCGCGACTTGGGACGAGGTCACCGAAATCATCGCCGCCGCCAACGCGCATACGATCAAGACCTGGGGCCCTGACCGCATCTTTGGCTTCTCACCGATTCCAGCGATGTCGATGGTCTCTTATGCGGCCGGCGCACGCTATCTCCAGCTCATCGGCGGTGTCTGCGGATCATTCTACGACTGGTATTGCGACCTGCCGCCGGCTTCGCCGCAGACTTGGGGCGAGCAGACGGACGTTGCAGAAAGCGCCGATTGGTTCAACTCGAGCTTCATGATCCTTTGGGGCTCCAACGTTCCGCAGACCCGCACCCCCGACGCGCATTTCTATACCGAAGCGCGCTATCGCGGCGCCAAGTCCGTCGTGATCTGCCCGGACTATTC
>Ga0075158_10002268_pt1 | contig 14080 bp, 8 predicted proteins | sample JI91814BDNA_FD_70968 | JGI IMG/M metagenome (GOLD analysis project Ga0075158, IMG submission 70968) | Wastewater effluent complex algal communities from Wisconsin, to seasonally profile nutrient transformation and Carbon sequestration -... | ecosystem: Engineered > WWTP > Effluent > Algae... | reverse complement strand
GCCCGCGCCGTACTGGCCGCCTGGTGGAGCCACCCCTCCAGCAGCTTGGCCAGGGACTCCAGGCCGCGGGCCAGCGCCCCGGCGGACTCCGCGGTGCCCACGGCCTCGGTCACGGCGGCGCGCCCCTCACGGCTGCCGGCGGCGCCGCGCAGGGCATCGGCGGCCTGGTCGCGCAGGGCGAGGGCGGCGTCCCAGGCGGTGCCCTGCGCCACCGCGCTGACCTGGCGCTGGCTGCCCTCGTTTTGCCGCTGCGCCTCCTGCTGGTCCAGGAGCTGCTCCAGCCGCAGCACCTCGGCCACCCCCAGGACAAACAGATCGTGCGAGCAGCCGCGCAGCCGCCGCTTCTGCTCCACCGAGGCCCGCTTATAGAACGTCCAGCCGAGGCCGAACATCCGCGCCCCATCGGTCACCACCCGCGCGCTGCCGATCTGGGTGCCGCGCTCGACGAGCTCCGAGTCCGGCGTCTCCTGCAGCAGTGCCGCGATGAGCGCGGGGCTCGGCGCCCCGAGCTCGGCCGCGAGCGCCGAGAGCACAAACTGCGGCGCCGCAGCCCCCTCGCCGGTGCCGGGAGCCTTCGCCGCCCGGGCCGCCGGACGGACGCGGGTCGGCTTCTTGGTTAAAGTTTTCTTGGACGAAGTTTTCTTGGTCGGCGGTTTCTTGGCTGCAGGCATGGCCCCTCATAGCCATGGTCTTCAAGCCGAGTCAAGCCCCGCGGGCGGGCGGCAGCGCCTTGGCAGTGCAGCTGCATGCGGTACAGGTGGGGAGAGAGGATGAGCCAATGTCCGGGGGGTAGGCGTCCGCCGAAAGGCCCGCTTCCGTGGGCGGGCTAGCGCTTGGGCGGCGCGGAGGGGGCGTCGCTGCGCAGGTTCTGGGAGAGGCCGCGGGCGATCTGCTCGGTGAGCTCCTGGGCGACTTCCTGGGAGGTGCGCTCCTGGTAGACGGGGAGGCGGGTGGCGTAGTCGGCGCGCGCCACGGTCGAGATCGTGCGCAGGACCTTGCCGTCGCCGCGGGCCAAAAGCGCCGCCACCCGGACGGCGATCCGCGGGACCGAGTCGGGGCCGGTGGCGGGCTCGAAGTCGTAGCCGACCATGGCGATCGGGGCCAGGTAGGGCGCGGCGCTCCAGCTCTTGGGCAGGCGGACCTCGATCTCGTCGGCCAGGGCGAGCTCGAACATGCGGCACTCGGGGGGGCCGCCCTGGCGCGGCTGCTCGCGGGTGGGGGTGATGTGCACCATCTTGCCGGCCCAGCTGCCGGTGGCGAGGAACAGGTTCATCGTCCCGAGCACCGCGTCGCGGGTCGTCAGGTACAGCTCTTTGGCGGTCTGCTCGTCGCCGCCGCGCTGCTTGAGGTCGGTCAGAAAGGCGCGCGAGAACTCCTCGCGGCTGCAGTGCAGGACGGGGAAGCCGGCGAACACCGCGTCGCTCGGCCAGGGCTGGGCGGCGACCCGGGCGGCGGGGGTCGGGTCGGCGCGACCCTTGCCGGTGGCGCACCCGGCGACGCTCGCCGCCAGGGCGGCCAGAGCGGCCAGGGGGAGGCCGGCCCGCCGGCTCGGCCGCGACGACTTAACACCAAGGCACGGCGAATCGAGGTCCATCGTCCCTTAGTATCGCGCGTCCTCTAAAGGGTCGATACAGAGGCGAAGATCGCCTGCGATTACGCCAGCTTGCGGCCCGCCCGCCAAGGTCCTGGCCGGCGCCCGACTTCCAGCCCGGGCGGGCCGCGTCCAGGCCGCCGCCGCGCTGGCCCCGCTGGCTGGTTGACGCCTACGGACTATGTAACGATGATGTCGGCCATGGACTTGAGCATCATCGTGCCGTGCCTCAACGAGGAGGCCAACCTGCCGGAGCTCGTGCGCCGCATCGGCGAGGTGCTGCGCCACCCGGAGCTGCATGCAGGGGGCGGCGGGTCGGGGGCGGACCGGCGGCCCGAGCTTGCCGGGGAGCTCATCCTGGTCGATGACGGCTCGACCGATCGCAGCCCCGAGCTGATGGCGGAGCTGGCCGCGGCGCACCCGTTCGTGCGCCCGCAGCGCCACCCCCACAACCGCGGCATCGCGGCGGCGTGGAAGACCGGGGTCGCCGCGGCGCGCGGGCACCTTGTGTGCTTCATCGATGCCGACCTGCAGTATCAGCCCGAGGACATCCTGCGCCTGCGCCGCGAGCTCAGCTTCTCCGGGGTTGACCTTGTGCAGGGCTGGCGCTCGCCGGTCGGGCGCGAGCGCGGGCCGCGCTACTACTACTCGCGGGGCCTGAACTCGATGCTCAACGCCGCCTTCGGCATGCGCTGCAAGGACAACAAGAGCGGCTTTGTCCTGTGCGCCCGCGAGGTCATGGCGGACCTTTTAGACTACCGCGGCCACTACTCGTACTGGCAGTCGTTCATCCTCGTCGCCGCCCACCACAAGGGCTACACCTATAAGGAAGTCGAGACGCTGTTCGAGAACCGCAAGGCGGGGGTCTCGTTCCTCGACAAGCAGCCGATAAAGCCCATCCTGCGCACCTTCGTCGATCTGGGGCACGCCCTGTATGAGTACCGGATCCGGCCGGCGCGCAGCTCGGACCTCGGGCCGTTCCTCGATGAGGCGCGGCCGGTTTTTGACCGCTCGGCGCCGCGGCCGCTGCTTCAGCGCGCGTACCTGGACGCCTACCTGGCGGTGTTCGGGGCGACCCACTGGATGATGACCGGCGATGTCGCCACCCACCTGAGCGATCTGCAGAAGAGCCAGTGGCTCAAGGTGGACGAGATGCGCGAGCTGCAGGAGCGCAAGCTGCGCAAGCTGGTGCAGCACGCCTATACGCACGTGCCGTACTACCGCGACAAGCTGCGCGCGCTCGGCATCGGGCCGCAGGACATCCGGACCCTGGACGATCTGCGCAAGCTGCCGTTTCTGACCAAGGCGGACGTGCGCAAGCACCTTTACTTCGACATCCTGTCGGACAACCACAAAAAGTCCGAGATCCTGCGCATCAGCACCTCGGGCTCGACCGGCGAGCCGTTCGTCTGCTACGTCGACCGGGCGCAGCTGGAGTTCCGCTGGGCGGCGACCCTGCGCGCCCAGGAGTGGACCGGCTACCGCTTCGGCGACCGCACGCTGCGGCTGTGGCACCAGACCCTGGGCATGAGCAAGACCCAGATCGCCCGCGAGCTGACCGATGCGTTCCTGTCGCGCCGGCGCTTCGTGCCGGCGTTCGAGATGACCGACCAGAACCTGGCCGACCTGATCACCGAGATCGAGGAGTTCCGCCCGGTGCTGATGGACGGCTACGCCGAGTCGCTGAACTTCCTGGCCGCCTACCTCAAGGCGCACGGCCGGACCCTGCGCTACAGCCCCCGCGGCATCATGTCGTCGGCGCAGACCCTGCCCGACAGCTCGCGCCAGATCATCGAGGAGGCGTTCGGCTGCAAGGTCTTTGACAAGTACGGCGCGCGCGAGTTCTCTGGCATCGCCTACGAGTGCGAGGCGCACAGCGGCCACCACGTCGTCGCCGAGGGCTACATCGTCGAGGTCCTCAAGGACGGCCGCCCCGCGGCCCCCGGCGAGATCGGCGAGATCGTGATCACCGATCTGAACAACTACTGCCTGCCGTTCATCCGTTACCGCATCGGCGACCTCGCCGAGGCGATGGACAGCACGCAGGCGTGCGCGTGCGGCCGCGGCCTGCCGCGCATCGGCAAGATCGAAGGCCGGGTGCAGTCGATCATCATCGGCGCCGACGGCCAGTACCTGCCGGGGACGTTCTTTGCGCACCTGCTTAAGGACTACGATCACGCCATCCGCCACTACCAGGTGGTGCAGGAGAAGGCGGGCGAGATTGTCCTTAAGATCGTCAAGGGCGGGCGCTTCAGCGACCAGGCGCTTAGCGAGATGCTGGGCATCCTGCAGAAGTACCTGGGCGCACGCATGCAGATCGTCGTCGAGTTTACCGACTCGATTCCGATGGTGCGCACCGGCAAGCGGCTGGTCGCGGTGTCCAAGCTCAAGATCGATCTGCAGGACGGCGGCGGCGCGGTGACCGGCTCGGCCGCGGCGCCCGCGGGGCCCCAAGGGGCCGAGCCGCGGCCCGAGCGATGAGCGCCCCCGCACCGGTGCCGGTCGCGGTCATCGCCCGCCCGGGGGCCGACTATCCGCTGCTGCCGCCGTTTGACCCGCCAAACCCGGTCTACGAGATGGTCGAGGCCTCGCTGCGCGCCCTCGGCCTGGATCACGGCCGGGTCGGCACGCCGGAGTGGAACCCGCTGGGGGCGGTGATCGCGCCCGGGGATCGGGTGGTCATCAAGCCGAACTTCGTCGCCTCCAAGAACTTCCACCAGGTGATGCAGGGGGAGCTCCTGGCCTGCAGCTCGACGCACGGCTCGGTGCTGCGGCCGCTCATCGACTACGCGCTGCGCGCCGCCGGGCCGCGCGGCACGGTCACCCTGGTCGATACGCCGGTCGAGGGCTGCAACATCCAGCAGGTGCTGAGCGGCCTGGGGATCGAGGCGCTCCTGCGCTACTACGGCGAGCGCGGGCAGCGCATCGAGTTCTACGATCTGCGCAAGTTCCAGGTCGTGCCGCGCATGCTGCTCGATAATGTGCGGCGCCACGGGCGGTCGTGGAACCTGGGCCTGCTGGTGCGGCAGGAGCTGCCGGGCGATCCGCGCGGCTCGCAGGTCGTCGACCTGGGTGCGCGCTCGCGCTTCGCCGCGGTCGAGCAGCGCGGGCCGCGCTACCGCTTCCACCGCTCGCACCTTTACACCCCGGTGCCGCACCACAGCGGCGGCCGCCACGAGTACTCGCTGCCGCGCACGGTGCTGGAGGCCGACGCCATCCTCAACGTCGCCAAGATGAAGACCCACAAGAAGTCCGGGGTGACGATGGCGCTCAAGGCGGTGATCGGCCTGTGCAATGAGAAGTACTGGCTGCCCCACTACACCGCCGGCACCACCGCCGAAGACGGCGACGAGTTTCCGCTGCGCCCGCCGCTGTGGGTGCGCATCGAGAACCAGCTGCAGCGCTTCCCGCTGCCCGGCGATCACTCGCTTATCGCGCGCGCGCCGCGGCTCGTGCGGCCGCAAAATGGCCTGCTGCAGGACTACATCGTGGAGGGCTCCTGGGAGGGCAACGACACGATTTGGCGGACGACCCTGGACCTGCACGATCTGGTGCTGCACACCGATCGCAGCGGGCGCCTGCACGACACCCCGCAGCGGCGCTGCCTGTCGTTCGTCGATGGGATCATCGCCGGCGAAGGGGAGGGGCCGCTGGCGGCCAGCCCGCGCCACGCGGGGCTCCTGTGCGCGGCGCAGGATCCGGTGCTGCTGGATCTTTGCTGCACGCGCCTGATGGGCTTTGCGCCGGAGCGCGTGCCCACGGTCTGGCAGGCGCTGCAGCGGCCCCTGCTCGGCACCTCACGCGCCGAGCTGCTGCGCGAGATCGTCGACGGCCCGCTGCCGACCGCGGCGTTCCTGCCGCCGAGCACCTGGCCGGGCCTGCTCGGCAAGAGCCCGCCCGGGCGCTGACCCCCGGCTCGTCCGGGTCGGCGCAGGTCCCCCATGCTCAGCTACTTCCTCATCGCCAGCCTGCTCACCCTGCTCACCCACGGGTACTTCGCGCTGCGGCTGCTGCCGGCGCTCGGGCCGGGCACGCGCGCGCGGCGGTGGGTGCGGGCGCTGCTGCTGGGCAACTTCATCCTGCTGCCGGGGACGATGGTCCTGACGCTGTACGCCGCGCCGCAGGCGGCCTGGGCGGCGGTGCCGCTGGCCCACCTGGCTTTTGCCGATGTCGGCTTCTGCATCCTGCTCGCCGCCGGGCTGGGGGCGCGGGACGCGGCGTGGGCGGTCGGGTGGCTGGTGGGGCGCGGCGCGGGCTGGCTCGGGCGCCGGCTGCGCGGGCGGGCGCCGCGGCCGGCACCCGAGCTGGGGGCGGCGCGGCGTCGCCTGCTGCTCGGCGGGCTCAATGTCGCGGCGTGCGGCGCGGCGGGCGCGGCCACGGCCGTCGGGTATGGCCTCGCCCTGTGCCAGCCGGTGCTCCGGCACGTGCGCCTGCCCTGCGCCGGCCTGCCGCCCGGCTTCCCGGCGCGCGGGCTGCGCATCGCCCAGATCAGCGACCTGCACGTCGGACCGACGATCCGCCGCGGCTATGTCGAGCAGCTGGTCGCGACGGTGAACGCGCTGGCCGCCGACCTCATCGTCATCACCGGGGATCTGATCGACGGCTACGTCAGCCAGCTGCGCGAGCAGGTCGAGCCGCTCGCCGCCCTGCGCGCCCGCCACGGCGTCTACTTCGTCACCGGCAACCACGAGTATTTCTATCGCGGCGACCAGTGGTGCGCCGCCCTGCGCGAGCTGGGCCTGCGGGTGCTGCAGGACCAGCACCAGCTCATCGAGCACGAGGGCGCGCGGGTGCTGCTCATCGGCCTCAACGATCCGGAGGCCGCCCCCGCGACCCCCCGCGCCGCCGGGCTGGCCCGGCTGCTCGCCACGGCGCCGCCGGCCGAGCTGCGCGTCCTTTTCGCCCACCGGCCGAGCGATGTGCAGCTGACCACCGGCCAGAAGATCGACGTGCAGCTCTCCGGGCACCTGCACGGCGGGCAGTTCTTTCCGCTGACGCTGCTCGTCAAGTGGGCGGAGCCGTTCTGGGCCGGGCTCTATCGGGTCGGCGACCTGTGGCTGTATGTAAATCGCGGCGCCGGCTACTGGGGTCCGCCGAACCGGCTCGGCGTCCGCCAGGAGATCACGCTCCTGGAGCTGGTCAGCGGCTGAGCGGCCCCGCTGCGCAGAGGACGCCGGCGAGCCGTGCAGAACCCGGCCCGAGCGGGCCACCGGCGCCGGCCGGGGGGCCGCGGACTTCGGACTTGGGGCGCGCTTTGTGATACGACGCAGGCAGCGTTTCTACGAGGTGACCGATGCTGCTGCGCTCGCGAGGTTCGTTGTTTTCTTCGCTGCTGTTGACGACCGGGGCCGCCGCGCTGGGCGTGGCGGCGGGCTGCGGGGGGGAGCTGCAGCCGAACGCGGTGCGCGCGGCGATCATCACCCGCACCGATGACGTCGACTGCCCGCCGGGGATCCCGTGCGACGAGGTGCCCGCCGCCTACGCGGTCACCGACGCCAAGACCGGCGCCTACGGCAACTACGATCTCGCCGACCGCGATCGCGACGGCCAGGCCATCCGCTACATCGTCATCCACACCACCGAGGGCAGCTACGCCGGCACGCTCGCCGTGTTCCAGGATCCCAAGTACTCCGCCTCGGCGCACTATGTCATCCGGTCGCGCGACGGCCACCTGGCCAAGATGGTCTCGCCCGACCACCTGGCCTGGCACGCCGGCAACTGGTACTTCAACATGCACTCGGTGGGCATCGAGCACGAGGCCGCCTCGCCCGACGGCCACAGCTGGTTCACCGACGAGCTGTACGCGACCTCGGCGGCGCTCGTGCGGCACCTGGCGGCGCGCTATCACATCCCGCTCGACCGCGAGCACATCATCGGTCATGACGAGGTGCCCGGCCTGTCGCAGGCGCGCACGCCGGCCATGCACTGGGATCCGGGTCCCTACTGGGACTGGGACCGCTTCATGCGCATGGTCCGCCCCGACGGCGGCGCGGCGCCCGGCGATCGCCGCGACGATGGCACGGCTCCGGTCGGCCCGGTGCGCATCCTGCCCGACTACGCCAGCAACCTGCCCACGGTCAGCTACTGCTTCGGGGCCGGCGGCACCGACTGTCGCGCGGCGGCGCCGCAGTCGAGTAACTTCCTGTACCTGCGCAGCGCGCCGCGGGCGAGCGCGCCGCTCCTCGTCAACCGCTACCTGGCGACGACGCCGGCCGACCGCATGTACAACTGGGGGAACAAGGCGGGCAGCGGCCGGCTCTACTACCGCATCGAGACGAGCGGCGACTGGGACGCGATCTACTTCGGCGGCCAGGCGGCGTGGTTCTACAACCCGGGCCACCGCTCCACCCGCATCCCGCTGCTGCGCGCCGATCAGGCGGTGATCACGCCCAAGGCGGGCAGCGGCAGCATCGCGGTCTACGGCGGCGGCTATCCCGGCGACGCCGCCTACAAGCCGCCGACCACGCCGCAGCGCCTGGAGAAGGTCTATGACCTGCCGGAGGGCCAGCTCTATATCGCGCAGGGGCCGATCACCGCCGACTACTACTGGGCGAAGGTGTGGGCGGCGACGCTGCCGATGGCGAGCCACAAGGTCGTCGCCGACAGCACCCCGTATTATGTGGTCTCGTTCAACCACCGGCTGGCGCTGGTCCGCGCCGAGGACGTCACCTTGGTGCGGACGACCCGCGGCCCCGGCGGCGGACCCGACCGCCTGCGGTTCGAGCCCGCCGCCGTCGCCCCCGGCGCGAGCTCCCCGCCCCCGGCTGCGGACTCCCCGGACGAGCCGCCCGCGGGCGAGGCCGCCCCGGGCGAGACCGCCCCGGGCGAGACCGCCGGAGAAATGCAGCCGCGCGACCTGCGGGGCCTGCAGTAGGGCGGCGGCCTAGTCGCGCGGCAGGCCGAGGGCGGCCGGGGCGAGGTTGCGCCGGCTGCCCAGCGTGCCGCGCAGGAGCAGCGCGACCAGCGTCAGCGCATAGGGGAGCAGCTGGGTGAGCCAGTTGGGCACGTGCAGGTCGCTGGCCTGCAGCCGGATGCCCAGCGCCTCGGCGGCGGCGAACAGGAGCGCCGCGAGCGCCGCCGGGACCGGCCGCCAGCCGCCGAAGATCATCGCCGCCAGCGCCAGGAAGCCGCGCCCGCCCGACATCAGCGCCACGAACTGGCGCTGCTCGAACACCAGGTACACGCCGCCCACCGCGGTGAGCAGCCCCGAGAGCAGCACCGCGCCGAGCCGCACGCCCAGCACCGACACCCCCAGCGAGCGCGCGGCCTGCGGCTTGTCGCCCACCGCGCGCAGGCGCAGCCCGAACACGCTGCGGTACATGAACAGGTGCAGCAGCCCGACGCTCCCCACCGCCAGGAGTCCGAGCCCGAGCGCGCCCCGGCCGACCAGCGCCGGCAGCCGCGGCGAGTTGCTCGTCGAGCCGAACACCACCTTGAGCAGGAAGCGCGACAGCCCGTCGGCGAGCATGAACATCGCCACCCCGCAGACGATCTGATCGCCGCGCCAGAACACCACCAGCAGCCCGTACAGCGCCGCGGTCGCCACGCCGGCCCCCAGCCCGCACAGCACCGCCACCGCAGCGCCGTAGGGAGCGCCGAGCGCCGCCCCGAGCGCCGAGAGCAGCAGGAACGCCTCCAGCGCGATGTTGGTCACCCCGGCGCGCTCGCACACCGTGCCGCCGAGCGCCGCCATGACGTACGGCACGCTGATGCGCAGCATGGCCAGGACATAGCCGAGGAGCCAGATGCCGGCGACGGTCAGCATGGCGGGCCTAGGCCGCTCCGCGGTGGCTGCGCGGCGCCGGGGCGGGCCGGGCCGGCAGCTCGGGGGCAGGCGGGCGCAGCTCGGGCGGGCGCGCGGCGGCGGGCTCGGGGGCGGCGAGCGAGCGCCGGCGGGGGGACAGCGGCAGGCGGGCGAGCAGCCGCTTGACCTCGGGCGTGAACGTCGCCACCGCGAGGATCATCACCGCGCTGAGCACGTCCATGAGCTCGCGCGGGCACAGGGCGTTGACCGCCAGCCCGCCCTGCGACAGCGTGCCGAACAGGAGCGCCGCCGCGAGCACCCCGAGCGGGCGGCTCTGCCCGAGCACCGCGACGGCGATCCCGAGATACCCGATGCCCGACGAGAAGCCGTCTTCGTAGTAGTACTTGTAGCCGAGCACGAAGTTGGCCCCGCCCAGGCCCGCGATGCCGCCCGACAGGACCATCGCCAGGGTGCGCACCCGCCCCAGGTGCAGCCCGGCGGCCTGCGCCGCGTCCGGGTTCAGGCCGACCGTGCGCAGGGCGAAGCCGAGGCGCGAGCGCCCGAGCAGGACGGCGAACCCGAGGACCATCAGCAGACCGAGCAGCAGCGCCGTGTTCACCGCCGAGCCGTGCAGCGCCGGCAAGAAGCGCGACAGCCGCGACAGCCGCGCCGCGGCCAGCACGGGCGCGGTGTGCACCGACTCTTTGACGAACAGCCGGGCGCCCAGGCCGACCAGGATCGCGCGGACGATGAAGTTCAGCAGGATGGTGACGATCACCTCGTGCGCCCCGGCCCACCACTTGAGCAGCCCGGGCAGCGCCCCGAGCGCCGCGCCGCCGCCGAAGCCGGCGAGCAGCGCCAGCGGGATCGCCAACAAGCCCGGCGTCCCCGCCGGCAGCCCCGCCCCGCACAGCGCGGTGCACAGCGCGCCGGTGATAAGCTGCCCCTCGCCGCCGACGTTGAACAGGCCGGCGCGCAGCGCCACCGCCACCGCCAGGCCGGTAAACAGCAGCGGCGTCGTCTTGAACAGCACCTGCCCGAGCCCGTAGCTGCTGCCCCAGGTGCCGGCGAGGAGCAGCCGATATACCGCCAGCGGCGACTGGCCATACAGGCGGGTCAGCACCGAGGCCACCGCCATGGCGACCAGGGCCGCCCACAGCACCGGCAGCGCCCGCAGCCCGAGCTGGCGCAGCCCGCTCACCCCGGACTCCTGCAGGTCTGCCCCCGGCTGGGGTCCCCCGCCGCTTCTACCTCGGCTCGCCGCGCGTGCACCCGCAGGTCATAGACGAGCCGAGGAGCCCTTGTAAAGGGCCCTGGCAGGGGAAAGTGTGGAGCGGGGAGGGGGAGGGGAGAGGGCAGGTCGGGGACGAGTCAGGCGCTAGGCGTAGCGGCGGCGGGCCAGGAGCCCCAGGACCAGCAGCGCCAGCGCCAGCGCCAGCATGGCGAGCGGGCTCTGCGGGCGGGTCGGCGTCGCGCTGCAGCCCGAGTCCATCATCATCGCCGGCTTGACCGTGGCGTTGCCCTGGATGCCGACGCTGGCGATCAGGTTCGTCGTGCCCTTGAGGCGGACGCTGATGGTCTCGCTCTTCTCGCCGGGGGTCTTGGGCGCGAACAGCACCGGCAGCTTGACGGTGTCGCCCGGGGCGAGCGTCGTCGCCACCGCGGCCACGTCGATGACGAAGTCCTCGGTGGGCGGCGGCACGATCTCGATCTCCAGCGTCTGGGCCCCGTTGTTGCTGAGGACCACGAACTTCTGCGCCGACATCTCACCGACGAACGTGTGCTCGAACTTCAGGTCGGTCGGCTGCGCGTCGATGACCGGCGACATCGACGAGCCCTTGAGGGCCACCGTCATCGGCACCTGGACGCCGTCGGCGACCAGCACCAGCGTCGCCGCGCTCATCGCCTTGGCGATGTGCGGCGCGAACACCACGCCGATGTCGGTCGACTCCATCGGCATAAGCTTGGTCTTGAACCCGGTCACCACGGTGAAGTCACCGGCGTCCGGACCCGAGGGCATGAGCATCAGGTTGTCGATGACGACGTTGCCGGTGTTGGTCACCTTGATCATCTGGGTCGCGCTCTGCTGGCCGACGTAGATCGGTGTGCCGCTGAAGTCCAGGGTGGTCGGCATCACGGACACGTTGGCGATCACCCCGTTGACGCTCAGCGCGACGATGAACGAGGTCCCGCCCGGGATCCCCGGATCGTCGGTGTCGAGCTGCAGCTTGCCGGTCGCCGTGCCGACCATGGCCGGGATGCAGTCCACCGTGATGGTCACGCTCTTGCCCGCCGCCACCTTGGTCCCGTTCGGCGGCAGCGTCGCGGCAAAGATCCCCACCATCGGGGTCAGGCTGCTCTTGAGGATGGTCAGGTCCTTGTTGCCGTTGTTGGTCAGGGTGATGGTCTTGCTGACCTTCTGCTTGACCTTGGCGTCGCCGAAGTTGAGCATCGCCGGGTTGAGCTGTCCGACGGCGCCGCTCGCCGAGGCCTTGAGGTCGACGGTCGCCGCGCCGCCCGTCGCCAGATCGGTGACCACGCGCAGCATCGCGGTGAGCATGCCGGCGCTCTTGGGCTTGAGCGACACCGTCGCGGTCACCGTGCTGCCGGCGCGTAGCAGGAACGGCGGCGCATCGGGCGTGCTGACCGAGAACGAGTCGGCGTTCATCCCCATGGCGATCGCGACCTCCTTGACCATCAGATCGCCGTCGCCGTCGTTGACCAGGTCGACGGTCTTGGTCGGGCTCGGCTGGCCGATCTCGACCGCGCCGAAGTCAAGCTCGGTGACGCTGACGTGGAACTTGGGCTTGGTGCCGTTGCCGGCCAGGGCCACCACCTTGTCCGAGGTCGGCATGCCCATCGGCGGCGGCTCGTTGGTCTTGATGGTCAGGGTGCCGCTGCGCAGGCCGTCCTGCTGCGGCGCGAAGATGAGCTGGAACGCCTTGGTGTCGCGCGCCGCGATGGTCAGCGGCATCATCGCGGTGGGCGCGTTGGGGACGACGAAGTCGGTCTTGTCGGCGGTGATCGACAGCACCTGGAGGTCCGAGTTGCCCTCGTTGGTGATGTTTATGTCCATCGGCATGCCCATCGAGCCGGTGGGCACGTCGGGCAGCAGCAGCGACGTATAGGTGACCTTGGCCTGCGGCGGCCCGGCCAGGGCGCGCACCGGGATGACCAGCGGGCTGTCGGGATCGGTCGAGGTGATGGTGATCTCGGTGCTGTAGTCGCCGGCCATCGCCCCCGGCACGAACTTGACGTCAAAGGAGTAGGTCGCGCCCGGCGACATCGTGATCTTGGGGTCGGGCACCGCCGGGGTCAGCACGAAGTGGGTGGTGTCGCCGATCACCGGCTGATCGAGGTCTATCGTCGAGGCCCCGGTGTTCTTTAGGCGCACCGTCACCGGCCCGGCGGTAGTCCCCGACTGGATGCCGCCGAAGTCGATGGGCGACAGCGAGACATATAGATCCCCGAGCGTGATGCCGGCGAGCGGCGCCTGGATGCGCGGCTGGCCGACCAGATCGGCGTACAGCGTCGCCTGGTACGTCCCCTTGACCTGGGGCTTGAACCACACCTCGGCGCTGAAGGTGCCGTTGACGCCCAGGGTATAGGGGGCGGCCGGCGTCGGGGTCTTGGTCGACTTGTAGCTGAACTGGCTGCGCCCCGGCCCGTCGATGCCGATGCCGGTGACCTGCTGCGCCGCGCCCGAGATGTTGCGGAAGGTGATGAGCGTCGACTTGCTGGTTACCCCGAGGCCGGTGGCCGGGAAGTCGGCCCGCCGCGGCGACTGGATGACCGGGGCCGAGAGGTAGAGGATCGAGTTGGTGATGAGCTCGCCCCCGGCTTCCTTCCACGAGCCGGTGATCGTCGTGTCGTCGGCCGGCAGCATGTTGAGGTCGACGCGCCGCTTGCCGCGCACCGCCAGGATCGTCCCGTCCTGCCAGTAGGCGACCACGGTCGCGCCCGGCTTCTGCACCTGGCCGGTGACGCGCGTGCAGCTGGTGCCGCAGGCGAACGCGGTCACCCCGTCGACCAGCGGATCGCCGGCGGTGACGTTGCCGCGCTTGGTCGCGGTGGCGACGCTGGCGTTGCCCTGGGTGGTCAGCGCGTACTGCGCCAGGAACGAGCCGCCGACCGCCGGATCGGCGGGCAGGCCGGTCTGGAACGTGAACGGCTGAAACAGCAGCACGGCGCCGGTCGGCACCATGTTCAGGTAGTCGCCCAGGGCGTTACCCACCCCGTCGGAGGTCGACAGCCCGTAGTCGCTGCCGAGGACGACCACCAGCTTGTAGGGAAAAAGAGAGGCTGCCGCCGGATCGCTGAACGCGGCATCTATGCGATCGACACCACCAGGATAAAGGCCGGTCTGGGTTATCTTGTTCTTAACGTACTGCCACCAGGCATTCTCGCCGGAGCGGGTACCGGTGACGATGACTGCCTTCTGGGCCCTCACCTCGCCTGCCAACCCGAGCAGGAGCGACAGTGCCAGCATCATGCCGAGCACGCCGGAGTTTCGTGGTTGAGACATGAAGTCCTCCTTTGGCATCGTGTTTGGACCCCCGCGGGGAACCGAGAAGACCCGCGCGAGCCGAGCGATCCGAAATAAGCCTATGTACGGAAACCTGATGCGATGTCCGTTTCATCGCGGTCTTTAGCACAGATGGTTCTACATAACGACAAAGGAATTCACTGTGAACAGATCTAGTTCTTTTCTAGATCTACGGCGGAGAAGCGGTCTCTACTTTGAG
>Ga0075158_10002264_pt1 | contig 14092 bp, 6 predicted proteins | sample JI91814BDNA_FD_70968 | JGI IMG/M metagenome (GOLD analysis project Ga0075158, IMG submission 70968) | Wastewater effluent complex algal communities from Wisconsin, to seasonally profile nutrient transformation and Carbon sequestration -... | ecosystem: Engineered > WWTP > Effluent > Algae... | reverse complement strand
CGGGGAGGGGGGTGGCATCACGGGTGTGCACAGTGATGCCGGCCCGGCGCCACTGGGTCGGGGGGTTGGGGCGGTGGCTGGGCGCCAGGATCGGCCGCTGGTCCATTGCGGTCTCGCCCACGAGGCGAATGCCGCAGCCTGGCGAGCGGGTCTCGGCACGGTGGCGGGCGGCATACGCGATCGTGATCAGGTCCTCGGTGCTGGCACCGGCAGGGATGGTGACCGGCACCGCGGCGATGTCGGCGAACGGACCGATGACCCGGCGGGTCTCCGGGCGCCGGCCGGTGACACCGATCTCGACCACCACCTCGCGCTCGCCCGACCCATGCCGGTCGGCCTCGGCGCTGAGGTGGGCGAGGCGAGCGGCCAACGCGACATCGACGAGTTGGCAGCCGAGGGCGCGGGCATCAGCTTCGCGGGTCTCGGGGTCATCGCCGGGCGCTGAGGTCAGCCCGGCTGTCGGGGCGTCGGGCCCGGCCGGCTCGGTGAGCAGCTCGCCGAGTTGCTGCTCGATCCAGATGCAGACGTCGGCGAACTCCACCTGCTCCAGCGCGGGCTCCTCGGCAACGCCCAACTGCGCGGCGTAGGCGGCGAGGATTTCCTCGGCGAGGAGCTCGAGGCTGCGATAGTCGGCGACGGCCGGGTGGGCGATCAGGCGCAGGGTGTGCGCCGCATCGAGCCCGGCGAGCACGAGCGGGCCGCGACTCAGATCGCCCAATAGCGTGTGGGCCGCAGCGCCGGCCTCGCCGGGTGCGAGCCAACGCGCTCCGCGGGTGGGATGCACCACCTGCACCACCGCGTCGCGATGCTCCGCGAAGGTGGTGCGCAGGATCTCCTGTCGCGCGCGCACGGCGGCGAAGGCCGCTTGCAGGACGTCGGCGCGCAATGGCCCGCTCAGGCGTGCCTCCAACGCCAGGGGTGTCGCGGGGGTGGCTCGGGCCCGCCACAGGCGTGCTTGGACCGGGGCGGCGGGCAATCGCAGCGGCGCGCTCATCGGTGGGCTCCGGTGCGATCGGTCGCGACGAGGCGCAGTTCAGCCGTATGCCGGTGCCCGGCCGCGTCCCGCAGCCACAGATCGTCCGGCGCCGGCAGCATCTCGGTCACGGTGATGCGCGCCTCCTGCGGCGTGGCCGCGGCGGCCCGCCGGACCGCGCGCGAGAGCAGGTCGGTGGAGATCAAGCTGTCGCGATCGAGATAGACCGGCTTCTTCTCCCCGGTCGTGGTCATGAACAGCCGCCTCGGCATGGCGTGCGCGCTGGCCCAGGAGCGGGCCGCGACGAAGCGTCGCCCCTCATCCCGCTCCCACGCGAAGGCAAGCTCGGCGACGGGGAAACTCCAGCGCTCGCGGGCCACGACCAGGGAGTCGATCCACACCCGCGGCGAATAGGTCGTGGTCTTGGGAAGGACGCGGTAGCCCTGGACGATCGAGCCGGTCAGCAGGTCGGCAATCGCGTCGAGGAAACGCACTCGCCGGCCCGTCCCGCGATCGTGCAGCCACATCCCGTCCGGCCCTGGCAGCAGGTCGAGATCGCCGAGGCGCAGCATCCGCTCCCACGGTGGGCCGAGGGCATCGGTCGCGCAGGCCAGCCAGAGGTCGCGCGGCCCGTCGAGAGCCTGGGTCAGCCGGGTCGGCATGCCCCGCCGGGCGCCCGTCGCGGCCTGCCAGATGGCGGGCTCGCCGATATCGGCGAGCATCGCGCGGCGCAGCCGGGCCGGGTCCTCGTGGTGCTCCACCCAGGTGCGGTATCGCAGGCAGTTGACGCCGGGGTGGATCTCGCCGAGCACCAGGCCGCGCGTCCGGCCGGCGGCGCCGCCCAGCACCATCAGGTCCGGGCCGTGCTGGCGCGCCCCCTGCCAGCCGCCGGGGTCGATGGCGAATTCGGCGCGCGCGCGTTCCGCGACCGCCGCCCCGTCCAGCCGGATCTCGCGCCGCCGCGCCGGGTCGGGCGGGCCATTCTCGGGCAGGGCGAGCACGCGTGCCCAGCGATCGGCCAAGCCGCGAGAGACGGGTCCGAGGAGTTCGTCGGACTCCTCGGAGACAACATCGACCACCAACGCCCAGATGTCGGCCAAGGGCACGGGATCGGATGGGCCGCTGGCTCGCTCCGCGTGATAGCCGCGCACGAGGTGATCGAGCAGTCGCCCGGCAGCACAGACATACCACCGGGCACCGGTGAGCACGGCCTCCAAGGCCGGCGCGGCGTCCGCGAGCAGATCGGCGCCGATCGCGACGTCGATGCCGAGGCGGCAGTCCTCGTAGGCGACGGTGCGGCCCGCATAAAGCTCACCGGCGCGGCGGGTTGGTGGCTGCCCGGTCAGGCGCGTGAAGGTCTCGTCGAGGGCCGTGGCGCTGGCGATCACCGCCTCGGCGTCGCCCGCGGCGGCGGCGAGGGCATCGCGCGCCGCGACGAGTTCGGCCAGGGCCGTGGCGGCGCCCCGGGTGGCGGGGGAGTCCGGCAGCCGATCGAGCACCTGCTGCGCGGACACCTCGCCGTGCGCGTCCTCGGGGGCGATGGCCAACTCCCAGGCGATCCAGCCGCGGCGTCGGGCATCGTCAAGGAAGTCGAGCACCTCCTGCGGGTCATGGAAGCCCACCTCGGCGGCGGCGATCTCGGCGGCGATGGCGCGCGCGGGCCGGCTCCCATCACAGGCCAGGAGCACCGACCGGGCGCCGGGGGTCAGGGGCACGGGGTCGGCATGGGGGATCCGCAACCCGTCGCCGGCGAGTCCGATGTGTGGGCGACGCTGCGGTGCCAGGTCGGGTCGCAGGGCGTCATTCCACGGCTCCAGCACGGCGCTGATCGCCCACCCCTCGAGATAGGTGGTGCGCGCCGCGAGCGGTGCCGGGCCGTGGTGGAGGGTGATCCGGTCGCCGGGCACGAGCCGGCCCCACCCGAGCGGGCCGAAGAAGCCGATCGTGTCGTTCTTGGCGGCATACCGCTGGACATAGCTGCCGAGCAGCGCCTCGTGCTGGCGGTGCTTGGTGTTGCGGCGCACGCTGGCAGGTTCTCGCCGCAGCACGGCATCGACGCCCGTATGCAGTGCGCCCCGGTTCTGCCAGGCGATCGCCTCCCGCACCCGCGGATCGCGGCCAAGTCGGTGCAGCGCCTCGTTGAGCCGCTGCCCCGCCGCAGGCAGGGCGGCGGCGAGGGCATCTTGCGCACCAGCATCGCCGGGCGCGGCCGCGGCCGCATCGGCGAGAGCGCTGAGGTGTTCGTCCGCGAGGGTGTCGACAGCATCGAACTCCAGGGCCGTGGAGCGGACGATGAGATCGCGCCACAGGCCCCACTGCGGCCCGAGGGCCACGAGATGCTCCGGGACCTCCTCGGCGATCGCATAGGGGCGGCGGTCCACTCGGGTCACGGGAGGCAGATGTGCGAGGACCGGCACCGCGGCCGGGCGGGCATGCAGGCGCGCGAGGTGCTCGATCGCCGCGCCGACGCTCGCCGTCGGCCGCTGGGTGAGCAGGTGCAGCGCCTCGACCATCGTCGCCATCAATTCGCCCGCCGCGCCGGCCGTCATCGTGCGCCGGTCGACGGTCAGCTCCAGCCGCGCCGGCCGCTCGTCGAAGGCCCAGAGCCCGACGGCGACGGGCAGGTGGCGGTGAATGGTCACGGAGGCGTCCCGCCAGGTCGGGTGGGCGCGATGCACGCGCTGCTCGATGCTGGCGTGATCGACCATGACGATGGAATCCAGCAGCGGGAGCAGGTCGGCGGCGCCGGCGCGCGCGAGGCATTCGCCGAGCGGGTCGCTCTGATGGTCGCGATGGTCGCGCAGGGTGGCGCGGACCCGGGCAATCACCTCGGAGAGTGGCTCGGCGGGGTCTGGGCTCAGGCATACCGGGACGGTGTTGATGCCGGGACCGACGAGCCGATCGACATCGCGGATCGTGCCCCAGCGGGTGGCGAGGGTGACGCCGAAGAGCACCCTCTCGGCCGGGGTGCGGGCGGCGAGCACCAGAGCCCACGCGCTCTGGACCAGGGTCGCGAAGCTCACGCCCAGACGGTGCGCCGTCTCGGCGAGGGCCTCGGTGTCTCGATGGCTGAGCAGTGCCACCTGGCCGATGGGGTCCACCTGGGCACCGTCCGCGCTCGGCGCGGCAAAGGCTGGTCGCGGCGCGGGCCCGGCCAGGTGCGCCCGCCAATAGTCCGGGTCGGACGGGCGCGCCGCGAGGGCGGCGACGAAGTCCGCCCACGGAGGAGCCGGCAGCGGCACCGGGTGCCGGCCGGCCGCCGCCGCGTCATAAGCCGTCAGGAGCCGGTCGAGGATGGTGACCAAGGAACGCCCGTCGGCGACGGCGTGATGGCACGAGAGCAGGAGTTCGCTGCCCCACCGCGGTGCGGTGACGCCGCTGAGGCGGGCCAGCGGCGCGCCGAGGACCAGACGACGGGTTCGGGCCCGCCCGAGGTCGGCGTCCGCGAGCGCCCGCGCGGAGTCGGCGTCGCTCTCCTGGAGGCAGATCTCGGCGGCCTCCGGGGCCGGCCTGAGGTCAACTTCGGGACCCTCGACATAGGCGGCGCTGGCGAGCAAGGGTTGGTCGGTCAGCAGTCGGCGCCAGGCGGTTTGCAGGGCCGAGCGCTGCACGCGGCGCGGGGAACGGATCGTGACGTGCAAGTGGTCGGTGCCCGGTGGCGCCATCAAGGAGGAGACGATCAGGGCCCGCTGCACGCCGGAGACGGGCAGCAGGGGATCGGGCCGTGTCCGTCCGGCCGGGTGGGCCGGGCTGTCCTCAACGGCCGTGCTCATCGAGCCAGGTGCGCACGGACGCGGGTCGCAGGTCGGTCCAGATCTCGGCGATGTGATCGAGGCAGGCCTCGCGATCGGCGCGGGTGCCTTCGAGGTGCCACCCCGGCGGGGGTGGGGCGCTCGCCGGCCACACGGAATACTGGCCCTCGTCGTTGACGACGACCTCGAATTGCGGCGCGACAGTCATGCCCGTGCTCCCCCATGGGTATCGGCTGTGAGACCGGTGGAGCAATTCACTGTAGCCCGGATGGGCACTCCAGGCCGGGTTAAAGTCCCGGCTTGGTGATGACTGCTGCGCGCGAGGGCGCCGCTATGCGGGCGGGGCGAGCGGGATCAGGCGCACCTGCGTGACGGCGAACTCGGGCGCCTCGGCATACGTGATCGACCCGGTCACCCGCCCGGCAGCATGCAGGTCACCCTCGGCCGCACGCACCTGCCCCAGGGTGGCATCGGGGCCGGAGACGATCAGCGCCTCGACCTCGGTGCGCATGCCGACCTTGGCCTCCGACTTGGCCTTGCGGATCGCGGCGAGGGCCGCGCCGACACTCGTGAGGACGCCGGGGTCGCCGCCGGCGGGGAGGTGCTCAGTGCTCGGCCAGGAGGCGCGGTGGATCGACCCCTCGTGGGTCCAACTCCACACCTCCTCGGTGACATAGGGCAGCAGTGGGGCGAGCAGTCGCAAGATCGTGTCAAGCGCGATCCGCAGGGTCGCGCGAGCGGACGCCGCCGCGGGCTCGCCCCGGCTGCCATACGCCCGGTCCTTGACCAACTCGAGGTAGTCGTCGCAGAAGGACCAGAAGAAGGACTCGGTCACCTCCAGGCTTCGGGTGTAATCCCACGACTCGAAGCCGGCGCTCGCCTTGGTCACGACCTCGCGCAATTGCGCGAGCACCGCGAGGTCGAGGGGTTCGCTGACCTGGGCCGCGAGATCGCCCTCGACCTCGCCGAAGGACAGGGCGAACTTGCTCGCATTGAGGATCTTGATGCCCAGCCGGCGCCCGACCTTCATCTGCCCGATGTCATAGGCGGCATCGGTCCCGAGCCGGCCACTGGCCGCCCAATAGCGGACGGCATCGGCGGAGAACTCCTTGACCACATCCTCGGGCGTGACGACATTGCCGCGGGACTTGCTCATCTTCTTGCGCTCGGGGTCGAGGATCCAGCCACTGATGGCGGCATTGGTCCACGGGGCGGCGCCGTGCTCCCAGAAGGAGCGGACGATCGTGGCGAAGAGCCACGTGCGGATGATGTCGTGGCCCTGCGGGCGCACATCCATCGGAAAGACCTTGGCAAAGACCGGATCGCTGCCCTCGCCATCGAGGGAGCGCCAGCGACCGGCGATCTGGGGGGTCAAGGAGGAGGTGGCCCAGGTGTCGAGGACATCGGGGTCGCCGATGAAGCCGCCGGCCTGGCCGCGCTGGTCCTCGGTGTAACCAGCCGGCGGGCCGGCGGCCGGGTCGACGGGCAGGTCGGCCTCGGCCGGCAGGATCGGGCGGTCATAGACCGGCTCGCCCTCGGCGTCGAGGGGATACCACACGGGGATCGGCACGCCGAAGAAGCGCTGACGCGAGACCAGCCAGTCCCCATTGAGACCCGCGACCCAGTTGCTATAGCGCGCCTGCATGAAAGCGGGATGGAAGGCGATGTCCTGGCCGAGTCCGATGAGCTTCTCATTGAGATCGCGCTCGCGGCCGCCATTGCGGATGTACCACTGGCGTGAGGTGACGATCTCCAAGGGCTTCTCGCCACGCTCGTAGAAGTTGGCCATTCGCGTCGTGGGGGTCGGGTCCCCGACGAGGTCACCGCTCTCGCGCAGCGCGCCGACGATGGCCTCGCGGGCGCTGAAGGCGGTCTTGCCGGCGAGGGCATCGGCATAGAGCGCGGCGCCGGGGGAGTCCGCCAACCACGACGGGGTCTCGGCCTGCAACCGGCCCGTGCGCGTGATGACCGAGCGGGTCGGCAATTGCAATTCGCGCCACCACAGCACATCGGTCAGGTCGCCGAAGGTGCAGCACATCGCGATGCCGGCGCCCTTGTCCGGCTCCGCCGCGGGGTGGGCCAGGACGGGGATCTCGACCCCGAAGAGCGGTGAGGTGACGGTGGTGCCGAAGAGGGCGGCATACCGCTCATCGTCGGGATGGGCGATCAGCGCGACAACCGAGGGGATCAACTCGGGGCGCGTGGTCTCGATGTGGATCGGCCCGCCCGGAGCGTGAAAGGCGATGCGGTGATAGTGGCCGGGATATTCGCGCGCCTCAAGCTCCGCCTGCGCCACCGCGGTCTGGAAGGTGACATCCCACAGGCCCGGCGCTTGCGATTGATAGGCCTCGCCGCGCTGGACATTGCGCACGAAAGCCTGCTGGCTCGTGGCCCGGGAGTGGTCATCGATCGTGCGATAGCTGATGTCCCAGTCGAGGCTGAAACCCATGCGCCGGAACAGGGATTCGAAGGCCGCCTCGTCCTGGACCGTCAGTTCATCGCACAATTCGATGAAGTTCTGGCGGCTGATCGGCTTCTCGTCGGCCGCCTTGATCGAGCGGGCGGTCCCGCGGTGCGGGGGCTCGAAGTCGCTCTCATAAGGCAGGGTCGCATCGCCGCGGACGCCATAGAAGTTCTGCACCCGCTTCTCCGTCGGCAGGCCGTTGTCGTCCCATCCGATGGGATAAAAGACATTGAACCCGGCCATCCGCTTGTAGCGCGCCATGCAGTCGGTGTGCGTATAGCTGAAGACGTGGCCCATGTGCAGGCTGCCGCTGGCGGTCGGCGGGGGAGTGTCGATCGAGAAGACCTGCCCCCGCTCACCGGCGAGGGCCGCCTCCCGATCGAAGGTGTAGGTGCCCTGCTCACGCCATACGGCCCCCCACTTCTCCTCCAGGCCGTCGAGCGACGGGCGCTCGGGGAGGGCGGGGAAGTGCGCGGCTGGGGTGGTCATGGTCTCGGATTCTTTCATCCTCACCGGGGTGCTTTCGACCGGTTTTCCCCGCTCCCGGGCGTGAGATCGTGCCCGTATGACCGCGCGGCTGCCCCATCCGGTGACCCGGGAGCCCTTCGACTCCCCGGTGGCCCCAGCGACGGGGTGGCCGGGTGATCCGGCGAGCCCCGCGACCTCGGTGGCGACCTCGCCGCGCGCGGTGGCCCGCCTGGCCGCCCGGTGCGAGAGCGTGGCCGAACTCGCCGAGGTGGTCTCGGTGTGTCGGGCCTGCCCCCGCCTGGTGGCGTGGCGCGAGCAGGTGGCGAGCGAGAAACGGGCTGCATATGCCGAGGAGCCCTATTGGGGTCGCCCCGCCCCGAGCTTCGGGGACCCGGACCCGCGCGTGCTGATCGTCGGATTGGCTCCCGCTGCTCACGGGGCGAATCGGACGGGTCGGATGTTCACCGGCGATCGCAGCGGTGATTGGCTGTATGCCGCGCTGCATCGCGTGGGATTTGCCAACCAGCCACGCAGTGTCGCGGCGGGGGATGGATTGGTGTTGACGGGAATCCGTATCACGGCCACCGCGCATTGCGCGCCGCCGGACAACAAGCCGAGCACGATCGAGAAGCAAACCTGCGCGCCCTGGCTGGATCGAGAACTCGACCTGACCTCATCCGTGCAGGTGATCGTCGCGCTCGGCGGGATCGGTTGGGAGGCAACGCTTTCGGCGGCGCGGCGGCTAGGCTGGCAGGTGCCACGACCCAAGCCGCGCTTCGGACACGAGGCGGTGGCCCACCTGACCCGGCCCGACGGCCGCGTGGTGACGCTGCTCGGCTCCTATCACGTCAGCCAGCAGAACACCTTCACGAGGCGGCTGACCGAGCCGATGCTCGACGCGGTCCTGCGGACTGCGCGCGAGCTCGCGAACTGAGGTCAGTCGGACTCGAGCAGGGCGCGGATGTCGTCAGCCGTGATCTGCCCGGACATCGAGCCGCCATCGTCGATGACGCGCTCGAAGAGATCACGTTTGCGGCGCTGGAGTTCGACGACCTTCTCCTCGATCGTGCCCTCGGAGATCAGGCGATAGACCATGACCATCTTGGTCTGGCCGATGCGGTGGGCTCGATCGATCGCCTGCGATTCGGCGGCGGGATTCCACCACGGATCGAGGACGAAGACATAGTCCGCCTCGGTCAGGGTCAGGCCGACACCGCCGGCCTTGAGGGAGATCAAGAAGGCCGTGGCCTCCCCGCTCTTGAAGCGCTGGATCACCTGGGCGCGGTTGCGGGTCGACCCGTCGAGATATTCGGTGCTGATGCCGGCGTCGGTCAGATGGTCCTGGACGCGGTGCAGGAAGGTCGTGAACTGGCTGAAGACCAGGGCGCGGTGGCCTTCGGCCTGCAACTCCTGCAACTGCTCCACGAGGGCCTCGATCTTGGCGGAGGGCGGCCCATCGCCATACTTCGCGGGATCCACCAGGGCGGGGTCGAGCGCGAGCTGGCGCAGCCGGGTCAGAGCGGCGAGGATCGCCACGCGATTGCCGACCGGGTCATCCAATAGACCCAGGACGCGCTGCCGCTCGCGGTGTAGGTATTGGTCGTAGAGGCGTCGATGCGCCACTCCCAGGTGCACGCTCAGGCTCTGTTCCTGCTTCTCCGGCAGGTCGCTCGCGACCGTTTCCTTGGTGCGACGCAACATCAGGGGCCGGATGCGGCGGCGGAGCCGGTCGAGCAGTTCGGGTGCCTCGCCCGACTCGATCGGCCGACGATAGTGCTCGCGGAAACGGTCGCCCCGCGGATAGAGGCCGGGGGCGACGAGCGCGAGCAGCGCCCACAGGTCCATCAGCGAGTTCTCCAGCGGGGTGCCGGTCATCGCGAGCCGGAAGGGCGCCCGGAAGCTGCGCAGGACCTGGTGCGTCTTGCCGGCATAATTCTTCACGAACTGTGCCTCGTCGAGAATCATTCCGCGCCAATCGATTTCGGCGAATTCGTCGCCGTCGATCCGGGCCATGGCGTAGGACGTGACGATCACATCCGCCTCGGCAACCAGATCGGCGACGGGCCGGCCGCGGCGGCGGGTGGTCTCGCCGAGGACCAGCACGCGCACCTGGGGCGCGAAGCGCGCGGCTTCGCTCGCCCACACGCCGAGCATGCTCGTCGGGGCGATGACGAGGATGGGTGTGGTGAGTTCGCCTGCGGCGCGGACCTTTTCGATCAGCGCGAGCGTCTGCACCGTCTTGCCCAGGCCCATATCGTCGGCCAGGATGCCGCCGAGCTTGGCCTCCCATAGTGCGGTCAGCCAGGCATAGCCGTCGACCTGATAGGGGCGCAAGGTCGCCTCGAAATGCTCGGGCAGTTCCGGGGGAGCGTCATCGGCGAGGCGCCGCAGCCGCTCCACGCTCTCTGTCCAGGCGGCGCTGTCGACGGTGGCCAGACCGATCTCCGCGAGTTCGTCCCAGAGTCCGACGTGATAACGCGAAATCCGCAGCGGCGCACCGGGATCGACGAGTTGTCGGGCCTCGGCAATGAGATGGCGAAGGCTGTCCAGGGCGGGATCGTCGAGCCGGAACCACGTGCCGGAATCCAGCAGCAGAGCGTCATCGCCGGCGGCGAGAGCGCGCAGCAGGTGCTCGAGCGGCACCGACTCCTCACCGACCGTCACCTGCAATTGCAGATCGAACCAATCGGTGCGTCCGTCGGCGGTGTCCCGCAGGCCGATGTCGATGACCGGCCGCTCGGCGGACTCCTCATACGCCATCAGTTCGTCCTCGATGCTGATGAAGACATCTGGTTCGAGTTCGAGACGGGGCGCCACCTCCCCGAGGAAGCGGACCGCCGGCATGCCGTGCAGGACGAGCCGGGCGGCAAGATCCCAATAGCCGGAGAAGGTCGTGCCTCGCCGGCTGCGGGCACCGGGCACCTCATCGAGGATTGGCAGGGATTCGATCAGGCTCTGTTCCCGCTGCCGATCGCGGGGCAAGATGCCCCCGTCGTCGGCGGTGAGCAATGCGCCGGATTCCGTGGCATAGGCCAGGTCGAAGCGCAGCTCGAGGTGGGTGGGCATGGGCTGGCCGAGACGCAGCCGCAGGACAGGGCGGGGCTGCTCGGGGATGCTGACGCTGTCGTCGTGACTGGTGACCCGGGCATGCTCGCGCAGGTGCGGCAGATAGAGGTTGACGAAGCGGTCGGCGTCCGAACCGGGGATGCGCAACTGGCGCTGATGGACCAGCAGATCGGCCAGAGTCGGGTCGATCTCGGCGTCAAGGGCAACGAGCACGATGCCATCCCCGGTCGTGACCGCGAGGCCATGGGGCGGATCGCCAAGGACGGTGATCGATCGGACCTCGCCCAGCGCCGATGCCGTGTCCAGGGAGGTCGTGAGCACAATCTCGGTGTCGTCGCGCGCGACATCGAGGACGATGCGTGCGGGTTCTGGCGCCAAGGCCATCTCGCCGATGACATTGCTGCCTCCGACCAACTCGACCCCGGCCTCGACCGCCTGGCGAAGCAGGGGCCAGACCCGCGCGCCGAGAGCGCCGAGATAGATCTCACTCTGACTGTAGAAGTAGCCATCCCGGCCACCAGTCAGCCGGTGCAGATCGTGAATGGCCTTCAAGGCCGCGACATGCCGGCGATTCATCGGGGCGCGCGGATAGGGCGAGGCGACATCGCCCCATGTGAAATTGCGCGCCCACGACCCGGTCTTGGTGCGCCGCGTTGGGCGCACCGATATCCGTGGTGGCCCCATCATCGTGCGGTAGTTGGCGGCCACGGGCAGCGGGTCGATGATCAGTCCGAGGCCCGGAGCGGTGTCGACCGGTTCGGTGCGGTCGGTGACGAGCTTGCGAAGCGTGGTCTCCCAGCTTCCGCTCGCCGCGGTGCCAGTGGCCGCCAGGTGCCGGCCCCGGGCCGCGACCAAGACCGCGACGGCATGCTTGCAGTCGGTGCGGACCGGGCAACTGCATCGAGAGTTCCAGGAGCTGCGGCCGGGCTCGGCCGCGACGGTGATCAGGGTTTGGTATGGCGTGGGCCGCGTCCCCTCGACCTCGGCCAGCAGCATCCGGCCGCGGTCGGCCGTGGTGATCGAGCGAACCATGCCGGACCCGGCATACTCGCTGCCGCGGGCGAAGGTCGCCGCATCGACGCGGGCGCGGATCGCCTCGTCGCTCAGCTCGCCGAGCCAATCGGCCGCGGCCAGTGGATCCATCATCCCAACTTATAACGGCGCCACGGCAGGGGGAAAATGACGTTCGGGGACCTCGCGGAGCCGAGCGGCCAGACCCGAGGCGCGCTGAATCCGCTGGCTGAGCCCCCGCTCGATCGCGTCGGGGCTGCCGATGATCGTTAGCTGATCCTGAGAGCGGGTCACGGCCGTATAGATGAGTTCTCGGGTGAGCAGTGGCGAGTCGATCTCGGGGAGGATCACGGTGACGTGGCGCGCCTGGCTGCCCTGGCTCTTGTGCACGGTCGCGGCGAACATGGTCTCAACATCGGCGAGCCGGGCCGCGGCGACCTCTCGTGGGGCAGCGCCGGTGTCGAAGACGGCGACCAGGCCGTGATCGCGGCGCAGCACGACCCCGGTGTCGCCGTTGTAGAGGTCCATGGCGTAGTCATTGGTGGTCACCAGGAGCGGGCGCCCGGCATACATGGGCGCCCAGTGATTCTCTCCGGTCTCCTCCGAGAGCCATTGCTCGATCTGGCGATTCCAGTGACTGACCCCGAAGGGCCCGGTGCGGTGGGCGCACAGCAGGCGGTGATCGGCCAGCGCGGCCAGCGCCCGCGCGGCATCCCCCGCGCCCGCCGCGTCGCGCAAGCGCAGGGCCGCCTCGACCATCGCTGCGCGCCGCGTGGCCGCGTCCGGCACCAAGGTGGCGACCGTGCCGGCGGCCAACGCAGCCAGGGCCGCGCCCGCGTCCCCCTCGCGGATCGCCTGTGCCAGGCGGTCGATCTCGCCGCCGAAGCGATAGGTATGCCGCAGCCGCGCCACCGCGGGCCGCGCGTGTTCTGGGCGAGCCTGTGTCAAGGGGGCTGGTTCGGCGGGGGCCGCGGACTGTGGTTGAGCGTGCTCCGGCCCGGCCAGTTCCGGGCGAGATGGTGTTGGCGGGGCTGGTTCGGCGTGGGCCGTGGTCGCCTGCGGGGTGTCCGAGCCCAGGCCTGAGACCAGGTCGGCCAGCACGGCGCCGGCCTCCACCGAAGTCAGTTGGTCTGGGTCGCCGACGATGAGAAGTCTCGAACTGGGGCGTAGTGCCTCCAACAGCCGGGCCATCATCGTCAGCGACACCATCGAGGCTTCGTCGATAACGACGACATCGTGCGGCAAGCGGGATTCGCGGTGGTGCTGGAAGCGACTGCTCGATGCGGGGTTGCGCCCGAGCAAGCGGTGCAGGGTGCTTGCCTTCGCGGGCGGCAAGCGGGCCGCGTCCGGCGCGGGAAGCCGCCGGGCCGCGTCGTGGAAGGCCTCGCTCAGGCGACCGGCCGCCTTCGCCGTCGGTGCGGCGAGGGCGAAGCGTGGGGTATGGGTCGGGTCATGGGCGGCATACTGCTCCGCGAGCAGGGCCAAGACCTTCGCGATGGTCGTCGTCTTGCCGGTGCCCGGGCCACCGGTGATGATGGCGGTCGGCTCGCGCACGACGAGTTCGGCGGCGGCGCGTTGGTCGGCGTCCGCGTCGTCGGGGAAGAGTCGCTCCAGGCCCGCCGCGAGCAGATCCTCGTCGATGACGGGGGGTGGCAGGGAGCGTCGAGCGGCGATCGTGTGCGCGACCAGGACCTCCTGATCGTGATAGCGCTCGAGATAGATCAGGCTGCCGTCCACGACGAGGGTGCCGCTGCGGACCACGGCGCTGGCCGCGACCTGGGCGCGCCATTGCTCGATGTCCTGCGGCCAGTCGAATTCGGGATCGATGTCGGCGACGGTGCTCAGGTCGAGGGCGACCGAGCCCGTCCGCACGGCGCGCACGGCCAAGGCGAGGGCGAGGGCGACCTGCTCGTCGGGTTCGCCAAGCAGGTGGCAGAGCCGGCTGGCGACGTGCACATCGGCGGCGTGCAGGATCGCGGCGGCATTCGCCGCCGCGAGCAGGCCCACGGCGCGGGTGGCCCGCTGCCGGTCATACGGCCCAAGCTCGCGCCAAGCCGGGGGCGTGGACGTCGTGCTCATGCGGAGCCTCCCTTCGGGCGACGCCGGCGGCGCTGCGGCGTGACCATAATGCTGACGTGCCTGCCGACCCTTCGCTGCTGTCCCCCGGCGCACCGACGGGCATCACCACCGGCCGGCTCGCGCTGCGGCCACCGACTGCGGGCGACATCGAGACTTATCTCGCGCTGCATACGGATCCGAGGCTCTATGCCCACGCACCGTGGGCTCTGGTGCGCGACCCGGCTCAGGGAGAGCGGGAATTCGGTGGCTGGCTGGAGCACTGGGCGGAGCACGGTTTTG
>Ga0075158_10002263_pt1 | contig 14097 bp, 15 predicted proteins | sample JI91814BDNA_FD_70968 | JGI IMG/M metagenome (GOLD analysis project Ga0075158, IMG submission 70968) | Wastewater effluent complex algal communities from Wisconsin, to seasonally profile nutrient transformation and Carbon sequestration -... | ecosystem: Engineered > WWTP > Effluent > Algae... | reverse complement strand
TTGGGATTAATTATTTCAAAGCCATTGGGATTAATTATTTCAAAGCCATTGGGATTAATTATTTCAAAGCCATTGGGATTAATTATTTCAAAGCCATTGGGATTAATTATTTCAATGCTATCGTCTAATTGAATTTATATTTCTTCATTGAATCTTCAAATACCCAATGTCAATGAAACCAATCTTTGAATCTATTCCCGAACCAAAGATTCCATTCTTTGATCTTGGACCGCCTGCAATTCCACTCTTTCCAAGTACAGCTGTAACAGAATTGCCTCTGAGCCCGAGCTTAATAAATATTGGCTTCGATCTTCCTATGAAGAGATCGATAATTGAAGAATATGCCCCTGTAGGTATTCCGAGTGCAAAACGACAAAAACAATAAATGTAACCAATCTGATTACATAGATAATTCTGAAGAATCATATATTGAACAGATTAGAAGTTTAACTAATCTTTCAGAAAATGCCTAAGTTTGGTATTATTTTTGCAGTCGATTCGAACAATGGATTTGCAAAGAATGGGAAACTTCCTTGGAACCATCCTGAAGACTTAGCATATTTCAAGGCAATAACTTTAAACCAAACAATTGTGATGGGAAGTAAGACATTTCAAAGTATTGGTCGACCACTTCCATTCAGAAGGAATATTGTCATGTCCCGATCTGCACCACAAGGTTCGCTGCCGAATCAATGTGATAGCTTTGAATCTTTGTTCAAGATTCTTGAAGAAGACGAATTCGTTTGGATCATTGGTGGTATTGATTTGATCATTAAGTTTAGTAATCAATACTCAGAACTTATTTCCAAAGTCTCTATTAGTTGTATCTCTGGAACTCATGATGTTGATCAAGTCTTCCCGTTCGAAAATCTTAATTTTGGTTATTGTACCTCTTTATGTACGACGTTTAGATTATCTGAGAATGTTTACGTTAAATATTATACGTCTACAGAGTATTCTGACTGTGGCTTGGATTCTGACTACCTGAAAATCATGAAATCTATTTTGTACAAACCACTACCTCAACAAACAAGGAATGCTATGACGCGATCAATCTTTGGAGAAACTTTGAGAATTAATAATATTCATGATAACTTTCCAATCTTAAACACCAAAAGAATCTATTGGAAAGGTGTGGTTGAAGAACTTTTGTTCTTTCTTGCAGGTTTAACAGACACAACAGAACTTCAGAAGCGACGAGTCAATATTTGGAAGGGTAATACTTGTAAAGAATTCTTAACAAAGACTGGTAAAGAATATTACTCTGAAGGTGATATGGGTCCAATGTATGGGTTCCAACTTAGACACTTCAATGCATCGTATAGTACTTGCAATGATACTTATACTGGTAAGGGACTTGATCAAGTCCGAAATGTTATTAACCTGCTTGTTAATGATCCTTTAAGTCGTCGGATCCTTATGACAACATACAATCCAACACAAGCAGAAGCAGGAGTGTTATACCCATGCCATGGACTTGTTACGCAGTTTAACGTTGATCCGGAGGATCGTAAGATTTCATTGGCAACGTATCAACGATCAGCAGATTGGTTTCTTGGAGTTCCATTTAATATTTCAAGTTATGCTTTGCTTCTTTACATCATCGTTCAGGAAGTTAATAATCTTAATGTTTTGAAGAATCCATCTTCTCAAAAATATATTCCGGGTGACCTAATTCTTAACTTTGGGGATGTTCATCTTTACACTGATCATCTTCTTCCTGCACTTGAACAACTCTCAAGAATCCCAAAGTCGGATATTGGTGTTACTTTAAAGATGCCATCAGAATTGGGACTCTTGAATAAAACAGGGTCTGAATTTTGGAATTCTTTCAGTTCTGATGACTTTGTTCTTACCAACTACAATCCGCAACCAGCAATCAAAGCAGATATGATTGCTTGAACAAGTTTTGAGTCGAGTCTTTGAATTTCATGAAGGTGAGAAAATCGTGAAAATTACAAATATTTGTAATTTTTTAACCGAGGAAAATCAAGGATAAAAACACTCAAAAATGGCTGCGTGAATAATTACTCACACAAATAATTTTTGATTCAACCAAATTTTCAGAAGAAATGTAATTCAGGACAAACATTTGGAAAGACCATTTCAAATAATTGTATCCAAACATGACCTCAAAAATCCATATGTATTATTGGTTGTCTAAAGTAATCATGTCATTGATATAATTGAACTATATCGATTTCTAAGAACTATGTTACTTAAAACTAGCAAAAGGACTAATTAAATAGTACCTATGACTTCCCATATTTTGTTCCGTAATCTTGATGTTTCTGACAAGGCAAAGGATATTGCTCAAACAATCTTTCAAAGCACAGATTCTAAGGTAGCCGAAGCAGGGATCAGAGCCATCATTGATAGTATTTATAATTATCATGATATGTGCCTTGCTGGTCGACTTCTGATTTACGAGGTTGCACGTGCTGTACCTTCTGTTGGAATCTATTTGATCCTTAACAAGTCACTTCTTGCTGATCATGTCTCTGATTTTATTCGGAATCACTTGGAATATTTCGAAAGCATTGTTCGTGAAGCAGAGTTTATGAATTATGACAATCATGACTACTTTTCGGCAAAAACTCTTTGTGAAACGTATTTGTTGAAGTGTTCATTCGAGCATAAACCAACAGAAACTCCTGTTCTGAAGAATCTTCGAATTGCAGTTGCACTTTATTATGATTATTCTTCAGACTGCGAAACGTCTATTGAAGTTATTACTCGTGTATTCAATCAAATGAATCAAAGCTATTATACTCATGCATCGCCTACGATCTTTAACGCAGGAACAAAGACGCCTCAAATGGCTTCATGTTTCTTGATGGGTATTGACGACTCTCTTGATCACATGCTTTACACTGGTTGTGGAGATCTTGGAATGATTTCGAGGTATAATGGTGCCATTGGGTTTACGTTGTCTAAGATTCGTCATTCAAATATTTCAGGTACCGGAAAGAGTTCAGGTGTCCTTCCTTACGCCCGTGTCTGTGATCGAGCAATCGGTTACGTTGATCAGGGTGGAAAACGTAAGGGTGCTGCAACAGCATTCCTTGACATCTGGCATATTGACATTGAAGCCTTCGTTGAAGCAGCTTCCAATGTTGGTATAGACTTCGAACTCAAACTGAAGAGCTTGCACACAGCAGTTTGGATGCATGACTTGTTCTATGAACGTTGTTTCAAGGACGAGGAGTGGACTTTGTTTTGTCCAAAGACAGCTCCTGGACTCTTTGGGAGTTACGGGCAGGATTTTGAGAAGCTTTACGTCGAATACGAGTCTTTGGCTTTAGTCCGTCAACAGGAACTTCTTTCTGCGGAGGCTGACTACCTGCGCCTACGTCGTCTGTTGTCAGACGATCTGTCACTTGAGAGTGAATACATTGTTGCTCATGCTCGATTCGAAAAGGCTCGGAAGGAAAAGATTGAGTTTAAGAAGATTAAGGCTTCAGAGCTGATGAATCACATTGTTAACATCCAACTCAAGGGTGGAAAGCCGTATGTTGTTTCTGGTGATCGTTCGAATTTCAAGACGAATCACAAGAACATCGGTCCGATCAACAATTCTAACCTTTGTGTTGAGATTATTGAGTATTCTGATCCGAAGACTTTTGCATCTTGTAATCTTGCTTCAATCAATCTTCCGCGATATGCAAAGAAGCGGTTCAACCACTCGTTAGACAATGCATCGGACGCTGAGATTATTAAAGAATTGTCAGAGTGTTACGACTTTGAAACTCTTGGAGTGATGGACAGAAGTATTGTTCGGAATCTGAACATGATTATTGACAAAAACTTCTATCCTCTTGACGCTTCAAAGATCAAGCAGCCCAACCTTCAGACCCGTCCTCTTGGAATTGGTGTTTCTGGACTTGATGATGCATTCAAGGTCTTGGATATTGCTTATATGTCAAGGGCGGCAACGTTGTTGAACAAGATGATCTTTGCTTGCATGTACTATAATTCTATTAGCCAGAGCGTTGAACTTTCGAAGATCCACGGTGAGTATCCTTTGTTCCGCACTGGACAATATAAGCAATGGAATGATAAGACGAAATCCTTTGACATCGTTAAAGGTAGTCCAATGAGTAATGGCAAGTTCCAGTTCGATATGTGGCAAGAAGAATACCTTCACGATTTGCATTTGGGACGGATTAGACTTCCTTACAATGCAGATGACAACGTTCCAATTGATCCCCAACAATGGGACCCAACATTGTCTGCTAATGTGTCGTGGGACACTCTCCGTCGGCAGATGATGGAATTTGGTCTTCGCAATTCGTTGTTTATTGCTGTAATGCCAACTGCATCCACAGCACAGATTATGCGCAATGCAGAAAGTGTTGAAGCTCATCAGATGAATATCTATTCTCGTAAGGTCTTGTCAGGATACTACACAGTTGTTAGCAGACATCTTTACACCGATCTTGCTGAAATTGGTTTGAATACCAAGACAATCATTGATAGTATCTGTGACAATCGTGGTAGCCTTCAAGGTCTCACGGACCTGCTTAAGCAGTATCCGGTAGTAAGAGGCAATGTTGTCTGGGATGCTTCTTTAGAAGCCAGAGTGCGGTTCTTGGAAGAGAAGTACCGAGGTATGTTCGAGATCAAGATGTCTCATTATCTTCAGATGGCTCGTCAACGTGGAATTTATGTTGACCAAAGTCAATCCACAAATGCTTACATGGTGGATCCAACGATTCAACAACGTATTGCTTATCAGGTTATTGCTTATAACCTTCATCTAAAGACTTGTATGTACTATCTTCGTAACAACGTTGAAACTTCTAATTCTGGATTCAACAAGACAATTAAGTCGTTGATGGGAACTGGTTCTGCTGAGAATGAACTTATTGCTCAAACAACGAAGGTTGTTGATGAGACACTTGTCGAAGTTGGAAGCATCGATCAACCAGAGAGTCCAGTTGCATTGTGCAAGATGGAGGAAGGATGTGTTAGCTGCTCGAGCTAAACAGCCCGTTCCTGTTAGGAAAATACAATGATAGTCAATGACTATCATTACAAACAGTTGTTATCACTGTCTACGAACAATGTCTACGAACAATCTCTATCTCACGTGAAACAATAGAAAGTTCGTTGCTAAGACCAATAAGAATCTTATCATAATGTTCAGCTTGCATTCCTGCATGGATCTGTGCTCGTAATGGAAGCAATGGATTTCCAATTGCATCTGCATATGGCTTTCTTTGTTTCACGATTTTGTCCATCGTTTTGCATAACTCTTCACGCCGATCTTGAAGTTGTTGTTCAGACATTCAAAGTACTTTGTTTTGTACTTTGTTTTTTTCACATTTACTAATTCAATGCTAAACAATTTCCAAGAAATTGTTTAAAGAACAGCTCTAGCAATAGTTATTTCTTCACCATGATTTGATTCGAAAAGTTTAACAATGTGGTTACGTTTTTCTCTCCCACTGGCAATACGCATTGCTGTATTGGCTCGACTCATAATCTCAATTGGGTGAACTACATTCTTTTCGTTAACCTCATCAGGTACAACCAAAGCGTAAACATCACGTTCACGTGTCTTGATACTTCTGAGTACTTTGGTTCTGAGTGAACTATCTTTAATCTTGTCAAAGCTAGAAAGATCTGGTTCCGATGTCATTAATCTTCGTAAAGCATTAAGATCATCATAAGAAACTGCGCGATCGATAAGATCTTGAAATTTGATAGCATAACCACCATACTTTGAATTTGGATGGATCAAGTAACGTGCTGTTGGATTCCAAGAGTACTCATTGACAGGAACGACATCTTTAATGTGAAGGTATCGGTAAGTTGTATTTGACATTTGATTTTTTGATTTAAGGAATACTTTTTTATTAGTATCAGTAAACTAACATAGCGTTAATAGTCATGGCGACAGCTTCCTCAACTCCTACAGGTCAAGATTCAGATACTTCTATTCTGCATCTTTTTGTTGAATTTATCCTCAAAAAGCGTGAAAAGGGTTTAAATGCCGCGGCAATTGTTGAAGCACTTGCAGGTCCTTCATCTGTAGGTTCTTCAGCCACTCGACGCAGAACTACTTCGGAGAGTCGAAAGGCTCAGAGATCTACTTCTGTACGTCCTTCTACAACAAGTGCTGCTCGAGCACATCGAAATATAGGTACTGGTGTTGTAAAAGCACCAAAGTATGTTTCGTTTGAAGAATATCATTTAAAATATGCCGATCAAGTTGTTTGTACATTCCTTCCTTTAAGAGGCAAGAATGAGAATACAGTCTGCTGCGCTGAAATTGATGATCCTGATACTTCTGATCGTGCACAATTTAGGTGTAAGACACATGAGAAGAGTGGATTTGAAGCTTCAGTTCAAAGATACAAAAGGTTTATTAGTGGAAACAATGGAACATCATCAAGTCGTACAAGCGGTGCTTCTTCAACGAAGATTCGAGAGGATCCTGTTGTAAGTGACAGGCATCAACCTGGAGGATCTGCTGCCCGACGAGTTGTTGGTGGAATGCCAAAGGCAATGACCAGAACTGTACGATCCTCTGATCGTACAGGTGAGGATATTGATTCTTACAATGGTCTCACTGGTTCAAAGACTGATGACACTGACGATACACCGAAGACAGATACACCACCACAACCGACTTCACGTCTTGCAAGTCGGTTAACTGGACTTGGCTCACGAACCACTCCTTCGAAGGACGCTGTCAAGACAGAGATTGATGTCAAGCCTGAAGACACTGTGAGTAAAACCAAAGACGACGCGAAGGCTAGTGCAAGCACGGAGTCTGAAGATGAAAGGCCCAAACCAAAGGCCAGCGACATTAAGGCTGCTGAGGTTAGGGAACGTCCATCTCGACTTATAGTACGTCCTTCAAGGTCTGGTGATGCTGGAAGTCCAACAAAAGCCAGGTCAGTTAGTCGATCAAGGGACGATCATCCTAGAGATGATAGGCCTTCTGTTCAAGCTCGAAAAGATAGATCAGCAAGTATTACCCGACAGGAAAGGTCAGTGAGTCATCGTGGACGTTCTGAAGAGCGTCGAGATCGATCGGTGACACCAAAGTCTGAAGTTCCAAGGCGATCAACACGAATCGTTCCGCCTGTCAAGGAGAAGTCTCCTCAACGAGAAGTAACACCGAAGGCAGTAACACCGAAGGCAGTAACACCGAAGGCAGTAACACCGGTGCATTCTGAAACTGAACAAAGCGAAACCGATGTTCCAAAGGAAACCGACGCAAATACTGAAGGTCAGCAACTTGAAGTTTACTCTGTTCCAAATGTAGAAAACACTGATTGGATCAAGATTGATGAATCACGATTCATTGGAGTAGACCTTAAGACTGACAAGGTGATTGGAATTTATCCATTGAGTATTGAGGATGGTGTACGTATTTCTTCAACATGGAAGAATAAGCTTACTACCAATTACACAGAAGATGATATTGCAATTATGACTCAGTTGGGTTTGAACTTCGAATAGAAAGTTTACTTGACTTTTGATTAACTTCTAATAGACAAAATTTGTCTATTTATTATTGTCTTCAAGGTAACTTAACGATTTTTTTCATTGACTTAAACGAAACTCAATCCTCCGACTGAAATCTTCATCGGACAAAATTTGATCATCACTCTAAACCAATCTCTGATGATCTAAAAACACGTTGCTAACACAAATGTCAACTTTCGAAACAGCTTTCTCCCGGTTTCCTAACCATATCAAAGCAGATGTGAATTATCAGATCAAGCAACTCGAACGTGACTCCGAAGGAGGAACGGCCGAAGGAAAGATCAAGGAGTACAAGGATTTCATTGTTGCTAACCGACATGAACCCAAGAATTTCTTGTTTTATGCTTTATTCTTTGAAGACGAACAGAAGAGCATCGACCGTCAAATCTTCCATCTAAAGCATGATCGTGTTTCACGCACCGGAATGAAATGTAGTTATTGCGGATCCACTAATACAAAAGTACGTATCGTTCAGCGCCGAAGTGCGGATGAAATGCCAGACACCATCATCTACTGTAACAACTGCAAGAGAATTACCAAGAATTAGTTGGGACGGCAGCACAATCACTGGACTGAGCAGAACGACATATCCTGAACTTGAACCCGGTAGGTACTTGCTCAAGGATTCTGGTGTTCGCTTTAGAGTGGAACCTTTCAAAAGTTCAATTCCGCTAATTATTGATGAGTTCAAAACTGTTTTCGGTCTACCAAAGATTGGACGTCACAAGGTTGGGTATCTTGATGGTACCTATGTGTTAATCACACGAGAAATGGGTTTTGAACACTCAGCTTTAGCTGACACTGTCTCTTTAGATACTCTCATCGAATATGATATTTACAAAACTCGTTTGTTTAGATGGTTACTTGGTTTAACAAGCAAGTTTGTCAGCAACGATATGATTGTCAGAAACTACAACGGAATTTCGGAAATTATTTCGTGGAATGACACAGGGATTGATTTTTTGAGGAAAATTCCATCATTTGTTTCAAGTATTGCTTCCAAATGGGATCCAAATGATACCCTCAAAGAAATGTTATACGGACACACTGTTAATTCTTTGGTTGATGTTCTTTCCGAAATTGTGCTAAGAATAGATCCATCAATGATTTATTATCCAGGTCAAATTGTTGAAAGACTAAGTCTTTATGGATTTCTTGAAGCAGATAGTCCAAAGGACTAATACTAACATAGACATTGTCTATGTTCCTTTGCCTACTTTCTTATTGTCTAAGCAATGGTAAATACACCAGCGTCGGTCATATGCAAACCAATGATTTGAACAATGTCACCTCCATCGTTAAGCTTGACACGATCTTCGGTAAGGTCACGGCAAACATTAGCAAGAATAAGCTCCGATAGGAGTCCTTCAGTTTGTTCAACAGAAAGCATTTTGTCTTTGGCATACTTCGCTGCAAAGATTCTAATTCTAGACTCACGATCTTTACTTCGAAGCTTATTCCAATGAGTCTTTTGTTCAGAAATATACAAAACTGGAACATTATCCCTATCAGAACCTTCAGAGTCATCGAAAGTAATCCCTGCATTGTCACGAATAAAAGACTTCAGTTTCTCAGACATTACTACAGGGTCATTGATAATGTCAAGTGTTTTGTCAGTCTTCCGAATTTTATAGATTAATGTTCCAACCTTAGCATCGAGATCAAGTGAATCTTTAGAATATCCGAGATCAAATTTAATAATCATCTTATTAGGAAACTTAGAAGTCGCCATATCACTAAAGACGCGCTTCCATGTGTCATTTGTTTGAAGTTGAGCAATTCGATCGAAAATTGGAAATTCAATCTTCTTTCCAATGGTACCAACCTTTGTTTGTGGAGACCGTGCCATTCGCCTTGAAGCTGGAGTTGAATTAAGGGTATTTGGAGGTGAGGTTCCTATTCCATTAACTGCTGTGTCCCAAAGGACACTTCCGTCTCGAGATTTGGCTGCAAGAAATTCGTCATTCATCTGTCTTACAAATTTTACAATGTTTCAAAAACAATACTCGTGGACTCAATTCTAATGAAAATCTATGTTCTTCCAATTTCTGGTGGTGGTTTTGTTTCACAAATAGCTCTTCTTGCAGAGGTTTATGATGCCACATATGACTGTGACAACACGTATGATTATCACCGATCCGTTCGTCTTGGATCCAAAAGTGCTCAACCTGGAACTCCGGATTTAGTTCTTGCTTCTTCAGGTGGCAATGTAGCCGCATACTTGGCGATGGTTTCTGGTTGGAGTTCTTCTGGGTTGGCTCAAAATATTAAAAGTGTTCATTCAAGTATATTTGTTCAACCTTGGACTCCACCATTCCTTCCTTCAGGGATAATGTTTTACTCCACCAAATCAATCTACCGTAATGGAACGGGAATGGATCAACTTTTTACTTCTATGTTCACACCTCAGAGCGTTAAACAAACAGAAATTTGGTCAGGGACTTACAACACCAACAGCCAAAAAGGAGGAATGTTTTGTAACTTGGCCAAAGAAAATGCATTTTTGCAAGATGATCTGGTTGAAGATGGTATGATACTGTATGACTGTGACCCATGCACTTATGTTGATGGAGATTTATTAACAATTTCAAAGGTCGTCCATGCATCCGCTGCGATTCCCTTTGTAACTGAAGGAATTTATATTGGTGAAGATCGATACATTGATGGTGGAGTGGCTTATTCTTCGCCTTTGATTCCAATGTCAGAGCATCTGAAGGCCAGCTTGAAGAAAAGAATGGATTCAAACAGTATGGACGAAAGGATAGTTCAATTGTTCTATTTCTGTTCTTATGATATGGATCAAAGGTTCAATGATTCTATGTATGACACCTCTATTGGCGCACTTGTTCATTCATCTGGTCTTCAAGATCGAGCCTTTGCATTAAATTTTATTCGACAGTTTGCTGATGTTGGAGTAGTACCAGCTAAGTACGATGACTTGACTTCTGCGAAGCTTAGGGTTATTCTTAAGGGAATGCAACACAAGTCCTTTGTTATTTTCTTGTTTCCAAGGAATTCTGTAGCAGTTGATGTTGCCAACTTTACCACAAAGCAGCTGATTGAGTATATGAATTGGGCCAAGAAGAATTACAGTGCGATTGTTTGGTGTGCCAAATGAAGGTTCATAATATGAACCTTTGCAATATTAAGAGTTTTACCGTTCTCAGATTTTAGACTTATTAAGAAATGCGTCTACCTCTGTTTTATAACATTCATCTTACGCCTATTGATCATATATTTTTTCCAATAAAAATGCTTTCCAAAAGAATTAGAAAAGAAAATATCGAAGAAATTATAACAGAGTTCAAATCTGAATCCACTTGTATTGACCCCATATTAGAAAGACTTTTTCGTGGAGAATATCAATATAGAGGAAAGAAAGGAAGAGTAATTATCAAAGGCGACCAAGCAATCAAAATAAATGAAGAAATTGGTAATATTAGTTATGAAAATAATATAGAAATGTCATCTTTTTACCTTCAGAATGTATTATTGGTGTTAATTCATCGGAGCTTACCTGAACATTTAAAAAATCATATTATTAAATGTATCAAATTTTTTGGGTGTGATAAAGGTGGTATTAGTATTTATGAATATTGTAATCGAGGAACATTAATGGATGTTATCGATGCTTATATTTCTGAAAATAGATATAAAGAATTAAACGATCTGTTGTACAAATGTATTGTTGATATTCATGAAATATTAGAGGCTTTGGATAAATATGGGTTTGTCCATAATGATCTGAAAATGACTAATGTTTTGGTCAATGAAGAAATCTTAGAATCAGGCCCTGAATTTACATTCAAATTATCTGATCTAGACAATTCTTTTATTAAAATATCAGGGATTTACCAAAGCATCCATAAAAAATCTAAGTTGTCAAAATTAATTCCCAAACCAACATATAGTTATGTAAAAGATTCAAAGTTTATTATTAATCATACAATTGGCGGGGATGAGATTAATTGTATTAGATATCGTCAATATTTAGGGCCAAAACAAAACATAGACTTATACACCCTTTTATTGTCAATCATTTTCTACGAACCCATTACACAAAACTTGAATAAATTACCTTCATTAAGCAAAATTGCAAACATAATGTTTTCCGAAAACGATATTGCTAAAATTATTGCAGAAATTTCTTCCTCATATAATTATTCAAAGAGAATTTGTAAATTTGTTAGTTTTTTAATCGTGAAAGCTATCGAAATAAAACAAGTCTCTGATATTGTGTTTTAATCGAAACATAATTTAAAATTTAATATATCGATTAATGTACTCTTCAAGGGTCATCTTTTCCACTTTCACGTTTAAAGTCTATAAAGCGATAACGGAGTTTGCTTCTTCCGTTGCATGAGCGTAAAACTCAGAGACATCAACTCCTACTCGATTTTTAAAGGAAAGTAAAGCATCCATGAATCTCTTCACCAAAATATCTATGTAACAACCTATAAATATAATGGAATCGATATCGTTAGGTACGTTTACAACTTGAATAGATATAAGAAAGTTTTAAAAACACTATATTGTACAAAATTCAATTAAAACGGAATGTCTGGCAGAAGAATTCCAACCGTTTCACTTCCGATCTCGACTCAAATGGAAATGTTAAAGCCGCCTGGCCGAGGTATAGGAACCTACATGTCTTGGGGATCTGTAGTTCTCGCAGCAATAATTATCGTTGCAGCCATTGGAGTGTTTGCATTCTTGTTCTTTACCAATAGAACACCGTTTGGACCAATTGAACCATCTAACCCAGAATACTTTTACCCAAATGGAAAGCAATCGGCAAGATCGAGTACAAAGCCTGTTCCTTTAACAGACGATGAAAAGGCAAAAGCGTTGGAACAAAATACATTGCCGAAACCAGATCAGCCTGTTGCTTCTTAATAATTACCACATTGTGGTAATTCAAACAGTTTTAACAATGGGATGAATTACAAGTTCATCAAGGTCTTCTGAGATTGATCCCTTCTCACGATAGTACTTGAATACACCAACGTTGTTCGAATTGATCTGATACACTGGTGCCATCAGAATTGAAATTCTACAACACATCTTGGTAATCCCAATCTTAGTCAAGTAGTCTGAAACGATTTCGTCATTTGAATCGAATTCTCCCCGCTCGTTCAGTAAGCTGAACTCAATCTCTCCTTGTAGCTTACCGATTTCTCGACCACAGCTGCAAAGATTATTAACAATACGTACAAAACGAAGAACCTTTGTAGTCATTCTTGACGTTTTTGAACGGCTTGATTTTAGAACAATGTTAAGGTCAATGTGTTTCAAACCAATAAAGTTGTTAGTTTACAAAACTAATAAAATCTCGTTAGAATGTCAGTACTCTCTTATGCCTTTGGAAGTGCAGTCATCTTTACAAACGAAGACTCCGCTAGAACAACACGTCGAAAGTTAGGAGGTCAAAGAAATTTTGGCTTCCAAGGAGGTGCAGGAGACAATAGTAATTATGATATCATCAGGGAGCTCAAAAAGTATAGTCAAGGATATCAAGAATCAACTGCTCGATTCCTTGCTAACATTCCTGGCAGTCAATATCTTAACACAAGAATGCTTGTGGCGGCATATCATTGGTACTTTGGTAACGAATCTCCTGATATCTTTACACCTGATATGTTTACTGAAGACAACTCTGCTTTCTCAAGAATTTGTCATATTTCTTACCCCGAAGTGGTTGAATGGAAACAAGATCGTTACATTTCTCTGATAACTTATGCCTTGTTGATTAAACGGAATCAAACAACAATTAACGTAAAAGAAATTAGTCGAGATATCATTGATAGAGATGAGTTCGAAGAAGATTCAGATTATTATGTAGAGTCTGAAGTCGAGAATGAATCTGGTTACGAGAGTGATTTTTGAATTGGGTTGTTAAGATTGAAAATCATGAAATTCATGATTTTCGTTGTTTTTGAGTCGAGGAAAAGTTAGGGTAAAACTTGTGAAAATAGGCTGTGTGATATGATAGTCACGTTTGAAATTTTGATTTTGAACGGGTTTTTGACAGAATGGTGTTTTGGTTAAACCTGTTGAAAAATGTTCATGTTCTTTGAAACATATGCTTTAATGTGTTTAGAAATTAGTATTTTACCTTAAAAATTATCATATTTTTAATATTACTCACTTCATTCCATTTATTTACACAAAAATGATTTTTGAGCAAATAAACTGCGTAATAAGTAGTATCAGAAAATATGAACTTTTTACCTGGAATATTTCAGCTAAAATACTAACTTTTAACGGTATTTTTTAACCATCTTTCGATAAGTGTTTCTGTTGGAAGTTGTTCACCTTTACCAACAACACAATATTTACAATGTTTACGTCTTTTCATTTCACCCTTATAAATATATGATCGAAACCAAGTTTCGGGTTGATATATATGGCATCTTGTACATTGCTTGCGAACATCAGTGGTTTTTGGCATTAAGTTTTTGTTATTAAGAAAGTCTTTTTGATATGTTGAATTCGTCTTTGAAAATAAATAATTTGGCTTACATACAATCATTCAAGTTAAATCCACAGAATGATAGAAACAATAAAATATTGTTATTTGCTAATCAAGGATCG
>Ga0075158_10002262_pt1 | contig 14102 bp, 17 predicted proteins | sample JI91814BDNA_FD_70968 | JGI IMG/M metagenome (GOLD analysis project Ga0075158, IMG submission 70968) | Wastewater effluent complex algal communities from Wisconsin, to seasonally profile nutrient transformation and Carbon sequestration -... | ecosystem: Engineered > WWTP > Effluent > Algae... | reverse complement strand
AGCTTTTTAACTGAGTACCTAATGCTAAGCACTGCTCTTTTCGAGCTAAGTATAATAAATTTTCACCTATTAACATTACAGCGGCACCACCTGTAGGCATTTCAAAAATTTGCTCTTTTGGACTTGTCCAAGTTATAGCATATTTTTCTTCTACTTCAGCTGCACGAAGCCATCCACCAGTACTTCCACCAAAAATTGGAGAATATGGTTGTAAATTTAATTTCATAATTGTAGTTTTTACTCTTAATATGGGAATTTGATAAATTTATTGAGATTTTCTCATCTCGTTGGATTGATAGCGGAGAGTGGATTTGAACCATTGACCTTCGGGTTATGAGCCCAACGAGCTACCAGACTGCTCTACTCCGCATGTATCCATACATATTACATTATATAATTTTTATTGTCTAGTGCAGAGAAAAAGACGATAAGATTCAATTAAAAATTATAAGTAAGAAAAAAGCTACAAGTAAACAACAAGCAAGTATTAATGTATTATTTAATTTTTGTATTGCAGGGACAACTTGATAAGCATGAATAAGTCTATCTTGAACTAAGATATTTTTAGACTTTACCCATACACGTCCATCATACCATCCCGATTCTTCATAAAAAATTGTAGGCTTATATAAGCGATGCTTTATATAATTCCAACCCAAAAGTAATCGAAGTATGATAAATAAAAATAAAATGGTACTGATGCTTGCATTTATTGCAGCGAATTTACCAGGGGACTGATTTATACTAAAAAATAAACTTGAAAAAGGTAAGCATATAACAAAACAGGTTATAAAAGCTTGAACTATTTTCTGTGTATAAAGAGATTCTGGTAAAACCGGCCAATTAAAGAAATTAGATTGGACTAATTCCATGTATTCATTAATAGGCCTTTGCTCTTTAGGAACAGGACAAGATAACTTATAGTACATACACCTTAATTTTTCATGAATTAATTTTTAATTTTAATAATTATTAAAAAACTTTTGAAGTTAAAATGAAACCAAGAAGAAAATAAGTAATTATTAAAAATTGAATTATATTATCGATATTTTTTTCCGCACTACCTGAGCTATCAAAAAGCTTTAAAGGACTGATAGTTTCCTGAAAACTTTGTTCATTTGGATTTCTTATTAATATTAATAAAATTAAAATTATATTAATAAGCAGCCATATGGAATTGAGAAGTGACATATTACGTTATCTTAAATTATTTTGTCAGGCTTCTAAAAGTTTCGAAAAATATTTTTTGTTGAAACCTTTATTCCCCTTGAACTTTAATAAGTAAAAATCCAAGAGATAAACCTAAAAGAACCATACTAGAACATACTGCACTTGTTAAAAAAATTTCCGCTACCATAAAACCCTTTTGATAAAATTGTTAGATATATTTATTAAAATCCGTTTCGACCCCAAACAACAAGCGAAAGAGAAAAAGTGAATGATACCATAATTGTCGCCCAACCTAAGCTAATTATATCCATAATTAATCCTATAAATGTATAATTGTTAAAGATAATAACTTATAATATATTATTATACGTCAAAAAGCGAAATATTAAATTAGCTTTATCTAAAATTCAGTACTGAAGATTTTAGAAATTTTACAAAATGACCCTTTCTAAATATTTTTTACAAAAATTTCATAATTATCATGGTTAATTCTATAGCGAATAAATCAATTTTAGCAACAAAAGCTCCTTCAGCTGAAACATTATTAACACCACGTTTTTATACTACTGATTTCGAAGAAATGGCAAATCTAGACGTTTCTTCAAACCTAGACGAAATTGAAGCCATAAATGAGGAATTTCGTGTTGATTATAATCAACATCATTTTATCCGAGATAAAGAATTTGCACAGTCTTGGAAACATTTTGATGAAAAAACAAAAGCTCTTTTTATTGAGTTTTTAGAGCGCTCATGTACAGCAGAATTTTCAGGATTTTTATTATACAAAGAACTTTCTCGTAACTTAAAAACTACAAATCCTTTATTAGCTGAAGGTTTTGCTTTTATGTCGAGAGATGAAGCTCGTCATGCGGGATTTTTAAATAAAGCTATGAGTGATTTTAATTTGACCCTGGATTTAGGGTTTTTAACTAAAAGTCGTAAATATACATTTTTTGCCCCTAAATTTATTTTTTACGCAACTTATTTATCGGAAAAAATTGGGTACTGGCGTTACATTACAATTTACCGTCATTTAGAAAAAAATCCTGAATGTCGCGTTTACCCTATTTTTCGATTTTTTGAAAGTTGGTGTCAAGATGAAAATCGTCATGGAGACTTCTTTGCTGCGGTTATGAAATCACAACCACAACTATTAAATGATCTTAAAGCAAGACTTTGGTGTCGATTTTTCTTACTTTCAGTTTTCGCTACAATGTATCTAAATGATTTACAACGTTCAGGATTCTATGCCACAATAGGACTTGACGCTAGAAAATTTGATATTCATGTAATCCGAAAAACAAATCAAAGTTCAGGACGTTTATTTCCTGTGATTTTAGATGTGGATCATCCAAGCTTCTTTGAATATTTAGAAATTTGTGCCCAAGCAAATCTAAATTTACTAAAACTTGATACACAATCACAGCCAGCTTTTGTCAAGTTTATTAGAAAAATTCCAAGCTACACAATTTTAACAACGTATTTACTAAAACTATTTTTATTACCACCAATAGATTGTCAGAAAGATTGGAATAAAGTTTTTTAAAGTTAAATATTAAAAACACCACCTTATTAAAAAACAAAAAGCAAATTAAAATATAGTCTTTTCAGTAATTTCGATATTTATCAATCTAAAAAAGATTATAAAATTATGAATTCATGTAGTTTCATTGTCAAAATAGTATCTACTCCGGAAAAACGTTTGATTGGAGATGATATTTCCGTTGTGGAAACTCAGGTGCAATTTGCAAAATTAAGAAAGAAAAAAAGTTTTGATCAATTTCAAATTTCAATATGGGGTAATCTAGGTTTAGATTTTTTAAAATATTACAAAGTAGAAGATTATATTATAATCAAAGGGATACTAAGTTTTAAACAAAAGAAGGTTGGAAATCGTTTTCAAAAAGAACCCAAAATGACTGTTATAAAACTTTACCCGTTTTTATTAGTGAATTAACAGAAACCGAGAGACCTCCTATATGTTTTTACAAATAAAAACATATAGGAGGTCTCTCGGTTTCTGTTATGAAATGCTTAAATTTTTTCTACCTCGTGCTCGACGATTTTTAATAACTTTTCTACCATTTTTTGTTTGCATACGCGCACGAAAACCAGAAACGCGAATTGCTTTTCTGTTTGTTCCGCCTAATGTTCGTTTTGTCATTGAGTTTTTGATTTTCGTTTAATTTATTTTTCTTATCATAACATAAAACTTATTAAACTTACTAGTCATTGTTTGAAGAATAAGATCTTTTCTTAATGAAATTTTAAATTTAGTAGTCTTAGTTTAAAAAACGACATATACAGTAGATATGATATTAAGCATTAAATAATTTGAATCCCCATTAAATCATAAATGATAGCATCTCTACATTGTTTTAAGGTGTTAGAAAAAAATAGTGAGGCTTTCTCTTCATATTGAATAAATGGGTCTTTTTGAGCATAAGCCTCCCAAACTACGGAATCTTTTAAAAATTTCATATTTTCAAGGTGTTTTGACCAATATAAATCAATATATTTTAAAACGACCAATTTTTCATAACGACGGAATAATTTTAGATCATAATACCAAAACTTTAATTCTTTTAAACAATATACTGACCAAAATTGTTCAGTAAGTAATGCTTTTAATCTTTTAATCTCATTAATGTCTGTCTCTGTATCCGATTCTATAGGTAGATTTATAAGATTTCCTTGTTTTCCAGGTTCTATAGATAGATTTAAAGCATATAATAAATAATCAATCCGTTTAGGGATAACAATTTTATTATCTTTCTTTACTATAAATTGGATTAAATCATCAATGACAGCTTCTCCAAATTCTATTAAAAGATCACGAATTGTAGATGAGACTAAAACTTTTTTACGGAATTTATATAAAACAAATCTATGTTTATCCAAAACTCGATCGTACTTATTTACGTTTTTACGCTGGTCATAATAAAAACCTTCAACTTTTTGTTGGGCCGAATCTAGAGCTTGAGATAAAAATTTTGATTCTAAAGCTTCATCATCCATTTGAAATGTTTGCATAACGCTTTTAAGTTTATCCCCACCAAAAGTTTTTAACAAAGGATCATTAAGACTTAAGAAAAATCGAGATGTACCTGGATCCCCCTGGCGACCAGCCCGACCACGTAATTGATTATCTATCCTACGAGACTCATGTCTTTCAGTACCAATAACATATAAACCGCCAAGTTCTAAAACTTTATCTCTTTCGATTCGACACTGGTTTTGATATTTGACCAAAATCCCTTTATATAATTTTAAAAGTAAGCTTTCAAACAAATTCAGATTTTTATTCGGTATATTTATAACATTTAATAAGGTTTCAAAATTATTTTGCAAAGTTATCAATACTTTACGATTTACTTTGATTTCATTAATTAAATTTATTATTTCTGGTATTTCTTCTATTTTTTCATTGTTAATGATAGCTTTTAAAAGATTAATTGTTTTACGATATGCTTTAAACTCTGGATTTCCACCTAAAAGAACATCAGTTCCTCGCCCGGCCATATTTGTTGCAATAGTTACAGATGATAAACAACCAGCTTGAGCGATAATTTCAGATTCTCTTTTAATATTTTCTGGTTTTGCGTTAAGTAGTTCATGTGGGATATTATAATCGCTTAATAAAAGAGACAAAATTTCTGAATTTTGAATCGTTGTGGTTCCAACTAAAACAGGTCGCTTTACTTGATACATTTTTTTGCATTCTTGTGCTACAGCTTTCCACTTAGTAATTTCATCTATATAAATAGCGTCTGGTAAATCTTGACGTCGAATTGGTTTAAATGTGGGTAAAACTGAAACAGACAAGTTATAAATATTCTCAAATTCCAGTTCTTCTGTTTTTGCGGTACCCGTCATGCCGGCAATTTTAGGGTATAAACGGAAGAAATTTTGATATGTGATAGATGCTATAGTTTCACTACCTTCCAGATTATAAATCTTTTCTTTTGCCTCAATAGCATTATGTAAACCTTCAGCCCATTTTCGACCTTCCATAATACGTCCAGTAAATTCGTCCACAATTACAATTTCATTATTTTTTACAATATAATGTACATCTTTTAAAAATAATGTTTTAGCTTTTATCGCATTTAAAATAAAAGGGATCCACGGCTCATCAGTATTATAAATATTAGCAACCTTTAAAAGTTTCTGAGCTTTTCGAACACCTAAACTTGTTAAACTTATATTTTTTGATTTTTGATCTACATCGTAATCTTTAAATTCTGACAAAAATTTTGCCACTTCTGTAGCTTTTATTATTTTTTCTATTTCTATTTTTGACTGTCCAGAAATAATTAATGGTGTTCGAGCTTCATCAATTAAAATTGAATCGACCTCATCAAGAATACAAAAATTAAAGGGTCGTTGAACTAGATCGCTCATTTGAGTGACTAAATTATCACGTAAAAAATCAAAACCCAATTCACTATTCGTTATATAAGTAATATCGCGGTTATAGTTTTTTCGTCTTTGTAGAGGTTCCATCTGAGATTGAACTAAGCCCACTTTTAAGCCTAAAAATCTATAAATTTGGCCCATCCATTCGGCATCGCGTTGAGCAAGATATTCATTTACTGTAACAATATGGACACCTTTACCACTTAAGGCATTAGTAAAGGCTGGAGCAGTTGCCACTAACGTTTTACCTTCCCCTGTTCGCATTTCAGCGATTTTATTTTCGTTTAAAATTAACCCACCAAGTAACTGCGTATCATAATGTCTTAAGCCTAACGTACGTCGGGATGCTTCTCTAACAAGAGCAAAACTTTCGATTAAAATTTTAGAATTTATATTTGTACCGGTTTCTATGCAAAACTTTTTAAGTTTTATACTCTTTTCTTTGAGTTCATTGTCGCTTAAAGCTTTTAATTCTGGCTCCAATTGATTAATTGAACTTAGTAATGGATTATATTTATTCCATAAATTTTTTTCAAAAGAAAATAATTTTACCATCTATAACGTCAATCCTTAAATTTAATATAAATATTAACAAAATTTCTTTAATTAAAAGACAAAATAGATTAAAGAGTTTCAAAATCCAAAGGATTCTTAATTTGTTGCGTAGGTCCTAAAAATTCTCCAACAAAGACATTATTAAGTCTAAGTTTTAACCAAGTAATAAAAATTTTATTTGTCGAAACAATTGCTAAACAATCTTTAGGAAATTTATTTTTCACACTTTTAAAGGTTTCTGCATTTAAAAATTTAGGAGCAGGTAGTAGCCAAAAGTCGATTCTTTTTTTTGTGCGACGGTAGTACTGAATTCGTTCACGTAAAACTTCTTCAAGGGGTTCTTCTGTTACTAAAAATTGTTTACTTGCTACTACAAAATAATATTTAGTTAATTCCATAAAATTCAATTCTTTTCTTATAAACATTTATTAAAAAATTTAACCATTCAACAGAAACCAATTTATTTCTATTTTTATATTGTACTCTTTTTTGAATACTATAATTTTATTCCTATTTATTCTTATAATTTTACGGACAGAGAGACTTGAACTCTCACGAGATATTCTCACTAGAACCTAAATCTAGCGCGTCTGCCAATTCCGCCACGTCCGCAATAATATTTATCTAGATTAATATAAAGAATGTTTTTAGTCAAGTTAAAATTAAATTCAGTTCTTACGCCAAAATGTCGATAAGAACTGAATGGGTTTATTCTTCAGGATCCGTTTCTACACTTTCCTTATAAATAAAACTTGTTTGTTTCCCTTTAAGTATCGATTTAGCTAATGACAACGATTTTTGACTTGCTTTTTTAGCTTGACGTTTCCAGTTAGCTTTTCTAGCATTAGTGCGTGATTTTGACGTTCGTTTCTTTGGAACTGCCATAGTATTTTATTTTTTGAAAGTTTATCTTAAAAAATATCAAGCTTTTAACTATGTTTTGTCAAGACTGAAAAATCGTTTTGAAAAGGTTTTTATGCTTATCGTGCTAATGTTTTTTGTAATTGTTGGATCAATACACGACCAATATTATATAAAGCCCATGATGCGGCAACTAAAGCTGGTGCGAAAACAATAAAAAGACGACCATCCATAATTAGAACCCCTTAAATTTTAAAAAGAAGGTTTAGTGAAAACTATTCAAGTATAAATATTACTTAATCTAAAAAATATGTATATTGATTTAAGTATAACATAAAAACTTAAAGTTTTACATTATTTCAGTTTCATAAAAAATAAAATCTGTGTTGAATTTTAGTTCAACACAGATTTTATTTTTTATGAAACTGAAACGATAGTCTGAGTTTTTGTTTTCTTAAACTGAACAGATCCGTCGGTTAATGCATATAATGTGAAATCTCTTCCAATACCTACATTGTCACCAACTTTATATTTTAATCCTCGTTGACGAACAAGAATACTTCCTGCTTTAACTATATGACCTTGATAACACTTAACACCAAGACGTTTTGCATTTGAATCACGACCATTTTTTGTACTACCCGCGCCTTTTTTATGTGCCATTTTCTTTTAAAATTTTACATTAATTTTATTTTAAATTCTTTCTTAAAACGTAATTTTTTCGATTAATAAACGTGTTAATTGTTGACGATGCCCATTTTTACGTCGATATTTTTTCTTTGGCTTCATTTTATAAATAATAACTTTAGGACCTAAGAAGTTTTTTCCTACAATAGCTTCAACTTTAATTTGTGCTAGATAAGGTTTTCCAATAAAAATTTCATCTTCGTTTCTACCAAATAAAACTCGACGAATTAAAATTTTACTTCCTGATTTTATATCTAAATTATTGACTTCAATAAATTTGCCTTGCTCAACCCAATATTGCCGACCACTGGCTTCGATAATACCGTATTCCATAAAAATTTGAATTAATTTTTTTTTAGTTCTCTTTTTTTAGGCTAATTCATTTTTTCGTAAAAGTCAATTCGGTTCAAACGTAAAAGTACATTAAAGTACATTTTTGTATAAAGATTTTAGCAATATAAAAATCTTTTACAATTCAAGGTTTGTCAAAATTAATTGGATAAAGAAAAAAAATCTATCAGCTTTTTTAATTGATAATAGTTAGTAGGTTTAACAGTTGGGTTTTGATATTTAAAAAAATCCTGTAGTCGAAAAACTACTTGTCGATAAGAAGTAGATCCTAAACAATCTGTTGTAAAATCCAATTTTTGAACATAGATCAAAAATTGTAGTAAGCTGAAAAAATTTTTACGATCAGTAAATGACTGAAAACTATTTGTATGCAGGTAGTGTAAGTTCAAATAGTTTTCAGTCATTTGTTGTTTCCGAATTGGCCGTATTTTAATGACTAGCCAATCCAAATAAGGATAATAAAGAGGCAATTTCTTTGCGGAATAGCAGAAAAAATGTGAAGAAATTTGTTGCTCAAATTCTTCCAACCGATTTTTAACTAATAACAAATGATACTCTTAAAGAAATTTTCCTTTCATTTCATGCTCGAATTTTAAAAATTTTTTTACATTTTGATTAATATTCTTTAAATAATCCGTATAATCCTTCATTATTCATAATACCCTTAATCCTAATTTCTTAAAGATTTTTTAGTCTTTTAAAACTTGAGAATTGACTAAAATTTTTCCTAATACCTAATAATAGTATTCTGCTTTTTAAAAGACTGACATAAACGAAAATTCGAATTACATTTCACCTAGCCTTAAGCTATAATTGTTGAAAGATCTATACAAACGAAACTATACGATAAAACGTTTTATCATATAGTTTCATTTGTATAGATCTTTTATGCTAAATTTTAATTAAAGCAATAATAAATTTTATGCTTCTAACTTTTTCGCTATAAAGTTTGCTGCTTCTTCTACAGTTGATATCTCAGAAGCCGCGTCATCTGGGATGTCAATATCAAAACCCTCTTCTAAAGCCATAACTAATTCTACGACATCAAGAGAGTCTGCTCCTAATTCTGTAGAAAAGTTTGCGTTGGGTTGAACTTGTGCTACGTCTAAGCATAATTGGTCAGCTACAATACCACGTACTTTTTCCATAATTTCAGCTGAATTCATAAGTTTACCTTTTAAAGTTTAATTGATACTAATATAATATATTAATTTTAATAAAATTTAGATTGTCATATCAAACGTTTTTGTTACATTATCTGTTTTAATACATTCGTAATTTGACTTACAGTGTTATTATTCAAAATATAAACAGGAATTTTATTTTCTTTGGCTAGTTGTTGAAGTTTTAAATTTTGTCGAAAATAAATTTTTGAGGCAAAGATAACGTCAGCTTCTTCTAAGCTTTTGGTCGACAATAAAATAATCCCTAAAGATTTACATATTTTAGTAATTTTATTAATTGAAATGTAATATGAATATACTGTAATTTCTTTCTTTAAATCGTGGATCGGATCTATTAAAGTTTTTAATTTTCTTCCTTGTTGAGGGACGAGACTTTTATTCTCACTTTTGAATTCAAAGTTTTTCGTTGCGTCTGGTAATGATCTTAAAGGTTGTTTAGATTGATAAGATTGTTTGAAGAACGACGTTATTGGAAAAACAGTGTTTGTATATTCAATTTTTATACGTCCATCATTCGTAATAGTTCGTGTCTGTAACTTAGGCTGTTGTCCTTGCAATAAACTATCTACCGAGTCTTCAACTCTTTCATGAATAGTCCAAAAATTTTTATCGTTTAATTCAATTGCTACTTGGAATGCTGGAAGTGATTTTCTTTCTAGAACAGTTTTTTGTGTTCCACGTCTTCGTGCTTCTTCATCACTTAAAGTGACATATTGAATCCCCCCTATTAAATCAGATAAGGTTGGGTTTTTTATTAAACTTTCTAACGAATTACCATGCGCAGTTCCCACAAGTTGCACCCCTCTTTCGGCAATTGTTTGAGCAGCAAGAGCTTCTAACTCTGTTCCTATTTCATCTACAACTATAACTTCTGGCATATGGTTTTCAACAGCCTCAATCATTACATTATGTTGATTCTCAAATCGGGATACTTGCATACGACGAGCCCGCCCAATTCCTGCATGTGGTATATCACTATCTCCAGCAATTTCGTTGGCAGTATCTATAATAACGACTCTTTTTTCCGCTTCGTCAGATAAGACTCTACTAATTTCTCTAATTAATGTTGTTTTACCGACGCCGGGTTTTCCTAAAATGAGCAAAGAATTATTAGAGTCTAGTAAATCTCGAATAATTCCAATACTTCCTACAATACATCGACCAATTCTACAAGTAAGACCTATAATAATTCCTTCTCGATTGCGTATACAACTAATTCTATGAAGTGTTCTTTCTATACCTGCTCTATTATCATTACTAAAAGTTCCTAAACGTTTTGTCGTATAGTCCAAATCTTGCCAAGATACAATTCTTTCCGAAAGATATTCGGTCCCATATAAAAAACGTCCTTCTGGTCTTCTACCCAAGTCTAATATAATTTCAAGTAACCTAGATTTGCTTGGATGAGTTTGTAAAGCTTCTTTTATATAATCAGGAAATACTTGAATTAGCTTCTCTAAGTCATTATGAATTATCATATTTAATAAAATCTATTAGTATTATTATAATAATACTAATAGATTTTATTAGTTATCAAAAAGAACAAAAAATTTTTATATTTTTTAATAAACCTCATAACATGATAGGGCTCAAGTACAATTTTATTTTGAAAACTCATTTCAAAATATTTAATTTAATATTTTTAAAATTTGAGCGTTTCTTATCTTTTGTCTCCAAAAAGGAGAGAATACATGAGCTCAAAAGAGCAAGCAACAAAAGTTAAAATTCTAGTTGAACGCGATGCAACGGCGACTAGTTTTGAAAAATGGGCAAAACCGGGTCATTTTTCCCGCACATTAGCAAAAGGTCCAAAAACTACTACATGGATTTGGAACTTACATGCCGATGCACACGATTTTGATAGTCAAACAAATTCACTAGAAGACGTCTCTAGAAAAATTTTCAGTGCACATTTCGGACAACTAGCTGTTATATTCCTTTGGTTAAGCGGTATGCATTTCCACGGTGCATATTTCTCAAACTATTTAGCATGGCTAAACAATCCTACAAGTATTAAACCAAGCGCACAAGTCGTTTGGCCTATTGTAGGACAAGAAATATTAAATGCTGATGTAGGTGGTAATTTCCAAGGTGTTCAAATTACTTCAGGATTTTTCCAACTATGGAGAGCTGAAGGTATTACGAGTGAAATCCAATTATATTGGACAGCAATTGGTGCATTAGTAATGTCGGGGCTTATGCTTTTTGCTGGATGGTTCCATTACCATAAAGCTGCTCCAAAATTAGAGTGGTTCCAGAACGCAGAGTCAATGCTAAATCACCATCTATCAATTTTACTTGGTCTTGGTTGTTTATCTTGGGCTGGGCATCAAATTCACGTAGCATTACCAATCAATAAACTATTAGATGCTGGTGTAGCTCCCCAAGAAATCCCTTTACCTCATGAATTTTTAGTTAATCGTGATCTAATTGCACAATTATATCCAAGTTTTAGCAAAGGTCTAGTGCCTTTCTTTAGTGGGAATTGGAGTGAATACTCTGACTTTTTAACTTTTAAAGGTGGGGTAAATCCTGTCACTGGTGGTCTTTGGTTAACTGATACAGCTCATCACCATTTAGCACTAGCTGTTCTATTCATTTTTGCTGGTCATATGTATAGAACTAATTGGGGTATTGGCCATAGTATGAAAGAAATGCTAGAAGCACATAAAGGCCCTTTCACAGGTGAAGGTCATGCAGGCTTATATGAAATTTTAACTACATCATGGCACGCTCAATTAGCTATTAATTTAGCTATGATTGGATCATTAAGCATTATTGTGGCGCACCATATGTATGCAATGCCACCGTACCCTTATATTGCAACAGATTATGCTACACAACTTTCTTTATTCACTCATCATGTTTGGATTGGTGGATTCTGTATTGTTGGTGGTGCCGCGCATGGTGCTATATTTATGGTTCGTGATTATAATCCAGCTAAAAACTACAACAATTTATTGGATCGTGTAATACGACACCGTGATTCGATTATCTCACATTTAAACTGGGTTTCAATTTTTTTAGGGTTCCACAGTTTTGGCTTATATATTCACAATGACACAATGCGTGCATTAGGTCGTTCACAAGATATGTTCTCTGATACGGCGATTCAATTACAACCAATTTTTGCACAATGGATCCAAAATTTACATCTCCTTGCCCCAGGTAATACAGCACCAAATGCTTTAACAACAGCAAGTTATGTTTTTGGCGGTGATGTTGTTTCTGTTGGTTCAAAAATTGCAATTATGCCTATCAAATTAGGTACTGCTGATTTTATGGTACACCATATACATGCGTTTACAATTCATGTAACAGCATTAATTCTATTAAAAGGTGTTCTATATGCTCGTAGTTCAAAACTAATTCCAGATAAAGCAAATCTAGGGTTCCGCTTCCCTTGTGATGGTCCTGGTCGTGGTGGTACGTGTCAAGTATCTGCTTGGGATCATGTTTTCTTAGGATTATTCTGGATGTACAATTCTTTATCTATTGTACTTTTCCACTTCAGTTGGAAAATGCAATCGGATGTTTGGGGTTCAGTAACGCCAACAGGTGCTGTTTCACATATTACTGGTGGTAACTTTGCTCAAAGTGCAATCACAATTAATGGTTGGCTTCGTGATTTCTTATGGTCACAAGCGTCTCAGGTTATTCAATCGTACGGATCTGCTTTATCTGCTTACGGTTTAATTTTCTTAGGGGCACATTTCATCTGGGCATTTAGTTTAATGTTCTTATTTAGTGGACGTGGTTATTGGCAAGAACTTATTGAATCAATCGTGTGGGCACACAATAAGATAAAAGTAGCACCAGCGATTCAACCACGTGCATTAAGTATTACACAAGGTCGTGCTGTTGGTTTAGCACATTATTTACTTGGTGGAATTGGTACAACTTGGGCTTTCTTCTTAGCTCGAATTATTTCTGTAGGATAAAATTAAAGAGGTAAAAATATTTATGGCAACTAAATTTCCAAAATTTAGCCAAGCCCTTGCACAAGATCCAACAACACGAAGAATTTGGTTTGGAATCGCAACGGCACACGATTTTGAAACTCATGATGGAATGACAGAGGAGAAATTATATCAAAAAATATTTGCCTCACATTTCGGTCATTTAGCAATTATTTTTCTTTGGACTTCTGGAAATCTCTTCCACGTAGCATGGCAAGGTAACTTTGAACAATGGGTTTTAAATCCACTTAAAGTAAAACCAATAGCGCACACAATTTGGGATCCACATTTTGGTGAACCTGCAATAAAAGCTTTTACAAAGGGTGGTGCATTCTATCCTGTTAATATAGCTTATTCTGGTGTATATCATTGGTGGTATACAATAGGAATGCGAACAAATAACGATTTATATTTAGGATCTATCGGTCTTATTATATTATCAGGTTTATTATTATTTGCTGGTTGGTTACATTTACAACCAAAATTCAGTCCAAGCTTATCTTGGTTCAAAAATAATGAATCGCGTTTAAACCACCATTTATCAGGTTTATTCGGTGTTAGTTCACTTGCTTGGACTGGACATTTAGTTCATGTTGCAATTCCAGAATCTCGAGGCACACATATTGGTTGGGATAATTTTTTAACTACACCACCTCATCCAGACGGCTTAGCTCCGTTCTTCAGTGGAAATTGGAATGTTTATGCACAGAATCCAGATACGGCACAGCATATCTTTGGTACAAGTCAAGGTTCTGGTTCAGCTATCCTTACTTTTTTAGGAGGTTTCCATCCACAAACACAATCTTTATGGCTAACTGATATGGCTCACCACCATTTAGCTATTGCTGTTATTTTCATAATAGCAGGTCATATGTACCGTACAAATTTTGGTATTGGTCACAATATGAAAGAAATT
>Ga0075158_10002261_pt1 | contig 14103 bp, 12 predicted proteins | sample JI91814BDNA_FD_70968 | JGI IMG/M metagenome (GOLD analysis project Ga0075158, IMG submission 70968) | Wastewater effluent complex algal communities from Wisconsin, to seasonally profile nutrient transformation and Carbon sequestration -... | ecosystem: Engineered > WWTP > Effluent > Algae... | reverse complement strand
TATCTGCCACGCTGAAATTTGCTCAATGAAAATCCGGATTGAATCCGGATATAAAACAATACAAAACAACATCCCGAACAAGGCACCGTACAAATGTGCATCATGGTTAATGCCATCGCGCGAACGTTTAGAGCTGATGTAGGAGTAGATCAGATAAATTGCAGCGAAAATAAAACCTTTCACAGGGATAAAATAGATCAGGAGATCAGCTAACGGGTCAAAAAGAATGCAGGCAAAAATTACGGCCGACACTGCGCCTGAGGCCCCCAATGAATTATATCCGGGATTGTTTTTGTGCTTGAAGAGGGTGGGAAGATCGGAAATGATAATCCCCAGCACATATAAAACGATAAAATAGACCGGCCCGAGGCTCCCAAAGATTGCGCTGAAAATGTATTCTAAATTTCTGCCAAAGAAATAGAACGAAAACATATTGAAAAGCAGGTGCGCGAAATCCGCATGAATAAGCCCTGACGTCAGCATGCGGTAATACTGGCCGCGTTGTGTAACCAGGTATGGGTTCATCATCAACCTGGAAAGAACTTCCCGTTGATTCATGGCATACAGGCTTACAGCTGAAGTGATAACGATAATGGCTGTGGTGAGATTAAATTCCATGAAGGATAAAAATTAATATTGAGTGCGATAAAGATAACCGCTTAACCTCACCCATCTTGATGTAAAGCGTGATTTATTCTTCACCTGCGCCAATCCAAAGAACTGAATTGCCATTGCCAAATTCATTTTGTTCCCATTGTTCATTGCCTGGATCGATAATCCATTTGCCGTCAACGATAAATTTGTACAGGCATTTGCCGGGTGGTAACCAGGCATCATATACCCAGCCATCAGGAGTTCGTTTCATAGAATATCCAACTCCCCAATCGTTAAAACTCCCCGCAACAGAAACACTTAAAGCGTTCTGATATTTCTTTAATACAAATGTGTGATTAGGCTTAACCGTTACTACCGAATTAATATGCTCATGCTGACTTGCTAAATGTGGATTCAGCGGATCAGTCATCCATTGTCCGTCTATAATAAATTTATACTGGTAATTTCCCGCGGCCAGTACGTAGGGAATTTCCCAGCCATCCGGTGTTTTTTTCATGACCAGCTGTTCCTCATTCCAGTTATTAAATTCTCCGGCCAGGATGACTTTCCTTGCATTGGCATAACCCGGTAGCTTAAACATTACTGCTCCGCCCAACTGCAGGTATGAGTTTGTATTGCCTTTACCATCATCGCGGATGTTCGCGTTGCCAGGATCTGCAATCCAGGTGCCATCCACTATAAATTTATATTCGTATGTCCCGTCCTTCAGGTAAATCGGAAGTCTCCATCCTGTGGAGGTCCTTAGCATTTTAAAATCAACTTCATTCCAGTTATTGAAGCTGCCGGAAAGGACTACACGTTTTGCATGTGTATTTCCGTTGAGTTTAAATTCATAGTTGGTAACGTAGTAAACTGAATTGTATCCACCCTGGCCGTCATCTTCACGAGTCTTGTTATCAGGATCTTCCATCCAGTGCCCATCGATAATAAACTTATACTGATGCTTACCCGGATGAAGTTGCACCGTTGCTACCCATCCTGAATCAACTTTTAACATACGGGTTTTAAGTGTGCTCCATTCGTTAAACGTTCCTGACAGGTAAACATCTTTCGCTGTACTTTTACCTTTCAGAAAGAAATGTGTACCGGTTTTTGTGGTAACCACCGAATTGTTTCTAAGGTTGTTTGCACCAAACGTAGCGTCAACCTGCGAGCGAATGGTTGTGGCCAGCTCGGTACTGTAATGGATAGTGGCTTTAGTCCATTTCAAATCGTCCGAGAGATCGGTTATCGATTTATAAATCTTGTAACCTGTAGTTGTCTTGCCCAGCTTCCAGCCTTCTTTTATCCAGTTACCAATACTTCCAAATCGCCAGAGTGTATCGAGCGAAAAGCCTTCCATGCCGGTCTTCCTCAAAAGCTCCTCCTGATCTTTACGGGGCATGCTGCGCTCCAGCTGAAGCACAATGTTGTGGCCTTCAATTTTATACTCTTTCAGGTCTGGCGTTTGCGCATAGCCCATCCATGAGGTCGCAAGGGTGATCAATATGGTTAACCGGATCCTCATGGTTTACTCACTTCAAATGGATGCATCCGAAGCTCCTTTGTAACAAAGTTGATGCTAATTATACCTTTCACCAAAAAATTACTGCCCAACATACCATCAATTGGCCGTCCGTAGGCTTCTCCAAGGTCGTTGAGGCGGGTAATGGCTGCATGCATGTTTTTAAACGACTTGCCTCCGATAATCATATTATCCACAGTGCCCATCAGGACTTCTGTTTGAGTACCACCAGTTCCAACCAATATCATACGTTTTGAAACACTAAATGCTTCCAGAATTTTGCCTGGTAAACGACTGCTTAGCGCATTCGCCTCGGCACCAGTATCTACGCAAAATACAAGCTTTCTTCCGGCTACCGTTACATCTACAGTAATGGTATTTCGGATGAGCTTAAAGGGTATTTTAAGTGAAGGTTCTGATTTGACAATTTTCTCGTTCTCCGGTACCATGCCTTTTTCATCGAGCTTATGCAGGTACATAACGCTTTTATGAACATCGATTACCATTTCAAAAGATGTGAACAAGCTGACTCCAAGCAATCCAAGAATTTTTATTCCCCGGTGATTTTCAATATGCCCGAGATCATTGATGTCAGCCGGAAGATTTTCGAAGTATAACTCCCGGATCGCAAGATCTTCCACCTTTGTTCGCATAACCGGAGTGACTGTGTTACCCGTGGCATTTGCAGCTGAAAGATTGGCATCCCAACCTTTCCGGAAATATGTTCTATTAAGAACAAGAATAGGTGAACCTGTATCGAGGATAAAATTTCCGATGATGCTATCAATTCGGGCCTCAACAACAATCAAATTTTGGATACGCTTGATCGGGATAACCAATGTCTTGAAATCATCGCAGGTATCGCCCGAATAAAAAATTGAAAGATCAAAGGTAGGCCGCTCTTTTTTCAACGATGGCTCGGTACTGTTTAAAGATGGATCGGTAACACGCGCGAATGTCCCGAACGAGCATGCACTTAATAACAGTACCAGAAGCAAAAATCTGATCAATCGGGGGCTTTTTTGAGTCTAACGGGATTGACTCAAAATTGATGCAAAAAATTGCGGGTGCAGCAGATTAAATTCCAAGTTCAACCTGGAACCGGATAATGAAATATTCTTCATTTTCCTCGAGGCCTCTCAACCAGGTATCTTTTGCATAGGTAAATTCAGTCTGAAGCTTTACCCGATGTCCCCGGAGGTACTTCGTTGCGCCCACGGTGTACTGCTCAAGCTGGGGTTCTACAAGCTGTATGTCATAATCCGGTACAACAATCGAGTACCGCGCCACAAGCTCATAGTTGCTCCTGAACAAGTAGCTTCCCTGGTAGTTTTGTCCATGACCCGCGTATACATGTTGCTCTTCGGTTAGATCATCCGGGTTTCTGGTTATGGGGTCGTTTGTGTTACGCCAGAGAAATTCGCTGGCAAAGGCCCAGCCGTTATGCTTGTAAAGGAAATCGAACATGGTTGTCTCAATATCCCTGGATTCATATAGGTATTTTCCCAGCTGGCCGCCTGAACGTTTAGCATTTTCATTATTTGAAAAACCACCACCAAAAGAAACCTTTGGTTTGGGTTCACGTGCCAGGTCACCTTCGAAGTAGTCTCCGTTGTTGGTGAATTCTCCAAAGGGTAGTAGTTCTATTCTTCCAGTGAAGCATAAACCATTGACAGCAATATCATCTGATGTAGTTGAAGACGTTCCGGCATTGTTAAAGTTCCGCCCGTCACCCGAGCTAACGGCTCCGCGAAGGACATAATTAAAACCTTTTATGTTGTTTCGATAGTATAGTTGTACACCAAAATCACGGTCGATATTAAATTCCGTATTTACAATTGATCGGTCTGGCAGCTGCAAATCTCCGGATGAGTTAACACGTTGCCGGTTACCCGGAAGTTTTGTTTGTCCGATACCCAGCGCAAAATGCTTGTTAAAGTTATAGATAATCATCGCATCGCGGATGATGTTTGGAAAGCCGCTGTCTTCGTAGTCCATATCACCCCGGGAGAAGGAGAGTTGCAGTACATAGGTAAGCTTTGGGCTGTAAACATACCCGTCAAAACGTAAACGTAGCCTGCGAACCCTGCCTTCGATAACCTCGGGTTCCCAATCGGTAGGACTAGTTGTTTGCATGCCCACCCGGTTTTGCATTCTGAAGCGAATGTTCAGGAGGAACAGGCTATCGGGCGACATGATCCCTAATCCTTTTCCATACGTGAAATAGGGTACTTGTGAGCCGAGCTGAGCTACTGCCGGTACAGAAAATAGTATCAACAGAATTGTGACGGGTAACAATCTTTTCATGGGGGGTGGAGTAGTTGATCCGGGAAAATTAATCGTATTGTTCCTGAGCGCCAAATTGGCACCTAACACGAATTACTTTAGGAAGGAAGAGATCTAAAAGATAGCCCGGAACAACAGGAATAACGCACCTGCCATAAGCATCACCACCGGAAGCGTCAGAAACCAGGCAATGAGAATATTTCTTACCGTATCAGCCTGCAGGTTTTTAATACCTTTATTTGCGACCATGCTACCGGCAATACCGGAAGAGAGAACATGGGTGGTACTTACGGGTAGTCCTAAATACGTTGAAATTCCGATTGTGCTTGCCGCTACAAGCTCGGCACTAGCACCCTGCGCGTAGGTAAGGTGTTCTTTACCAATTTTCTCCCCGATTGTTTTTACAATTCGTTTCCAGCCTATCATTGTGCCCACACCCAGTGATACTGCGATCATGAAAATAACCCAGGTAGGGGAGTAATCGATCATCTTGCGAAGCGACTTTGTTTGATCCGCTAAAACCGTACGTTCTGCTTCACTCATACGAAGCTCAGGCTTCTTTAAAAGATCCTTGGTGTAGCGTTCAATAAGCATAATATCTTTACGAACTTCAAAACGCTTTTCTTTTGCAATACCCGAAACCGTTGGCGTTGATGCAACCAATACCTTTAGCTGATCATTCAACGCTATAGTCGTATTTAGTTTCTGCTGATCTGGATCGGAAAGCGGTGTACCGTCAACTGACTTAAGAATCTGTTCAATCCTTGAAATTGGAGCAGCTAAGGATGCAGGTGTAAAACTTGAATCCAGCGCAAAGTATGCAGGCACAATTCCAATAAGAATCAGCATAACAAGGCCAACACCTTTCTGGCCATCATTCGAGCCATGCGAGAAGCTTACACTTGTACAGGTTAAAATTAATATTCCTCTGATCCAGGTTGGAGGCGGAGCATTTTTCTTAGGTTCCTTAAAAAGACTGTCACCATATTCAGTTCTTCTTGTAACTCGTTTCAGGACAAACATGAGTATGATCGTCATGCTGAAACCAAACATCGGAGATATCAACAATGACATACCTGTTTGTGAAGCTTTTTCCCAATTCACCGGGGCCTCGGTTACACCCGGAAGCAAAGAATATGCAATCGCAACACCCAGAATGGACCCCAATAACGTATGAGAGCTGGAACAGGGTATTCCGAAATACCAGGTCAGTAAATTCCACGTGATAGCACTGATCAGCAAGGCCATGATCATCGAAATGCTGTGTGCCAGGTTTTGATCAATTAATGTTTCAACGGGAAGCAGGTTAATAATCGCTACGGCAACCCCGATGCCCCCTAGTAAAACACCTAAAAAGTTGAAAATTCCGGACCATATAACTGCGGCCCACGGCTTTAATGAATTTGTATAGATTACCGTAGCCACCGCGTTGGCTGTATCATGAAACCCATTTACAAACTCGAACCCGCAGGCAGCAACAAGACAAATAATGAGAAGGATAGTGTAGGAGAGTTCCAGATCGAACATATAGACGCTTGAAATTGGGCCCGCAATCTAACCGTTAAATGCCGATGCGTTGTTATGCCAATGTTAACTTTTGTTTGAAAAACTAAAAGTCAGAATACAGCTACTTGATTATCAACAGGTTGTATTTTAACACCTTTTTAAAGTTTAGTGTGTAGCTTTTTCAGCAAACAACCAGGGCAGAAAATCCGGCTCAGCGTGCGCTTTTACCCAACTGTCGTGGCCAACCATCGGGATAAGCCCAGTTTTCATTCGCAGGGCACTGCGGAACCAAAACAAAGCAGGGATACTTCGTTCTGTTACTGTTCGTTAAAAAAAGCGGTGCTATATGCGTTAGTGTTACGATATTATCATTACCGCGTTCTCCGGATCCATGCAAAACGATAACGAGTGGATAGCGCTCGCTTTCATTTTGTGATACAGGCTTTAACAATCGGTAAAGCAGGGTGTCAGTCGAAGTTTTATACTGTAGTTTGTTGGATTCCAGGACGTCCTGAGCATTTGAACAGATTGCTATTAATGCAAAAGCAATCAGAAATGATATTTTTGTCATGGAAACGGGAAGAATACTAACAAGATATTAAAAAATCCTCCACGCGTGAAGAAAATTAAACTTGTTCTGCTTATTGTATCGGGCTGTATAATTTCTTCAGCTTCTGCACAGGATACTACGCGTATTTCGCTCTTGTTCTTGGGTGATGTGATGCAGCATGACTCGCAGATTAAAGCCGCGTATGATCTTTCCGCTAAGCAGTATGATTACACTTCGTGCTTTCAGTTTGTTAAGCCGTATATAGCGGCTGCTGATCTGGCTATCGGTAATCTCGAAGTAACACTTGCCGGCCCGCCTTACAAAGGTTATCCGCAATTCAGCGCGCCCGATCAATTAGCGCTAACGTTAAAAGATGCCGGGATGGATGTGTTAGTAACCGCCAACAATCATTGCCTCGATCGCGGCAGAAAAGGTCTTGAACGAACCATCCTGATGCTTGACAGCCTGGATATTATTCATACAGGAACGTTTCGCGATACGGTGGAACGGATGAATGACTATCCGATGCTTTTCGAAAAGAATGGATTCAGCTTTGCGCTATTGAATTATACATACGGAACCAACGGAATTCCGGTTACGAAACCTAACGTTGTTAATACGATCGATACAGCTGTTATCCGGAAAGATATTGTAAAAGCAAAAAAAACATCACCCGATGCAATCATCGTGTTCATGCACTGGGGGCAGGAGTATCAATCGCTGCCGAACAAATGGCAAAAAGATGTAACGGAATTTTGTTTTAGGTTAGGCGTAAAGCTCGTCATCGGTGCGCATCCGCATGTGCTGCAGCCTATGGAGTGGAGGAAGGAAAGTGATCAGCTGATCGTATACTCGCTCGGTAACTTTGTTAGTGGCCAGCGTGATCGCTACAAAAATGGCGGGGCGATGCTTAAAGTCGACTTGATGAAAGTCGTACAGGACAGCGTTGCTGAAACACGAATTGATTCCGCTGGATATATTCTGGAATGGGTTTATCGCACACCGGATGCCAAAAAAGATTATTATGTACTTCCAGTGCCATCATTCGAACAAGATTCAACGCACTTTATCGAGGATGAAGCTTCCCGGCTCGCCTTTAAAACTTTTGTAGAAGATTCGCGGAAGCTTTTTAAAAAGCATAATGTCAATATGGAAGAGATTACGCGTCACCCAAAACAAGCGGAAGCGATAAAACCAGAAGAACAATGAAGCAGATTCTTTTTGTTGGATTAGGCGGAGCGGTTGGAAGTGTGCTACGCTACCTTACCCATCTCATTACGATAAAGTATTATGCAGATACTTTTCCGCTGGCAACTTTTATAGTAAACGTTGCAGGTTGTTTTATTGCAGGATTGATTTTTGGATTGACTACACAGCAAACAACGGAAACAGAAAATCTGAAACTTCTGTTGATCACTGGCTTTTGCGGAGGCTTTACAACGTTCTCAGCGTTTGCGTTGGAAAATGTAAAACTTATGAATTCAGGCAACACTACAATTGCTATCCTTTACATAGTGGCCAGCGTTGCAACGGGACTTTTAGCCGTTTGGATGGGCTTGTTAGTCACGCGATAGTTATCTTCTTCGCTTTTTGCTCTTTTTACCGGGACTAGGTCCGCCACCCGTATCAAATATCAGACTGATTGCAAACTCAAGTCCGGTGAAATCAATTTTTGCATCTTTATAATCAACTTCTGAAGTTGAAAGATTACCTCCTGAGTCACTCCCGGTGTACGTCCCTTCAAGCGGAAAATCAGCCTGGCCTACCAGATAATTTGTTTCAAAAGAAACGCCTACCTGACTGGTGACATACACGGTCAGCTCAGCGCCTGCATGGTAGCCAAACCCGGGTTTGCTTTTGAATTTGAGATCGGAATTAACGACTTCAAGATCTTCGTGATCCCGGATTGCACGATCAAAATTTCCATAGTTGAGCTTGTTTTCGAAACTGTAAAAGAAAAATCCGCCACCTTTCAAATCGAGCTCAACCTTGCCCGCCTTTAGCATCAGCACGAGTTCAGCCGGTACAAAAATCGTGAAGTTCGGTCCGATCAGTGGATCCTTGCTTTCAAACGGAAGGTCTTTTACATTCAATCCGCTCATGCGATATAACGATCCACCTGTCTCGAGCGAAATAAAATCTGTAAGGTTCACACCCACACCACGAATGGAAAAAGGGCTGATGGGTGTTGACAGGTACCCGTTTTTCGGAATAAAATATGAAAACGAGAGTCCAAACTGCTGCGCACTCACCAGCGATGTTGTGAGAAGCATGACAAGCACAAGGTACTTTACTTTTCGGATCATTTTTTTGAATTATAGTCGAGAAATAATGTTTGAAGGTACGCTCTTCCGTAGTACGTGTCTTCTTCTTTTGTCACTCCTTCTTTATGAAAATAAATCTTTCCGGGATTGTCGTAAACAATATAGTGCTCAGGATCTAGATACCCGTATCCGTCAATAAAAACGTATTGCGCGAAATTTTTAGTATGGTTGCCAAAAATATCTTTACTAAAGATGAAATCATCAGAAGGTTTATCGAGCTGTGCAAGCAATGTGTTCGCAATATCGGTGTGGCCAGCGTATCGATTCACGACAGTATCTTTCTTAATTGCTCCACCCAGCCACAAAAGCGGAATGTGAAATTTTTCCCGGATTCGGGAGTCTATCTTATCGGGTAACCGGTGCCCATGATCGGCCGTGATAATAATGAGCGTGTTGTCCCACCAGGGCTGTTGCTTGCAATAAGCAATAAACTCACCCAGGTATTTATCGGTGTAGTAGCATGAATTTAAAAATAGTGAAGCATCATCTTCACCCGGAATTTGCTTTAGCGGCACATCAAAAGGCTCATGACTGCTTAAGGTAAGTACGGTTTTAAAGAACGGTTGATCTAAGGTGGTTGTATCAAGCTCTTTTTTAACCTGTTCGAATAGGTATTGATCATGCACGCCCCATTTGGATGTATTGTACTCGCTGTCAAAATCATCATCTGACGTTATATTCCGAAAGCCTCCATACGTTAAGAATGATCGGTAGTTCGCAAAATCCGCATCGCCACCGTACACAAATGAAGTTTTATAGGCTAACGCTTCAAGCTTCCGGCTGAGATATGAAAGTTTCTGAGTCTTATCCGGAAATTTTATGATGGAGCGCTGCGTTTGTGCCGGAAAAGCACTTAGAATGCTAACCAACCCTTTATCGGTTCTGTCACCACTCGCATAGAAATTGGTAAACAGAATGCCCTCCTTGCTTAGCTGAGTGAAATTTGGGGTGATGCCTTTTCTTCCCCCCAGTGATTCAATCACGTTGGCGGTAAAGCCCTCCACGATAATGAGAATAACATTCGGTCTTTTGTTTTTTAGAACTGAAACTGTTGAATCGTTTTTGGGATACAGTTTCCGGAAATACGTGTCTGTAAGGTTCCTGTCAAAGTAATCTTCCGGATAGAGAAAGTTAACATCACTTTGCAAACTGCTCAGAAAATTCCAGAGCACATTAATACCTGCATGATTCGCGAAATTATTGGTTTTGTGAAAGTAAACCTGTCCTGCATTCATCGTAGCAACGCTAAAACCACCCCGGATGGGAATAACCATTAATGCAGTCACCACAAAAATCATAATCGCTGATTTCTTACCGGTGGGTTGTAGTGCGCGTACATGGGGTGAAATAAGCTTCAGGTATAGAAATATAAACACTGCAAAAAGTAAACTCAGAATTACAACAAGCTTTGCAATCACGCCAATGCCTGCACTGCCTGCTGCTTCGGAGCCCATGTAAAACAGTGGAGTTGTATTTAGCCGGAAGCCCCAGTGTTGGTAAAGCTCAAGATCGGCAACAACTGCTATGCAAAGCGTGAGCAGCATGAGAATAGTAAACCCACTCAATAGATAGCCTACCCATTTTTGTTGAGTGAACACTGAAGCGATCAGGATCAACCCCGATAGCATCAGGATATAGCCACTCATGCTAGCATCCATGCGCAGGCCATAAAGCATTGATTGGGCGATGTCACTCCACGAAAGTGCTGCTGTCAGATCCGCATTGTAAACGAGAAAGCAAATTCTGGCTACGATCATTACTGCCATCCAGAAAATCGCTAACCGAAGAAGTATGAGAAGACGTTCGCGCATATCCGCCAATTCAACCGTTAAGCTCCGGTCGCTTGGGTTTTGAATTAAAATATCCCTAAAATTAGGCCTAATAATTTACTGAGCAATGAACAAGCTTTCCCCTTTCTTATTCCTTCTTGTAATCGTATTGTTTTCGTGTAACAATAAGAAGCCGGCTGATCTATTGATAACAGGCGGTACAATTTATACGGTGAATGATGCGCAACCCATTGTTGAAGCTGTTGTTGTGGATGCTGATACGATTGTGTTTGCCGGATCAGAAAAGGAAGCGCGGGATTGGGTGGGAGAACACACTGAAATCATTGATTTGAAAGGCAATACCATGATCCCGGGTTTCATTGAAGGCCATGGACATTTTATGGGAGTTGGAGCTAATGAACTTGATCTTGATCTATCAGGCGCGGCAAACTTTGAGGAAATTGTTGAGCAGGTGAGATTGGCGGTTAGTAAAGCAAAACCCGGACAATGGATTCTGGGCAGAGGTTGGCATCAGGATAAGTGGGATAAAAAGCCAGCAGACATGGTGAAGGGGTTTCCCTCACATGGAGAATTAAGTAAAGTCTCACCAAACAACCCGGTATTTTTATCACATGCAAGCGGCCACATGAGTCTCGCGAACGCAAAGGCAATGGAGATAGCAGGTGTAAATCTGCTCTCGATTGAAAGTCTGAATAAAGTTAACGAGGAAGGGGGAGAAATTATCCGCGATGTTCACGGTAACCCAACCGGCTTATTCAATGAGAATGCAGAAAGTGCGATTTTAAAATTTATTCCTGCAAATGATTCCGACAGATTGCGCAAGGCATTTGACCTTGCCACGAAAGCGTGTCAGCGAAATGGCATTACCAGTTTTCAGGATGCGGGCGTTGATCGCGAAATGATAGAGTTCTACAAAAAACAATATAATAAGGAAAAGCTTGGTGTTAGACTTTATGTAATGGTTACAGGTTGGAATCGCGAACTCGTGCATGAGTGGTTTAAAAAAGGACCTGAGATTGATCCGAAACATTGGTTAACGATCAGATCCATTAAGCTGAATTGTGACGGGGCGCTGGGCTCACGGGGCGCATGGTTACTCGAATCGTATACGGATCAGCCTGATGTGTACGGGATGGCAACACTTCCGATGGATACTGTTTTATCCACCTCACGTGAAGCATTACAGGCAGGCTTCCAGGTTTGTTCACATGCGATTGGTGATCGTGCGAATCGCGAAATTCTGGATCGTTATGAAGCGGCCATGAAGGAAAACCCGGATGTTAAAGACGCACGTTTTAGGATTGAGCACGCGCAGCATATTAATCCTACAGATATTCCGCGCTTTGCTTCGCTGGGTGTAATTCCTGCCATGCAGGCAATTCACATGTCGAGCGACAGGCCCTGGGCAATTGAAAGGCTGGGGGAGAAGCGTATTAAAGAGGGTGCGTATATGTGGCAATCGTTACTTAAATCAGGTGCTAAAATTGTGAATGGTACGGATGCTCCTGTTGAACCGGTCAATCCCATTCCGAGCTTCTACGCTTCTGTAACACGGATGACGTTAAAGGGCGAACCTGAAGGTGGCTATGAACCTGACGAAAAGATGACCCGTGAGCAGGCATTGCGTTCGTATACACTGGATGCGGCCTATGGAGCTTTTGAAGAAAAGTTTAAAGGTTCAATAGAACCGGGTAAGCTGGCTGACTTTGCCATTTTATCTAAAGATATCATGACAGTTCCCGAGAAAGAGATTCTATCAACAGAAGTTGTAAAAACCATTGTTGGAGGGAAAGTTGTGTACGAAAAGGCCACGTTTATTAATGAGGGAGTACTCGATAAAAAATAATAAAAAAAGGAGCCCGAAGGCTCCCTTTATTCTGGTTATAGGTTTGGTTGATTAAAACTCGATAAACTTCTCTGCCTTCTTACGCAACATCTCTCGATCGGACGTAATGGATGGATCGCTGTAGATGTGCTGTGAGAGTTCGGCAACAACACCTTTTTTGTAGCCCATTTTTTCTGCGATCTGCTGACAAAATGTAACCTCGCTTTTGAAAACCTGTCCATCCATCTTCATCATCTGGATCAGGTAATACAAGTGCTCAAATTTTTCGTCAGATGTTGACGCGCTGATGGAGGTGATCGGCTGCGGGTTTTTGATCATATCGGCAACTTCTTCCTTGCTGATCCCGTTTGCCTTAGCTACCATGTGAATAAGCTTGGACTCACGCTCTTCGACCTTGCCATCACTGGCCGCGAGATTAATCAGGATGTTGAGCTCTGTTTTTTTATTAAATGCCATGGGAGAAATGTTGTTTTTGATTTCGAAATAGTTGAATAAGCATTGAAATATAGCGAAAAATACAATGTTTTGGCAAATCAACAAAAAAAATGAAGGCAGCTTGTAGGATGCATGCAACCCTCGATAGGTGCACTGGTCTTTACAACAAATAAGTTATATGAAAAGGCTTTTAATCATGTTGTTGATTGCGGTTACGGGTTCTGCGTATGCGCAAAAAACTGAAAATCGCAATGTCGGGCCTTTCAGCGGGGTAAAATCTCAAGTCGGCATTGATGTTTATTTGAAAAAGGGAACGAAAGAATCAGTTCAAGTAGTCATAAGTGGAAAAATTGAGCTAAAGAATGTCGTCACTGAAGTTTCGGGCGGTATGTTAACGGTAAGCGTTGATAAAGGAAACTATAACAGCGTTGAAATTAAAGTTTACGTAACCTTTGTTGAGATTACTAAACTGATGGTTAATTCGGGCGGTAATATTTTCAGTGAGGATGTTATTAAAACTTCGAAGCTTTCGTTAAGCGCTACCAGTGCTGGTACTATTGAGATCCAGGCCGAAGTTGATCAGCTGGAGGCTAATGCAGGAAGCGCAGGGGAAATTGAAGTAAAAGGTAAAGCCGGCACGGCCGTTATTGAGGCTGGCAGTGCAGGCGAGGTTGATGCATATGAATTGGTAGCTAACACGGTAAAGGTTAAGGCCGTTACAGGAGCATCAGCAAAAGTGAATGTTGTAAAAGAAATCGAAGCAAAGGCTGCCACAGGTGCAGATATCCGCTTTCGCGGAAATCCTGAACGAAGCAATACATCGTCCTCGACAGGAGGGTCAGTTAAGAAATCAAACTAGTTAGTTTTCGGTATTATCCTGTACAGGAGTGTTTAAAAAGCTGGCAGCCTTGTTCATTGTGGCGACCAGCTTTTCTTTATTCTTACTGCTGAGCAAATGAATTTTCGTTCCGTCAGAAAGCTTCAGGTACGCATTGTACTCCGTATTTTTAAAGACAGCACTGTGATTTGTGTGCGCGGTGTGCATGACTGAACTTACGTGGGAATTATTAATAAAAACTTTTTCTGCTCCAGTAAACTTTCTCCATTTTCCATTTTTCAGGATGAAGTAAAATGACATGTATTCCCGGTACTTGTTTTTTGCCTTGTCGATTTCTATTCCTGCAGAAGCACTCAGCATAAATCCGGAAGCAAGTACCAGGATAGAACCGACCAAAGGCTTTTGGATA
>Ga0075158_10002257_pt1 | contig 14117 bp, 12 predicted proteins | sample JI91814BDNA_FD_70968 | JGI IMG/M metagenome (GOLD analysis project Ga0075158, IMG submission 70968) | Wastewater effluent complex algal communities from Wisconsin, to seasonally profile nutrient transformation and Carbon sequestration -... | ecosystem: Engineered > WWTP > Effluent > Algae... | reverse complement strand
TTCGGATTGCGCAGCAGCTGTTAATGCATTTAAAGCATCTTCGACTTCAGGCTTATTTCGTTCAGCCTTTAAGGTTGCGAGCCTTTCGAGTTGTTCGGTTCGGACGGCCTGGTTGTTGACATCAAGAATGTCAAAGTCAGGCTTATCTGAGGTTTGATATTTATTCACACCCACAATCACATCTTTTCCGGAATCAATGCGTGCCTGCTTGGCCGCAGCTGCCTGCTCAATGCGCATTTTGGGAATGCCGCTTTCAATAGCCTTGGTCATGCCCCCAAGTTTTTCAACCTCTTCGATCAGCTCCCAGGCTTTTTCGGCTAGCTCAGCAGTCAATGTTTCAATGTAATATGAACCGCCCAGCGGATCAACAACGCGGGTAACACCTGTTTCTTTTTCAAGATACAATTGTGTGTTCCGTGCAATGCGTGCGGAAAAATCTGTTGGCAATGCAATGGCTTCATCCAGGGAGTTAGTATGTAACGATTGTGTTCCGCCCAGCACAGCTGCTAATGCTTCAATACACGTTCGCGTTACGTTATTGTATGGATCCTGCTCTGTTAAGCTCCAGCCGGATGTCTGGCAATGTGTTCGCAAGGCCATCGACTTTGGATTTTTTGGTTCAAACTGCTTCACAATTCTGGACCACAGTAACCTGCCTGCCCGCATCTTGGCAACTTCCATGTAAAAGTTCATGCCGATACCCCAAAAGAAGGAAAGTCGCGGAGCAAAGTCATCAATGGCAATGCCGGCTTTTATTCCGGATCGAATGTACGCTAACCCATCCGCCAATGTATACGCTAGTTCAATGTGCGCAGGCGCTCCTGCTTCGTGCATGTGATACCCGCTGATGCTGATTGAATTGAACTTCGGCATATGCTTCGAAGTGTACGCGAAAATATCCGACACAATGCGCATCGAAGGTGCAGGCGGATAGATATACGTATTGCGCACCATAAACTCTTTCAGAATATCGTTCTGAATTGTTCCGTTGAGTTGTTCAGGCTTTACTCCTTGCTCTTCCGCAGCGACAATGTAAAATGCCAGGATCGGAATCACCGCTCCGTTCATCGTCATTGACACCGACATTTTATCCAGCGGGATTTGATCGAACAGGATTTTCATATCCAGCACGGAATCAATAGCAACACCAGCCTTCCCGACATCGCCTGAAACACGTTCGTGATCGGAATCATACCCACGGTGTGTTGCTAAGTCAAACGCTACGGATAATCCACGCTGACCCGCAGCAAGATTTCTTCTGTAAAATGCATTTGAATCACGTGCCGTTGAGAAGCCTGCGTATTGACGCACAGTCCATGGCCGGATGGTATACATCGTAGCATACGGTCCACGCAAGTAGGGTGGGAGGCCAGCTGTAAAATCGAGATGTGTTAAATTTTGAGTATCCGTTTTTGTGTATGAAGATTTGATTTCAATTTCCTCGGGAGAATTCCATGAAGTGAAGCTTGAAGCTTGGGGCTTGAGGCTTGAAGCTGAAGACTCAAGATTAAGCTTCGATTTCACCTGTTTAATAATTTCCTGCGTAAGCGCATCGATATAGTAAGAGCCCGCTGTCGCGTCAGCAACTTTATTGAAATGTGATTCTTCCCGCAGAATGTTGGAAACGTTTCGCGCAATGCGATTCATGTTGGTATCGCTTTCCTGTTCTGCATAAATGGTCAAGGCATCACATCCTCCGGCAATCGCTGCCATTGCAGCTGTTGTGCTTTTCAACATGTTGCTGTGCGGCTGGAAGGATTCTGAGATCCACGGGTTGGATCGAACATGAATGAAAATTTCCTGTGACGAAATCTCTGACCAGATCGCGCGCAAGGCTTTTACTTTTGCCTGCTCAATAAAAAAATCTGTGCCAACGGATACTGAAAACGCAACGTTTGTCTTTGCCTGTAAACCAATTGCTATAGCGGTAGCCAGTTGTGAAAGGATATCGGTAGAATCCTGAACAAAGATTCCAGTAGTGTTGAATTGTGCGAGCGTATTAAAATCTTTTACTAAACGCTGTGCGTTACTTTCCCAAAGAATAAATCCGGTTAATAGCTCCGCTTTCCAATTTTTCTTTTGAACGAGTGCCGGGATAGAATTAAGCGTATTAATGCTTGTATCATTCGCGATCAGCCCGATCATGCAATACGGCCATTCAATAGCTTCCAGTAACACGTGGAGGTTGCAATTGGCACTATTCCGAATATCGAATAATATGCCGTCTGCTCCGTTTTTAAGATGGTTGAGGGCTATTTGGTTTGCCTCTTTTTCTGCCTTTACAGTAACCAGAGGCAGGTTATTCCATGCTCGCGACCCTAAATAGGGATTTTGGGAAGGCTTAAGCTGAAAAGCTTGTTCCGGCCGATCGCTTTTGTCGTAGTACGCCCGTCCTTCAAGTGTTCCGACTTTCCACTTCAGCGTTTCATCCGGATTTTTGCCTTCATTTTCTTTCGCAGCAGCATTGAGCCAATCCGTTCGGGAAGCGTTTCCGAAAATCTTGCTGAAAGAGGTCTTATCCGGCATAGCGCAAGGTAACAAAATCAATTGTTCAAACGATTGAACGACTCTTTCGAGAATATTTTTGATGAGCCTTGCATGGTAAAACCGGTTTATCATGTCATGAATTTTTTCGAGAAAATCAATAGAAAATGCTATTGATTTGTTAACTCCTTTTTGCACATCTTTGTCTCCCTTTCTCTAAAAAAGGAAGCCAATCCACCCTAATCGATAGCTCAATGGAAGTAGACTACGGAACCGCCTGGACAGACTGTCTTGAAGTGATAAAAGGAAGTGTAGGAGAAGAAAATTTCAATACGTGGTTCAAGCCGATCGTTCCCTTACGTGTAGAAGGTGATGTATTAACCATCCAGGTGCCCTCACAGTTCTTTTACGAATGGCTGGAGGATAATTATGTCCCTGTTCTGAAGAAAGCACTGACAACTGTTTTGGGGCCAACCGGACGTCTTGAATATTCCGTTATCGTTGACAGCGGAAATACGAAGAATCCCCCTGTGGCCGTACATTATCCAAACGGAATGGGTGGAAAACGACCATATTCAAATAATAATGGGGTGGGCGATGAGTATTCTCCTTTTCAGTTTAAGGCATTAAATCCATTAACCGTTAATTCAAGGCTGAATCCAACGTACACCTTTGAAAACTTTGTTGAAGGCGATTGTAATCGGTTAGCACGATCCGCGGGGGTTGCGGTGGCTAAGAAGCCTGGGACCACTTCGTTCAACCCGCTGATGCTCTACGGAGGCGTAGGGGTGGGTAAAACACACCTTGTGCAGGCAATAGGCAATGAGATCAGGAATAACATGCCGAACAAAATTGTTCTGTATGTCGATCAGAATGATTTTACCACACAGTTCCTCAATGCCCTTCAAAACCACAAGCTTCAGGATTTCCAGAATTTCTACCTGCAGGTTGATTTGCTGATTCTTGATGATGTGCAGTTCCTTGCCGGCCGTGAAAAAACACAGGAAATTTTCTTCCATATTTTTAATCAGCTTCACCAGTCGGGCAAACAGATCATTATGACGAGCGATTGCCCGCCACGCGATATGAAAGGTTTCCAGGAAAGATTGCTGTCCCGCTTCAAGTGGGGCCTGACAGCGGATTTGCAGGAGCCTGATTTTGAGACCAAGCTTGCCATCATTCATCGCAAGATGCAGGCTGATGGAATTGATATCCCAACCGAAGTTGCCGAGTACCTCGCCTATAGCGTGGACACCAATCTGCGTGACATGGAGGGGGTATTAAACTCGCTGATTTTTCATGCAACGTTGTTAAAGAAGAATATCGATCTCGGGTTGGCGAAAGAAGTTTTGAAAAATATCATTAAGGAAATCCAGTCTGATGTAAGTGTTGATTTTATTCAGAAAACAGTATCCGAATATTTTAAGGTTGACCTGGAATCGCTGAAGAGCAAGATTAAAAAGCGTGAAATTGTTATCCCGCGCCAGGTGGCCATGTACTTCTGCAAGCGCTACACGCAGTTAACGCTTGCGCTGATCGGTGAAAATTTTGGTGGCCGCGATCACAGCACGGTAATCCACGCACTGGAATCGGTGGAGGATATGATGAAGACCGATGCTAACTTTAAACTTTCAGTGGATGAGCTTGGGAAGAAGCTGAAGTTGCGGATGAATTAGTAGGTACCCTTAAAACCAGTTGTCGGTTAATGCCCGGCTGATTCTTACCGTGGAGATAAGCGTTTTGTCGCGGTAAATGGAGATTTGCTGGGTTCTTGAATCAATATATACGCTGTCACCTTTTTCGTACTCTTGAGAATTTGGAATCACAAACTTAATCTTTTTGTAATAATCCTTTCTTAAAAAACGAATCGGGTATTTCAATGTCTTGTTCAGGCTATCCTCCCGGTATAAGTTTAACGCGGTATGATTGATAGAAAGAAATACCTCTCCATATCCCCATTTTTGATTTAAATGAACTACCGTATCAATTCGGGTAGAGAAATTATACCGGAGTTGGTTGGCGTACCAGTTTTTAAGTTCACTCTCTTCTCTATTACTTTTTGCCATTAACACAACTCCTATTATGAGTAGCGTAATGAATACGGGCGTTATAATTAAAAGCATTTTAACATGCTCTCTATTTTTTATATCAAATGACTCGCTCATACCGGAATCTATCGCAGCATAAAGTTGTACGGAATCACTTCTCGTGCACCGTTCATGCCATACAAGCTTACCCTGCCTTTATATTTCTCGAAGAACTCAATTACATCTTCCGGGTCGTTTACTTTTACGCGATTAATAGAAATGATGGTGTAGTTCTCAGGAACACCCAGGCGTTTCATGTAGCCCTCCTCACCAATCTTAAATATTTTAACGCCATAGTCAGTCGCTTCCAATTGTGCGCCCAGTGTCTTTGAGGTAACAATCTTTCTTTTAACTTTTTCGGTTGTACCGCTCCGGTTTATAAGCGTCAGCGCTATGGTTGAAGTTTTCCCGCTGCGCACATAGGTAATGGTAACTTTATCTCCGGGATACCGGTAACTAACTTCCTCTTCAAATGCACTTACGCTGTTCACGAAAACGTCATTGACTTTCGTTATGATATCTCCGGCTTTCAATCCGGCCTGCGCTGCAGGTCCGTTTTCTTCTACACTTTCGAGGAAGACACCATTGAAGTCGACTACGTCCAGGTTGTACTTTCTGGCGTATTGATAATCGTAGTCCACCACGTTGCCGCCATAAAATCCTTTTTGCACAATTCCGAATTTGATCAGGTCCTCCACCACTTTTTTGGCAATGTCGACCGGAACAGCAAACGCATACCCTGTATAGCTGCCTGTACGCGAAAGGATGGCTGTATTAATTCCCACCAGCTCACCGGCTTTATTTACAAGCGCTCCTCCACTATTTCCTGGGTTAATCGCTGCATCAGTTTGAATAAAAGATTCAATCGGAAATTTATCTTCCAGTATTCCGATCCTTCTGCCTTTTGCGCTTACAATCCCGGCTGTAACAGTGGAGGAAAGCGAGAATGGATTCCCCACGGCAACAACCCATTCGCCAACCTGTAAGGTTTGAGAAGTTCCCAAGGTTATAGCTGGTAAATTTGTGGCGTTGATTTTTAAAACGGCCAGGTCGGTTGAGGGATCCGTTCCCACAAGCTCGGCTTCATATACACGCTTGTTGTAGACCACCTCAATTTTTTCGGCTGAGCCAACCACGTGATTGTTGGTAACAATGTAGCCGTCTGCTTTAAAGATCACACCTGATCCGCTACTTACACGAGTCTGTGACCCACCACCACCAAACATCATATCCCAGTATGAATAAGAGGCGCCCTGTGAAATGCTGTTGATGTATACTACACTGGGTATCGCACGGGTAGCCGCGACATTAAAATCAACTGGTGTTGCAGCAATGCTGGTAGGCGTTGAAACGGTTGTGTGTTGAAGCGTCCCGGGATTCTCCAGGGATACCCGCTCAAGCGTCAACGGGTTTTGATTGGAGGCTTGAGGATTTACCATCAGCGTAACACAAACAAATGCTCCGGCAAATCCTGCCAGACCCGCTATCACAATGATCTTTATTGTCTTCATATTTTTTTACCTGACGTTGGATGAATAGGTCATCCGAAAAGTTTAACGTTCATGCTTCCATTTCAGTTTTCAGAATATAAAAAATTCTTTCGTCCTGCTCATTTCAAATTTTCATACCTTGCAAATCTATGGGAATCCGGTCAATACTGGCAAAGCCGTTCGCAGCATTTATAGCCGCTGAAACGAAAAAATGGTCACAAAATCCACATGCCTCCCAAGAGAAAATCAGAGAATACCTGATCCGGGAAGCTGCGCATACAACGTTTGGAAAAGATCATAACTTCGGATCAGTCAATACCTATGATGATTTTAAAAGTAACATCCCTGTACGGGACTATGAAGAACTCAAACCCTACATCGAAAAAGTAACAAAAGGAGAATCTGATATTTTATGGAAAGGTAAGCCGGCTTACTTCGCCAAAACTTCGGGTACCACGTCTGGTACAAAATATATTCCGCTTTCAAAAGAATCTGTGCCGTATCATATCAACAGCGCGCGGAACGCTTTATTAAGTTATGTTCATGAAACGGGTAAAGCAGATTTTCTGGACGGCAACCTCATCTTCCTCTCGGGTAGCCCGGTGCTGGATAAAAAAGCGGGCATCAATACGGGCAGGCTTTCCGGTATCGTTAACCATCACGTTCCTGGTTATTTGAGAACCAATCAAAAGCCGAGCTATGAAACCAATTGCATTGAAGATTGGGAGATGAAGCTTGATACGATCATTGAAGAAACAATCAACGCCAACATGACACTGATCTCGGGTATTCCGCCCTGGGTGCAGATGTACTTTGATCGGATTGAAGCTAAAACTGGCAAGAAGATCAAAGACGTATTCCCGAACTTTTCCATGTTTGTTTACGGGGGTGTTAACTTTGAACCATACCGGGCAAAATTAGTTGAATCGATTGGCAAAAAGATTGATTCCATTGAAACCTACCCGGCATCCGAGGGTTTTATTGCCTACCAGGATTCTCAACACGAAGACGGATTACTGTTACTGCTGAACCATGGAATATTTTTTGAGTTTATTCCGGTGGAAGAATATTTCGATGAAAAACCAAACCGACTGAATATTGAGGAGGTTGAGGTAGGAAAAAACTACGCGGTAATTATTAACAACAATGCAGGCCTTTGGGGCTATTCCATTGGCGACACGGTTAAATTTGTTTCTAAAAATCCCTACAGGATTTTAGTCACAGGCCGGATCAAGCATTTTATCTCTGCCTTTGGGGAACATGTGATAGGCGAGGAGGTTGAAAAGGCGATGAAGTTTACGATGGAAAAATTTCCCGGAACTGAGATCACTGAGTTTACCGTAGCGCCCCAGGTAACGCCAACAGAAGGACTTCCGCACCACGAGTGGTTTATTGAATTTGCAAAGGCTCCCGCGGATCTTTCTTCTTTTGCGCTTGAACTCGATAATAATTTGCGAAAGCTGAATGTTTACTATGATGATCTGATCACGGGAAATATTCTGCGTACCTTAAAAATCAGCAGTCTGAAGCGTCATGCATTTATTGATTACATGAAATCGCTAGGCAAGTTGGGCGGACAAAACAAAGTACCCCGCCTCTCCAACGACCGCAAAATTGCTGAGCTGCTAACCGCTTTTATAAACTAGCTGTCAGGTTGAGCCTGTCGAAACCTGATTGGTTAAAATAGTGAGCCTTCGACAGGCTCAGGCTGACATGATTAATTATTTATTGTTGGTCGCAAGCACCATTTTTATTTTGTGTTCCGAACCGATTTGCATTACATCCACCAGATCTTGAATGGAAAGTGAACGAGCTGCGTGAAGCACTACCGTTGGCTCCGCCAGGCCTGCGCAAGCCTTCACCAAACCATCTTCCAGGTTCGCTTTGGCTACCGGTCTTTTGTTGATGTAAAATTGCTTATTCTCTGTGATCGTAAGGATTACCGGCTGCTTGTTCAGCGACTGGCTAGCTTTCGATTGTGGTAACAACACCTTGATCACGTTCGGATTGGTAATCGTAGAGATGATCAGGAAGAACAACAACAGGAAAAACATGATGTCGTTCAGGGAGGAGGTTGCTACCTCGGCTGCAAATCTATGTTTACGGACAATCTTCATGATGCCGGGCTCATAATATAACGGATGAACTCAAGCGAATCACGCTGCGCACGTAAGGTAAAGTTTGAAATCATCTGGTTGAGAATATGATACGCTGTATAGGCCAGTACACCCACCACAAGACCAGCACCTGAGGTGATCATTTTCTCGTATAACCCACCGGCAATGATACCAATGCTGATGTTATCGGAAAGCGAGATGGTGTAGAAAATGCGAATAATACCCGAGATTGTTCCAATGAACCCAAGCATGGGGGCGATACCGGCAATAATTCCCAGGTAGCCCGTTCCTTTCTCCATTTCACCTACCTCTATGTTCGCGGTAGATTCCATCACACCTTCAATTTCTTTCATCGGGCGACCAATGTACTGCAGGCCGGATGCGAGAATCTTTCCCGTGGAAGTGGTTTCTCGTTCAGCATACATCGTAGCGGCTTTTATGTCACCGTCTTTAATTTGACGGGTAATATTTTGCACCAGGTCTCTTTGCGCTTTTCCTTTTTGCCGGATGTACAGGAACCGTTCGATGAACAGGTAGGTGGCAATAAACAGCAACAGGATAATCGGGTACATGACAAAACCGCCTTTAAAAAGGAGGTCAGCAATGGAAAGACCTTCGTATGTCTCCGGAATCTCCGGTGTTATTTGTGCGAGGAATGCTATCATTCAGGAAATTTATGGTATTGTTTCGACATTTTAAAACACGGGCAGCCGACTCATTGAAGCCTTAACGCAAGAATTGCTCCATTGTTGTTCGTCATCCCGGGTACAAAAAAACGCATATGTTTTTCAACACATGCGCTCTTTATGATTATTAGAAGAGACTAGCGCCCAGATTTTTTCTGTTGCTGCTGCTGAAGTTGTTGCACTTGTCCTTCCTTGATAGCCTTGAGCACTTCCTGTGCTTGTTTATCGGTTGGATCAATTGCTAAAACTTTTTCAAAGTATTCTTTCCCTTTGGCCATACTATTCTCCTTTATAGCGTAATATGAACCCATGTATTTATAGGCTGTTATTAGATCCTTTTTAGAGGTCTTTGTCGGGTCAGCAGTTGCGAGCTCAATAACTTTCTCATACAATGATTTTGCAAGCCATTTTTCTGAATTGGGATCGAGGTTAGATTTTACACCAGCTGCCAATGCTACAACCGCAGAATTAGTAGGATATTGCTCTACCAATTTTGTATAAACAGTGTCAGCTTTTGGGTAGTTCTCTATACCCGAATATGAGCGTGCAAGGTTAAGTTGATCTGTTGCGCTTGGCTTAGCTTTTATTGTAAACAAATACTCATACGCTTCAACAGCTTGTTTATAATTTCTCATTTTAAAAAGTGTTTCAGCCTTAATCTGTGCGGCTTCCACATACTTCGGATCTAATTGAAGAGCCTTATCAAATTGAACAATACCCAATGAGTCCGGCAGTTGCTTTATGATGATGTAAAGCTTTCCCAATTCTAAATAGTCTTTTGGCAGAATATCTTCTGGCTTTGCTTTAGAAAGGAATTCTTCAGCAACTCTTACAGACTGTAAAGAGTCGGCAGAAGTCTTGGTAGCCAATAATGACTGCCTGTGGAATCTCCAGATGATAGGCCTTACATTCTCCTTGGTTATGATCTGGTTGAAGATCTCGTTTGCCTTTACATAATCGCCTTTCATTACATAGATCAAGGCAAGTTTCTCTTTGTTTTGCTCCGGGTCACTGGTCAGTTTCTGGAATTTCTCCGCAGCTTCAATGGCTTTATCGACCTGCTTTTGCTGATAGTAGATATCGATCAATTCATCATAGGCATGGGTAAACTCAGGATCAACCGCAACCGCCTTTTCAAAAGCTGCTTGGGATTCAACAGGATTAGCGCGAACAAACACGAGACCTCTTTTATGATGCGGTTTACCGTTTTTAGGTTCCATAGAAGCTGCATTTTCATATGCAGTAACAGCAGAACCCGCCTGGTTTTGTAACAGGTACGCATCCCCTAAAAGGATTTCAGTTTCAGCATCGTTTTTTATGGCCTTTGCTTTCAATAAAAGTGCAACCGCATCACCAGCAAATTTTGCATTGGTTAAGTAAGCTTCAGCTACTGCTTTTAACACGGGAGCTTTCTTTGACTTCGTCATCTCAAGCGCTTTGTCAAGGTTTACCTTGGCATCAGCTGGACGGTTCTGAAGCATGCTCAAGTGGCCTTTACCGGCATAGTTGATCGCTTCTTTGGGATCAAGCTTGATACCTGCATCAAATGATTTTGCAGCTGCCTCCAGCTGATTATTTTTTACTTGAGCATATCCGAGGTAATAATATAAATCCGCTTCTTCAGGATATTGTTTAATCGCAGCTTCAATGGGCGCCATAGCCTCTGTAGCATGGTCAACATCGATCAAGCGTTTTGATTTTTTGATTTCTGCACCCTGACCGAAAGCAATGTTTGCTCCCAGCACTGACAGACACACTAAAAGAATTCTCTTGTTCATGGTAAAAATGGTTCTTTACTAACTTCTATTACTCGTTTAGGCATAATAGCAGGAACTATGCCGGATTTTAAAACAATTAATTGCCCTTTTGGACCTGCAACAAACGCTGTAAATCCAGTGCCCAAGCCCATTCTTGCCTCCCTGTTTAAGACCTTTACTTGCCTGAGCAGGGGGTAAGACCGGTCTGCAATATAACTCTGATACGGCTGGAAATAATCCCTTCCATCCGATAATCCTACCACTTTTATAGAACCGAGGAATGAATTTGTTGTAGAATCATCCCGATCACTGATCCAGCTAACATCTATTAGGCCGATTGCCTGAGGATTTTTTGATACATAGTCGATAACCTGGGGGTTTCCATTAACCGCGTAGCAGTAGGACGGTAGTGAATCAAATTGCTGTACCGAATCACGCAGGTAGCGAATGATCCCCGAATTTGGGTGATCAAAAACTACGACTACAGGAGTGGAAGAAAAATTTTTGTCTAGTTCACTCAGCTTATTGGTACCCGTCAGGATTTTTTTGAATTGCGCTATCGTAAGTTCTTCCAGTGTACTGGCCGGATTTACAATCAAGGCTATTCCGCCCTTGGCTATTAACTGTTCCTTGCACGTGTATTGTTGATTTAGCAGATACTTGTTTTCTTCTTCTGTAAGACTGCGGGTAACAATGGCCAGTCGGGCGCTATCCTGAAGCATGGCACGAATGGCAGCTTCTTCGCTTGTATAAATTATATTGATATGCGCATTTGTGTAGGTAGCTTCAAACGTATCAATCTCCGCATCGATTAACGGCTTTAAGGATTCGTCAACTGCAATGGTGATGGTGCCGTACGTAGTTTGATCGAGAACATTTCCTTTTTTGTCGCGCTCAGTACACGAGGCACCCGCGAACACCAGGGCTATGAGGCTACAAATAACGATCGTCATTCTCGCGGCCGCGAGAAAATTTCTGGTAGGTGCTGAAAGCTCTAAAAAGTCCATAGACTATTAATACGATTCCTAATGGTATTTTATAAGCAAGATTAAATTTTTGTTGCACGAGCAGAAAAATGCCCAGTGCTATATAAATAAAGGCCATGAGTATTGCGAAATATTTCATGGCCTTTAAAGATTTATCATTAACGATTAAGGTCGGCTGACCTTACGAGTCAAGCTTAAAGTAAACCGGCAACACAAATTGCGATTTTACGGCACGACCGTTCTGCTTACCGGGTTTCCACGGTGGCATCATCTTGATTACACGCATCGCTTCCTTATCAAGATCGGCATTAATACCTTTCAGGATTTCCATGCCACTGATACCTCCATCTTTGTCAACGATGAATTTCACAAACACTTTACCTTCAATCCCCATCCGTTTTGCGGAAGCTGGGTACTTGATGTTTTTACTCAAGAACTTATTCAATGCGGCAAAGCCACCTGGGAATTCAGCAGTCTGCTCAACTGCGTAGAAAATTTTATCTTCATCGCTTTCTGCGGCAACTTCCTGAACGGGTTCATCAAAAACAACTTCACCTGTTCCTTCTACTGCAACAGCTCCGGTTTCGTTTTCTTTGATCTCTTCGATCGTTGGCATCTCTTCTTCCTCTACCACTTCTTTCTCCGTCACTTTTGGCGGAAGGAATTTGATAATCGTTCTCACAGGAGGCGGGATCTTGATATCGGGTGGAGGCGGTTGCGGAGTGATCGGAGGCGGTTGATCAAGCGACACCGTCATCTCTTTCAATTTTGGCTCCTCAGTTGCTTTAAAAGACTTCAGTAATGCCGCTATTGCGGGCGCTGCTAAAACCAAAAGCAATACTACTACGGTAACGCCAAGCGCGATCAATACGTACCTGGAGTAATTCTTACGGTTAATATACGCTCCGTACTCCTTATTCCGTTTTTCAAACACAATGTCATCCCAGCTTGTCTGCGGGATTACAATTCCTTCAGTTTTCATAATTGTGATTCTTTTACGAGCTCCTTATCAACATCTGTAATCTCCACGAGTGCAGCCCGCAGGCCACCGCTGATATTCATTTCGTCCATAATATCCACCATGTTCTTGTAGCGTGACTCGTCCAGCGATTTGATCAGTACAACAAGCTTCGGTAATTCCGCTTTTTTCTCCATCAAAATCTTGCGGATGCCGTTCGCTGAAAAATCGGTCACTTTAACTTCAGGATCAGTAATCCCCATGTACCAGTAGATCTTATCGTTATCACCCATGATCAGGGTGAGCACATTTTTCTCATTTACCTCAGGCGGCTTATCATCCTCCTTTGGTTTATCAGGCATGTTAATCTGCATCGCCTGCGGCTTATTGAGCGTTGTGGTCATTACAAAAAAAGTAAGCAGGAGGAATGCTAAATCCACCATGGGCGTCATGTCAATCCGTGTAGAGGACTTCTTAACGCGAACCTTGCCGCCTTTCTTTTTACCACCATCGCCACCACCTAATTCTGCCATATTCGTTAGTAGTTTAAGTTCTTAATTCAATTAGTGTTTTTCAGCTTTGCGCTGGTTTGCAATTGCAGCATCAAGATCAGGACCTTTTTCCATATTGGTAATCAGGTTGAACTTCATGATCTTGTTACGATCCACAAGGGTGTTTACCACCTTTTTGATCGTTTTATAATCTGCATCACTATCGCCTTTAACCGCAATCCGTACTTTATTTTGAGTTACTGTACGGGTCATGTTAATCCAATCTACCAGCTCGTTATGCGCTGAGTCAACTGGAATGCCGGGCTGCGTGATCTCTTTCCGCTCTTCAGGGGTCAACCCAAGGAATTGTTTCATGCTGGCCATTGGAACACCCATGCTCGACATAAGCACAAATGCTCTTTTTTCCTGAGGCGTAAACGTTACTCCGTAACGCCCAGCCATATCATCTAACACGGCATCGCGTGTATACTGACCATCAACGTTGAAAAATACGCGACCTTCTCTATCCACCGTAATGGTGATCACATTGGTTTCAGGCATTTGAACCATTGAAACCGATGAAGGTGTATCCACAGCCACCGGTTCATCCGGAATAGCCGTTGCCGTAAGCATAAAGAAAGTCACCAGCAGGAACGCCAGGTCAACCATGGGCGTCATATCTATCGGTGGTGCTATTCTTGCCATAAGTTTTTATAATAAGAGTTAAACATCAATTAACCTTTGTTCTGAGCAGTGAAATTCTGGATAATGCTAAAACTTGTTTCATCAATGGCGTGCGTTAACGCATCAATCGCGCTGGTGAAATAGTTATAGAAAATGATCGCTAACGCTGAGGTACCGATACCTAACGCTGTGTTGATCAACGCTTCCGAGATACCGTTTGCAAGACCTACTGAGTCAGGTGCACCGGCAGTCGCAAGAGCGGCAAACGCCTTGATCATACCCATTACCGTACCCAAAAGACCTAACAGTGTTGCAACCGATACAATCGTAGCCAGAATAACCAGGTTTTTCTCCAACATTGGCATTTCAAGCTGCGT
>Ga0075158_10002253_pt1 | contig 14133 bp, 17 predicted proteins | sample JI91814BDNA_FD_70968 | JGI IMG/M metagenome (GOLD analysis project Ga0075158, IMG submission 70968) | Wastewater effluent complex algal communities from Wisconsin, to seasonally profile nutrient transformation and Carbon sequestration -... | ecosystem: Engineered > WWTP > Effluent > Algae... | reverse complement strand
GTTTATTTGTGCAATTGCTATTGTTGCATTAGTTATTAAAAGCATTTCCTGAAAGGCGTTCGGGATAGTTTGAGTTTAGATTAAAGCCCCTCCCCGGCAGCACGTTGTCGGGGAGGAAATGGGAAGGTGGCGCAACGGTAGACGCACGTAGGCATACGATTCCGGTAGCATTGGGCAGGCGGCAGCACGAGTTCACTACTAAAAGGAATAATGGTTCGATTCCATTCCTATCCCACATTTTTAAGAGATCGTTCTTTGAAGATATAGAAACAGTTAGTGGCGGAAGATTAAAGACGCGCCTGACTCTTACCAAATGAATTTTTCCTTGTGGAATATTCGCGATGTGAACACAAGGAAATTTGGAAACAGGAATGGAGCATAAACGGGAGGAACGTTTGTCAACGGTGAGCAGTACCAGACTTAGGACTTGAAACGACAATGCAGGTATCGAATCCTGCCTAACTGTTTTTTTTAATCTACGTTGGAAGTGAATCACGAAAACTTCATAAGGCCTCTATTAGGGGAAGGTAACAGTGATCATTGGTTTTTGGGAATCAGTGGTTGTGTAGCTGTTATCCTTCCCCGAAAGGGCTGAATTGCATATTCCGTAGAAATTAACGAGATTTGTCATTCAGGAAGGATGAAGCCCAAAAAAGACCGATACCGGATATTTTATATAAACGGTGTAACTACATTTGCGCCAGTGATAGGAGGCCATGCTTATGAGGGTCTTTCAAGATACTCAGATGGTAGTTTTGTTATAGCTAAAGGCATGGGCATATCGTTTGATGAATTTATTGAGACATCAAAACGAACCAAAGCGAACTATAAAAACCTTATACATGCCAAGAATCCGGTAAACAAGTTTTTGTAATCAGGACAAAAAAGCCAAATTTTGCACCATGAGCGCACCCACAGGTAATCAATTCTGGAAACTAAGAAGTAAACACGGGCGAGATCTGCTTTTCGGCACCCCCGAACTGCTTTGGGATGCTGCCCGTGAATATTTCGAGGCCACCGATTCCCGTAAGTGGATTAAAAAGGATTGGGTAGGCAAAGACGCAACGGAAGTAGAAAGAGAATCAACGCCACCTTACACGTTAGGCGGATTGTGCCTTTATTTAGACTGCTCCCGCGAATGGTGGACTAAATTCAGGGCTGAAAAACGAGAAGATTTTTTACCAATCGTTACGCGTATAGAGGAAATAATCTACTCCCAAAAGTTCGAGGGAGCCGCTGTGGGTGCCTTCAATGCCAGCATCATAGCCCGTGATCTTGGACTTCGCGAACAGTCAGACATCAACCTAAACGACCAGCGCAAAGAGATAGGCGATGTGTTTCAGGGGGCTTTAGAGCAAAATATTATTTCGGACGCTACCGACAAAACAAAAATTTAATTTTGTGTGTGGCCAAACTCGTAAACCCAAACCTTAGATTTCTTGTTAATTCCTACAACATAGGCAAGCGAGGCGTAATCCTCGAAGGATCAAGCAGGAGCGGAAAGACGTGGAGTAGCTTAGATTTTATCCTTTGGATCGCATCCACGAAAGAAACATCGGCCACAATTAACATAATCAAGGAAACTTACAAGTCCTTCAAAACAACTCTTTACGATGACTTTAACAGGCGCTTACCTATGTTTGGAGTTCGATCTCCTTTTCAGGACAGGCAAGAGGTGGCCAGCTTTAAACTATTCGGTAATAAAATCAATCTGTTAGGTGCTGATTCAGAAAGTCTTTCGCATGGTGTAAGCTGCGATTACTTCTACATTAACGAGGCTTTGGACGTTTCACGCGGAATATTCGACCAAGCAGAAATGAGATGCCGCAAGTTTTGGTGGATGGACTATAACCCGAAGTACACCGACCATTGGATTTATGAAAGCGTGCAACCACGGCCCGATGTTGGATTTCTAAAAACTACCTACAAAGACAATCCATCAATAAGCGAACCGGAGCGCATGAAGATAGAGGGTTATGAGCCAACCGAAAAGAACATCCAGCAGGGAACGGCCGATGAATATATGTGGAATGTCTACGGGCTGGGAATAAGATCAGCACCTGAAGGGCTAATATTTCAGCACGTTACTTGGATTAAAGAGTTTCCTAAAAATATCGAAAAGGTTTATTTCGGAATAGATTTCGGTTATTCACAATCACCCACAGCTATTGCAAAGGTTGGAATTGATGGTCAAAACCTATACGCTGAATGTCTATTCTACTCACCCACGCCAACATCAAACGAACTTATACCAGTGCTGAGATCCATTTGCAAAGATGCAGTTATTTGGGCCGACAGTGCCGATCCTGGAATGATAGCAGACTGCACTAAAGCAGGGTTAAAGATATTTGCAGTTTCAAAATACCCGGGCAGTATCATGCACGGGATAGCCACGGAAAAGAGATTCAAAATTCATTATGTTGATAGCGCGCCAACCCGTAAAGAGCAAGCCAACTATAAATACAAAAACATACGAGGCATACAATTGGACGAGCCGGAGGATGATTTTAACCACTGGCATGACGCTAAACGATATGCTATAATTTCCAATCTTAGGAAGTAAAAAAATAACCATCTTTAATTTTTTTAATGTCATCCTTTGATAAAGTAAACCACTCTTTTTTAAATCTTTTATGTTTAAATGATTCATGTAAAGCACTTTCAACATCAGAAGCATTAGTAAAGTATTTCTTAAAAATCAAATCAACATCAAATGGGCAGCACGATGTTCTTATTTGACTCAATCTGGTCGAAACATTTATTGAATAACCTATTTTGAAATACTTTGTTTTACATAGTTTCATTATGTATATGTATCCACAACCATTATTTTTTCTTTTTCTACCATTTGGATACCAATTTAACTGCTTTTGAGACCTTGAACTTTTGAAAGAATTCCAATCGGCGTATGGAGTGTGTCCAAATTTAAGTCTAAATAATTCTGAGGCCTTTATAAAAGTTTCGCTCCGAGAAACTTCATTAGATATAAGTGATTGGTATATCTCGTTAAAAGAATCAAACATTGTCTTTTTACTCATAATGTTGCAAAGTTAATAATATTAACAAATTATGTATATCAAATAATTGATCGTTTATTGAAATTTGTATATTCGATTAAACGAGTAACCAATTGGGATTAAGAAACTGGATTCCGTCCATCTTCTCAAATTTGATGGAGCCACGCAAGCAAGGCGATGGCTCATACTTCTTTGCGCTCGGCTCAAGCCGTGATTCATTCGGCAAAATAGATTACCTAAACTCTTACGAAGAAATACCAGAATTAAACGCCATCATTAACATGAAGGCAAAGACCACATCTAACATGCGTATTAAGGCTGTGGATAAGGACGGGAACGAGGTCAACAATTCTGAGACAGATCGAGTAAAAAACCTTTTCAAAAATCCGAATTGGTTTCAGGGCGCAAGTGAGTTTATAATCCAGACTAAAACGCTAAGGGAAATATTCGGAAATGAGTATATATTTTCTCAGGTGCCGTTTGGTATGGATGGTCGCAAAGAAAGCATAAAGCAGATATTTACATTACCGGCTAACATTGTAAAGTGCGAGTACAAATCAAAGACTCCTTTCTTCTTTAACGATTCATCCGAGGGCGTTACTTATTCTTATAAAGAAGATGGCGGAGATTATAAGCCGCTCAACTCAAAGCAGATCATTCATCTTAATGACAACCGGGTAAATCTTAAATCAGCAACCGATAAAAAGATTTTGCAGGGTGAATCTAAGATGGAATCATTAAAGGTAGTTATCAATAACATTCGTATGGCTTACGAGTCACGCGGGATAATCCTTACTTATCGCGGTGCCGATGGTGCTTGGGTAAATAAATCTAAGGATGCAGTTGGTCAATCTATGCCACTTGATCCGGACGCTACCGAAAAATTACAAAACGCGCACAGAAAATACGGAACACTTATAGGCCAGAATCAAACCATAGTTACTAATCAAGAATTAGCATGGGTTCAGGCTGGCGTTAAAGACCCGGCTAAACTTGGACTTTTCCAAGAAATAGAAGAAGGGTTTAATAAGGCGCTCGATACTTATGGGGTGCCTTCTGAAATATTTGTAAGGCAGAAAGGCGCGACATATGAGAACCAGCGACAAGCGGAAAAGGGCTTGTACGTACGAACTATTATTCCAGAGGCAAATGAATGGTTAGGTGCCGTTACTTCGGAGTTACGCAAAGATGATTCAATTACTTATATAGCCGACTATTCGCATCTTCCGGTATTTCAGGAAGATTTAAAAGCAAGAGGCGAATCACTTAACGCAATGATTCAAGCATTGTCTAAAGCTATGGCCGATCAGGCCATAACTATTGAGCAATATCAATCAGAATTAGAAAAATTTGGATTCACTAAAAATTAAAAGTCATGGCAAAGAAAAAAGAGAAAGAAGATTTTGAACAGGCTATTGAGAAGGATGGCGCGGTTATTATCGTAACAAATCCAGACCACTTAAAGCCACAGGCAGAATCACCGGCACCGAAAAGACCGGAACCAAAAGACCCTAAACATCTTTTACCTCAAGAGTGATGAACAGAAAGGAGAAGGCGTCTATGCGAGATTCTATTGATAGGATGGCTGAAAGGTTTGGTGTAAAAGAAATCAATAAAATAAAATCAGACCGCGAGAAGATTGTCAAAGAAAAACAAATTGTAAAGAAATGAAACCCGAATTACCAGAGTTCGCAGATAAGGAAAAGTTAATAGGCTATTTGGTAGCAAATAAGTCTAAACTTATTTCTCAAAAGAAAAGCGCAACCAAAGAGGCTGATGCTGTTTCGTTTACTCAATTGATTTTTGATAAAGATGATTCTGTTATCAAGGCTGACGATTCTGGCGTTTATCAAATACCTTCTGATGCAACTCAAATTAAGGTAAGGTCAATCATTAACACTACAAAGTTATTTGACTCACACGGAGATGTTCATCTGGATCAACTATGGAACAAGTCTTTAAAGGAAGGTAAGTTTTCATTGATTCAAGAACATCAATTCAATTTCAGGGGTACTATTTCTGACAATGTGAAAGCGTTTACAAAGCAGATGAGTTGGCATGAGATGGGTATTAATTATGAAGGCAAAACTCAGGCTCTAATATTCGATTCTATAATCGACAAGGAAGAAAACGAATTCATGTTCGAGAAGTACCGGACAGGAAAAGTAAACCAGCATTCAGTTGGTATGCAATATGTCAAGATTGAATTGGCTGTTAATGATGACCGTTATGAAAAAGAGTTTTCGATTTGGGAAAAGTACTTTGATGAAATCGCTAACAAAGATGATGCGCTTGCAGCCGGATATTTTTGGGCAGTAACAGAGGCCAAGATTATCGAGGGCAGCGCAGTTAAAAGAGGCTCAAATTGGGTAACACCAACTTTGAATATACAGCAAACTAAAGGCAAGCCGGATAATACCACTGGCCAAGCGGAGCCGCCAAAAGCACTCAAAGCAAGTGAGCTAATTAAATTTTACCAACCAATTAACCACATTTAAAAATGGAAGAAAAAGAAATCAAAGCCCTCTTTGATGACTTCTCGAAAAAGAATGGAGAAGCAATAACAGAGGCAGTTAAAAACCAAATCAGTGCCGCTACAAAGGGACTGATTACCGAGGCTGGTCTTGCCGAAAACCTAAAGAAATCAGGCTTGGATTCTGAAGCCATCAAGCAATTGACCGAAGCGGTGGAAAAGCAAGGAACAGAACTTAACAAGATTCTGAATCAGAACAAAGGCGGTGCCGTAAAGAGCCTTGAAGATGTTATCGTTGAGAAAGCCGATGCGTTGAAGGGATTGTCAGACGGTAACGAAAAGTCATTGAAGTTCAGGATTAGCGGTGATGCGATCAACAAAACAATCGTATCAAGCTCAAGCCTTACTAACTCAACGCTTAGTTACCGTGAGCAATCTATCGGTCAATTGGCAGCGCCTAACACAGTGTTTGATCGCGTGTTCCGTACCGTGAATCTTTCAGAAGCAGATTTGAAAGTTTCCAATGGCGTTATTACATACATGGATGTAACGTCTGAAACAAACAACGCTTCCGAAGTTGCTGAAATTACCAGCCGAGTTGTAGGCGAAAGCAATAAGCCAGAATCAGCTATTGCATGGCAGGAGTACAATGTGGCTTTGCGCGTAATCGCTGACACTATTCCCGTTACTCGGAATTCTTACCGTCATCTTGGATTCATTGCCGGTGAGATTGAACGCCTTTTGCGTAAGAATCACGCACAACGTAAGGACACTCAAATCTACAAGGGTGACGGCAACGCGCCTAACATCAAAGGTATCTACACTTATACCACAGCGGTAGTATTGGCTTCATTGCCACGCTATCAGGCTGTTCAGGCTCCTAACATTGCTGACTTGGCTATGGACTTGAGCGTTTATGTATCGAACAAAGCAGACGCCTCTGGCGCACAAAGCAAGTATGCACCTAACGTAATGTTTATCAATCCTGCCGATGCCTTGAGATTCATGGTGAAAGCAACCGATGGACAATATGTTTTGCCTCCATTTATGCAGACAATGGGCCGCGTGGGAGGTCTTCAAATCATCGAATCGCCTAAAGTAGCGGTTAACACTTTGATGGTAGGTGATGCTTCTTATGGTACTATCTATCAGGCAGAAGATGTTGTGATTGAAATGGGTCTTGTAAACGATCAGTTCTTGAAAAACCAGTGGACTATCCGAGCAGAACAAGAGCTTTGCTTCTTGCAACGTAATGCAGATTTGGGAGCGTTTGTAAAAGTAACTGACATCACCGCTGCAATTGCCGCTTTAGGAACGCCATAATTGAAAACAGAAATGAAAAAGTATATCTTTTTACTGATTGGCTTTGTAGCATCGCTGACAGTATCTGCACAAGTTGCTGACTTTAAATCTATTTATGGATTAACTTCAGACACACTTACTCTTTCATCTGCCACTGGAACTGTTGTAATGACAAGTCCAAGAATTAGCCAAGCACCAGCAACTACCACTACTATTCGGTTTACTGTTACTGAATATAGCGGGACGACTGCCGGAACAGCTACACTAATGGGAAGCATGACTGAAAACGGAACTTACAAAGCAATCGTTACGCCAAACACAGCTACAGCCTTAGCAACTCACACGGTGGCAGATTCTGCAAGTGCTGTTTATGATTGGGTTCTTACGGGAAGTCCTTATCCATATTATAGGGTAAGCTGGACAGCAACTACCGCAACATTCAGTTCCAAAATAGAAGCGGTAATCTTTAGATCAAAGTAATATGTTTGTAGCCCTAACAGATTTTCCAGCGAATCCTTATCTGATTCCAAACAAGGCCGAGAATGCTAATGGCATCACTGCGTCTATTGAAACCAGAGAAAGGGAGATATTGGAGAAAACGTTAGGGCTTCTTTTCTATCGCACTTTGGTAGCAGGTGTTAACGCACTTCCGGCTGAGTGGGCAACAGGAACAACTTACGCAATAGGTAATCAGGTAGTTTACGGAATAGAAATATATCAGGCGACAAGTTCAGGAAGTGGTAACATTCCCGGAGCAAGTGGCCAATGGGTAGTTCGGCCATCAAACAAATGGCTGAAGTTGAAGAAAGGTGATGTGTATAATTACGATGGCCGCGAAAATGTTTGGGTAGGAATGAAAGAATGCCTACTCACCTACATACACGCCATATACTTAGTCGACTACCACACTTCGATAACAGCAACTGGAGTGGTTAAACACGTATCGGAAAACTCAGAGCCTGCCGATCCTTCACAAAGGATAATCGAAGGGTATAATAAGTTTTCAAAATATGTGGGATCATTCCATTGCCACGAAGATTCTTTGATTGGCTATCTGTACGCGAACCGGTTACTATTTGATGAAGACGTTACCAGTAAAGGGTATTCAAGTTTTTGGGAGTATCTGTGTTATAAGTTTGTTTGGCCTGATTACATGAACAGTCACGGTTTATGATGCCTATTATAGAAGATATGATTGGCGATGTTGTGGCTAAGATGCGCACGCTTGGAGGGGTGGACACACCTTACTACCAATACGGACACATTGCAGAAATCAGCGACATACTTAAAAACATGGAAGGCGATCCGGTGAACAGGGATAGAAAGTTTCCTTTGGTTATCCTTAGGCTTGATAATCCGGGCGAAGTTGATGGAGATGTAGTGCGATGGAATTTAAACATCGCTATTGTTACTTTCACTGATTCCGGTTACCGCGCACCCGAAAGACTTGAGAATGTTTTTAAACCTGTTCTGTTCCCGTTGTACGATTTACTTATGGAGGCTTTGACTTTATCACCCCACTTTAGTTGGGATGGTGAATATCCAAAGCATACTAAGATAGATCGTTACTATTGGGGATCCACTTCAGGCTTCAGAAATGTAAAACAAATCTTTGATGACCCGACCGATGCGATAGAGCTTATTAACTTAAAATTAAATTCACGAATTAAAAATTGTTAAAAAAATGGCAGATTTATCATGTGACGTAGACAACGTCAAAAATATCGGGGTTACAAAGTGTAACAAGTTACCCCAGCAGCCAGTTCAGCTAATCGAAACAAACGCTGATTTCAGGCTTACATCCGCAGAAGCAGCTTCGCCTACTTTGATGAAGACGCTTTTTCAAAACGCTATCCGTTCTGGTAAGGCGTCACGCGCCTACCTATGGCCACGCTTTACGGGTGGCGAAAACGCTTCAACCGAAGCGGCTTACGATTCGACAACCTTGTCCGACCTGTTAGCCGATGCTGGTAAGTATGCGTTTCGCCTCTACATTGCAAAGGCTCTTTGTACTCATAAGGCAATGTTCACCCATAACGGCACCGGAAAGCGTTATTTCATCTTGGATAAGGAAGAATCTTTGTTAGCCACTGAATTTTCAGACGGCCAATACGGAGGATTGCTTTCATCTTTGTTGAACGTTGAAAAATTGCTTTGGAACATTGACGGATCGACAGCTACCAAATCGCCTATCTACCTTGTACTTGAAAACTACAAAGAGATTGATGCGCGTGGAGCTTTGTTGGACGGTTCTTTTGTTTCCGAATTGTTCCCTCTTACCGATGTGCAGATTGTTCTTTCATCAGTAGCGGCCGGAACATTTACAGCAACCGTTACGCAAGTGTGTGATGGAACTCCCGTATCTGGTTTAGTTGCGGCTGACTTTAGCGTATTGACAGACGCGGGGGCAGCACAAGCACCAACAAGTGTAACCGAAACACCAGCGGGATCAGGAATCTACGTTGCCCCTCGAAGCGGCAATTATACTGATGGTACGGTCAATCTTGTAGCGGCCTCGGCCCTTACATTGGTAGCTTACGAATCAGTTGGAGCGGTTGACTTAGAGATTCCATAATGAGAAAACACATAGGCCTTTTCGGACTCATCCTTAGCGGGTATTTTTTTAATACCGGACTGGTCTATGTGTTTCTTTTAATTTTCGGATGGCACTCATTCGGTCGCGCTTGTTTGCTTACACTGTTGATCGGATTAGCTTTTGTTATAGTTGCTTTCATTAACGGGTTTTTAAAAGGTGCAGGTAAATGGTTTTACAGGAGTTAGTAGATATTGGCAATCGTTTAAAATCGCTCGATCTTATCGAAGTAAGCCTGGAAGCCGTGCGCGAAAATGAAGGGATGCTAATAGAAATGAATCACGCGCAACTTCAGAACAGTATCGACCGCGAAGGTGAACCGCTTGGAGAATATGCCAGTATCGAGTATGCCAACTTAAAAGGACGCATTGATGTGGACTTAAAACTAACAGGCGCGTTTTATAGAAGCTGGCGAATAGACGCGGATAAGTTCCCTATCATGTTTGGTGCAACAGACAGCAAAACCGAAGAACTAACTCAAAAGTATGGTAAAGAAATTTTCGGAACGACTAAAGGAAATACGGAAAGGGTGGCGCAAGAAATCTGCCTCCCAAGATGTCAGCAGTCAATCATACAAGCACTACACGTATGAGGACATTCCTTTAAAAGTTTACATGGAAATAATACAGACTAAAGATTTAAGTCTGTTAGGAACAGGTAAGAACCTGAATGAAGTTTGGGAGGAAATTATTAAAAAGAACGGTGAGGTAAACAGCGATGGAACTTTTGAAAACTATGTTTACACGTATAAACAGTACAACAAAATCTATCGTGAATACCTGATCGTAAAGGCCGCAATAGTTGTACTACTTGCAAAGGTTGACAAAGATTTGATTGCCTACCTTGCTACTATCGGTTATAAGATTGATTATAGTAGCGAGGAAAAGTACGATGCAAGTTTAGTCGAACTTGGAAGAAAAGCAGATAACCTTACATCAAAGATTAAGACAAAAGCGAACGAAATAGTAATGATGAATACCGGAGAAAGTAAAGGCCAGAGTTTTGATGAAGTGATGGCTTTGCTTAACTGGTCATGGCCTAACAACGTACCGGATGACATCACACTAAAACGTTATAACGAATATAAAAAGGTACTCAAGGCTCAAGCTAAAAAGAAATGATTACCAAACAGCAAGTAATAGACGAAGCAGCGATAAAAGCCCCTTACGAATTAGGAGAGGGATTTATTTTTGCAGCCCAAAATGCTGAAAAGTTAATCAGCCAGATGAAGGCTATGGGCACTTCTGGCGGTAGTCCTTCAAAGCTGGCAAAAGAAACTAATGAGTTAACGGATAGTCAGGTTGAACTTGAAAAGATATTACTTCAAGTAGAAAAAGCACAAGCAAAAAATACTCAGGAGGTCGCGGACGCAACAAACGAACTCAATAAGCAAAGGACTTCTTTAAAAGAAAAGATTTTATTAGGAGATCGTGATGCGAAAACCGTAAACGCGCAAAACTCAAGCTATACAAAACTTGAGGCCGCACTCCGCAAGAATCAACGCGCATACAAAGAACTTGCCACCGAAGAGGAAAGAGCCTCGAAAGAAGGTCAGGAACTTCTTGCCATAATTAATAAACAGGACAAGGAGTTTAAAGAACTTAGCGATCAAATGAAAATCACCAACGTGCATGTGGGTGATTATAAAAATCAAATCGGATTAGCGGGCGGAGCAGCTCAAGCTATAACGCCTGGACTTTATGGTATGGCCGCTGGTATTCAAGCGGCAACCAAAGCAGGGTTAGCATTCTTGGCTACTCCATTAGGCGCAGCGTTGGCGGCTATTTTGGTGGTACTCGGCCCTGTTGTTTCATACTTCACATCACACGGTGAAGGGATGGACACCGTTGCCAGAATATCACAGCAATTAAATAATGTTTGGAAAGTAACTCAGGATAGAGTTAATGGACTTGGTAAATCTTTGTTAGAAACATCCGAATCAGGTCTTGGAAAATTCTTAAAACAGATGGCTTTGGTGCTGCCCGTTACACAAACATTCACATTAAGTATTAAGGCTTTAGAATTTTTATTTCCAAAGTTTATTAAAGACCTGCAAGATGCAGCTAAAGCAGGTCAGGTTTACGCGGACACAATGGACGAGATAGAAACCAATCAAAGGTTTTTTAATTTCGAGTTAGCCAAAGAATCGAACGAAATACAGAAGTTAATACTCCAATCGAAGGACAGAACTAAAGGTGAGAAGGAAAGACTTGCGTTAGTGGATCAGGCATTAGACAGGGAGAAAAAACTTTCAGATCAAAAGGTTGCTTTGGCCCGTCAGGAGGTTGATGCGCTCACTAAGAACGCGAGTGCATTATCAGGCATAACAATTAAAGCCGGTGAAGATAGTTTAGTTTTTGCTGATAGGCTGGCCCGCGCTTTGGATGGAACTTCTTTCGAGGATTTTTCTATATCAATATCCGAAGGGCTTACTAACTTATACAATGCAGAAGGCGAGTCCATAGGTATCCTTGAAAAACTACAGAACAAAAGAAACGAACTGATTGATAAAGCCGAGGAAAAAGAAGCTAAACGCAGGGAGGATAAAAAGAAACAAGACGAAGAAGACGCTAAGAATACTTTAGAGGTCAACAGATTACAGTTAGCCACTCAGGAAGAACTTAGAAAGTTAGCCATCGAAGATCAGAAGAAAGCCAACGAAAGAGAACTTCAACTTTTACAGGAGCGTATTGACGAGGAAGCAAACCGAATCAAACAGGCCGTAATTGATAAGAACATCACGCGTGAAGAAGGCGAAAAACAATTAGCCGCTTTCCTTAAATCGCAAGGTGATGAGATTATAAACCAACAAATTGCAGGTCTTGAAAAATTACTTGCACTGGACACACTAAACTTTGAAGAGCGGGCCGCAATAGAAAAACAACTGTATGCGCTTAAAAATAATCTGGTTGATGCTTATTATGCTCAGGTTGAAACCAAACAGAAAACCAGCCTTGAAAAGCAACTTGAGGAAGCACAAAAGTTCATTACAAAATTTAATGAGATATACGCAGCATTTGCAAATACGATAGGCGCATTAAATGACAGTATTGCTGAAAGAAGAATACAGGGAATTGATTCTGAACTTACTGAGTTAGAAGAAAAAACAGCGCGTGAAATAGAATTTGCGGGTAACAACGAAGCAGCAAAAATTCAAATTGAAGCTCAGGCTGAACAAAGAAGGCTTCAATTAGAAAAAAAGAAAAAAGAAGAACAGCAAAGAGCCGCAAGGGTTGAAAAGGCACTTAATATATTTCAGGCCACAATAAATACAGCTGCCGCTGTTGTGAAGGGATTAAGTCAGGGAGGACTACCATTAGCAATTTTATACGGAGCGTTAGGCGCAATCCAAATAGCAGCCATAGCCGCCAAGCCTATCCCTCAATTTGAGGTAGGTACACGGAACGCACCGGGCGGACTTGCAGTAGTTGGTGAAGCAGGGCGTGAACTTATCCAAACGCCATCCGGTAGACTTGCTTTAACTCCAAGTTCTGCCACGTTGGTTGATCTACCTAAAGGTTCTAAGGTATTTACCAATGATGAAACTTTGGGCATGTTAGGCATGGCCGGAATCGGTGAGACAAACTTCACCAACGGAATAACTATGGGCCAGTTAATCGCTCAAATGGAAAAGAGCAATAAGGCGAACGCGGATAGAATAGTTTCAGCAGCATCCAAGAAAGAAAACTTTACTAAAAAAGGATCATTACTGTATAAGGTTATAGAAGATCAGGGAAGGAATACTAAACTAATCCGGCAATCAGTAACAAGATGACCCCTAAACTACGAACCATATTCTATCATTCATCACTACCGGGCGGACAAAAGACCGTTAAAAATCCGGCTGGATGGAAGAAAACTGTGGTAAGTTTAGAGCGTTCGGAAACATACCATTCACTAATCGAGCAATTCAAAGCGAGTAACCTATGGTATGGAAATGCCCGCGAAACGCTTTTAGCTATTCAGGCAAGCGATGGCGCGAACGCAGAGGTAAGAGTAACGCTTGAGGTTAAATGGAGTGAGTTAGGAGCCTATGAAATTATTTTCGATGGTCTTATTAAGTTGGCACAGTTCGAGGAAATATTTACCGGAATAAAGTCGAATAAACTAAACGCGCCAATTATACGCGATGGCTTTTGGTCTAAGTTTCATAACCGATACGACCGTCCTGTTAACCTTGAGGGCACAACGGATTTAGATGGAGGCACAAGGGCGGCAGTTAGTAAGATTGTTTTGCCGATGAGGGGTCAGATTATAAGATTATCTTCTAAGTTTTCGGGGAGTGATGGTTTTTCTGACAATCTATTATCAGTCAATAAAGCTGAAAACTTTTTCCAAATAGGATTCAATCCAGACCTTACAGAGATCAAAAATACTTTTACATTGCCTTGGGCTGAAATACCAGAAGGAGACATAGTAAATATAATACAATGTGAAACTGATGGAGATATAAAAGTAACTGTAACTGGAAGCGTTCAAATTGAAGCAACAGGAGATGAAAGTTTTGATTTTTCAGGGGCGACCATTTTTATCAGAAATAATACAACAGGACAACTTGAAACAATTTCAAGCACATCGAGCGAAAGCGGAACAACGGTAGATAGAAACCATGATCTATCTGGTGAAAAAACATTAGTATGCAGCGCTGGTGATTTGGTATATATTTATTTCTTTGCATCAGTTGGGTATGAAGATATAGGCCCAACCATAGGGGATATAAATTACTCTTTTAGTTTTGATGATTTTAT
>Ga0075158_10002252_pt1 | contig 14134 bp, 16 predicted proteins | sample JI91814BDNA_FD_70968 | JGI IMG/M metagenome (GOLD analysis project Ga0075158, IMG submission 70968) | Wastewater effluent complex algal communities from Wisconsin, to seasonally profile nutrient transformation and Carbon sequestration -... | ecosystem: Engineered > WWTP > Effluent > Algae... | reverse complement strand
TAGCCGACCCATACTCGATACTCCCTCTTCCAAGTTGACCTGCTCGCAATTTGAGTTGTTTACTCAATGACCGCGAACGGTGTTCGGTGCAGGTTGCCGTCAGCGAACGATTGCGTAGGTGCGCACTTATGCGCGACGCACCTACGTGCCGCCGACAAGCCCGTCGCCAAGACGCTACCTAATGGGCCACTACGCAGTTTGCCCGCCCCATTAACGATCGTTAATGAGGCGGGTCTGGGTACAGCGTATTGACGAGTGCGAGCAGCATGGAACGGCTGCGGCAATACCTCGCGAGGTAAGGCTGGAGAAGCCTTAGCGGGTTTCTTTGTGCGCGGTGTGCTTACCGCACCTCGGGCAGAACTTGTTCAGCTCGATGCGATCTGGGTCGTTGCGGCGATTCTTCTTGGTGATGTAGTTACGTTCTTTGCAGTCAGCGCATGCAAGCGTGATCTTGGGTCGAACGTCGGACGCCTTGGCCACGGCGGTGCCTTTCGTAGTGTGTTGCGTATTTCGGTTGAGTAGCGAGGGCCGGACTTGAACCGGCGACACAGCGATTATGAGCCGCTTGCTCTACCAGGCTGAGCTACCCCGCCAAGCTATGAGGCTTTCGCCTCATCGAGCCCCTTTACGGAATCGAACCGTAGACCTTCTCCTTACCATGGAGACGCTCTACCGACTGAGCTAAAGGGGCAGGTTTTCACGCTTTCCAAGCGCGACTGTCAAGGGTACAGGGGTCCCGATGTTACGCGCACCCCGGATCCACCTGAAACACATCGCGGCCCGAAATGCCCAGATAGCTGACCACCGGAAAGGTGGCCAGCCATCTGGGGGTGTCGGGGACAATTACTTCACGTTGATGTGGAAATCCTTGCCACCGGTGACGTCGCTGGTGCGCTTGACCGTGAAATCGTGACCCGCTTGGGTGAAGTTGTGGGTCTCGTCCTCGCTGAACCGCTGCCAGTTGGGTCCGTCCCCAAACCCGACGCTCGGGTAGCCGAACTCAGGGTTATAGCCCCAGAAGTAGACGACTGAGCCGCTGGCGTACCTGATGGAGCCGTTCACGTCCTGGCCTGAGGCCAGCGTGTGACCTGCAGCGCGTAGGGACTCACCAGGTGCGAGGTCCTTCGAGACAACTCCCGAGATCGACTTTCCGTTCATTGTCACGTGGATGTTCTGGTCAGTGGTGTTCTTAACGTTGAGGATGACCCGTCCCTGGAACGATTTCACCGGATCATTGACTTCCCGAACCTGCGCGGCGGGTGCCGCGGCAGCAGCGGGGGCGGCGGCAGCTGCTGGTGCAGCAATAGCGGCAGCGGGGGCGGCCGGGGCGGGGGCGGCCATGGCCGGAGCCGCGACACCTGCAACAACGGCACAACCAACAATGGCGGCCGAAGCGAGCCCGATGCGGCGGGTGAAGTTCTTCATGTCAGTCATGCGCTAACTCCTATCTTGTTGTCCGGTCCGAGTGACCGGCTGCGATGAGGGGAGTTTGCCCAGACACCGTCCGAAATAAACCAGAAGCAAGCAAATAGTTTCGGCGGAACTAATTCGCTCCTCGTTCAGCCAAACTGGTCGCTACTTTGCTGGGCGACCCAAGTCGGCAATCATCGCGGTGATGACCTGCTCGACCAGAGCTGGCGGAGCTGTCTTGGGGTCTGTGAGGCTCTGCAGTGACAGCCCGTCTATAACTGCGTGGAACTTCGCAGCTTCCTCGTCGAGGTCGCGTGAGGCCGCGACAAAGCCATTCGCTGCAAGGGCCGCGAGCACTGTGCGCACCCCTGATCGAACTTCCCGATTGAGGTCCGTCAGGGTCTGTGAAATCTCTGGACTTGTCCCGTGTTGTTCAAGAAGCGCGAGCCAGACCTGTGATTGCCGCCGCTGCCGCGCAGTGGTGGGGATTGCCAGCTGCATCGCCCGCAACGCCACCGCCGGTGTGCACTTCGAAACGTCGAGTGAGTTCAATTCCTCCGTCGTGGCCTCTATCTGCTGAGCAACGGCCAAAGCGAGGATCTGGTCCTGACTCCCGAAGTAGTGGGCAATCGTGCTCTTGGACAACCCGACCTCGGCCGCCACGGAACGGACCGACACCGCCTGGAAACCGTCCCGCTGAACGATCTTCCACATGCCATTGACTATCGCCTGTCGACGCTCCTCGTGATCAACAACTTTCGGCATCGCGCTCTCCATGTGGGCAACTAGTTGGCTCAGCCCATTTCAGCAGGTATTTCGGCACGTGTCCAAATAAAACCGAGCGCCGCCTGCGCACCCCCAACGGACAGCGGGCGTGAACTCAGCGCCGGGAAGCGAGACCGTCTGCCGCCTTGATCCCATCGGCAATCAGGTCGGCAGTCACCGGGAAGGGTTCGTGGTGCGCAGTTTCGCCTGGCGCGACGGTGAGTTCGGCAATGCGAAAGATCGTTTCTTCATCGATGTCACCGAGCCCGAGATCCACCAAGCGGGTAGGCAAACCAACGGCTCGACAGAAGGCTCGGACCTGCTCGAACTCCTCCGCAGGCCTTCCTTCGACCACTAACTGCACAAGAAGTCCGAAGGCAACCTTCTCGCCGTGCAGATAATCGTGAGTCGGTGGCGCCGCCGTCAGCCCGTTGTGCACCGAGTGCGCGATCGCTAGTCCTCCGGATTCGAATCCCAACCCCGACAGCAGCGTGTTCGCCTCGACGATGCGGTCCAGCGCGGGTGTCACCGCATTGGCATCAACCGCCGTCGCGGCGTCCAAGCCATCGGCGTAGAGCGTCTCGCAACACAGCTTGGCCAACGCCTGCGCCGCCATTGTTGTTGCTCCCCCAAGTTGGTTCGGACTTCGCGCCTCAATCACCGTTCGCGCCTCATACCATGTTGCGAGGGCATCGCCCATCCCCGACACCAAGAACCTGCGCGGAGCCTGCGCAACCACAGACGTATCGACCAAAACCAGGTCCGGGTTCCGCGGATAGAAAATGAGCCTTTCGAATACTCCATCCGGGGTATACGCCACAGATAGCGCACTGCAGGGGGCGTCACTCGACGCGAGAGTCGGACAGTTCACGATGGGCAGGCCGAGCTCACTTGAGATCGCCCGCGCAGTGTCGAGCGCCTTCCCACCACCAGCCCCGATGACCAGCGCTGACCCGGCGTTTCTCGCAGCCTCGATGCCGGAATCTATCTCGAGCTGCGAACACTCCCCGCCGAACTGGTGAACGGTGAAGTCGATGCCATGCGGTGTGAGGCCCGCTTGCCAATGATCTTTCAGCATTGCCGTGACCGAGGCGCTAGCAACTATCAAGGCCGGCCCAGACAGCCCCAGATGGGCGATCTGCTCTCCGAGACTCGCTGTGGCATCGCGGCCCTGGACGTAACGAGCGGGGGAACAAAACACTGACAACATGTGCCCACGTTAGTCCCGTTCCGGGCCCTCACGGAAGTCCTCAGGATGGGCCAAACTGGTCAACGAACCGCTGAAGCCCCGGACCAAGGGTCCAGGGCTTCAGTTCGGTGGCGGGTGAAGGATTCGAACCTTCGAAGCTTTCGCGACGGATTTACAGTCCGCTCCCATTGGCCGCTCGGGCAACCCGCCAATTTCGCCAGTAGGCGGCTGTCAGGATACAGACACTTGCTGCGCCGTGCACAACGCCATGGTTGGCTATGCCCAACGTCCGAATGTCACACGAAGGAGAACACCGTGGCCGATAGCAGTTTCGACATCGTCAGCAAGGTTGATCGACAGGAAGTTGACAACGCCCTCAATCAAGCCGCCAAGGAGCTCTCCCAACGCTTCGACTTCCGGAATACGGGCGCACAGATCGAATGGAATGGCGAGCTCGGTGTCGAATTGACGGCCAACACCGAAGAGCGCGTCAGCGCCGCTCTCGAGGTATTCAGAGACAAGCTCGTCAAGCGCAAGATCTCTCTCAAGGCTCTCGAAGTCGACGAACCAAGGCTATCTGGGAAGGAGAGCAAGATTTCGGCGAGATTCCAGGCCGGGATCACTCAGGAACAAGCCAAGAAACTCGGCAAGATGATCCGCGACGACGGCCCCAAGGGTGTCAAGGTGCAGATTCAAGGCGACGAATTGCGAGTTTCCTCGAAGTCCCGCGACGATCTGCAGGCCGTTCAGCAACAACTGCGCGAGGCGGACCTGGATTTTGCGGTCCAGTTCGTCAACTATCGCTAGCACCTGAAGCCATGAACTCCCAACTGGTAGTGGCTGCGGCCATCGTCGACGACTTGGACGCACCCAGACACTTGCTGGCCGCAAGGCGGTCGGCGCCGTCGAAGTACGCAGGTCTGTGGGAATTCCCAGGCGGCAAAGTCGAACCAGGCGAGGAACCCATGGCAGCTCTGCATCGGGAACTCGGTGAAGAGCTTGAGGTGAGCGTCCTACTAGGCCCCGAGATCATCAACGAAGAAGCAGCTTCGTGGCCGGCCGCGGACGGAATCGAGATCCGGCTGTGGCTCGCTCAGGTGACCACCGGGAAACCAACCGCAGGCGTTGCCCACGATGAAGTCCGCTGGCTAGGCAGGCACGAGTGGGCCGACGTGGCATGGCTGCGTCCCGATCTCCCGATGCTCGATGCGTTGGCAGCAAGCGGCCGATTCGGCGACTAGACCAAGTCAGTGTTGAGGGTCGACGCAGCGGCGGCCGAGCTCACACTGACGGGCAGCCAGGCAAGCGCATCCGTGGGGCAGACGTCGATGCAGATGCCGCAATCCATGCACAGGCCGTAGTCGATGCGGAAGTCGGTCAACTCCAGCGTCGATCTTCCGCGCGGGCCAGCGTTCGGATCGTGCGTCTTGTCAGCCACTAGTTCGATGCACCACACCGGGCATTCACGAACGCAGATCATGCAGCTAGTGCACTTCGCCGCGTCAAGCTCAATGGACCCCCGACGCCGACGTGGCGCACCCGCGGTCATTGTCGGCCTCCATTGATCCACTCTTCGTTTACTCCTGGCACCGGCTTGGGTCGGCGGCGACGCGTCGCTCCGCTAACGGCACCCGGTTCGTAGAGGCCAGGCCACGCTTTGTCGACCCGTGGCTCGAGCGCTGCGCTGCGCTGCAACGGCGGTGGGTCAGCGGCAGTGATCAGCACCCGAAGATCGCCATTCCCAGCGAATTCGACACCGTTCTCGTCGTGCGCCTCACGCTCATGCCAGGCAGCCGCCGGGAACACCTCCACCAACGATGGAATGCGTTCCTCTCGCCGGACTTCAATCCGCGACATGGCCCGCCTTGTCGCATCAGCGGACATGACATGAGTCACAACCTCCGTAACCTGGTCGCCGAGATCTACAGCAACCAGCAGGTCGAAGAAGCGTAGGCCTGAATCACGCAGGTAGCGGTGTTGTGAGACCCATTCGTCAGCAGCAACGGTTGTTGTTTCGGGCAAGATCATGCGTTGACCCGGAGCGCAAGTGAATTCAGTGCCTCAGCAACATCCTGAGGTTGAGGTGGGCAGCCGGGAACCATGACGTCTACTGGGATGAGGTCCGCGATTCCCGGAACGACTGAATATGAATCCCAATACGGTCCACCGGAAATCGTGCACACACCGAACGCGACGACGGCTCGCGGAGTGGGCAATTCCTCGTAAGACCGGCGAACAAGGTCCGCATTGGCCTTCGTCACGGTTCCAGCGACCACCAGAACGTGCAGCGTGGGTTCCACGGCCAAGGCAGCAGCCACGAATTCCGGTTTTACTCGCCAGAGATGAACCCCTTCGGCAGCCTCCACGGCGCAGCATGCGAGATTCAACTCGGTGACAGACATACCCACGCGGGCAACATTACGCCTGATACCTACCCGCCACGCACCCCGCGCGTTTGGAATTACGCAACCTGACGGACACTATTAGGCGTGCCCAAAGAGACTGTTCAGCTTGACCAGGTGATCATCCGATTTGCCGGGGACAGCGGCGATGGCATGCAGTTGACTGGCGACCGCTTCACCGCTGAGACGGCGACGTTCGGTAACGACCTCTCCACACTGCCTGACTTCCCCGCAGAGATCCGCGCACCAGCAGGGACTTTGCCTGGCGTATCTGCGTTCCAGCTCCACTTTGCGGATCACGACATCATGACCCCCGGCGACGCTCCCAACGTACTCGTAGCGATGAATCCGGCGGCTCTCAAGGCGAACCTCAAGGATCTGCCACGCGGCGGCGATCTCATCGTCAACACAGATGAGTTCACCAGTCGGAATCTGTCGAAGGTCGGCTATGCCGACAACCCAATCGAAGACGGGTCCCTCGAGTCCTACAACGTGCATCCCATCGCGCTGACTTCTTTGACAGTCCAGTCATTGAAGGACTTCGACCTGACCAAAAAAGAGGCGGAGCGCGCGAAGAACATGTTCGCCCTCGGCCTGCTGTCGTGGCTCTACGAGCGGCCCACCGATGGCACCGAGCGCTTTCTGCACGAGAAGTTTGAACGTAAGCCGGAGATCCTCAAGGCGAACCTGGCGGCGCTACAGGCTGGCTGGAACTACGGCGAAACGACTGAAGACTTCTCGGTTCGCTACGAGATCAAGCCGGCCCCACTTGCCGAAGGCACCTACCGCAACATCAGCGGAAACCTCGCTCTCGCGTATGGCCTAGTGGCGGCGGGTCAACAAACCAAGTTGCCGGTATATCTCGGCACCTACCCGATCACTCCAGCCAGCGACATCCTGCATGAACTGAGCAAGCACAAGAAATTTGGCGTGCGCACATTCCAGGCCGAAGACGAAATCGCCGGTATCGGTGCGGCGATCGGTGCTTCATACGGCGGTTCGCTCGGTGTGACAACAACGTCAGGCCCTGGGGTCGCATTGAAGTCCGAAGCGATCGGTCTAGCGGTAGCGCTTGAATTGCCACTGATAGTTGTTGACGTGCAGCGCGGTGGCCCATCGACCGGGCTGCCCACCAAGACCGAACAGGCAGACTTGTTGCAGGCCATGTTCGGACGCAACGGCGAAGCACCCGTTCCGATCATTGCGCCGCAGTCACCGTCCGACTGCTTCGACGCCGCCCTGGAGGCTGCTCGGATCGCTACCACGTACCGGACGCCGGTATTCCTGCTATCGGACGGCTACCTGGCGAACGGTTCCGAACCGTGGCAAGTCCCCAACGTCAGCGAACTGCCAGATTTGACGGTCACGTTCACGACTGAAAACAACTGGACGAACGAGGACGGATCGACTGAGTTCATGCCGTTCGCGCGTGACCCGGAAACGCTCGCTCGACCGTGGGCGATCCCTGGAACCCCAGGACTCGAGCACCGCATCGGTGGCATTGAGAAGGCCGACATCACTGGCCACATCTCGTATGACCCCGACAACCACGACAAGATGGTCCGGCTGCGCCAGGCGAAGGTCGACGGCATCGCCAAGACGATTCCAGACCTCGAGGTCGACGATCCGACCGGCGACGCGAAGGTGTTGGTCATCGGCTGGGGTTCGACCTTCGGGCCCATCGGGGCAGCCTGTCGGCTCGTCCGTGACGGTGGCGGAAAGGTTGCGCAGGCACACCTACGGCACCTCAATCCGTTCCCTGCCAACACCGGCGACATCTTGAAGCGGTACGACCGCGTGATCGTTCCGGAAATGAACCTTGGGCAGCTCTGCATGTTGCTGCGCGCGAAGTTCTTGGTCGACGCCATCAGCTACAACCAAGTCCGTGGAATGCCGTTCAAGTCGCACGAACTCGAAGCCGTCATCAAGGACGTGATTTCCAATGTCTGATACCGCCGTCCCCATCGCACTGAAGGCGAAGGACTTCAAGAGCGACCAAGAGGTCCGCTGGTGCCCCGGCTGCGGCGACTACGCAATTCTGGCTGCAGTCCAGTCGTTCCTGCCGGAACTCGGAATTCCCAAGGAAAACATCTGCTTCGTATCAGGCATTGGGTGTTCGTCCCGATTCCCGTACTACCTCACGACCTACGGAATGCACTCAATCCACGGGCGTGCACCAACAATCGCCACCGGCCTGGCGACGTCACGACCAGACCTCTCGGTGTGGGTCGTGACGGGTGACGGAGACGCGCTGTCCATCGGTGGTAACCATCTGATCCACGCTCTGCGTCGCAATGTCAACCTGAAAATCCTGCTATTCAACAACCGTATCTACGGGCTCACCAAGGGGCAGTACTCGCCGACATCCGAGATCGGCAAGATCACGAAGTCGACCCCGATGGGTTCACTCGACTACCCGTTCAATCCGCTGTCGTTGGCCTTGGGTGCAGAGGCAACCTTCGTCGCCCGGACGATCGATTCCGACCGTAAGCACCTCACGGACGTGCTGCGCGCAGCTGCCGAGCATGAGGGCTCAGCGTTGGTTGAGATCTACCAGAACTGCAACATCTTCAACGACGGCGCATTCGACCTTCTCAAGGATGCCGATAGCCGCGACGACGAGTTGATTCGCCTTGTTGATGGTGAACCGATCGTGTTCGGCGCCGAAGGACAGCACGCAGTTGTGCGCAATGCTCACGGCGGGCTGAAGATCGTGCCGACCGACTCGGTGGACGCCAGCGAGATCGTCACCCACGATGCTCATTCATCCGACACGACGACGGCCTTTGCGCTCACGCGCTTGTCGGACCCTGAGACTCTGCACCACACGCCGATCGGTGTGCTGCGCCACGTTGAGCGCCCAAGCTACGACCGCCTGATGGCAGAGCAGATGACCATCGCGGCCGAAAATGGGGTCGGTGACCTGCAGTCTCTGCTCAAGGGCTCAGACACCTGGACGATCGACTAGTCGGCACCCCGTTTCGCCCAGCAACGTGGCGGTTAGCTGCCTTCCAACAACCACAACTCCACCCATTGCAGGGGCTCGGCGTAGCCTAGGCGGATGGAACTGCTTGAGGTTGCCCCAGCGCGTGTACTGGCCGTCGTTGCTCACCCCGACGACATTGAGTACGGAGCGGCCGCAGCGGTCGCGCAGTGGTCCGCCAACGGCGCCGACTGCCGCTACCTGCTTGCAACTCGGGGTGAAGCAGGAATCGACGCGATCGATCCCGCTGATGCGGCACCACTGCGCGAGGCCGAACAACGCGCAGGCGCTGCAGTCCTAGGCGTAGACGTGGTCGAGTTCCTCGACTATCCGGACGGGGTGATCGAGTACAGCATCGCGTTGCGCCGCGACATCGCCGAAGCCATTCGGCGCCATCGGCCCGACACAGTCCTGCTGTTCAACCATCGCGAGAATTGGGGCCCCGGGGCACGCAACAGTGCCGACCACCAGGCCGTCGGTCGCGCCGCACTCGATGCGATCGCGGATGCTGGGAACCGCTGGATTTTTCCCGGAACAGAACCTCACAGCGTCAAGCGCGCCTTCGTCGCCGGGTCACCTGAGTCGACCCACGCGATCGACGTATCTGCTGGAGTTGACCTCGCCGTCGCTTCGTTGTCCGAACATCGCGCCTACCTCGAAGGCCTTGGCGAACACCCGATGGCAGATCCCGAATTCCTTCGAGGATTCCTAGAACAGACGGGCTTCGCGGTAGGAGTGCCAGCTGCGCTGGCGGTCGAGGTCTGGAACTTCTGAACTCGAACTTGACGCCCTCGTCAGGTTGGGTCAAGTGGACGCTCGGCCCCGCGATTCCCGAGTACGTTCTCAGTCATGACCAACGATCCATTCTCAACGGACGAGAGACGGGCTCTCGCGGCGTTGACGGCCGATTTCACCGCGAAGGAAATCGCGCCGAACCTCAATGACTGGGAAGACGCTGAACTGATCCCACGCGAAGTCCACAAGGCACTCGGCGATGCAGGGCTTTTGGGCATCGGCTACGCCGAGGAGGTGGGCGGATCCGGTGGCGACAGCATTGACGTCACTGTCCTGACTGAGAGCTTGCTGGGCGCCGGAGCCTCTGGCGGAGCATTCGCCTCACTGTTTAGTCACGGCATCGCGATCCCCCACATGATCGACGCAGCGAATCGCCGCCAAGTCGCGGGCGATGACGTCGGTGCGGATTGGCTGCTCGACGAAAACATTCGCCCCGTGCTCGCGGGTGACAAGATCGCCGCGCTCGGTGTCACGGAGCCCGACGGTGGTTCTGACGTGGTTCACCTTCGCACGCGAGCAATCCCCGATGGCGATGACTGGATCATCAACGGCGCCAAGACCTACATCACCTCGGGGGTGCGCGCTGATGTCGTCGTGGTCGCGGCGCGCACTGCTGACTCGGGTGCATCGGGCGTCAGCCTGTTCGCGGTGGATACTTCGCTGCCCGGATTCGAGGTCACTCGAAAACTTCGGAAGATGGGCTGGGATTGCAGCGACACCGCCGAGCTGGCGTTTGTTGACCTTCGGGTTCCATCGCATGCCCTGCTGACACCTGAACCGGGTGGTGGATTCGCATCGCTATCCCGCCACTTTGCAGTCGAACGCCTGTCTCTTGCGACCCTTGCGTATGCGACTGCTCAACGTTGCATCGACCTCACAGTTGAGTGGACACAACAGCGTCAGACGTTCGGACGGCCACTGATTTCCCGTCAGGTTGTCCGCCACGACCTCGTCGAGATGATTCGCAGAACGGACGTCGCTCGGGTCTACGCGCGCAACGTCGCAATTCGGCACGCCGCAGGCGAAGCCGTTCTCCTTGAAGCTGTCCTCGCGAAGAACACAGCCGTCGAGGCCTGCAACTGGGTCGTTGACCGCGCGGTCCAGCTACACGGTGGCCTCGGCTACATGCGCGGCACCGAAGTAGAACGCCATTACCGTGATGCGCGCATTATTGGCATCGGTGGCGGCGCTACGGAGGTCATGACGGACCTGGCAGCAAAGCTGCTCGGATGGTGACGAGGCAAGGTGAATTCCAACAGATGAAGCGTCTTGTCGGCACCTGCGCCGCGATCATCAGCGTCGTCGCACTAGCCGCCTGCGGGAGTGGCAATGTTGGTGCAGGCCCGACTGCCGGCGCCCCCGTGGGCACTGTCAACGGTGAACCGGCCCAACCTGGCCAGTTTCCTTGGATGGCATCAACCCAACTCGGTGACGGGGCACCCTGCGGTGGAGCGCTGATCGCGCCAACCTGGGTGTTGACAGGCAAGCACTGCCATGGCAACGCGCTGACCGATAACCCTGAGCGGTGGCAGGTCCGCGTTGGCTCTGTTGATCGAACTCAGGGTGGGGAACTCGTTGATGTGCGCGACTTCGTCGACTACCCGGACGACAATGTCGACCTCGCGTTGATTCAGCTTGACCGGCCCGTATCGGTCGTGCCATTGGCGGTGATCGCAGCGGATGAAAGAGCGCCGTTCCAGGTCGGGGCATCTGCCATTACCCTCGGATGGGGAACCAATGGTCAAAGTAAGCGCGCTGCCAAGACTCTTGACTGGACTCCGGAAGTCACGGCTGACAATGCCACGTGCGAGGGCGGCGAAGACGGCGTGTTCTGTGGTGGACGGCCGGGCAACCAAGGATCTGGCACCTGCATGTTCGACAGCGGGGCACCGTATGTCTGGGCGCAGAAAGGCTTTGCCTCCGACGGGACGCCGTTGTCGACGCCATACGTCGCGGGCACTCTACGAGGGCTCAACAATGAGACGTGCGGTATCGCCGGGCAGAACGATGACTGGCAGTCCGTTGGCGGCAGGTACGGCGACTGGATTCGCACGCAGATCGGCAGCAGTTGAACGTTACGTGCTGGCTAGTCGCCTTCGTCAGCGCAATGGTGATCGCGGCGTGGGTATCCGCAATCCACTGATAGACCGGGCCTTCGAACGCTCTATGGTCAGCCAGGAAATCGGCGTAAGAACCTGGAACGAATTGGTCGCACCCGCATAAGTGCCCAAACTCAGGGCATCTGCGGAAGATTCTGACTCGTACCCATCTCGGGAACGTGCAGTCCTCATGACGTCTAGCCGGTGCGGGTGACCACGTAGTCGCACAATGCCTCAAGCGCGCCGCGTACCGGTCCCTCGTCCAGCACTGAGATGGATTCGCGGGCGTCGTCGGCCCAACTCCGGGCAACCGCGCGAGCCTCTTCGAAAGCTGGGTGTTGAGCAAGTAGTTCGATGGCTTCGATGTGCTCTGCGTCGTCGGGAAGCGGGCGTGACAGCAGGTCCTGCAATCGAGCATCAGCTGGGTCAGTCGAGCGCATTGCGATCAATGCGGGAAGTGTTTGAATTCCTTCGCGCAAGTCCGTTCCCTGCGTCTTCCCCGAGGTATCGCCGTCACTGGCGACGTCGACGAGGTCGTCGGCAAGCTGGAACGCGACGCCGATCCGTTCGCCGTACCGCGTCATAACTTCGATCGTCGCGTCGTCGCAACCGGCGAACATCGCCCCGAATCGACCAGAGGTGGCGATCAAGGATCCCGTCTTGTCCGCAAGAACCTGCAGGTGATGTTCGACTGGATCTTCTCCAGGAACCGGACCGACCGTCTCGTGGATCTGCCCCGTGACCAGCCGTTCGAACGTGCGCGCTTGGATCCGCACGGCCTCAGGACCAAGATCGGCCAGCATGTCCGAGGCCCGCGCGAAAAGGAAGTCTCCGGTCAAGATCGCGACGGTATTTCCCCACCTCGCGTTGGCTGAGTCTGTGCCTCTCCGACGAGGAGCTTCATCCATCACGTCATCGTGGTAGAGGGTTGCGAGGTGGGTGAGTTCCACGACGACGGCAGAGTCGGTTACCCCAGGAGCACCCGGATCGCCGAGGTTCGCAGCCAGCACAGCGAGCAATGGCCGGAACCTCTTGCCCCCGGCGTCAACGAGATGTTTGGCAGCAGCGGAAATGAAGTCATCGTCACTCTTGACGGCTTGAGCAAGGCGCACTTCGACGTCGGCGAGACCGGCTGCGATATCTGCGTTGAGGCGCTCGTCACCGAGGTCGTAACTGTTGACTGCGCTCACCACTGCTCCAGTATGTCTTAGACCAGCTAGCGAACGAAGATCGATGCCTTTTCAGCCAGATCAAGGAACGGCTGGGGGATGATTCCCAGAACGATCGTCAGTGCCAGTCCAGCCGCGATCGCGATCGCGGTGAACGAGCTCGGGATGACGACCGTCGGACCGTCAGCCTGCGGCTCCGTGAAGAACATGATCACGATGACACGACCGTAGAAGAACACCGCGATTGCGCTGGCGATCACCGCGACGACAACAAGCCATCCGGCGCCGCCGGCGACACCCGCTTCAAACACCGCAAACTTCCCAATGAATCCAGCAGTTAGCGGGATGCCCGCGAAGCTCAATAGGAAGATGGTGAAGGCGCCAGCAACCCAAGGGGACCGCTTACCGAGGCCAGCCCAGGACGACAGGTGCGTTGCCTCGCCGGTGGAGTCTCGAACGAGCGAAACCACCCCGAATGCACCGATCGTTGCGACGCCGTAGGCGAGCAGGTAGAACATCGCTCCACCAATGCCCTGCTCGTTGGTCGCGATGACGGCGATCAAGAGGAACCCAGCATGTGCGATGGACGAGTACGCGAGCATCCGCTTCACGTCGGTTTGCGTCAACGCGATGATCACGCCCACGAACATCGTCAGGATTGCAATCACCCAGAACATGGGGCGCCAATCCCAACGCAGGCCACCAAGCGCGACGTACATGATGCGAAGCATGGCGCCGAACGCGGCGAGCTTCACACACGCAGCCATGAAGCTGGTGATCGACGTTGGCGATCCCTGGTAGACGTCTGGCGCCCACTGATGGAACGGCACAGCCGCGACCTTGAAGAACAGGCCCACTGAAATGAGTGCCATACCTGCAATCAGCAAGCCGTTCTGACCGGCATTGGCATTAACTGCATCGGCGATTCCGCCAAGATCGACAGTTCCCGCAAAGCCGTAGAGCATCGCAGCTCCGTAAAGGAAGAAACCTGAGCTGAAGGCTCCAAGCAGGAAGTACTTCATCGCAGCTTCTTGGCTGAGCAAACGACGACGTCGAGCCATGCCAGCAAGCAGGTACAACGGCAGCGACATAATTTCGAGCCCGACGAACAGGATCAGCAAATCGCTGCCTGTGACGAAGAGCAACATGCCACCGACGCTGAACAGGAAAAGTGGCCAGATCTCAGTGGTCAACCAACCGCGCTTGGTGAACTCTCGTTCATCGACGCTGCCTGGCAGTGCGTTGGCTCGCGCGGCGAAAGCGTCCCCGGCCGAGTCAACTCCCTTTTCAGCCACCAGCAAAGCGGCCATGATCGCAAGGAT
>Ga0075158_10002251_pt1 | contig 14138 bp, 11 predicted proteins | sample JI91814BDNA_FD_70968 | JGI IMG/M metagenome (GOLD analysis project Ga0075158, IMG submission 70968) | Wastewater effluent complex algal communities from Wisconsin, to seasonally profile nutrient transformation and Carbon sequestration -... | ecosystem: Engineered > WWTP > Effluent > Algae... | reverse complement strand
AAGGTCTTGCCCGCGCCGGTGTCGGTGCCGGTGACGAAGTACGAGCCCACTCAGGCCCCCGGCTGCGCGCGGCGCCAGCGCTGGGCCGCACGCTGCAGCGCGAACGGGGCCAGGTTGAGCAGGAAGAACACGAAGCCCGGCATGCCCAGCCAGGCGCCGCTTTCGTGGCGCGCCGGGATGGCCAGCGCCAGCACCAGCGACAGCGTGGCCACCACCGGCACGGCGCCCCAGTTCATGATTTCAAAGCGGGTTTGCGCCTGTTCGTGCAGCGTCAGCCGCAGCGCGTCGCGATGGCGCCAGGCGTGCCCGTAAAGCGCGGTCATCACCGCCCCCAGCAGCCCGAAGGCCACCGCGAACATGATGAACATCGCCGGCACGTCGGCCACGCTGTTGATGGTGAACCCCGTGGGCAGCCAGCCCAGGGTGAGCGCATTGAACAGGCTCGAGAACACCATGCGCATGGGGTACACGAAGATCAGCACCAGGAACACCAACAGCACGCTCAGCCGCCGGCTGGTGGCGTCGTCCAGGCCATAGCGGCGGCTCCAGTCGGCGTGCGCCGACCAGCAGCGCATGATCAGCAGGAAACAGGCGGCATAGGCCGGCACCGCCTTCATCGCCAGCACCAGTTCGTCAACGCTGGCGGGAATGTCGTTGCCCGCAATCACCACCAGCGTGAGGGCGAAGGCAAAAGCCGCGTCCACGAACGCCTCCAGCCGCGTGGCCTGGGCGCCGCGGTCGCGGAATCCGTCGGCGGACAAGTCACCGGGTGCATTCGACATGGCGCGACTTTACCAGCCCACCACGCCGGCCGCGCTACACTCCAAGGCCCATCGGGAAGGACCACCATGTTCCAGGCCAACACCCTCAGCGGCGACAAGCCCGACCAGTACGCCCAGCTGCTTGAACAGGCACGCGGCCTGATGCACGGCGAACGCGACCGCACGGCCAACGCCGCCAACCTCTCGTCGCTGGTGTTCCATGCCCTGCCCGACCTGAACTGGGTGGGTTTCTATTTCTTCGACGGCACCGAACTGGTGGTGGGTCCGTTCCAGGGCCATCCGGCCTGCGTGCGCATCGCCCTGGGCCGCGGCGTTTGCGGCACGGCCGCCGCCACGCGCCAGACCCAGCGCGTGGCCGACGTGGATGCGTTCCCCGGGCACATCCCCTGTGATTCCGCCTCGCGCTCGGAACTGGTGGTGCCGCTGTACCGCGGCGACGAGCTGCTGGGCGTGTTCGACCTCGACAGCCCGGTGCCCGACCGTTTCGACGCCGACGACCAGCGTGGCCTTGAAGCCGTGGCCAGCGCGTTCATTGAGTCGTTGGGCACCGCCTGACGACGGCCTGCAGGAGTGGTGATGACAACCGGAACCAAGCTTCGCAACATCGGCCCCAAGTCCGCGGCGTGGCTGCGCCAGACCGGCGTGCGCACCCAGGAGGACCTGGAGGCCGTGGGCGCCCTGGCCGCCTTCGTACGGGTGAAGCGCGCCGGCTTCAAGCCCAGCCTGAACCTGCTGTACGCGCTGGAAGGCGCCATCCTGGGCTGCCACTGGCAGGAGATTCCCGAAGCGCGCCGCAGCGAACTGGTGCTGGCCGCCGGTGAAGAAGTGGCCAAGCTGCCGCTGCCCAAGAACAAGCGCATGCCCGCTGCCGGCCCGGTCACCACCACGCGCAGCGACGAAGACGAAGGCGCGATGCCCGAGGCCGACTTCGGCCTGGACGATGTGTCCGGCGGCGCCGACGGCGCCAGCGACGCCAGCGACTGACCCGGCCTCAGGCAATCAGTCGCCGGTACGGCGGCAGGCTGTCGAGCAGCGCGCGGCCGTAGCGCTTCACCACCACGCGCCGGTCCAGCAGCACGATGCGGCCGCGGTCGCGTTCGGTGCGGATCAGGCGGCCCATGTACTGGGTGAGCGTGCGCTGCGCTTCGGGCAGCGACACTTCGAAGAAGGGCGAGCGGCCGCGTGATTCGTACCACTCGGCCTTGGTGGCGCCCACCGGGTCGGACGGAATGGCGAACGGCAGCTTGGTGATCACCACCGTGGTGGCCAGCTCGCCGGCCAGGTCCAGGCCTTCGCCGAACGAGGCCAGGCCGAACAGCGTGCTGCCCTTGCCTTCACCGATCTTGCGCGCGTGCAGCTCCAGCAGTTCGGTGCGCGAACGCGAACCCTGCACCAGGGTGCGGATGGCGCGCTGCGGCGACAGCAGGGCCACCACGCGCTCCATCTGCTTCCACGACGTGAACAGCACCAGGTTGCCGGCGTCCCAGTCGAGTTCGTCCTCGATCCACGCGGCCACTTCGTCGGTGTGCCGGGCGGCGTCGTCGGGCAGCGTCTTCATGGCCGGCACCGACAGCACCGCGCTTTCGGCCAGGTTGAAGGGGCTGGGCAGGCTGGCCAGCTCCCACTCGGACGGAATGGCGGCCTCTTCGCAGAAGTGGCGGAAATCGCCGCCGGTGGCCAGCGTGGCGGACGTGATCACCACCGAATCCACGCGGCTCCAGACCAGGTGGCGCAGGATGCCCGCCGCCGACACCGGCGCGGCGTGGCACAGCAGGCTGCGGTCCTTGGCCACGGTGATCCAGCGCGCCATGGGCGCCCAGCCGGCGGCGTCCTGGCGCGCCCAGCGCTGCCACAGCGCGGCCGCGTCCTGCAGGCGCTCCACCAGGCGGCCGAGGTTGCGCATCAGCTTGTCGTCGGGCTCGGCCTTGCCGCCGTCTTCCTTGGGAAGGGCCGACACCAGCGCGTCGGCGAAGCGGCTGAGCTTGGTGAACAGGCGGTCGAGTTCGACGGCGTCGTCGCGCCAGTCGTCGGGCAGCTGGCCCATGGGCGCGCGCCACGTGGGCTGCGCTTCGGCCGGGTCGGGCGTCCAGGCCAGGGCGAGCTTGTCGTTGAAATCGCGCAGCGCGTCGCGCGCCTGCGTCACCAGTTCCTGCACCTCGGTGGGCGCCAGGCCGCCGATGGCGTCCTTGCCGCTGCGCACGAAGGCGGCCGACAGCGGGCCGCGGCCGCGCTCCAGCGCTTCGATGCCGGTGGGCAGGTGCAGCTGCGCGGCGTCGGCGTCAATGGCCTTGGCCGGCAGGTGGTGGCCTTCGTCGAACACGAACAGCGCCCGGGAAGGCATCGGCAAAATCGGGTTGTCGCCTTCTTCGCTGTCGGGCAGGCCCAGCGCGGCCAGCACCAGGTCGTGGTTGGCCACCACGATGTCGGCGGCCTTCACGCCGGCGCGCGCCTTCAGGTACGGGCAGGCCTCGACGAAGGCGCAGTTGGCGCGCGTGCAGGCGCCGGCGGACGTGGTGATGCGGCTGCGCAGCCCGTCGGGAAGGGGCACCGGCGCGATGTCCAGGTCGCCGTTCCAGTGGCCGCCATCGAAGCCCTGGGCCAGCGCCTCGATCACCTTGGCTTCTTCGACGCTGGGCGCGCGCGTGTAGGCCGGATCGAAATCAAACAGCGATTCGCCGGTGTCGCCGCCGGCCGATTCGGCCAGGTTGCGCAGGCAGGCGTAGCGCTGCCGGCCCTTGGCGATCGCCACGGTGGCCTGCAGGCCGGTGTCGGCCAGGAAGCGCGGGATGTCGCGCTGCACCAGCTGTTCCTGCAGGCTCACCGTGGCCGTGGCGATCACCAGCGGGCGCTTGTGCGCCAGCGCGATCGGCACGCCGGCCGTGAGGTAGCCCAGGCTCTTGCCCACGCCCGTGGGCGCCTCGATGACGGCACCGCCGCCCGACGCGCCCAGCGCGCGCGCGGCGATGGCGATCATGGCGTTCTGTGCGCCGCGGCTCTTGAAGCCCGGGCTCTTGCGCAGGCCCTCGAGCGCCGCGCGGATGCCGGCCTTGTCGTCGTCGCCCAGGCTTCGCGGTGGCTCGGGGACCTTGCCGGGTTTCTTCATCGGGCGCCGCGCCGGGGCGGCGCGTGCTCAGCGGACAACGGCATAGTTGCGCGCGTCCTCGCGCCAGCGGGGCGTGCTGCGGATGGCCGGCAGCACGTCGGCCACGTGGTCCACCAGCGACCACATGGCGGCGTGTTCGGGGTTCATGAAGCGCTCTTGGATGACCGAATCCATGAAGCCCTGCAGCGGCGCGTAGAAACCGCGGGTGTTGAGCAGCAGGATGGGATTGAAGTAGATGCCCAGGCGCTTGAGCGTGATCGCCTCGAACAGCTCTTCCAGCGTGCCGCAGCCGCCGGGCAGGGCCACCACGGCGTCCGAGCCGGTGAGCAGGCGGTGCTTGCGCTCGCGCATGTCCTCCACCAGTTCCAGCTGGGTCAGCCCGGGGTGGCCCCACTCGAGGTCGGCCATGAACCTGGGCAGGATGCCGATCACTTCGCCGCCCTTGGCCAGCGCGCCGTCGGCCAGCGAGCCCATCAGCCCCTGCGAGCCACCGCCGTAGACGATGCTGCAGCCTTCCGAGGCCAGGCTTTCGCCGAGTGCGCGGGCGGCGGCATGGAATTCCGGCGCCACCTTGGCGCTCGAGGCGGCGTAGACACAGACGCGCATGGGTGGGCTCCGTTGGCGGGGTGGACGGGCCGCGGCGCGGTGCCGTTTTCCGGGCGCACAGTTTACCGGGTGCCGGGCCACTCTCACGCTGCCGGCACGCCCGGAAGTAAACTGTGGGCAATGCGTCCACCGCCCCCCACCGAAGCCGACCACGCGCTCACCGAGCTGACCGCGGCGCTGGACCGCGACTGCCGCAGCCTGGTCGCCCTGGGCTGGCCGAACGAACTGCTGCTGCGCTGCACGAGCGCACTCGAACGCCTCACCGACGACGCCCAGGACCTGGGCCAGGCCGCCATCCGCGACGCCGGCATGGACCTGTTCGCCTACCTGGTGGGCGTGGAGGAAGCCACGTCGCCGCGCCCGCAGCAGGGCGAGACCCTGCTGCGGCTGGTGGACGCCCTGGCCGACGCCGTGGCGCGCGGGCTGCCGGCCGCGCACCGCCCCGTGCGCTACATCGACCTGCTGTGCGAACGCGGCGACCTGCCGCCGGCCTCGGCGCTGGCCCTGGCGCAGGCCGGCTTCGAACTGCGGCGCTTCACGCACTGGGCCGAACTGGCCGACGCCGTGCTGCGCACGCCCGGCGCCGCGCTGCTGGTCGAGGCCGAGCAGCTGGTGCCGGCCGGCGCCGTGCTCGAGTCGCTGTCCAACCAGCTGCCGGCGGCCGGCGCCACGGTGATCGTCGGCGTGGGCGGCCAGCGGCTGGACGCACTGCTGCACGGCGCCGGCGGCCACGTGGAGTCGCTGGCCGAGCCCGGCCTGGCCGCACGCGTGCTGGAGCTGGTGGACGTGCCGGCCACGGAGGCGTTCCGGGTGCTGGTGGTGGACGACGACCTGCAGTCGTCGCGCTACCTGCGCCTGGTGCTGGAACAGGGCGGCATGCAGGTGCGCGAGTGCGCCGACCCGCGCCAGGTGCCGGCGCTGGTGGCCGACCACCCGCCCGACCTGCTGCTGCTGGACCTGCACATGCCCGAGGTGGACGGCCTGACGCTGACCATGGCGCTGCGCCGCCTGCCGGGCCTGGCCCTGCTGCCCATCCTCTTCATCTCCGGCGAGGAGCGCGAGAACGTGCGCTTCCTGGCCATCCAGGCCGGCGCCGACGATTTCCTGTGCAAGCCCGTGCGCCCGCGCGTGCTGCTGGCCGAAGTGGGCAGCCGCATCCGGCGCGCGCGCCTGGCCCGGCGCCAGCTGCCGGCCGGCGAAGCCGCGGTGGCATCACCGCGCCGCAGCGGCCTGCTCCGCCGCGGGGATTTCCTGGCGCAGCTGGCCACGGCGATGCGGTCGTCCGAATCGGGCTGCCGCGTGCTGATGTCCATCAAGGTGGACCAGGCCGCCGACCTGGGCCGGCGGCTGGGGCAGTCGGGCGCGTACGAACTCGAACAGGCCGTGGCCGCGCGCTTCGCCGAACTGCTCGACGACCGCGACGCCTACACCATCTGGCTGGAGTTCGGTTTCGGCGTGCTGGTGCGGCGCGACACCAGCGACGACGTGGCCGCGCTGGCGCAGGAGCTGTGCCGGCGCGTGCAGGCGCGGCCCTTCCTGGTGCGCGACATGGCGCTCGACCTCACCGTGTCGGTGGGCGTGGCGCTGCCGCCCACCGGCGCCGCCGGCAACGACCCCGACCGCTGGTTCGCCGCCGCCTACGCCGGCATGTCCATCGCCCATCGCATGGGCGGCAACCGCCACGACGGCGTGCTCAGCGCCAGCCACGGCGACATGCCGGCCGAGCGCGTGCTGATCATCCGCGAGTTCGTCAAGAATGCCGCCCAGGGCGAGCACATCGAAGTGGACTACCAGCCCATGCTGCCGCTGCGCGGCGCCGACGTGGCCGGACACTACGCGCAGGCCACGCGGCTGCGCGACTTCCGCGCGCCGCTGGCCGGCATCCGCCGCGATGAATACCTCGACGCCGCGCGCGAGGCCGGCGCCATCGGCATGATCGACCGCACCAGCCTGTTCAACGCCTTCGAAAGCATCCAGGAAGAGCGCGCGCAGGGCCGCCGCACGCGCATCCTGGTGCCGATGGACCTGGCCTCGCTGGAAGGTGCGCAGCTGGACTGGCTGCTGGCCGAACTGCGACGCCGCAAGCCGCTGGTGGACGGCCTGCTGATTGAACTGGACGCGGCGCCGCTGCTGGCCCGGCCCGCGCGCCTGGACGTGGTGCGCAAGCTGCGCGACAGCGGCGTCACCCTGTCGCTGTCGGAACCCTCGGGCAGCCTGGCCCTGCTCGAGCGCCTGCACGACGTGCCGGTGCACCTGCTGCGGCTGCCGCACACGGCCATCGACGGCGTGCCGGCCGAGGCGTTTTCCAGGCTGGTGTCGCCGTGGCGCGCGAGCGGCCGCGGCCTGATCGTCGACCACGTGCGCAGCATCGACGCCGTGTCCCAACTCTGGGACCTGGGCATTGATTTCCTGCAGGGCGACGCGCTGGCGGCCACGGGGCCGCGGCTGGATTACGCCTTCGAGCAGTAGCGCGGCCGGTTCGCCGGCGCGCTTATTCCACCGTAACGGACTTGGCCAGGTTGCGCGGCTGGTCCACGTCGGTGCCCTTGAGCAGGGCCACGTAGTAGCTCAGCAGCTGCAGCGGCAGGGTGGACACCACGGGTGCGGCGATTTCACCGCAGGCCGGCAGGGTGACCACGTGCGAGGCGTCCAGGCCGTGCGCGACGGTTTCGTCCACGAATGCGTACAGCTCGCCGCCGCGCGCGCGCACTTCCTCGAGGTTGGACTTGAGCTTGTCCACCAGGCGGTCGTTGGGCGCCACCGCGATCACCGGCATGTTCTCGTCCACCAGCGCCAGCGGGCCGTGCTTGAGTTCGCCGGCGGCGTAGGCCTCGGCGTGGATGTAGCTGATTTCCTTCAGCTTGAGCGCGCCTTCCATGGCCACCGGCCAGTGCGTGCCGCGGCCCAGGAACAGCGCGTGGTCCTTGTCGGCGAAGCGGTTGGCCAGCAGCCTGATCTGTTCGTCCAGCTTGAGCGTTTCCACGATCAGGCCGGGCAGCTGTTCCAGCTGCGCCACGCCGTCGAGGTAGCGCTTTTCGTCCAGGCCCTTGCTGCGCGCCAGCGCCAGCGCGAACAGCGCCAGCGCCACCAGCTGGGTGGTGAAGGCCTTGGTGGACGCCACGCCGATCTCGGGGCCGGCGCGCGTCATCAGCACCAGCGACGATTCGCGCACGATGGACGACTCGGGCACGTTGCACACGGCCATCTGTGCCAGGTACGGCAACTGCTTGGCCAGCTTGAGCGCGGCCAGCGTGTCGGCGGTTTCGCCCGACTGGGAAATGGTGAGGAACAGCGTGCCTTCGCGCACCACCGGGTCGCGGTAGCGGTATTCGCTGGCGATTTCGGCCGTGCAGGGCACGCCGGCCAGCTGTTCTATCCAGTAACGCGCCACCAGGCCGGCGTGGTAGCTGGTGCCGCAGGCGATGATGTGCACGGCCTGGGTGTCGGCCAGCAGGCGCTCGGCGTCCACGCCGAAGATCTGCGTCAGTATCCGGCCGCCGGCGATGCGGCCTTCCAGCGTGTCGGCCACGGCCTGGGCCTGTTCGTGGATTTCCTTGAGCATGTAGTGGGCGTAGTCGCCGCGCTGCACGGCGTCGGTGTTGAACTGCGACTCCTTCACTTCACGCGTGGCCGGCTGGCCGCTGGCGTCGAACACCTGCACGCCGGCGGTGTCCAGCCGCGCCACGTCGCCTTCCTGCAGGTAGAGGAAGCGGCGCGTCAGCGGCAGCAGCGCGTGGATGTCCGAACCGAAGTACTGCTCGCCCTCGCCCAGCCCCACCACCAGCGGCGAACCCAGCCGCGCACCGACCAGCACGCCCGGCTCGCGCGCCGACACCACCACGATGGCGTAGGCGCCGTGCAGGCGGCCCACGATGTCCTGCACCGCGGCCAGCAGCGACAGGCCCGAGCGCTGCGCGCGCTCCACCAGGTGCGCGATCACTTCGGTGTCGGTCTGCGAACTGAACTCGTAGCCGTCGGCCTGCAGTTCGGCGCGCAGCGCGGCGTGGTTCTCGATGATGCCGTTGTGCACCACGCTCACTTCGCCCGACAGGTGCGGGTGCGCGTTGCCTTCGCTGGGCACGCCGTGGGTGGCCCAGCGGGTGTGGGCGATGCCGCAGTGGCCGTCGGTGCCGGTTTCGCGCTGCAGCGCGGCCAGGTCGCGCACCTTGCCCTTGGCGCGCAGGCGGACGATGCCGCCGGGGCCGAGCAGGGCCACGCCGGCCGAGTCGTAGCCGCGGTATTCCAGGGCCGCCAGGCCGTCAATGAGGTGCTGGACGATATTGCGCTGGGCGCTGATGCCGACGATGCCGCACATGGACGAGTGATCCCTGGCCGATGAGTGCGCCAGTTTACGGGATGCCGTCCGAAGCCCCACCCACCCCGGCCGCGCGCGGCCGCGGCGGGTGTCCGGGCGTTCAGGTCATGGACGCCCGGCGGACACCCGGACACGCGCCGGGGCCTTTTCGATTCAACGACTTGTGGCTGGCACGGCTCGTGCATTCGCTGTCAGTGATCCCCTCACTGGACGCCCCATGATCCGCGACACCTCCGCCCAGGACCGCCCCGTCACCGCACCCGCCGCCGACCGCCGCAAGGCCCTGCTGGTCAGGCTGGGCGCGGCCGCCGCCGTGCTGGCGGTGGTGGTGGCGCTGGCGATGGGCTGGGCCTCGAGCGACCGCTCGGTGTCGGCGGCGCGCGTGCGCACCGGCGAAGTGGCGCGCGGCACCTTCGTGCGCGACGTGGCGGTGGAAGGCCGCGTGGTGGCCGCGGTCAGCCCCACGCTGTACGCACCGGTGGGCGGCACCGTCACCCTGCAGGTGCAGGCGGGCGCGACGGTGAAGCGCGGCGCCGTGCTGGCGAAGATCGACTCGCCCGAACTCACCAACGAACTGGCGCGCGAAGAATCCACGCTCGCCAGCCTGGACGCCGAAGTGGGCCGCCAGCGCATCACCTCGCGCCAGGCCAGCCTGCTGGCGCGCCGCACCCTGGACGAAGCCGAGCTGGCGCTCACCACCGCCCAGCGCAACCTGCAGCGCTCCGAGCGCGGCAACGCGCTGGGCGTGGTGTCGGAAGTGGACCTGCTGGCCGCGCGCGACGCCGTGCGCAGCGCCGAGATCCGCCTGCGCCACGCCCGCGACGACAGCGGCCTGGCCACGCAGTCCACCGGCTTCGACCTCACCACGCGCGAGCGCGCGCTGGAACGCCAGGCGCTGGTGGTGGCCGACCTGCGCCGCCGCGTCGAAGACCTGCAGATCCGCGCGCCGGTGGACGGCATCGTCGGCACCGTGGCGGTCACCGACCGCGCGGTGGTGGTGGCCAACGCGCCGCTGGTGACCGTGGTGGACCTGTCGCGCCTGGAAGTGGAGTTGGAGGCGCCGGAAACCTACGCCGACGACCTGGGCATCGGCATGACCGCCGACGTGGCCATCGGCAGCGCCAAGGCCCCCGGCAGGATCAGCGCCATCTCGCCCGAAGTGGTGGCCAACCGGGTGCGCGTGCGCGTGGCCTTCGAGGGCGACCAGCCCGCCGGCCTGCGCCAGAACCAGCGCGTCAACGCCCGCATCCTGATAGACGAACGCCCCGACACCCTGATGCTGCCGCGCGGCCCCTTCATCGAAGCCCAGGGCGGCCGCACCGCCTGGGTGGTGGAAGGCGACGTGGCCGTGCGCCGCGCCATCCGCCTGGGCACCGCCAGCGTCACCCACGTGGAGGTGCTGGACGGCCTGGCCGTGGGCGAGGTGGTGGTGATTGCCGGCACCGACACCTTCGACGACGCCGAGCGCGTGCAGCTCAACGACTGACCCTTCCCTTCCCTTTCGCACACCGACACCAAGGACGCCTCCCATGCTCCGGATGAACAACCTCAGCAAGGTCTACCGCACCCACATGATCGAAACCCACGCCCTGCGCGGCTTCGACATCCACGTGCGCGAAGGCGAGTTCGTCGCCGTCACCGGCCCGTCGGGCTCGGGCAAGACCACCTTCCTCAACATCGCCGGCCTGCTGGAGGAGTTCACCGAGGGCACCTACCTGCTGGACGGCGCGGAGGTGCGCGGCCTGAACGACGACGCGCGCTCGCGCCTGCGCAACCAGAAGATCGGCTTCATCTTCCAGGGCTTCAACCTGATCCCCGACCTGAACCTGTTCGACAACGTGGACGTGCCGCTGCGCTACCGCGGCCTGGACGCCGCCGAGCGCAAGCGCCGCATCGAGGACGCGCTGGGCAAGGTGGGCCTGGCCTCGCGCGCCAGGCACTACCCGGCCGAACTGTCGGGCGGCCAGCAGCAGCGCGTGGCGATCGCGCGCGCGCTGGCCGGCTCGCCGCGCCTGCTGCTGGCCGACGAACCCACGGGCAACCTCGACACCCAGATGGCGCGCGGCGTGATGGAGCTGCTCGAGCAGATCAACGCCGAGGGCACCACCATCGTGATGGTGACCCACGACCCCGAGCTGGCCGCGCGCGCCGCCCGCAACGTGCACATCGTGGACGGCCAGGTGAGCGACCTGGAGCACCCGGCCCGCCGCGCACCGGCGGTGGCCGCCTCCGAACCCGCCGCGACCTGAGCCACGGAGCACGCCATGTTCGCCTACTACTTCAAGCTCGGCCTGCGCAGCCTGCGCCGCAACCCCGCACTCACCGCCCTGATGGTGCTGACCCTGGCCGTGGGCGTGGCCACCAGCATGTCCACGCTGACGGTGCTGCGGGCGATGTCGGGCGACCCGGTGCCGTCCAAGAGCGACCGTCTGTTCGTGGTGCAGGTGGACAACAGCCCGGCCGACACCGCCGCCGGCGAAGAGCCGGCCAACCACCTCAGCTGGCTCGACGCCAAGGAACTGCTGGCGGCCGGTGACGGCCTGCGCCGCAGCGCGATGTACGCGGTGGGCGGCGTTGCCGAACCCGAGGGTGGCGAAGCCAGCCAGCTGATCAACGGCATGGCGGTGAACGCGGACTTCTTCGCGATGTTCGAGGCGCCCTTCCTGCACGGCGGTGCCTGGAGCGCCGAAGACGACGCGCGCGGCGGCGCGCAGGTGGTGCTGTCCTCGGCCTTCGCCGAGCGCCTGTTCGGCAAGGACGACCCGACCGGCCGGCGCCTGCGCCTGTTCGACGGTGAGTACGTGGTGTCGGGCGTGCTGGCGCCGTGGCGGCCGATGCCCAAGTACTACTGGCTGGTGGGCGGCAACAACCGCTTCGGCGACACCGACGAAGTGTTCATCCCGATCCGCAACGCACTGGCCAACGAATCCGGTCCCAACGGCAACGTCAGCTGCAACGGCGACGGCCCGGAGCCCGGCTTCTCGGGCCTGCTCAACTCCGAATGCACCTTCATGCAGTACTGGGTGGAGCTGGCCGACGCCGGCGAACGCGGCGCCTACCGCGAGCGCCTGGCCGGCTACGTGGACGGCCAGAAGAAGCTCGGCCGCCTGCCGGTGGGCGAGCGCTCGCGCCTGCTGGACGTGCGCGAGTGGATGCAGGTGCAGGACGTGCTGGGCGACGACACCATCCTGCAGACGCTGCTGGCCGCCGGCTTCCTGCTGGTGTGCGTGGTGAACACGGTGGGCCTGCTGCTGGCCAAGTTCACCGCCCACGCCGGCGAAATCGGCGTGCGGCGGGCCCTGGGCGCCACGCAGGGCCAGGTGTTCCAGCAATACCTGGTGCAGGCCGGCGTGGTTGGCGCGGCCGGGGGACTGCTGGGCCTGGGCTTCACCTTCGGCGGCCTGTGGCTGCTGGCGCGGCAGTCGGAGGAAGTGGCGGCCGTGGCGCACATGAGCCCCGCCATGCTGCTGGCCACCGTGGCCACCGCCATCGTCGCCGCCGTACTGGCCGGCCTGCTGCCTACCTGGCGCGCCTGCCGCGTCGTCCCCGCCATCCAGCTCAAGACCCAGTGAGGCTCCTCATGGAAATCCGCCCCATCCTCTCGGCGCTGCTGCGCTCCAAGACCGGCGCCTTCCTGATCGCCGCCCAGGTGGCGCTGACGCTGGCCATCCTGGGCAATGCGATCTACATCGTGCAGGACCGGCTGGCGATCGCGGCGCGCCCTACCGGCACCGACGAAGCCAACCTCTTCTACATCCGCTTCTACGGCTTCCGCGATGGCATTGACGTGCCGGCGATGCTGGACGCCGACCTGGCCATGATGCGGGCGATGCCGGGCGTGAAGTCCGTGGCCACCGCCAACATGGCCCCGCTCACCCAGTCGGGCTGGAACCTCAGCGTCCAGCCCAACAGCAACGACGACAGCGTGGAAAGCACCAACACCGCCTTCTACTACAGCTCCGAGAACCTGGTGGAGACGCTGGGCCTGGAGCTGACCGAAGGCCGCTACTTCACGCCCGACGAAGTGCAGGTGATCGAACCGTCGGTGGCCAACGTCGATCCGCGGCACACGGTGATCACGCGCACGCTGGCAAGGCACCTGTTCCCCGACGCCAGCACGTACGTGGGCAAGGTCATCTACCTGGGTGATGCGCGCATGGAAGTGGTGGGCGTGGTGGAAAGGATGCAGAGCCCCTGGGCCCAGCTGGGCGAAGCGGCCGAGCGCTCGATCATCGTGCCCATGCGCCAGCTCGACCCCAGCGCGGCCTATATCGTGCGCACCGAACCGGGCCAGCTGGACCGGCTGATGCGCGAGGTCGAGGACAAGCTGACGGCCGCGCGCGACGACCGCGTGCACCTGAGCACCACGTCGCTGCCCGAGGCGCGCGCCAACCGCTACCGCGCCGACCGCTCGCTGGCCTGGATGCTGGTCACCATCATGGGCCTGCTGCTGATGGTTACCGCGTCGGGCATCGTCGGCATGGCGTCGCTGTGGGTGAACCAGCGGCGCAAGCAGATCGGCGTGCGCCGGGCCATCGGCGCGCGGCAGCGCGACATCCTGCGCTACTTCCTGGTGGAGAACTTCCTGGTCACCAGCTTCGGCATCGCCGTGGGCCTGGCCCTGGCGGTGGCGCTGAACCAGTGGCTGGTGAGCGCGCTGGAAGTGCCGCGCCTGCCGCTGCACTACCTGCCGGGCGGCGTGGTGGCGCTGTGGGCCCTGGGCCTGCTGGCGGCGCTGGGGCCGGCCTGGCGCGCGGCGCGCATCCCGCCCGCCGAAGCCACCCGCAGTGTGTGAAAATCCTGCGCATGCCGACCGTCCTTGTCATTGACGACAACCCCTCGATCGCCACCGCGCTCGAGGTGCTGTTCTCGCTGCACGACATCCGCACGCTGTACGCGCCGGACCCCGAGGAAGGCCTGCGCCGCCTCGCGGCCGAACCGGTGGACCTGGTGGTGCAGGACATGAACTTCCGCGCCGACACCACCTCGGGCGAAGAGGGCGAAGCGCTGTTCCGCCGCATCCGCGCGGCGCACCCCGACCTGCCCATCGTGCTGCTGACCGCGTGGACGCACCTGGACGCGGCGGTGAGCCTGATCAAGGCCGGCGCCGCCGACTACCTGGGCAAGCCCTGGGACGACGCGCGCCTGATGGCGTCGGTGGGCAACCTGATTGAACTGGGCCAGGCCAACCGGCTGCTGGCGCGCGAACGCGGCTCGCGGCAGCGCACGCGCGCGGGCATCGAGTCGCGGCTCGACCTGCGCGGCCTGGTCTGGGCCGACGACGCCATGGCGCAGCTGCTGGGCCTGGCGGCGCAGGTGGCGCCGGCCGACG
>Ga0075158_10002250_pt1 | contig 14143 bp, 10 predicted proteins | sample JI91814BDNA_FD_70968 | JGI IMG/M metagenome (GOLD analysis project Ga0075158, IMG submission 70968) | Wastewater effluent complex algal communities from Wisconsin, to seasonally profile nutrient transformation and Carbon sequestration -... | ecosystem: Engineered > WWTP > Effluent > Algae... | reverse complement strand
CCAATGCTAATTCAATATCCCATTCATCGATAAAAAATCAAATCCAACCATAACCTACGTGGCAAACAGGCAAGTAAAACAATCAGCCTTGCAGTGTGGCAAACCAATATGCCGCCCTACCGGGCTCATTGGGTGTGGCCGCACCAGCTGTTGGTGTTATCAATATGTCGCCCTATCGGGCTCGTTGATGTGGGGTACCCGCCGACGCTGCGGCGTTACCGATATATCGCCCTAACGGGCTGGTTTAATTTGTAGTTAGGATCGATTAATACATTGTAACTTCAATCAGCCCGACAGGGCTTCATTATGGTATAACAAACCACACCTCAGAGAGTCTGCCAGCCCGGCAGGGCGACATACTGGTTTACCAGCTAACATTGGTACATCGGTACATTATCACATCGGTACATTAGCCCGTTGTTACATCAGCACATTAACCCCTCTCCAAACAACCTCTCCACCTGCACGTTTCAACACAACTACATAAACCCCACTTTTTAATTCACGGATATTTATTTCATTGTTTACTAAATCACCAGCTTTACAAATTTTTCCATGCATGTCGATTATTGTATAACTGCTTGCATTAATTAATTGTGCATCAATAAACAATTGCCCATGTGAAGGATTTGGGTAAATAATTAATTCAGGTGCAATATTTATAACATCAACTTGAAAAGTATCATAATTAATTTCCCATCCAATTTCTTCCAATACCGTTAATGTTAAAATACCCGGCATATGATCCGCTACATTTGCTGCCGCTTTTGGTGTCATAAATTCGTTATAACTACCAACCGGATATGTAGTTTCATCCCAATGCGATAAACTAGAGCCAAGTGTAAATGTTGCGGGTGCGTAAATTTTGGGACGTATGCCGTCGTTTTCTAAAATTATTTCCGGGCTATCAAAATATAAATTATTGCTAATTTGAGCGTCACCTAAAGCCGTTGATGGATTTTCATAGGTGGTTAATGCAACACCGGAAAAGTCTTCCAGGTATTTATCAAAAATGCCCGGCATCGTATCCAGTTCCGGCCAAATAAATGTAGTAGTTAAAGGAAAAAAAGAAGAAGCGTAAATCAATCCAAACGAACCCTCGGTGCCTGATTTATTAGAAAGGCTTAAAAACCCCAACCCATGGCAAATTTCATGTAACACAGTTGAAACAAAATCATATTCTCCGGGACCCGGATTTTCGTCCAAGCCAAAATACCAATTCGCAGTAGAGCTGATGTATATTTCAATATCCGCATCATCACCATTTAAATCTGTGCCGGCTATTGAGTTGGCCAAACACGATGCATACCAATAATTCAGATACGGCGCCTCATCAAAATTAATTTCCCCATTCGGAAAAGTAATACCCAGCTGGCCCGGGAGCAATGGCTGAAGATGTGCTATAATTTTAATCGGCACATCACTTATCAAAAAATTACTCCAAATATCAGTGGCATAATTAAATGCTGTTTCTGCCTCGGCAGAAAATCCAATAAATTCAACATCAAATGTAGCTGCCTGACCCTTAACCTGTTGCGAAGACGAAAAAAACATCCCGGCAGCAACAATAACGAATAAAAATACGCGCATAATTTCAATTTGTATTCAAAAATACACAATACTTAATTGGTTATTAATCTTTTATAAGTCATTTTTCGATATTAAAACGATAGGCTTTAATCACCATAAAACCTGACTTTTATATAGTTATTCTTGTCACAAATTACTCCATGCTGTTATTGGAAATCCTTATTTTCTAAGCTTTTTCAAAAAATCTATGACAATTTTGTTTTATTTTTATTGCAGATTCGGCATAACCCTTAAAAGATGTTTTCAGGTTACAAAAAAATAAATCAAACTTTTTGGACAATTGTATTGTTCCTGCTTTTTCCTGTTGTGTCGTTCGCGCAAACCAGATCAATTGAAGGTCATGTTTACGACAATGAAACAAAACAACCCATACCTCTCGCTACGGTAATAATTAAAAATACCAATTTTGGTGTTTATACAGCAGAAGACGGGGAATTTTATATAAACACTGCCCTCAGCAACGACACCCTTTTAATTTCTTATATTGGTTATTATAGCGACACCGTTATTTTAAGTAAACAACAATCGCAAAAGTTCACCATTTATTTAAAACCTCAGAATTTTAATTTATATGAAGTAGTTATTAAACCACGTGAAGATCCTGCACGGGTGTTAATGAAAAAAGTTATTGAACATAAAAAAGAAAACGATTATCATAATATTGATGGTTATAAAACCCGTGCATATACTAAAATAGAGCTGGACCTTGGCAATCTGGTGCTCGACAACATGAATGCTGAGGATAATGTTCGCAAAAAAAATCCTTATAATGTATTAATTGATCACATTGATACATTAAATGATGAAACCAATTACCTGCCATTCTTTTTTACTGAAACTTTATCGGACTTGTATTTCAGAGAAAGTCCAAAAGCGAGAAAAGAAGTAATCGTCGCCAGCAGAACTTCGGGTATAAACAATGCAAGCGCATCGCAAATTTTAGGCAACTATTACGAGCAGTATAATATTTATAACAACTACTGGTTCATTATTAATAAAAACTTTATTCCCCCTGTTACTGATTCCTGGAACTTTTTCTACAAAGTTGAATTAACCGATTCGGCATTCATAGATAATTATTGGTGTTATAAAATTGATTTTTCTCCACGTCAGAAACAGGAAAATGTTTTTGAAGGATACATGTGGATTGCAGATGACGATTTTGCAGTTAAGGAAGTCTACATGAGCCTCGATAGCGCCGCAAATATCAATTATTATAAACGTGCTGTATTTTATCAGGAATATGAAAAAGTGGACGATAAACATTGGGTGCTTAAACAAGATAAAATTTTGGGTGAATTTTTGCCAATGCAAAATTCTGCCAGTGTTATTGTTCGCAAATCAACTACATACCAATCCTACGCATTTGCTGCCGATATTTTTGATGAGGTAGTAAAATTGCGGGATGATATTGTGTACACCGACAGTGTGATTAATAATGACGAACAATTTTGGGCGTCAATCAGACCAGAAGCACTCAACACAAACGAAACCGGTGTTTATGAATTAGTTGATAGCCTTCAGAACATTAAAAGTTTTATGACAATTGTCGACCTATATAACACACTGATGTATGGCTATTGGAACTTGGGTTATGTGCGTATTGGCCCATTCGCTAATATGGTCAGCAGCGATGAAGTAGAAGGATTGCGATTGCGCCTGGGTGCCAGAACCGGCGATCTGATTAGCAAAAGAATGAGCCTGGGTGGTTATTTGGCTTATGGAATTAAAGACAATGCCTTTAAATATGGTGGTGATTTTAATATTGTTGTAAATAAAAAACCATGGCAACAATTTAAATTCTCTTACGAAAACGATTTGGATGTTAGCAGCAATGAGGGGGTAACTTTTGGAGAAGATAATATCCTATCCGGTTTTTATCGCCGTCGTGATACGCCACAAAAAATTCTTGATCACGAAAAAATTCGCGGGCATTATGAAAAAGATTGGATTTGGGGATTATCTAATTCTGTGACTTTTACATCTGTAAAAATGCAACCGCTTTTTGATATCTATTATTACAATCAGCACGATTCATTAGTGAGCGATATTAATAATGCTGAATTAGACTTTGGTTTGCGTTTTGCTTACCGCGAAAAATTCCTATTTGATAATTATCGTCGTTATAGTTTAGGAACCAATTATCCGGTTATTAATTTTCATTACAAAATGGGTATTCCAGACATTGGTTCAAGCGATTTTAAATATACCGCTCTTGAATTTAGTATCGACGATTACTTTTTGCTGGGCAGTTTTGGCGCTACCGACTATTCTATAAAAGCCGGAAAAGTGTATGGTAATTTACCTACACTGTTGTTGGAAAGTCCTCCGGGAAACGAAACATATTTTATGAATCATGGCAACTTCAACCTGATGAATGAGTATGAATTTGTTATGGATACTTATGCAGAATTATTTTTAACACATAGCTTCCATGGTTTTTTCCTCAATAAAATCCCATTAATTCAAAAACTTAAATTGCGCGAAGTAGCCACCTTTAAAATGGTTTATGGTAAATTAAGCGCCGATAATACTGCTGCCAATAATTATTTAAAAAATGTAGAGCCCTTTTATATCGGTAACGCCGCGCCTTCACCAAAACCTTATATGGAAGCTGGTATTGGTGTAGAAAACATTTTCAAACTTATTCGTGTAGATGCCATTTGGCGCTTATCATATCGCAACAATCCGTTAGCACCTAATTTTGGTGTGAGAGTTGGTGTGAGCTTAGATATATAAAAAACCTGTTTTCAAAAGATAATCAGTTTGAAAACAGGCCTCAATTATAAATTAATAAATTGTTATTGCACTTTCATCAGCTTAGCTAAATAAACACCTGCAGATGTTTGCATTTTGCATAAATAAGTGCCAGTTGGTATTGCACTTCCGTCGGTAGTATTTCCTGACCAGGTGTAATTAAATGCACCGGCATTTGAAATTACGGCATCTTCAAATACTAATTCGCCTTTCAAATTATAAATTGAAATTGCAACTTCTCCGCTTGTTGCTAAATCAGCAGATAAATTAAATAAATTACCTGAAGGGTTTGGCGAAACCAACAATTCATGTTGCATAGCAGATGCTAATTCTTCAATGCTTATGATAATGTCAGGCGTGTTCAATTTTACATCTGTGTACAAACGATATTCTCCCGGTAATAAATTAATAGTTTGGCTAATGTTCGACACATTAATTGTGTCTCCTGAAAAATATTCATACCAAAATCCGGTATGCTGAAAATTAGGATTAACACTTGCATTATACACATCAAAATTCCCAATAACTGTAACATTCATTTCATCATTATTCAAATTGATGCGTTTTCCTGAGCCACCAACGTTTAATATAAAGCTGGTTGAGCTAAAGGCAGGATAGGTTGTTTTTAATTTTATCAGTTCACTCCACACTTGGTTAATGCGCAAACGACTGGCAATGTCGTAATAATTCCATAAAACCGGTTTATTACAAACTCTGCACCCATAATCTATACTGATATCATAACCGAGTTCTCCAAATTGCCAAATCATTTTCGGGCCGGGAATAGTAAAGAAAAATGCGCCGGCAAGTTCCATCCTGGATAAAGCAACGGGCAAATATTTTACATTATAATCCGGATTGCCGCTATTCCCAAAAGAAATATTTTTATACATTAATCGCTCTTCGTCATGACTTTCCATATATCCCATTACGTGTGGATCGCTCCAGCCACGAGCAACATAACTCATCCAGTTAATATCTGAACCGGTATAACCCATTGTGCCCTGGGCATAATTATAATTTGAATTACCCCACAATAAAAATCCATAATCACTCAATTCTTCTTCTTCGGTATTTACGGCAAAATGTTCAAGAATTAATATGGCATCCTCCTCAACCGTGTACAGAACATCTGCAATATCTTTCCAAATTGCAATACGCGTTGCATCATATTGTCCCCATAAACCAACATCGCCTAAGGTATTTGTTTGAGTATACCCTTTCGATAAATCAAATCGGTATCCATCTACATTAAATTCCTGTAACCAATAAGAAAAAATAATATTGCGCATATTTCTGGTCGCTTCACTTTCGTGATTAAAATCATATCCAACATTATAATCGTGTTTTGGCACTGTATTAAAATAAGGCGAATTTGCAGCCGGTGCATTTGCCAGCGGATCCCACCACATCTGTGCTAAAGGACTTTGACCAAATGCATGATTCATAGCAATATCCAAAATAACTGCAATGCCATTTGCATGACAAGAGTCAATAAAAATTTTAAATGCTTCACGCGTGCCATAATATTTATCTAAGGCAATAAAAAAACTTGGATTATATCCCCAGCTTTCATTCCCTTCAAATTCCATTACTGGCATAAATTCAATCGCATTAATACCTAATGATTTTAAATAGGATAATGTATCTAGTAATGTTTGATAATTTCTTGCCGCCAAAAAATCGCGAACCAACAATTCATATACCACTAAATCTTCTACTGCCGGTGGTGTAAATTCAGGAATTGTCCAGGTATACTCCGGTTGTGCTGTTTGAAAAACACTCACAATGCCAGAAGCATTTCCAGTTGGATATTCAATTAGTCCCGGATAAGTAACTTCCGGTATATAACTATCATTCCATGGGTCTAATACCTTTTCTGCGAGTGGATCTGCTACCCATAAATTGCCATCAATAAAATATTGGTAGGGATATTCTTTGCCCGCTTCTAATCCGCTTAATGTAACCCACCATGTTGCACCATCAGAATCAAGATTCATAAAACTAGATTCTTGTAACATCCAGTTACTATGTTCGCCAACGGCAAAAATGTACGATTTAAATGGTGCATATAATACGAGCGTTACCGTATTGTCGTCAATATAATTAATACCCTGATGTAAGCCTGCAGGAACATCTGCAATTACCGGGTCACCAATTACATAATAATAAGTTGAATCTGCTTTAATATCACCATCGCCTTTTGCAACAACACGAATTTCTCCTAATCCAAAACTTGCAGCTGTAATATCATATTCAATACTGGTTAAATCTGTTGCTACAACTTCTGCACCATTTACATACAAATACATACTATCTGAAAATACAGCCGCAGCAGACACGTGAATATTATCTCCCAAATCAACAATCAACGGGTCTGTAGTAGGTGCTGTTATAGCAACATTAAGTCCATCTTCATAAACATCAACAAAAATATCCGAGCCATCTGTATCTCTGCCTACAACATCACCGGATGCTGTTCTAAAAACAAATGCCATTTGCAAAATGGTATCATCTTCAGTTGCGCCATAAAAGTCCAAAATACTGGTATACTCAATTTGATATAAATTATCACCTATTTCAGTCATTAGCACCTCCGGGTCGGGTGTTCCCCATACACCCTGCGTATATTGCCAGTCGGTTGGAGAATCGCTTTCGGTGGTAATAAGCCCTGTATGCGCATAAATTGGACCCGGAACATCGGCTAATGCCCCGTTTCCTTGTGTAGCATCAAATATAATAGTAACCGGCACATCGGCTGTTGGGAATACCGGAATAGTTGTAACTACCTGAGTGCTAGCTAATTGTGCAATTAACAATAAGCCTGCTAAATGAGTATATCGTCTGAACATACAGTAAAAATACAATGATGTTGTTAGAACTCATCTCAAAACGGACCTGGATTTTATATTTTAAGTAAGCAAACGCGTTTTTAAATCACATCATGCACATTAGCGCCGGCATTAAGATTTTAAAAACTAAATAAAGTAGCAGTTAATTATTACTGAAATTAACAGTAAAACATTTATTGAATATTACCCGCTTCATCCATTTCAATAAACGGATTAAAAGCAATTTCCCAATAATTGTTTTCAGGGTCTGCAACATAACCACTATATCCTCCCCAAAAAGCTTTTTCGGGTGATTTAATTACGGTTACATTTTTAGCACTGAGTTCCACAAATAAGGCATTTACGTCTTCAATAGAAGGCAACAACAAAGCTGTTGTAATTTGTTTAAAATTTCCCGTCTCTGCTTCAATGCCAATATCCTTGGCTAGTTCAGAGGATGGATACAGGCTTAAAATAAACCCATTGAGTTTAAAAAACACGATATCTCCCTGCTCCAACATCAGTGTCCAGCCAAATTGATTCAAATAAAAATTTTTCATCAAATCAAGATTGCGAACACCAATGGTGAGCAGAGATAATCGTTGCGGAAACATATTAAAATAATCCCTTTTTTTCTTTGTGAATAAAAGCGCTATCTAATAAATCGCCATCAAAATCTTGAACATCATTATCATTAATGCGATGATAAACGGCACTTATAAAAATGGTTTGTCCTGCAGATGTAACTGCAATTACAAATAAAACTCCTATTCCGGCTAAAACAATTGAAGGAATTAAACCAATTAAAGAGCCAAGAAAAAATAAAGGCAAGCCGATGAGCAGAATGCCTAAAATTTGCACAATACCAAAACTAAATGAAGAGCCTAATGACTCTCCCCATTTTTCTTTCATTATTTGTGCTGACCTTTTAAATGCAGCAATAGGAGTGAGGTTTTCATAAGCTAAAACCGGAACTACAAAAAATGTTGTAATTGACCATGCCACACCCGCAAGGGCTGCTATAATTTGTCCTATTTTTCCCAGGTTTTCTTCCAATAAACGGAAAATTAAACCAACGGTTGCAGCCATCGCCGACCAGGCTAAAATATCGCCAACACGACTTAAACTAAAGTTTAAACCATCCGATACTTTTGGTACACCACCCTGAAAATAAATGCGAGCACAGTGTATCAATCCCATATTAAAAAATACAACAATAAAATAATTGATTAAATAAAATACAAAAAGCCCGATATAAGTTACGATATCTCTTTCTGCTATAACGGCTGAAAAATTGCCATCATTTGGAAGTAATAAAATAGCAAGATAAGATGCAAACAATAATAACAATGATGCACCGGACAATACCGGAAATATTAACAATTGTTTATGTTTTTTGATAACGGCAAAACTGCTCATCGACAGTTTCCAGCCATTGGAGAGGCGGTCAAGAAATCCCATTTATGTGTTTATTTCCCATAAATGTAAAATTTTTTCGCTAATTCAACAACTTAGGATTACTTAAGCATAAAAGTTTGGGCCAATTTTCTAAAATCGGATAAATAGCTTTCATATTTTGCGTTTGTCATTCCAAGCATGATATAATAAGAAGTATTATCTGGATATAACATAACAAAATAAATAAGTTGTTGCTGGTTTTCTTTATCGCTTCCTTCAGCAACAATTTCGTATCCGTTAATATTATAAATAGTTACCGGAGTAATTGTTTTAATTACCGTCTTTTCCGCATATGGTAAACTTTTAATACGACTTTCAGTATAGGCTTTTGTATCGTCAATAGCAACACTAGAAAATGAACTTCCAACAGTAAACACAGCTTTATCAGCGCTCTGGGTGGGCATTTTTCCATCTTGCGAATACATTAATGCACCAGAAAGATATCCAGAATAAATCATGGATGTTCCTGTGGGATCCAACGCAAATTTAACCGCCTCCTTGCCATTTTCAGCGGTTGTTTCGTTATAAATAACACTTTTCATCGATGATAAAATTATTTCGCCCACAGCAGTTTCTTTTTCAGGATACATGCCATTTACCATAACCGCTAGTTGATTATTCCCAAAAATGAAAACTTGTTTATTAAATGTTACCTCGTTGGCTTTTTGTTTAATGTAATAGGTATAGGCAGTCATCCCGTTAAATATTAAAGTATCACTGCTCATTAATAATAAGCCAGCCTTTGCTAATGATTCTGCAGTAAAAGAATTTACAATTACCATATAATTAGTAGGTAATTCAGTAATCATTATCGACGAACCCGTATTTGGTTGCTGAAAACCGGAAAATGTTTCTGCTTTATCAAATCCTTTCGGAGGCAACATACTACAATGCGTACCCGGAACCTGGAAAAGGCTGTCAACCTGAGCGTGAACATAAAAATTAATGCTCACAAATAATATTAACAGAATTTTTTTCATGCTTTATTTTGCAATTTCTTTTTGAAGAATTTTTTTATCTAAAATAAACGGACCAAACGGAATTATCGATGCCACTACTGCCAATAATGTTTTTTTAAAAGGCCAATCATGTACCATTTTTACATTAAGTCCGGTAAACATATATAAAATAAAAAGTCCGCCGTGAATCCACCCCATGATATCAACAGCCTGCGGAATATCTGCTGCATATTTTAAGGGCATGGCAATAAATAATAATAATAAAAACGAAACGCCTTCAAATATGGCGACTGTTCTAAATCTGCCAATTTCTGTTGTATACCACTTGTTTTCCATCTTGTTGCCTTTCTTTTTAGCCGCTACAAAGGTAGCCACTTTTTGATTCAATTGTGTTAATGACTATTACCCCGTTTTTTTAGGTTACTTTTATACCGGAATAACCGCTATTACATGTTATTGATAGGTAAAAAACAACGTTTAAAAGCAATTCGATTTGCCCCGGAAGGTGTTTTTCTGGACGATGGTGCAGAAGGGGTATTATTGCCCAGAAAGCAGGTGCCGGCAGGATTAAGAACCGACGACGAAGTTGAAGTATTTATTTATAATGATGGCGATGGTGCTATTATGGCCACTACAATGGAGCCCAAAGGGGTTTTAGATGATATTGTTGCTTTGGAAGTAATTAATGTTACACCTAATGGCGCCTATTTGCAATTGGGAATTCCGAAAGATGTTTTTTTACACAAAAGTCAAATCAGAAATATTGCCGAACCGGGTGATATCAAAGTGGTGAAGTTAATTCTCGATTATGATGGCAGACTTGCTGCAACCGAATTAATTGAATCGTGGCTCGACAATGCAGAATTAACCGTAGTTGAAAAAGAACAAGTTGCAATCACCATTATTCGTGAAACTGATTTAGGATATAATGTTGCAATAAATAATAAACATCTTGGTTTATTACATTACAGCGATGTATTCCGTCATGTAAAACCAGGCGACGTATTTACCGGTCACATTAAACGTATTTTACCCGAAAATAAATTAGATGTGGCAGAAGGAAAACACGGCTATCAGCGTGTTGAAGATGAGTTGGGGAAAATTTTGCGACTCTTAGACGAAAACGAAGGCTTTTTACCATTTCACGACAAAAGCGAAGCTGAAGATATTTATGCCTACTTTGCCATGAGTAAAAAAACATTTAAAAAGGCTGTCGGCGCATTGTACAAACAGCGCATCATTCGTTTGAGCGAAGAAGGTATTCACAAAATTTAATCAATACTTTTTTTATTCCTATTTTGTGTGCATTACACTATCACGCAACATTTTCATATAGGTCAGCCCCTTTTTTCGTGCAAAATCGATATTCCTTTCCGGTATCGACATGGGTTCCCTATAATTATCTAATGCAATATCAATTTCGGCTTCTCTAATTAAATGAAACATTGGGTATACAGACCTATTGGTATAGTTTGCTGCATCATTTTCATCACTTCCTGCAAATAAATAATTAGGATGAAATCCCGCTACCTGATAAACGCCTTCATAACCACTGTTTTTTATAATATCTTCTGCCATTCCCAAAAAATCGAGGTAAGCGCGGAAGTCTGTTAATGATTCAGGAACAACAATAAAACTTGTTGATGTTAATTCATGCTCGTCTAAATAAGTGCATTCATCTAAAATAAGTTGCAATAACTTTTCTGTTTCGGCATTTGCCATTACAACATAACGCACAGCATTATTACGCACAGGCGCAGCGGCAAACGGACAAAAGTGACAGCCAATTACTACCTGCTTTATCCATTCTTGTGTGTGGAGGATTACATCCTCGTCAGCAATCAATTATTATTCATTATCCATTCATTTAGTGCTTGATAAAACCCCTAAAGCGGTTATGATATCTATAAGGTGAGCAATAATATCAATAGATTAAAGATAAGGGATTTTTAGCCACTCCAACAAAATCAACAAAATCGCCTGTTGCCAAAGCATTACCTTTGTATAATGAAACCGGCATCCTTATCTGATATTAAAAAAGAACTGCAGCTGCTCGACCCTCAGCATTTGACAGAACTATGTATCCGAATGGCCAGATATAAAAAGGAGAATAAAGAATTACTCACCTATCTGCTTTTTGAATCATCAAATGAACAAGCTTTTATTGACGGAATTAAAAACGAAACAATTGCGTTCTTCGAAACGATAAATGATAGCAATCTTTATTTTGCTAAAAAAAGTATCCGCAAAATTTTGCGCAATATCAATAAACATATTCGGTATTCCGGTAATACTGCTACTCAGGTAGAGCTTTTAATATTTTTTTGCAAGTCATTAAAAGAATCGGGAATTCCATATCATACCAGCGCCGCAATGGTGAATTTATATGATGCTCAAATTAAAAAAATCAATAAGGCCCTGAGCACCATGCACGAAGATTTGCAATATGATTTTAAAAAAGACCTGAAACAATTGATATAATCACATATTTTTACTCAAAATCCTTTTCTTGAGCGCCGAAGTAATATTAATTACACCACCATTTACGCAATTAAATACACCGTATCCAGCTACGGCATATTTAAAAGGATTTCTCAATACCAAAAATATCACCGCCTTTCAAGCCGATTTAGGTATAGAGGTTATTTTAAAGGTGTTTACTAAAAACGGCCTCAACAAAATATTTGATAACATTGAGCAACATCATACAGATAATGCGGATGTCCTGTCCTGCCTAGTATTGCGTAACGACTACGTGGCAACCATAGAGCCTGTTATCCGCTTTTTGCAAAATAATGCGCCTACCCTTGCTCATCGCATTGCCGCCGGCGGTTTTTTGCCGGAAGGTCCGCGGTTTCAGCAATATGATAATTTAGACTGGGCTTTCGGACATATGGGTGTTACCGAAAAAGCAAAATACATGGCTACCATGTATCTCGAAGATATTGCTGATATTATATCAACTTTTGTAGACCCGCACTTTGGATTTAGCCGCTATGCAGAACGATTGGCAAGATCTGCCAATTCATTTGATGAATTATATCTGCAATTACATAATCCGCCGACTTTTTTTGATACTATATTATTCGAAATTATTCATCAGCATATTCTTCAACATAATCCTAAAATTTTAGCTATTTCCGCTCCATTTCCTGGTAATGTGTATGCAGGATTTCGTTGTGCGCAATTTGTAAAAAAACATTTCCCTCAAATTAAAACAGTGTTGGGGGGAGGTTTTGCAAATACAGAATTGCGCGCTGTTGCCGATGTTCGTGTATTCGAATTTTTCGATTTTATTACACTCGATGATGGTGAAGCACCAATTGAACAGTTAGTATATTTTGTGCGTAATAAAATTACTATTGAGGAATTAAAACGAACATTTACTTTAGTAAATAACAAAGTAGTTTATATCAACAACAGTAAATGTATTGATTACAAACAATTTGAAACTGGCACTCCCGATTATAGCGATTTATTATTGGATAAATATATTGCGGCTATTGAAGTAATAAATCCGATGCATAGTTTGTGGAGCAACGGACGCTGGAATAAACTTACCATGGCACATGGTTGCTATTGGGGTAAATGTACTTTTTGCGATATTTCGTTAAATTATATTCAAGTTTATGAACCCTTAACCGCTGCTGTTATTTGCGACCGCATGGAACAAATTATAGCACAAACCGGTGAAACGGGTTTTCATTTTGTGGATGAAGCTGCGCCGCCTTCATTAATGCGTGCTGTGGCTTTAGAAATAATTAAACGCAAACTGGTAGTAAGCTGGTGGACCAATATCCGATTCGAAAAAAGTTTTACCCGCGATTTGTGTTTATTGCTGAAAGCAAGTGGATGTATTGGTGTAAGTGGTGGTCTGGAAGTTGCTTCAGACCGATTACTCGAATTAATTCAAAAAGGCGTAACCGTTGAACAGGTAGCACGTGTAAATAAAAATTTTACCGATGCCGGAATAATGGTACACGCTTATTTAATGTATGGCTTCCCAACGCAAACCGTACAGGAAACAATCGATTCCATGGAAATGATACGTCAGCTTTTTGAAAATGATGTTTTACAATCCGGTTTCTGGCATCAATTTGCAATGACTGCACATAGTCCTGTTGGATTACATCCGGAACAATTTCATGTTACCATAGTAAATAATCAAATTGGCGCATTTGCCAATAACGATTTAGTGCACAACGACCCAACCGGAGCTGACCACAGTAAATTTGGTGAAGGCCTTAAAATTTCATTATTTAATTATATGGAAGGCGCAGGATTAGACAAACCTGTTCATACCTGGTTTAAAGAAAAATTTCCTGCTACTACTATTCCTCCAAATTATATCGAATCAATTTTAAATAATAACGTCCCATTAATTGCCAACGAAAATCATAAAATACTATTTTTAGGTAATGCGCCGCAAACAAGTTTTTTTACAAAAACAAAAAAAGGTATTACACATCAAATGGCAGCGCTGCTTTTTTCGACCAGAACCGGTGAGTTGGAAATTAAATTAACGCGTGAACAAGGTATTTGGTTAAC
>Ga0075158_10002247_pt1 | contig 14150 bp, 12 predicted proteins | sample JI91814BDNA_FD_70968 | JGI IMG/M metagenome (GOLD analysis project Ga0075158, IMG submission 70968) | Wastewater effluent complex algal communities from Wisconsin, to seasonally profile nutrient transformation and Carbon sequestration -... | ecosystem: Engineered > WWTP > Effluent > Algae... | reverse complement strand
CCGCCCAATGACCGACGCCCTGGAAGATCAAGCCCTGCCCAGGCAAAGTTGGTCCGGACCGAGCCGACGTCAACGGCGACCACCCGTGTCTCCACCTACGACTCGCCGCTCTTCCCGCCACCGACCTGACGCACCGCGGCAACGCTGAGGAGGACACCAGCGCCGAGCATCGTTGCCTTTTGGCCGGCTTCCTTACCGGCGACCCGCCGTTGAGCCGAATCGCCCAAGGCTTCCCGCCAGGGGATGGCATCGACCGAGGATCGATTGGTCTCAATGCCGAGCGGAACGTGGAAGTCCTCGACGATCGCGGCCGTGTCGTTGAGCGAACCGACAACCGAACGCGCTGCGCGCGCGTGCAGGAGGATGTTCTCGTTGGCGATTGCGCCCGCGGAATCGAGGCGAGACATGAGGCGACCGGTCACGTCGAGCACGCTGGCCCGGCGCTTCTCCCGTGCGACCTCAACTCCGCGGCGATGGCCCGCGAGGTTTTCTGGAGCGGTCGCCAGCACGTGGTCGAGCTCGACCACTCCGAACTGGTCTTGGAGCTCGAAGCAGCGCGCGAGGATGGCAAGTTGCACCGCCACTTCGCCTTCGATCCCAGACACTGCCCGCTTCAACTCACCGGGCTTGCTCTTGCCTTCGACCTTGTCAGCCAAGGCACCCAGCGCGAGCAGTGCCTCCTCCTGCACGTTCAGGATCGCTCCGGACGATCCGCTCACCTTGTCCCACAGGGTTTGGGGGTCACCGCCATGCGCGCGGATGGTCATCGCCCCTTCGATCTCAGCGGCGGAACTCCTCAGCCGGGCCAGAACCGCGTCGCGCTGGGCTCTGCGGACGTCGTCGAGCTTTCCGTCGATCTTGACGAGCAGCGCCTTCAGCTCCTGCGCCTCGCTCTGTTGCGCGAACTGACTGAGTAGCCCGGCCACCCCGGAGAGTACGGCCGGGTTCGTCGCCAGAGACCTGGGTCCGTCCTCGACCTGGAGCCACTTGAGTGACTTCTTTCCGCTCTCTCCGAGCATTGCGTGGCTGATGCCCTTGGTCTTCGTCTTCATGAGACCACCGCCGCTCTTCAGCCGTGCGGTCGATTCGGGAGTGAGCTTCAGGTACATCGCCGACTGCTCGACGATCCCCGAGACGGTGGCAAGAGCTTCGGACCCGGTCTTGGCGATCGTGCTGATTCTGGCCAAGTCGACCTCGTGGGCCTGGTCGAGGAGTCCCACGTGACCGAGGAAGCGGGCGACTGCCGACCTGTCGCCCGTGACCAGCACACCGTCGCCGTCGCCGACCAGCTCGATTTCGTTTGCCATCACCGTTGCCTCTCAGCCACCGAAGGGTGGACCTCCTGCTCGTGGGATCTACCCCCTGGCTATGTCGGTCTCACCTGACACCGGATGTCGGTCTCGGTCAACACCAGCATTGGTGAGACGGATCGGATGTCGATAGGAGCCAACACCGCTCACCGACCCGGATGCCAGTCGTGGCTTATATAAGCCGTGACTGGTACGGTTCGGGTGTGCACGCGTTCGACATCCTCGGCGACCCGGTGCGCCGGCGCATCCTGGAGCTGCTCGCCGATGGCGAGCACACCTCTGGCGCGATCACAGAGGTGGTTCGGTCCGAGTTCGCACTGTCTCAACCGGCGGTCTCCCGGCATCTGCGCGTTCTTCGTGAGAACGGGTTCGCGTCGGTTCGAGCTGAGGGGGCACGTCGGTTCTATGCCGTCGACCCCTCCCCGCTGAGCGAGGTCGACGTGTGGTTGGACCGGTTTCGCGGGTTCTGGGATCAGCGGCTCGATGCCCTGGGAACCGAGCTGGCCCGCGGCAAGCGTGCATCCCGTCGCCGAGATGCCGGCCAGGCCGACCGGCCAGCGAAAGGAACATGAAAGTGAAGGACGTACTGGACGAGCTGGCGGCCGCGCGACGAAAGATGGGCACAGCGACCCTGCCCGCCGGCGACGCGTACACGATCGAGTTGCGGCGTCACTACGACGCGCCGGCCGACGACGTGTGGAACGCCATTACAGACCCCGAGCGACTGGGCCGCTGGTTGAGGCCAGTCACCGGGGACCTGCGGCTGGGTGGATCGTTCGAGCTGGACGGCGGTGAGCACGGCGAGATCCTCGCCTGCGACCCGCCGCAGCGGCTGCGAGTGTCCTGGCTGTTCGGGCCGGAGGCCGATGAGTGGCCGGGGACGAGCGAGGTCGAGGTTCGCCTGTCCCGCGGCCAATCCGGGCGCACCGAGTTCGAACTGGTTCATGCAGCAGCCGTCGGGGAGCCCATGTTCCCGACCTACGGCCCCGGTGCCGGCGGCGTCGGCTGGGACCTGCATCTGCTCACCCTGGCCGGGTTCCTCGCTGATGGCGAGACCCTCGACCACAACGAGTTCCGGGCCTTGCCCGAGGGGCGCGAGTTCGCTCGGCGCAGCGCCGCGGCATGGGGCGAAGCTCATCTGGCCGGCGGCGGCGATCCGGATCACGTGGCGGCCGCGGTGGCGGCCACCATCGCGTTCTACGCCCCTGGAGGCGATGAGTGATGAAGTACGCGACCTCGATCGAGATCGCCCTCCCTCGCCAGAAGGTGGTCGACCTGATCTCCGACCCGGCGCAGATGCCGATGTGGCTGCGTGGCCTGGTACTGCACGAGCCGGTCAATGGGGTACACGGGCAGCTCGGCACCACCTCGCGAGTCGTATTTCAAGTGGGGAAGCAGAGGATGGAGGCGACCGAGACCATCACGCGCCTGGAACCCGCAGATCTGCACGCCATCCCGAGTTCGGTTGCCGTGCACTACGACCGCGAGATTGTCGGCGCGGGTATGTGGCAGGCCCAACGAGACCGAATCATCGACGCTGGTCCGAACACGACTCTGTGGGAGAGCGAGAGCGAGTTCCGGTTCGACGGGTTGCTGATGCGGCTGATGGGACGTCTGATGCCCGGCACCTTCCGCAAACAGTCACGGCAGCACATGCAGGACTTCAAGGCGTTCGCCGAGCATGGGACGGACGTCTCCCAAGAGGCGAACTGACCTGCCACTGAGCTGGACCCGAGCAGCACATGGCGCGCGCGGCCACCTCACGCATCGATCTGTACGCCGCGATACGGCGTGACGCGAGGACAGGTTTCTCGAAGCGCGCGCTGCAGCGCAAGCACGGTGTCGGGTACCGCACTGTCGCTGCGGCGTTGGAGTCTGCATGGCCCAAGCAGCCGAAACCACCACCAAAACGCGGATCCCGCCTCGACCCGTACCGGGAGGTCATCGATCGCTGGCTGCGAGACGACCTGAACGCGCCGAGGAAGCAGCGCCACACCGCGAAGCGCATCCTCGACCGACTCCTGGACGAGCACGACGCTGCCGGGGCTGTTTCGTACGGGATGGTGCGCGACTACGTCGCGACCCGCCGCCGCGAGATCCGCATCGAAGCCGGCCGCGAGCCTGCGAACACGTTCATCCCGCAGACCCACCTGCCTGGCCGTGAGGCCGAGGTCGACTTCGGCGAGGTCGTAGTCCGACTTCGTGGCGAGCTGGCGACCTGCACCATGTTCAGCCTGAGGCTGTCGTACTCCGGCAAGGCCGTCCACCGCATCAGTGCTTCGGCTGGACTAGAAGCCTTCTTTGAAGGCCACGCCCACGCCTTTCGCGTCCTGGGCGGGGTGCCGACGGGGAAGATTCGGTACGACAATCTCAAGGCCGCCGTGGCCAGGGTGATCGGGTTCTCCCGGCAGCGGGTTGAGACCGATCGCTGGACCGCGTTCCGGTCGCACTACGGCATTGATGCCTTCTACTGCCAGCCCGGCATCCAGGGCGCGCACGAGAAGGGCGGGGTCGAGGGCGACATCGGCTGGTTCCGCCGCAACCACCTCGTCCCCATCCCCGAGGCCGACTCCATCGACGACCTCAACACCATGATCGACGCCTGGGACGCAGCCGACGACGGCCGGCGGATCGCGTCGCGTGTCCACACGGTCGGCGAGCACTTCGTCACCGAGCAACCGCTCCTGGCACCGCTCCCGGACGAGTCTTTTGAAACGGGCCGCTGGTTCACCCCACGGGTCGACAGGTACGCCCAAATCACGGTTCGGATGAACACGTACTCCGTCCCCGCCCGCTACGTCGGCAGACAACTCCGGGTGCTGCTGCACGCGTCCGAGCTGGTCGTCTACGACGACCAAACTGTCGTTGCTCGACACGAGCGCCTGATGACCAAGGGCGGAAGCCAGCTCGACCTGGATCATTACCTCGAGGTGCTCCTCCGCAAGCCCGGCGCACTACCCGGAGCGACCGCGCTCGACCAGGCTCGGAAGGCAGGCAGGTTCACCCCGATCCACGACGAATGGTGGGCTGGCGCACGCAAGGCCCACGGCGATGCCGACGGAACCCGGGCGTTGATTGAGGTACTGCTGCTGCACCGCCACCTCCCGCACGAGCACGTCGTCGCCGGCCTCGCCACCGCACTTCAAGCCGGCGGGTACACGGCCGACGTTGTTGCACTCGAAGCCCGCAAAGCCAACGACACCGCCGGGAATGACGACATCGACAACGGCACAACCGCTCAGGCAGCCAACGACTCCGAGGGCATCTCGTCGCTCACCGAACGCCGACTCCGCAGGCCCCCGCCCGACGATCCACGTCCGTTGCCAACCGTCACCCAGTACGACCAGCTGCTGCGCCGCCCGCGCGGCACCAACGAAGGAGGAACCTGATGACCAGCCGCCGTCGCGGGATGACCGAAGAGGCTGCTGACGCGGCCATCGATCACGCCTGCCGCATGCTCCGCCTACCCACCGTCAGACAGGACTTTCCCGACCAGGCCGACCGCGCCGCAGCCGAGCAGATGTCCTACCGAGGATTCCTCGCCGAACTGCTCCTCGCCGAATGCGACGACAGAGCCCGCCGCCGCTCCGAGCGCCGCATCAAAGCCGCACGGTTCCCCAGAGAGAAGTCCCTTCGTGCGTTCGACTTCGACGCCAACCCCAACATCGACCCTGCAGCAGTCCACACCCTCGCCAAATGCGAATGGGTAAAGAAGGGCCAGCCGCTGTGTCTCATCGGCGACTCCGGAACAGGAAAGTCCCACCTGCTCATCGCCCTTGGCACCGAGGCCGCGATGATCGGCCACCGCGTGAAGTACACCCTAGCGACCACGCTCGCGAACGAGCTCGTCGAAGCCGCCGACGAGAAGATGCTCTCAAAGACCATCGCCCGCTACGGCAGGGTCGACCTTCTCTGCATCGACGAGCTCGGCTACATGCAGCTCGACCGACGCGGCGCAGAGCTGCTGTTCCAAGTCCTCACCGAGAGAGAAGAGAAGGCATCGGTCGCCATCGCGTCCAACGAGTCCTTCTCCGGCTGGACGAAGACATTCACCGATCCCAGGCTCTGCGCCGCGATCGTGGACAGACTGACCTTCGGCGGCACGATCATCGAAACCGGCACCGACTCCTACCGTCTCGCGCACACCACCCGGCAACTCGCCGCCCACCCCTGAACGTCGGCGCGGCACCGTGGAGGCGGTGTCAGACGAAGCCGACACTCGAACCCTCATCGACCACCGAACGGTGTCGAACGAGACCGACAAGCGGTGTCACACGAACCCGACATAGCCATACCCCCCCTTGTTGGGTCAAGGTTGTCAGCCGGCTACGACGAGGGCAGAAACTTTGACGTTTCATGACTCACTACCTGAGCCTCGGGAGCAGCGCCTTGAGGTCGATCACCTCGATGTTCGTCGTCTTCGTGAACTCCGCGACGGTGGTGGACGCGTCCAGCCCCGCTGGTGTCCGGAGCTTGAGGGCCGCCTTGGACAAGGTCTTGGCGGCGTTGCGTTTGCTGTTTTTCAGGAAGCGGACGGGCAGGTCGCCGACGACGTAGACCTGCCGTCGCCTCCCGGTCGGGTCGAGGGACAGACCCACGACGTCGGCGAAGAGTCCGCGCTGGCGCATGCCGTCGCGTCCTTTCCAGGAAGACAGCTTGAACTCGGCGACGCGGTGGGAAGTCTCGAGATCGTAGTTCCGGTCAGGGTCGTTGCCTGCCCCGAGGGATGGCCGTTTGGTCAGTACCTCGCCGGGCTCGAGGATCAACGGCAGGACTTGGGTGATGACGGCCGCATGGATCAGGGTGTCGATCATCCCGATGCGTTCGCGAACAACCAAGGCGCCGTCGACGAGGTCCTCGTCGAGTCCAGATTCGGTCAGGATGCGCTGCACGTCGTCGTTGCCCGCTCCGTTCAGCGACGCCTCGAGTCTGGCGATGGTGTCGGTGAGGGATCCGTTCGACAGGTAGGCCTCGAGTGTCGCGAACGCGACCGTCGCGTCCTTCCGTGGCCCACCGACGTCGATGCGTGGGTCGACGGCGGTTCTCGACTCTGAGGGCTGTGGACGGGCCGATTGCGGGGCGCCGGGGATGGGGCTGGTCGTGAAGCCGAGACGCTGGAAGACGCGGAGCGCGAAGTGCGAGATGAAGGGTTCGTCGTTCAGACCGGTTGCGACCCGGAACGCCTGCTTGGGTGGCCATCGCCGTCCGTCGATCTCCACCCAGTGGGTACGGATGTCGTGCGGCGGTGCGCCGTGGACGCGCGCCCGGACGGTCTCGGCATCAAGGGTGTGCGTTCGTCCGTTGAGAACGAAGTCCATGGCTGCAAGGTAGTCGGCCGACTAGACAAATTGGCCTCATTCGAGGTCGGCGGCGCGTAGGTCCGCGGCGGCTTCGTCGGAAAGTCGCTGGAGGGGCCCGCGGTTGAGGCGGTACCTCTGTGCTGTCTCACCGCCTGATGCGAGGGCCGGGATCGAGGTCAGGGGACCCAACCGGAAACTGGTGTACGTGCGGAGCCCGGGCCCGGCGCGCACGATGGTCAAGCGCTCGGCATTCCTGATCAGGGTCGCGGTGAGCGACCCGTTGGTCGCCACGACGGCGGCGACGGTCGCTCCGTCGAGCTGATCGAGGACGTCGGCTCCTGCCTTGGCGGGGTTGGGGAACGAGCCGTCCACCTGGAAGACGTCGCCGTGGAGGTGCGTGATCTTCAAGTCCGGGAAGGCGCGCTCGAGGTCTCGGAGGACAGCGTCGGCGTGGTTGCCGCCCAGCACTGCGGCGAGGTGGTCCCAGACGGCGGCCGCGTCTGCTGGTGGCTCGAGGCCGACGCGGAGGCTCTGGGTGTTGGCCTCGACTCCCTCACGCTCGGCGTGCTGGAGCAGGTTCAGCCGTTCCTCGATGAGCTCTCGGAGCAGTTTGGATTCGGGGCTTCGTCGGTCGGGTGGAAGTGCGCGGTCCAGTCGGTAGATCGCTACCGCGGTGAGGGCTGCTGCCTGTTGTTCCAAGGCGACCGGCAGTTCCTCTGGGAGCGCGCGGACGGCGGCGGCCAGGAGGTGGAACCAGCCGTGGGATCCGAGCGGACTGTCCCAGATCTGCATTCGAGTGCCGAGGAGGACGAGCCCTGCGCGGGCGAGACGATCGATGGTTTCGACGTCTGGGGCTGTGTCCGTGAGGTCGTGGAGCCACCGGCGGTACCGGGCGCGTTCATGGGCGTGGAGGGCGCGGGCTCGATTTGCCTGATTGTCGGGAGCGGCGTCGGCGTCCTGCTCCTCCGCGGTGTGCTCGTCGTCGAACTGGTCGTCATCGTCGCCCAGACGATCGACCCAGATGGGCGTGGCCGGTCCCTCGGCATTGGGGGTGGCGAGCCGCGGCAGTCCGCCGAGGGCGAAATCGACCATCAGGGAGCCAAGGCGTGCGCGGGCGTCGTCGGTGTAGCGGAGCCAGGTGTCTGCGTCGTCGAGGGTTCGATGGTCGGGGGGCTCGGCCCCGCCGTCGATGGGTCGCTGGCTGCGCGGCGATGCCGGTGCAATTGGGGTTTTCGGAGCGGACGTGACCAGCTCGTTCATCTTGGCCGTCCACGCGTTAGCCAGCTGCGGGTCTTGGAACAGGTCGAGTGGGTCGGCGTCGGTGTTCGTACGGGTGCCGGTGGAAGGGCGGACCCGTTGGGTGACTGGGCTGCCCGACGTTTTCCGGACTCGGTTGTTGGGCCTTTTCAGGCTGCTATTGGTGAGTCGCGGTGAGATTCGAGGATCTCATTGGGGGTCTTGTACCCAAGACCCGAGTGAAGCCTGCGTTGATTATAGAACAACTCGATCCAGCGCGCGATTTCACGGGTCGCCGTCTCACGGGTTGGGAATTGTCTGCGGTTGACGAGCTCGACCTTCAAGGCGCCGTTGGTCGATTCCGCCAATGCATTGTCATAGCAAATTCCGGTCCTTCCGACTGAACGCGACAGGCCGAGTTCCTTCAGCACGCCGGCGTATTCATCGGAGGTGTAGTTGCTGCCCCGATCTGAGTGGAATACCGCACCCTCGGGCAGGTCGATGTTACGGGCGGCCATCCGCACTGCGGCGCTGATCAGCGGGGTCTTGTAGTGCTCGGCCATCGCGTAGCCAACGATGGCGCGCGAGCAGCAGTCGATGACCAGCGCCACGTACAGCCAGCCCTGCCAGGTCCGCACGTACGTGATGTCGCCGACGAGCTTCGCCCCGGGCACGGCGCTGGTGAAGTCGCGCCCCACCAGGTCGGGGATGTCGGCGACCTCGGCCGCCCGCTTGGTGGTGCAGCGCCGCGCCGAGCGGGGCTGACAGGCGACCAGGCCGAGTTCGCGCATGATCGAGCGGACCGTCTCCGGGTCGCAGTGCCGGCCCCGACGTGCAAGGACGGCGTGGATCCGCCGGTACCCGTAGGTGGCGTCGTGTTCGTCGAAGATGTGCTCCACCAGCACCGCCAGCTCCTGGCGGCGCGCCGCGGTGGCCGAGGCCGGACGGCCGGCCCACTCGTAGAACCCGGAGGTCGACACGGCCAGCCAGGTGCACATCTGCCTGACCTGATAGCGGGGCGTGCCGTCGGTGTTGCGGGTGGCCTTCTGCGCGTCGATGAATGCGTACTTCGCACTCACCGGTATTCCTTCGCGAAGAAGGCCGCTGCTTTTCCCAGGAATTCGCGCTCCAGTTTCAGCTCGCGAACCTCGCGTTCGAGTTCGGCGAGCCGGGCCCGTTCCGAAACCGTCAGCGGCGGCTCGGTCTGCGGGTTTGCCTCGCGATACTTCTTCACCCACACCCGCAGCGTTTCCACGCCGATCCCGTTTTCTCGGGCGACCTGGGCGAGGGTCTTCTGGTTCTGTTGCTCGAGGAACAACTCGACCAGCTGCTGTTTGAATTCAGGGCTGAACTTCGCCCGTTTGGTAGACATGAATGCTCGTTCCCTTCCGAGGAGATTCTATTGGGTGGTGAATCCGGAAGGAATCGGGCACCTCATGACCTTGTGCGGATCCACCACTGGCAGGTCCGGGCTCCACATCGGGCCGTCACCAGTGGCCCAGCAGAGGCGGAGGCGGGAGCCGGCCTGCGCGTTGCTGACCGCGAGTTCGTGCGTCGTGCTCCCGGCGGGTACCTCGCCCACGGTCCGGTACTCCTCCGGGAGGGCGCCGTAGTCGCTGATCTGGACGGTGACCTCATGGGGGAGGGCGCGGGCGAACTCTAGGCGGAGGAGCTCGCCCAGGAGTAGGGTCGCGGAGATCAGGACCGGACCAGATCGTGAACTGGCTGTTCGTGCCGGGTCGTCGGGGCTGAGTCGGAGAACGGTGGGGATGGAGTCCGGGGGCATCGCGGCTTGCGTTCCGGGGAAGAGCGCGGGGGTCTTCGGCGAGACGACTCCAAGCTCACAGTTCCCGGTCTGCGGCAGGCGCCCGAGGAGCCCGGCGGTGGTGAGGTTGGGGCTGCCGGTCAGGCTCCAGGTCGATCCGTCCTCGCATTCGGCCTCGATGTGCTTGCCGTGTCGGTAGGGCGCGACCTCGCAGGGGTGGAAGGTGAGCCGAGCGCCGACGTCAGCTGCGACGCTGGCCAGGACGTCAGGCGTGATGACTGTGACGCCGGGCTGGACTGCCACGCGGACTAGCTCCGGCTCCCATCGCTGGCACATGGCGCGCAACGCACCACCGCTAGGGTCGTGGAAGGGTGCGTAGAGCCGAAGCATGCGCACCCGCTGTGCGGGGAGTTGCTCGAGGATTGGGCCGCGGGTGCTGCTCACCAACGTGTGGCCGGTGTCGGCGAGCGTGCTCCGGGCGGCGAGGCGCCGGAGCTGGTTGGCGGTCCGGAGGATCCCATCGGCGACGGTGGATCCGATCGTGACCTGGGCTGGCAGCTCATCCAGCCAGTCGGCGAGGTCGGCTACGAGTTGAGGGCAGGACGTCGCGTCGGCGTCGATCACGAGGGAGATCTCGTCGCTGCGGTGCCAGCCGTTGACGGTGATGTTTCCCGACCCGATGCCGATCAGGGCCCGCTCCGGGCCGGCCAGAACGGTGAGTTTCGGATGGAATGCGCCGGGTGCGACCGCGAGTCCAAGGGCGTAGGTCTGGCCAGCGGCGCGGGCACTGCGCGGGTCGAGGGCGTAGACGTAGGCGTCGGCGACGACGGTGACGGCGGCGCCGGCCGCGCGGCACGCGCCGAGCAGGCGCGTCTCGAAGAACCCCACGTCGATGTTGAACGTGAGGAACAGCGCCTCCCGATACGGCCGTTCTGGTCGGGACGCGGCCTGGAGCAGGTGTCCGAGGATGCTGGGTGCCTGTCCGATCGGTGTCGGATCGGCTGGGGTCTCAGGCGACACGGTCGCTCCTGGGGCCGGGCTGCCACTGGCCGCTCGTTGGGTCGCGGGTGAACAGTCCGGTCTGCTCGCCCATGGACAGCAGCTGCGCCAGCCGGAGGGGCATGCGGTGGTCGCCGTTGCGGTAGAGCCGGAACACGAGGTCATCGCGCACGATGACGCGGGCCGGGAAGGTAAAGGTGCCCTTGTCGAAGTTGAAGCGCGACTTGCGCAGGGCGATGCGCTGGGATCGGTCGAGGAGCACGTTGACGAGTCGGACCGCGAAGTCGCTCATCGGCCGGTCGCCCCACGCGTCGATCTGGCCGGCGACCCAGTGCGGCGACAGTTCCTCGACCGCTTCGGGCTTGCCCCTGGGTCCGCGGAACCCGAGTCCTTCCTCGCCGGTCAAGTCGTGCTCGCGAGCGGCGGACAGGAGAAGCACGGCGATACATCGTTGAGCGGGGCGAAGCTGCTGGACGTGCGACCCGATCTCGGCGCCCAAGCAGTCGCCCCCCGGGGTTCGTGTTGGTGGAAGGGCGTCAACGAAGTGGCGGAGGGTCTCGGAAGGCATCTGTGACGCGAGCCAGTTCTCGAGGTCGTCTCGGGAGGCGGTCCCGCCGATGGAGATCTGGTCGCAGAGGAGACCCCAGAGCTCGCGCCACGCTTCCACGGCCTTCGATCGCAGGACGATCCCTCGCCAGCGGCGGTAGATGGGGTAGTCCCGTTCCTCAGCCTCGGCGAGCAGCGTCGGTGAGTAGCTGATGTAGTTGCGCAGGTCGCTCTCGGAACTCATGTTCGTGTTGACCATGGCGGACTTGATCAGGGCTGTCGTCTGTCCCAGCACGGCGCCTTGCGTGCCGTGCCTGGTCACGTCGCCGGTAAACTGGCCGGCCAACCAGTCGGCGTCAGCCGCGACGGATGTCCGACACAGGCAGACTTCACCGATCGCCGTGGCTGATGCGAGATCGATTGCGTCGGCACGAGCCAGTTCCAAGATGGGTTCGAGGGCTTTGCGGACGGTCGTCGAGTCGAAGCTCGGCCCGGGTTGGGTCGCATCCTGCAGGATTCCCAGGACCAGCTCTGAGCCCCGATAGGCGCCTGCGAAGCCCCATCCGGCCTGTGCATACGTGCCGGCCCCCGGCTCACTCATCGCGCGAAGGTCGATCGAACCGGCCGTCAGCATCGGTCTCAGGACGTCGGCTCCGTGGGGGTCGAGCGACCAGTCGTTGGGATGGTCCGGGCTTCTCTCGTGAGCGAGGCACGCCGCCGCGTACGCCACTTCGCTCCGGCGCAGGAGGGTGCGTGTGTCTGCCATCGACAGACTGAGGCGGGCGGCTTCGTCCGCGATCAACCCGTGTAGGGCGTAGTACTGGGCAGCGCGGGTGACAGTCGTGACCCCAAAGGCATGGTCAGCGACGGCACTGTTGACGTGACGTTCAACGGAGAGCGGAAACAGGCCCATGATCGGAGTCGTGCGCTGGTCGACCCATCCAGGACCGAAGACGGCCGAGGGCTTGGCCGTGGTCATGGCTTGGTGTCGAGGTCAGTGATCAGGATCCGACGCTCAGCGGCCACGTGATCACCGTAAACGGTCGCGCGCTGAGAGGGCCGGGTTCGGACCCCCTCTATGCACGCTTGTGGAGTGCGTAGCCGAGCTCGAACTGCTGCTTCTCGTCGAGGGAGTCCTCGAACTGGCGGTAGTGGGCGCGTTCTTTGGCGGTCGGTCGCTTGCCGCGCCAGGTGGGTGAGAGGTCGAGGTGGGCGTGGGCGACGTGGACCCACTGCCAGGTCAGCCCGTACTTCACGCTGCTGTAGCGGGTGCCGGGGCGGAACTGACGGGCCCATTCCTCGAACCACCGAGTCATGTAGAGCCGGTGCTCGATCTTGGCCTCGGTCGCCCGGTAGTCGCGGCGACGGGTGTCTTCGACGGCGCGGATGATCCGGGCTTCCCATTCGTCGGCGGTGACGAGCATGGTGGCCGAGCAGGCGCGGGCGCAGCGAACGCCCGTCGGGCCGGGCATGTGCAGGGCTTCGGCGGCGGCCTTCCACGAGTTCACGTCCGGGTGCATCCGCGCCAGCGACAGGGACGCGAACAGCCGGACGGTGTCTTCGCCGGAGTCGAAGGCGCCGTCGAGGTGCTCGAGGTACTGGGCGTGTGGGATGACTTGTGGGATAACGGCCAGGTTGATCGGAATACGGGCTCCTCGATGGGGGTGGGTGTCGAGGTGGTGGGACAGGCGCCGGTGCGGGGCGCGGGCCGCCATGACGAGCCGGGTCAGGGTGGGGGTCATGACGGTGCGGTCGGCGAGCCACCCGATCGGCCCGTCGCTCGAGGTTGGCGTGAGCTCGGTCCACGGCGTCAGCGCGCCGGCCGCGGCCTCGAGGTCGGGCGCCTGGAGGATTCCGTCTGCGATCGCGAGGACGGCTGCACGGACGGCGGGCTGGTCGGGCGGTCGCATCCCCCAGCGTGGTCCACGCTCCCCGGTCCGCTCATCGGCTTCGGCGACGAGGTCGACCACCCAGCCGGCGATCTGCTCGGCGCCAGACTGACAGGCGAGGTGGAGCAGGAGGGTGGTCAGGTGCCGCAGGTCGGTCAGGTATGCCGCGGCGTCGGTCGGTTGCCCGAGGACGGTGGCCGGGTGGCCGGTGAGGGCTGTGTCGACGCGGGTCTGCAGGCCGACGACCTCGTCGGTCGCGTCCGTGGACGTGATCGTGGTGAGGTCGTGCTGGCACTGCTGGACCGGGCCGGCGCCGAGCGGGTTGCCGCAGAGCGTGGCGGCGCCGACCCGGCGTAGGTGGGAGTGGTGCTGGTCGCGGAACGGTTGCCGGCAGGATGGGCATTTGGCGACGAGGAGGCTCTGGTGCCGGGTGCAGGTGGTGACGATGAGGAGCCGCCACGCGGTCTGCCAGGCGCCCGTGTCGGCGAGGCAGGCGGGGCAGATCTGGGTGCCGTGGGCGGGTGCCCAGCCGCGCGCGGCGACCTGCCGGTAGGAGTGCCGGTCGCCCGGGTCCAGGCCGGTCAAGTCGAGGGCGGTCCCGTCGAAGGAGGCGAGGGTGGCGGCATACACGTCCTGTTCGTCGACGCGGGCGAGAGCAGCGAGCCGGGCGATCGTCGCCGGTGACGGCGCGAGCGTGAGGTAGCGGGTCCCGGCTCGTCCACGACCGGCGGCGTTGAGGAGCTGGGCTGTGGTGAGGCCGTTGGCGTCGGCGAGGTGCTCGAGCCACGACTCGATCGACTCCCCAGGGCGCGGCGCCACCGACACCGGCAGTGCCGCAGTCATGGCGCGTCTGGGAGGACGGCGTGGTCGCCGTCGGCGAGCCACACGAGGTTGGGATACAAATGCCAGTCGCTCATGCCAACTTCCTTTTCCGAGGATGTCTCTGACGGGCGTCTTCCGGCCGGCCGTTGCGGTAGCCGCGTCCGGCGGCGATGCCCGTGTAGCCGGAGAGTTCGGCGAGGTCGGCGCACTCGGCTTGAACGGGGCATTCGTCACACAGCGTCGCGGCGTCGGTCAGGGCCGCGGCGCGTGCTGCCGTGGTGGG
>Ga0075158_10002246_pt1 | contig 14150 bp, 10 predicted proteins | sample JI91814BDNA_FD_70968 | JGI IMG/M metagenome (GOLD analysis project Ga0075158, IMG submission 70968) | Wastewater effluent complex algal communities from Wisconsin, to seasonally profile nutrient transformation and Carbon sequestration -... | ecosystem: Engineered > WWTP > Effluent > Algae... | reverse complement strand
CAAAAAAAATCCCCACACTTAAATCTGTCTAATGGCCAGAAAAATTTAAATCAGCTATACTTGCGACGCAAAAGAAATCTTAAGGGCGCTGAACATGTATAATCTAGTGAAAGGAATCATCGAATTTCGTCGCCTCCACTTACAAAATTATCGGGAAAAATTTAGCCACCTAGCGATGGGACAAGCTCCCGACACTTTGTTCATCACCTGCTCAGATAGCCGCGTTGTGCCAAATCTTTTTACCACCACACACCCAGGTCATCTTTTTGTGGTTCGCAATGCTGGTAACATCATCCCCCCCTACCCAACTCTTAGCTCCGAAAGAGCCAGCATCGAATTTGCGATCAACCAGCTCCCGATCGAAAACATCATTGTTTGTGGTCACAGCAATTGCGGAGCCATGCTCGCCCGCTTTGAAAGCCAAGAGCAGTCGCTGCCAGAAGGGCTGAATTACTGGCTCGAATTTAGCAAAAAAGCGGCTGGTTGCTCTTGTGCCGAATCGTTAACAAAAGAAAACATCCTCTTCCAGATGCAAAATCTACTCACCTACCCGTCGATCCAAGAAAAAGTGACTCAAGGACTGATCAAAATTTGGGGCTGGTACTTTGATGTAGGAACTGGAGATCTTTATGCCTTTGAGGAGAGCGCACAAGATTTCATCCTGCTCGATGAAACTGAAGGAAGCTCGATCTTACGACGAATCGAAGAGATCCACCACCGCAATGAGACCCACATCTGATTTTTAAATTCCTAAGAAACTAGATTACCAGGTATACTTAAAAGATGCCTACAATAGAGTCATTCTCGTCTAGATCACAAGATATGAAGCTTGCAAAACAAGCACCCCCGTCAAAACACTTCTCTTTAGATGATGAAGAAAAGGAACCTTTTGGCCTAATTGTTGAACTCCCCTCCCCATTTGTGCTGCAATGCTCTTCCATGGAAGAATTGACTCAAACCAAAGAGGTCGCTTTAGCGTTTCAAGAGATGGAGCAACAAGTGGCTCAAACGTTTTCTTGCATGAAAGAAAACGGGGTGGAAACGACCACTTTTGCGCTCAACTTTCCAACGCAAGAGGGAACAGAGCCGCTCCATTTCACTGTGAAATCGTTTGATACCGCACAAATGCAGATTCAAATTGAACTCGACGGATCGCTCAACGTACTGAATCAGGCTTTGCATAAGATTCCGGCCCTTTATGCCGCAATTGCCGCTTCTGTATACCCCTACGAACTCTTTTTAACTCTCCCCGCCTCCTTTGGGAAAGAGCCTTTTACGAGTAGCTCAATAAAAAAACTTTCCGAAGAACAAAAAACTGTGTATGGTGTCAATGAAGATGAGCAAGCACCCTAGTTGGATCCAAAAACTGGATTTTCTTTTACCTAAAGGCTTAAGAGAATCTCCCTTCGGAGATATCCCTCGATTGCATTTGAATCAGCTAGAACCGATTCTGAAAAAACATTTGCACACCTCTGAAGTCGCAATGGAACTCGACTCCATCTCTACGTTAGACCTAGAATCGATTTATAAAGACCTCGGGCCTGAACCTTTTATCCAAGCAATCCATCTAGAGCCGACTCACCATTCGATCTTTTTGTTGTTCAAAGCAGCCGATGTCGATAAAGGGCACAGCTTCTTAACGCAAGGAAAACTTCCTCCAAACGACGAAGTTTTAAAAGGCGTTGTAAAATTTTTATCTTTAAAAGGGCTGTCGGCAATTGAAGAGCTGCACCTTTTTAAGGGGCTGAATATGACGCTTACGACCCAGTTCCCTCACGATGGGCTCTACGAAGTGTTTGATTTGACGATCAACCTCCCTGGCCTCTCCTTATCACCACGACTCATTGTGGGCGAAGCAGCTTTAAAGGCACTTAAAGAATTTTACCTCAAACATCCGACACATCACGCTGAACCAAAGCCCCATATTCCTGTTCCATTGCACCTGGAACTCGGATCGATCCCACTGACCAAAGAAGAGATCCAAAGTTTAGAGAAACTCGACCTGATCCATCTCGATCACATCTCTAAAGAGGTTTTAAACCATCACTACCATGTAACACTCACTTACAAAAATACAGCCCTCATGAGTGGCTACTATAAAGATCACCTTATTCAAGGATTTTCCCCCATAACAACGAAACCGCAGGAGAGAATTATGCCCTCAGGTGGCCCATCCGACAAAGATTTTTCTGACCTCGAAGAAGACTTTGAGCCTTTAGATGATTTAGAAAATGAAGAAAATGAAGAGATCGAAGAAGACGACGAAGCCTCTTTCCCCCCAACTGTTGCGCTCAAAAAGATCGCTCTCGATTGTAAAATCGAACTAGGTGCTGTCAATATCCCTTACGAAACGTTATCCAATTTGACACACGAAAGTACCGTTCCTGTCGATCTAGATCCAAAGCAAGTTTATTTAACACTGAATGGGCAAATCCTCCATCGAGGAGAAATTGTCGAATTCGATCATCAACTTTTCTTTAAAGTGCTTGAGTAAATGGTACAGTTTTATCAGCAGTCGACAATCCCATTAACGCAAACAGCCTCGTCGACTGATCTGCCTGCTAAAATTGGCCCCTATACCATCGAAAAGCTCCTCACCACAGGAGTCGACTCTAAGCTCTACCTCGGATTGCACGAAGACTCGCGCGCACTTGCCGTATTAAAAGTGTTGAGCCACGACATCCTTAAGGATCCGATCCGAAAAAAAATCTTCTTGAAAGAGGCTCATCTTCTCAAAGAAATTTCCCATCAAAACATCGTGCAATACTACGATCAAGGGGAATTTCAGGCAGAATCTTCAACGGGATCGAATGGAGGCATGTATATCGCCGTCGAATTTGTTCCAGGAATCTCCTTAAAACAGTTTATTCTGCAACGTTCTTTATCATTGAAGCGATCGATCGACATCACCTTAAAGGTTCTTTATGCCCTTCTATACCTTCACTCTGTAGGAATCATTCATCGTGATCTAAAACCCGAAAACATCTTGATCACCGAAACTTCTGAAATCAAAGTGGTCGATTTTGGAATCGCAGGAGCGGATAACGAAACAATCGAAGGGCCGATCTACGGAACCCCCTCTTATATGCCTCCCGAAGAACGTAAAGGGACAACCAAATTTCATACCGGTTCCGATATTTATGCCGTTGGCATCATTTTCTACGAGCTCATCACAGGTCGCGTCTCACTAGGCCGCATCGACATCGAAATGGTTCCAAAATACCTGCAACATATTATCCAAAAAGCCACACACCCTGAGCAGAAAGAGCGTTACCAAGATGTGATGGAGATGATCTCTGATCTTTCTATCTATTTAAAACAGGGCCTTTTGGAAAAAGATGAAGGGGTCGAAGACACACTCAAAGATCTTCTCGAAAGCATCGAAACTGCCAAAAAAGAGCTCATCCATCCTCTCCCTATCTCGTTACAAGATGTTGGAGTCTACCTTCTCAACAATCCTCATGTAAAAGCGCCTAGTTACACTCTTCTTCACTACGTGTTACCTGATGGTTCTTATCTTGGTCTCATTGCCTCCACGAAAAATAGCTCCGTGCAAACTCTTCTTGAGTTAAAAGGGATCTTGGAGAAAGGAAAAATCCTCTTAGAACTGATGACCACCCGTAATGAGTTCTCCCTTACTCGCTTTCTAGATCGGCTCGAAGTCAACCAAACCCATCCGCTCCACTTGCAACTTTTACATGTCAGCACGATTGATAACACCTACCATCTTTTCTCGTTTGGAGATGCGCGACTTTATCATCATGCTTACGGGACTGAAACTCCACGCGAACTTTTCTCTACCGGACGTCTTTTTGGGGGCCATGGAGAAGATCCGCACCCGATCAGCGACCGATTCGATTCGCTTGACACTCTTATCTTGAGCACGAACGGCAGCCAACTAAATTTTGCGAACTTCGCCGAAATTTCCTCAGACAAAAAATTGCTCGAGACTTCTCATCTCGAAGCCTGCCCCGTTGCTCTTCTCGTCGAACGATTCGACTAAATTCCTCTGTTGCTTGATTTGCAAGCAATCATTAGAATATTTGCATGTTTTTACGGTTTTTTATGGCTATCTTGCCTTTTTCTGCGTTTGCAAATCCTATACACTTCACCATTAGACTTCTTTCGAAACTCGCTTTGCTTGGAAAAATTGAGGATTTTGAGGCAGATTTTTCATCAAATTTTGAGCACATGTCCATAGACATGGTCGAAAAAGTTGGTGAAAAAGATGCCCAAAAGAGCAATTTTAACAGGCAAATGGAGTTTCGAAAGAAGTCTATTAAAGCGGTTATTTTTGATTTCGGAAAAGTGGTGATCCATAAAAGCTATACCCCCCTCCTCCTTTTACTAGAAAAAGAGCTTTCTGTTTCAAGAGATGAGGCCAACCTCATCCTTGCGAATCGCAAAGAAATCTTAATGGCAGGTTCCACCGATGAGATTTTTTTGCAAGAACTCTTTATTTCCTACAATAAAGAAATGCCCACCCACTTTGTTCGAGATTTTCAAAATCAATTCGCTCAAGCAATCCATCTTAATCCACAAGTGCAAACAATTATCAAAGAGTTAAAGCAACAAAATAAAAGGGTCATACTCTTCTCAAACACCGAACATTACAGAGCCTCTATCTACAAGGAACTCGGTTATTATGATTTTTTCGAGCAAACCTTTCTTTCTTATGAAATGGGGGTTAAAAAGCCAAATCCTGCGGCTTATCGGTATGTACTTGAAAAGCTCTCTCTACAACCTGAAGAATGTTTATTTATCGACGATCAACTCTCTAACGTCATTGCCGCCAAAGAACAAAATTGGAATGCGATTCAATTCATTAATGCAGAGTTACTAGTAGAAAATTTATCTGAAATGGGTTTAAACATAGACATCAGCCATCATTAAATATTTTTTCACTTCCAATTTGCATTTATTGAGCCGATCACTTATGTAAAAGCATATGGTGCCAGCTATAAAAAAATGTATATTGATCTACTGCTTAACAGCTTCCGTCATCCCTTATGGCCTGAATGCTTGGGGTAAACCCAAGCAAAAAATGGCTCGTGACTCTCGCTACAAGATCAATTTTCATCAAGTCAAAGCTGAAGAATTCATCCAATTCTTAAGCGAAATTGCCAATCTCAACTTTGTTTATAATCCAGGCGACCTCAATTTCACGATCAACTTAGTTTCCGATGAGGAGATGACTTTGGAAACCATTGTTTCTGGTTTTGTCCAAACATTACGGATTCAAGGATACAGCATATTAGAAGAAAACGGCACTTTGTTGATCCACAGAAATCCTGACATCAAAGAACTCCCTACACTTTATAGCCCTGAAAGCAGAACCGACAGCGTTGTCTCTCCCATCGTCACCAAAATCTATCAAATTAAAAATAGCCCCGTCGAAGCGATTCGTGACCTGATAGTCCCCTTCCTCTCCACTGCAAGCGTGATGGAAGTTTTCAGCGATCGGAAGCTTTTAATCATCTCCGATGTGGTCCAAAATATCCTCTCCATCGATTCTTTGATCAAAACAATTGACCAACCAGAGACTGGATCGACCAGCGCCACTTACCATACAAACTTTTTCACGCCGCAAGATCTAATCAATATCGCTAACCCGATCATTCAATCGGTTTGTGGAGGGAAAAGCTATTCCTTACTCCCGCAAGACAATACGCAACGGGTCTTTATCGTTGGGAGCGAAGAGCTGATTGACAAAACTCTCGAAATTTTTTCCCAAATCGAAGAACGTGCGACTAAAAATCCAAGCTCGATCACTTCCGGAAACATCTTACTGCACAAAGCGCTCCATCGCCCTATCCAGTCGCTTGCTTCTGCAGTGAAAATGATTGCTAAAGATTCCAAAAGAACCGAATTCAACACCGCTAGCTTCATCAAACTTGCAAACGAAGCCTCTTTTGTCTATCCTGACTTTCTCCTTTATATTGGAGAACCTGTCGAATTGAAGAAAATTGAGGAGTTAATCAAGACGATCGACACCGCACAGCAAGTGAAATCGGACTCCACTTTTTCTATCATCAAGCTCCAATATCAAAATGGAAAAGTTGTCTTAGAACAACTTAAATCGATGATGAAAGATATCCCTGATACAGGGGATAACGCCGACTTTTTAGATGCTCTTGCAACGATTCGTTGGAATAAACAGACGAACTCGATTGTCGTTCAAGGATCAAATACCACAATTCAAGAGATCGCTGAGTTAATTTCAAAAATCGATGTGCAGAATGCAGCCTCTAATCTACAGCAATTTATCTATCGACCAAAAACGAAATCTCCAAAAGATCTTATCGAACAGATCAAGATGAGCACGCAACAAGTTGCAGCAAATGATCCCAATTTTGCCCAAATGATCACGAATCTTCATGTAGTTGATGGAACGATTGTGACAGCAGGCAATCCTGATAACATCCAAAAGCTGCAACAGATTCTTGATAGCTTTGACCAATCGATCACTGCGACCTCATCACAGACTTTCACTATTATTAAACTGCAAAATGTGTCTGGCAAGTTCGTGATGGAGCAGCTTACACAAATGAGCAAAACTGTGAATGACGCACCAGAAAATAGTGCTTTTTTAAGCGCTATTCGGAGTCTTCAATGGAATAAAACCAATAACACTCTTACCATACGGGGAACTCCTGCAGCTGTGCAGCAAGTGGGCGATCTCATTAGTAAGCTCGATGTCCACACGATTTCTTCGACACAATATTTCATCTATAAACCGACCCATATGACCGCTCAAGAGATGTTACGTTCCCTGCAAGGGATCGGGCACGATCTTGAAAATTCAGGCGTTGCCGATGCAAGTCTTCTGCAAACGATCAATGGGACAAAATTAGTTAAAAATTCTGATTCCTTAATTGTGAGTGGATCTGAAACAAACCTCACAAAAGTCAAAGAGATGATTGTCTCTTTAGATCAACAAGGGACGCAGCCTACAGCCAAAATTGCACAAATAGGGAATACCACCTTTTTAAGCTATCGTCCAAAAGTACGCTCAGCAAAAGATCTTCTTGAACAGCTCAAAATCTCCGTCCAAGATGTAAAAAAGCAAGATCCTGACATTTATCGGCTAGTCAATAACGGGAAAATCATCGAAGGGGCCCTTGTATTTTCAGGTCCAAGCGATGATCTTGATAAGATCGGCAAACTCCTCGACACCCTCGATCAAAGAGTTCCTGGAGAGAAAACGGTTCAACGCGCTCAAGATAAATATCAAAACTACAAACCTGTCTATCAAACAGGGCTTGATCTCATCAAAGAGACACAAAGTTACGTCGAACATGTGACCAGCAAAGGACTTGGGAATCGTTCTCTTTCAACGACTGCTGAAAATCTTCAATTCATCAATGGGCGAATTGTGATTGTAGGGTCGCAAGATAATGTCGATCAGATCATGAAGCTCTTGCAAGAATTTGATACCCCAGTAGCGGATCTTTCTAGACAGAACACCACTATAGAATCGTTTGATAACATCGGGTTTTTGAATTACAAGCTCAATTTCCACCTAGGAAGCGATATCCAAGCAGCGATCAAACAGATCGGTGATGTATTGCAACTGAATAAAAATCAAAAAAATGAAGCTTTAATCAATTCGATCAGTTCGATCCAATGGATCAAAGTGACTAACTCATTGATCGCAACAGGTGACCCACAAACACTGGCCAAACTCAAAGAGATTTTAGAAAATATCGACATCCCCTTGAAGCAAGTTTTCATCGAAATCCTCGTCATTGAAACATCGAAGTCAAACTCTTTAGATATTGGTCTTCGTTGGGGTGGATTTAGCAATTTCAAAGGAAGACTCGCTGGAATCGCTACAAACGCCCCTCGTGTGGATGCAACCAATAATATTGTCGATTACCTAGATCTCGTAAAAGGGGCTCAACCTAATTCTGCAGGTTCTAGCTCGAGTGGTGTGAATGCTCAAAATGGTCCGGCCCCTAATCTTTTCCCAAGCGTGACTGCGGGACAATTAGGAATCATCGGAGATATCATTTTTCATGGGGGAAAATCTTACTTAACACTGGCCTCTTTGCTCACTGCGTTACAAGAAGAGGGAACCATCACCGTTGTCTTGAACCAAAAAATTATGGCGCAAGACAGCCGCATGTCTCAAATTTTCGTGGGACAAAACATCCCCTTTACCGGATCGATCATCACCACTTCTGGAATTTCTCAAACAACCAATGCCAACTTGGAATATCGTAACATTGGGGTGTCATTAAATATTACCCCAAATATTGGCGACAATGGTATTGTCACAATTGAGATTGATGAGGAGATCACCGAGGAACAGAACACTGGTACAACAGGTGGCGGAAGTGTGAATACGCAACAAGTCACCGGCATTCGGACCTCTAAAACAAGTATGCAAACACGGGTACATGTTCCCGATAAAGCATTCGTTGTTTTATCTGGGCAAATCCGTAATACCAAAACCCGCACTAAATCTGGGCTTCCTTGCTTAGGCGGACTTCCTGTGGTCGGAGCGGCTTTCCAACAATCAAGCTCTGTAGATGTAGCGAATGATGTAATTATTTTCATCAGACCTGAAATTATTCAAACTTCTGACCAATGGAAAGACTTGAGTGAACAACAATCAGAAACAGTCAAAAGCCAAGCTGACGCTGAATCTTATGACAAAGGTATCGACCTTATCAAAGACGAAAGCTAGCCTTTTAATCGGTTGTATAGTTTTTTTATCTAGTTGCAGCCAAGTAGCTGATACAGTCGAGCCAAAAATCAGTTATACCGTCCATGAAAAGATGATTCGATCGCTCCCCTCTGCATTTACCCCCCTTGCTACCCAAGAACTTGAAAAAGGATGGGCTACAGAATATCGAATGGGAGTCCATTTTGCCAAAAAGCTCGATCTTTATCGTGCAGTGACCGCCTTTAATCGGGCAGAATTCCTTTTAACAGAAGAACCCAATACTCTTTTGGCAATGCAGCGTAAACAGGAAGTGGAGTACTACACGCTTCTTTGTTACTCTTTAGGGAAAAGATACGAAGAGCTCACCTCTTTCTTTGAATCCTCCTCTTTGGCCTACATCAATTCTGATTTCAGTGCTTACCATGATTTGCTTATTTTATTGAGCGAAGCCTATGAGGTGACGAAACAAAAGCATAAAGCGCTCAGCGTGCAACAAGTTTTAGCACAAACCTTTCCGAATGCTGCAGAACCCTTTCTACTTGGCAAAGCATTGCAGGTAGCTGATATGAAGACAGCGGTGGCGATCTTAGAGCGGCAAGCTCCGGAGCCCATCCCAGAAAATGCGACGATTCAAAAAGTTCTTTTTGACAATGTGAAACCGTATCATTTCATCAATTACGATTTTGTGGATAAAAATCGTTCGCAACAAAACCGTGCAGCGATCATCGATCTTGAGAAAACCTTCTCCACCTACAAAAAATCGCCCCTAACAGCGCAAGCCCTAAGTGCCGCCATCCCAGGTGCCGGCTACCTCTACGTGGGTCAATATCAATCAGCCTTTACAGCCTTTTCGATCAATGCCCTATTTATTGGAACGGCCGCCTATTTCTTCACACAAAGAAACCTTCCAGCCGCCATCCTTACCGTGAGTTTCGAAACTGGCTGGTATTTTGGAAGTATCTACGGAGCGGGAGAAGCGGCTAAAACTTACAACGAGCGGCTCTACGAAGCCCATACCTCCCCTTTCATGGAAGAGAAGAAGCTTCACCCCTTACTGCAGATAGAATATGGGTTTTAGTTTCTTGATCCTTTTATCGTTGAAGGGTTTTTTTGATCCTTGGGGGAAAGACTGCGAACTCATCCCTCCGAAAAAAGAGACGCACGCTGTTTCCGAAAGCGAAAACTATTTCGCCGCCTCACTAGAAAGCGTAATCCTTTTCCATCAAAACGTTCTTTCGCCAATCGATGGTCCTCGGAGCCATTTTCGTCCTACAAGCTCCCGCTACACCCTCTTAAGCATCCGCCGATACGGCCCCCTGCTCGGCATCATCAAAGGGTGCGACCGGCTCATGCGCGAAAACAACGACCCCTGGCTCTACCGCAAAATCATCATCGACGACATCGAATACAAATGGGATCCCACCTACTAAAGCCCCCTTGCCTCAAACGGCCTGATCCCTTTTTTGATTTTTTCTATATAGAGCAAAATCCCTGAACCATCCATTTGTAAGTAAGGCTCCCAATCAGTTATAAATTTTTCATAGCGACTTTCCATAAACTGAAAAGCTGTGGCATGCCCATCTAGAAGATTCCTCTCCCGTTGCACATCTCCTTCTTCCGTCAAAATGAGTTCCGAAAGAGGTCTATTAAAACAATCTGCCCATTGCGTAGTTATCTCTGCTACTATTTTTTCGAAAATTTTCCCCATGCAATTAGACCAGACCATCGTTAATTCTTTTTTGTCGTAGGATTCTATCTTCAACTGCAAAATCCATTTTGCCATAAATTGATCATCTAATTCCAAACCCGTTAAATTAGTCACCTCTCTATTCAAATAAACACGAGAGGCTTGAACCTCTGCCATTTTAAATAAATTTAAATGAATTTCATCATGAAGAGTCCTGAGCAAATCAAACAATCGCTTAGAGAACTCAAATCTTTTTCTCTCAAAAAGAGCATGTTCTGTGTGCCGTTTTAATCTTGCTTTAACACGAGCATCTCTTATGCCATACAGCAACTCCAAAGACATAGCAAACGGCTCTTCTTCTGCAGCTAATACCAACATGGCAGATGATCCAGGATTGCCTTGGCGACCAGCTCTTCCTCTAGCCTGTTGTTCAACACGATATGCCTTTGGGAAATGTGCAAGAACAACATGCAGTCCACCATTGACAAGACTTTCATCAGCCAGAATAATATCGGTGCCTCTAGCAGCGTTATTTGTAGCAATAGTGATAGCGCCAGGATTACCAGCTGCTTTTAGTATTTCCACCCCACCTTTCTCTTGAGTTTCATTCAAGATTTCATGAGTTATACAAGCTTTTGTTAATAACTCTTGAATCAACTGTGTCTTTTTTATTGTTTCACAAAGGACTAATACAGGGCGCCCTTTAACCTGATGGCTACTGACTTCTTCAATGATGGCTTGAGTATATTTCGACTCGCTAGTGAAAATTTTAGGAGGAATATCTACCCTCTGAGGTGGATGAAAAGTCGGCACATCAAACGATGGGATTCCATATATTTGATAGATTTCTTCTCTTTCTGTAGCATCACCTAAAGTTCCTGTTAATCCAAAAATTGATCCATAAAGCGAATAAAAAACTGGATGTGATAAGGCTAATGGAGAGATCGTTGCCTGTTCCACCCTTAATTGATGTTTGACCTCGATAAATTCATGTGTACCTCCTTCCCACCTACTTCCCTCAAGAATGCGGCCCGTATTTTCGGCATCCACAATCTTGACATTTCCCTCTTCTAGAATATAGTCTTCGTTTATTTTTAGCTTGAAATGGACCCGGTGCGCCCGGTACAACCATTCTAAAAGTTTCTGATCTGAAACATTCGAAAGTAAACTTGAAAATTTGTTCGAATGAATCTCACTAAGATATTTTCGAACTTTTCCAACCTCTAAGGAAAATTCTGTCTGATCAGCAGTCAAAAATGTTGTTGCATATCGATAAATGGGAGCATAAACCCAGTCATTGCTTTGCCAATCAGGATAGGCTATGCGGGACGCGTTTGAAAAGGTATCTACTGTTAAATTATCGACTTCATCCACAATGACAACATCAAATCGTTTCCCACAACCTGACTTTGCTTTTTGAACAAAAACATCTTTCCGATCCATCATTTCATACATTAAACCGAATTCAAAGTCGGATGCTGAGCCATAGAGTATATCAGCTTGAAAAACCTCTTTTTTTCTCCATTCCTTTATGCATGAGCTTGTTCGATTAAATAGGTTGAAAAATGGAGCAAACCTCTCCTGATCTCTCTCAGCTAAAGTCGATGAAGAAGAAACAATGTGAACACTTTTTTTCAACAATCCCCATACAGAAGCCATTAGTGTGATAATTAGTGACTTTCCCTCGCCTGTGTTTACCTGAACAATAGCCCCAGACTCATGCTGCAGCTGCCCTAATACAGTTAACACCTGCGTATTGTGCACAAATAGCCCATATTTTTCTAAAAGAGCAAGACGAACAATGGCTATTAACTGCAGTATATCCTCTATTACAATCTTACTTTTAGCGCTGATGGCATGTGCTTTACTAATTAAATCAGATATAAAAACATGAATATTTTTCTCGCAAAAATCTTGAATAACATCATATTGAGCAAAAATTTGATCAATATGAGCTTTGCTTAAAGGAAAAGGCATTTGCTTAAAACGTTCTTTCAATGAGGGCTCGTATCTACCCTGCATGACCAACTTTATTTTTGTAGGATCATCTTTTTCGCAAAGAACACCCATCAACAGATCCAAAGCCCCTTGTGTATCCCCTTTTTGCATGCAAGCCATGACCGACTCGAATAAGGAATTTTTAGAAACAATCTCTAGGTCATTAAACAATTGAAGAAACCATGCACATTTTTTAACAACACAGCCACTTTTCACACAAATTTGACAAACAGCTTCAAAATATTCCTCCCCAAAGTCTTCTTGTATCGCAAATAATTGTGTAACAAATGCACTTGCATCTTCTGTCGAAATACCTTTTTTATTTATGTTCAAGCCTACAGATAATTGCACAACCGTTTTTAATAACGTCCACTTATTCTCAGGTTTTATATTTTGATTTTGTGAAATCTGTCGATGCGCATTATAATAATAATCAAGAGGAAGCTTTTCTGTCGGAGCGACAGATTCTAAATATTGAACAATTTTTCGCCAACCATCACCAAAATCGGCCCCCATTTCATCTAAAAAAGAGGCTCGAGTCGTCTCAGTTGCATCTTGCTCCATTGCACATAGAGCTTTATTTTGGTTGAAATAGCTCATAAACACAGCTTTTATAGTAGCACGTTTGCGCTGAGCAGCTATCTCAAAAAAATCTCGCAACAACCCTTTTTTTTCCAAATTTTTTAGCTGATCTAATGCTTCACTTTTTATGCAGTCAATAAAGAATTGATTGAAAAAAATGGTTATATTTTCTTCAATGTCTCTATTATCTTTAATCACTCGAAAAATAAATCGAATTAAAGCTGTGTCTTCTTTTTTTGGTCCATAAAAAAGAGTGCATCGGATAATTTCTTGAAGACGCCTCTCCAAAGAATTCAAAATTTCCCTTTCTTGCGAAGTAATCAAATAATCAAGTGCAAGACTACCTAAAAATATTGTCATGTATTAGACCTATTTCCAATCTCCACGGAAGAACTGCTGACTGTTCTACCTTGAATAATCAACGGCTTCTCTATTTCATTTTCATAGACTTTAGTCAATTGCATCAATTCTTGATATCGTGATACATCTACAAATTCTCTATCTTCAGGCCGACCCATCTCACTTAAAATGGCTTCAGCGGCCTGTTCGATAAAAGCTTTCATCTCTTTTCGTCTTTTTTTCTCTAAAACACCAATTTCATGAAGGCAAAAAACCCGATTTGTTGAACCAGACCATTGAACACTTTCATGATGCCCAACAACTACCCTGTACCCTCGAACAACGAGGTTTGAAGGAATATTGATTACCCAAGAAACCGCAGGATAACTTTCGATAGCAGGGATACTTTCCATGAAATCGATGACCCGTCGATCTTTTTGAACAGCTTTTGCAAAAGCTTTGTTATAATGTGCTAGCGACTGCTCAAATGTTTTTTCAAATAAAAGAACGAGTGAACAGGCTTTATCACGATCCAAATTTGCACCATCTATAGGTGAACGCAACACCCCTGTAATAAATTGCCATACCCTTTTTTTTGCAGGCACTGCCTCCAATTGAATATCATTCAACAAAACAGGATATACCTTTGGATCGATCTTTTGCGCATAACTTTCAAAAAGAGCGACTCTAAAACTATCAGGATCGGCATCCTGTAACAAACTAATCATTTTCTTCCTTAAATTGCTTTTTCTAATGTTTTCAAAATTTCCACGGATCCACACTGTGTCGCCAAAAATAGTGGTGTGTTTCCTTCAACATCTGAAACATTATATTCTTTGAAATTTTCGCTATTGCAGATAAGACGTACTGCAG
>Ga0075158_10002245_pt1 | contig 14152 bp, 15 predicted proteins | sample JI91814BDNA_FD_70968 | JGI IMG/M metagenome (GOLD analysis project Ga0075158, IMG submission 70968) | Wastewater effluent complex algal communities from Wisconsin, to seasonally profile nutrient transformation and Carbon sequestration -... | ecosystem: Engineered > WWTP > Effluent > Algae... | reverse complement strand
CGAGGCCGCGGCCTGGCTGGTGCAGAAGATGGCCGAAGGCTACGAACTGGACGCCAAGCTCTGGGCCGGCCTGTGGATGATTGACCACCACCTGGACGGCACGCCGCGTGGGTGAGGCGATGAAGCTCCTGGGTGCGGATGACCCGGCTCCGTTCGAGGTCCATCGCCCGCACGGCAGCTCCCCTTTCGTCCTGATCGCAGACCATGCCGGCCAGGCCATCCCTGCCCGACTCGGTGACCTGGGCGTGGCGCAGGTGGAACGCGACCGCCATATTGGCTGGGACATCGGCATTGCCGGCGTTACCGAGCGCCTGTCGGACAGGCTGGATGCCTTCGCCATCCTGCAGGTCTATTCGCGGCTGGTGATCGACTGCAACCGTCCACTGGATGCTGCTGGCTCCATCGTCACCAGTAGCGATGGCACGCCGGTACCGGGCAACCAGGGCATGCAGGAAGAAGAAAAAGTCGCACGCGCGCTTGAAATCTTCGCGCCCTACCACGCACGCATCACCCAGGAACTGGACCAGCGCAGCGCCGGGCCACAAGCACCGGTGTTGATTGCGATGCACAGCTTCACGCCGGTATTCGGCGGAGTGTCGCGTCCCTGGCATGTCGGCGTGCTCTATCATCGCGACACGCGCCTGGCCCATGCCTTGCTGGCCGCGTTGCGCGCCGAGCCCGGACTGGTGGTGGGCGACAACGAACCCTATTCGATCAGCGATGGCAGCGACTATGCCGTGCCGGTGCACGGCGAACAGCGCGGCCTGCTGCACGTGGAGCTTGAAATCCGCCAGGACCTGATTGCCGATGTGCAAGGCCAGCAGGAATGGGCGGAGCGCCTGGCCCGCATTTTGCCTACCCTTTTGCGCGAATTGACGCAGCACTAAGGTTCTTCTGCTACAACGGTGTCACCCCCCACGTTGCCTGCAACGCCATCCGCCCGGAACACCGGTGCGGTGAAGCGGCTTGCGGGCGGCACGACACCGGAGTTGCGCGTGCTGATCCGCCTTGGTTTCGACATCACCTACAGCTTCCCGGAGCCCACTCCGATGCTGTTGACCTTGAACGTGCACGACTCGCGCCGCGCCGATATCGCCATCGCCAAGGAGCTGCAGACCTCGCCCGCGGTGCCGCTGCAGCAGTACCATGACGGGTTCGGGAATATCTGCACGCGACTGGTGTCACCGGCCGGTTTGTTCACCGTGTCATCCGATCTTGTGGTGCGCGACACCGGCTGGACCGATGCGGTGGTGCCCACGGCGCAGCAGGTGCCGGTATACCAGTTGCCGGACGAGACGCTGGTGTACCTGCTGGGCAGCCGCTACTGCGAAACCGACAAGCTGGTGGAAAAGGCCTGGGACCTGTTCGGCACCACGCCCACCGGATGGGCACGCGTGCAGGCCATCTGCGATTACGTGCACAACCACATCCAGTTCGGCTACGAGTTCGCCAACGCCACCAAGGGCGCGGCGCAGGCACTGCAGGAAGGACGCGGCGTATGCCGTGATTTCGCACATTCGGCCGTGACGCTGTGTCGGTGCATGAATATCCCGGCGCGCTATTGCACCGGCTATATCGGCGACTTCGGCGTACCGCCGAGTGATGCGCCCATGGATTTCTCGGCCTGGTTCGAGGCCTGGCTGGATGGCCAGTGGTACACCTTCGACGCACGCCACAATTTCCCGCGCATCGGCCGCGTGCTGATCGCGCGCGGCCGCGATGCCGCCGATGTGGCCATCAGCAATACCTTCGGCCCCAACACGCTGGAGAAATTCGAAGTGTGGTCGGACGAGACCTTCGTGGAAGCCCTGATCCCGCGCGAATCAAAACCCCTGTAGGAGCGCCCCATGGGCGCGAGCTCTTGATTGTTCGCGTGTAAAGCCCCGAGAGCTCGCGCCCATGGGGCGCTCCTACCGGGCGAATTGGTCGGTGGCGGTTACGAGTGCGTCCACGTGCTCGGCTTCGAATGCGGAATGCCCGGAGACGGGTGAAATCACCAACTCGGCTTTTGGCCAGGCCTTGTGCAGGTCCCACGCATTGGCCAGGGGGCACACCACGTCGTAGCGACCGTGCACGATCACGCCCGGGATATGCGCGATGCGGTGCGCGTCGCGCAGCAGCTGGTCCTCGACTTCGAAGAAACCACCGTTGACGAAGTAGTGGTTCTCGATGCGCGCGAACGCGAGTGCGAACGCGGCGTCCTGGTGGCCAGTCACGAAATCATGGTCGACACGCAGGAAACTGGTGGCGCCTTCCCACACACTCCACGCGCGCGCAGCGGACAGTCGCGTGGCTTCATCCTCGCTCGTGAGGCGGCGATGGAACGATGAAATCAGGTCGTGGCGTTCCACCACCGGGATCGGTGCGAGGAACTGTTCCCACGCATCCGGGAACAGGCGTGAGCAACCTTCCTGGTAGAACCATTCCAGCTCCCAGCGGCGCAACATGAAGATGCCGCGCAAGACGAGCTCGGTCACGCGCTGCGGGTGCGTTTCCGCATACGCCAACGCCAGGGTCGAGCCCCAGCTGCCGCCGAACACCTGCCACGACTCGATGCCGAGTGTCTCGCGCAGTTGTTCGATGTCCGCGACCAGGTGCCAGGTCGTGTTGTCGACGAGGTCGGCGTGAGGTTTGGAACGACCCGATCCACGCTGGTCGAACAGCACGATGCGGTACTTGGCCGGGTCATGGAAGCGCCGCATGTTCGGACTGCAACCACCACCCGGACCGCCGTGCAGCATGACCACGGGTTTTCCATTCGGATTGCCACACTGTTCGTAGTACAGCGTGTGACGGTCATCCACCTTGAGGGCGCCGGTGTCGTAGGGCTGGATTTCCGGGTAGAGCTGGCGCATGGGTGCGGCCTTGGGTGTGGAAAGTGGAGTTTAGCGCAGGGACCAACTCTCCTCATTGCATCGTCGACACCTTTACCGTCATCCCACCTTTATCGTCATCCCAGCGAACGCTGGGATCCATTTTGACTTTCGCTTCGGCTTCTCTTCCAAAGCAAGATCAAGATGGATCCCAGCGTTCGCTGGGATGACGATACTGGGAGGCCAGTGCTCCGATCATGGCCAGTATCCCAATGTCACCCTGTCACGCGACTCCAAATCAAGTTCTGTTGTGACGTCCACGAATCCCGCCGTTTCCAGCAGAACTCGTATCAACGCACCCTGCTCCAATCCATGCTCCAGCAGCAGCCAGCCACCAGCAACAAGGTGCTCGCCCGCACCGGAGACGATCTCGCGAATATCATCCAGTCCATCACGACCTGAAGACAAAGCCGCCGCAGGTTCGAAACGCAAATCACCCTGCTGCAGATGCGGATCACCGTCAGCGATGTAAGGCGGATTGCTGGCGATCAGCTCGAAACGCTCACCCACCAGCGGCGCAAACCAGCTGCCATGCCTGAACTCGACATTCGCAACACCATTGAGCGAAGCGTTGCGTCCCGCCGCGTCGAGTGCGCCTTGGCTTGCATCGGTTGCAACGACTTTTGCCTGCGGACGCTCCTTCGCGATGGCCAGCGCAATCGCACCGCTGCCCGTGCCGAGATCCGCAACCCGCACAGGCATGCCTGCAGGAAGCCGTGAGAGTGCAAGCTCCACCAGCAATTCCGTTTCCGGTCGCGGGATAAGCGTGTCCCCATTGACCTCGAGTTCCAGCGTCCAGAAGCCGCGGCGACCGATGAGGTAAGCAACGGGTTCGCCTGCAACACGCGCTTCCACCAGTGCACCGAACCTGCGCACGATGGAATCACCGATCTCGTCATCGGCATGCGCATACAGCCACGCCACCGGCTTGCCCAGCGCATGCGCCAGCAACAGCCGGGCATCTCCAGGTTCGATGCGTTCACAGGCCTGGCGCAGTACTGCATCCAGCCGGGGGTTTGGACTCGTAGTCATGGTGCACATCGTATCGGTCCACTGGCTGCAACGCTCCCACTCCTTCCCTGCACAGGTTGAATGCATGACCTCTCCCCGCTACCTGCGCGGCCTGCTGGCCGCTTCCGTCGCCTTGCTCATTTCAGGCTGCCAGAGCCTGGTGCTTGGCTACGCCAACCACGGCGTCAGGCCAGCGGATGCCAGCGTGGTCTATGACAGCGAGCATGATCTGTCGCTGGATATCTACAAACCAACCGACTCCAACACGCCGGCACCGGTCGTGGTCTTCTTCTACGGCGGAAGTTGGAAAACGGGCGAACGCGCGCAGTACCGTTTCGTGGGCGAACGCCTGGCGAAATCCGGCGTGATGGCCGTCGTTGCCGACTACCGTACCTACCCGCGTACCACCTTCCCGGGCTTTGTCGAAGACGGCGCACGCGCAGTCGCGTGGAGCCACAGGCATGCCGCCGACTTTGGCGGCGACCCGAATCGAGTGTTTGTCGCCGGACATTCCGCCGGTGCCCAGATCGCCGCCTTGATCGGCACCGATGCCAGCTACCTCGCTGCCCATGGCATGAAACCCAGCGATCTCGCGGGCGTCATCGGCCTGTCCGGCCCTTATGACTTCGTCATCAATGGCGGCTATGAGCAGGTCTTCGGCCCACGCGGGCAATGGCCGCGCGCGCAGGCCGTGAATTTCGTGGACGGTGACGAACCGCCGTTCCTGCTGGTCCATGGCACGGGTGACCGGGTGGTGGAAGCGAAGGACAGCCAAGAGCTGGCCGACAAGCTGAAGCAGAACGGCGGCAAAGCCGAGCTGGTCTGGCTTGCGGATGCTGGCCATATCGCCCCATTGGCAGCGCTGCATGACTCCGCACGGGATCCGGCGGTCCTGCGGGCGATAGAGGCCTTTGTAAGGGGGCAATAGACCGAAGGTTGCGGGCGATCGGGGGAACGCGCTATTTGATAGTTATTGACTATCAATATAATGAAGTCAATCGATTGGAATTATCAATCGAGCAACCTTATCATTGGCCCGTCCTATCAAAACACCGGCTTCGAACCATGGAGCCTGTCACCCAATCCCCACCACCAAGGAAGCATCGATGTCGCTCATCAACACCCACGTCAAGCCGTTCACCGCCAACGCGTTCCACAACGGCAAGTTCGTCACCGTTTCCGATACCGACCTGAAGGGCAACTGGTCCGTGGTCATCTTCATGCCCGCCGCCTTCACCTTCAACTGCCCCACCGAAGTCGAAGACGCCGCGACCCACTACGCCGAATTCCAGAAAGCCGGCGCCGAGGTCTACATCGTCACCACCGACACGCACTTCTCGCACAAGGTCTGGCACGAAACCTCGCCGGCCGTCGGCAAGGCGCAGTTCCCGCTGGTCGGCGACCCGACCCACCAGCTGACCAAGGCGTTCGACGTGCATATCGAAGAAGAAGGCCTGGCCCTGCGCGGCACCTTCATCATCAATCCGGAAGGCGTCATCAAGACCGCCGAAATCCACGACAACGCCATCGCCCGCGACATCAGCGAGACCCTGCGCAAGCTGAAGGCCGCCCGTTACGTCGCCAGCCACCCGGGTGAAGTGTGCCCGGCCAAGTGGAAGGAAGGCGAAAAGACCCTGGCACCTTCGCTGGACCTGGTCGGCAAGATCTAAACGCTACAAGGCAACACCGGGGCCCGGGCGCAAGTCGCCCGGGCCTCCACCCCCAACGTTTCACTGGACGCTTGCAATAGCGGCCTGGTCCATATGGAAACCCGCGCCGGTCCCCCTCCCTCCGCCGCGCTCCACGGTTCCAGACCGCTTCTGCAAGTCTCTTTGAGCTTTGCTCACCCCTTGGTGAAGAGGAGTGAGTGAAGAGGAGTGAGGAGTGAGTAAACGCAAAAGCTCCGGCTTTTCACTCACTCCTCACTCCTCACTCCTCACTCCTCGTTCCTCGTTCCTGAATTTCCCGCCCCCGCCCGGAGCCCTAGTCATGCTCGATGAAACCCTCAAGACCCAGCTGCAGGCCTACCTTGAAAAAGTGACGCGCCCGATCCAGATCGTTGCGTCGCTGGACGACAGCGCCAAGTCGCGCGAAATGCAGGAGCTGCTGGTCGAAATCACCTCGCTCTCCGACAAGATCACCCTGGTCGAACGCCACGATGCTGGCGTGCATACGCCGTCGTTTGCCCTCACCAGCCCCGGCCACGACATCCACCTGCGTTTCGCAGGCCTGCCAATGGGCCATGAATTCACCTCGCTGGTGCTGGCCCTGCTGCAGGTCGGCGGCCACCCCTCGCGCACCGCGCAGGACGTGATCGAACAGATCAAGTCGCTGGACGGTCCCGCTCCGGATGGCGTGCTCAAGTTCGAAACCTACTTCTCGCTCAGCTGCCAGAACTGCCCGGACGTGGTGCAGGCGCTGAACCTGATGGCGGTGTTGAACCCCAACATCCAGCACGTGGCCATCGACGGCGCGCTGTTCCCGCAGGAAGTGGAAGCACGCCAGGTCATGTCCGTGCCCACCATCTACCTCAACGGCGAAGTGTTCGGCCAGGGACGCATGGACGTGGAGCAGATCGTCGCCAAGCTGGACACCGGCGCTGCAGACCGCGATGCGAAGAAGATCGCCGCCAAGGCACCTTATGACGTGTTGATCGTCGGTGGTGGCCCCGCAGGCGCGGCGGCCGCCATCTACGCGGCTCGCAAGGGCATCCGCACCGGCATCGCCGCCGAACGTTTCGGCGGGCAAGTGCTGGACACGATGGCCATCGAGAACTTCATTTCCGTGCAGGAAACCGAGGGTCCGAAACTCGCGGCCGCGCTGGAGCAGCACGTGCGCCAGTACGACGTGGACATCATGAATTTGCAGCGTGCCGAGAAACTGGTGCCGGGCAAGGACCTGATCGAAGTGCAGTTGGCCAACGGCGCGTCGTTGAAAGGCAAGACCGTGATCCTGTCCACCGGCGCACGCTGGCGGCAGATGAACGTGCCCGGTGAAAACGAATACCGCAACAAGGGCGTGGCCTATTGCCCGCACTGCGACGGACCCCTGTTCAAGGGCAAGCGCGTGGCGGTGATCGGCGGCGGCAATTCCGGCGTGGAAGCAGCCATCGACCTGGCGGGCATCGTCAGCCACGTGACCTTGATCGAGTTCGACCGCCACCTGCGTGCCGACGCGGTCCTGCAGCGCAAACTGCACAGCCTGCCCAACGTCACCGTCATCACTTCGGCGATGACCACGGAAGTTACCGGCGACGGACAGAAGGTCAACGGCCTGGTCTACGAAGATCGCGGCAACCACCAGACGCACACGCTGGCCCTGGAAGGCATCTTCGTGCAGATCGGCCTGTTGCCGAACACCGAATGGCTGAAGGGCACGGTGGCGCTGTCACCGCGTGGCGAAATAATCGTCGACGAGCGCGGCCAGACCTCGCTGCCGGGCGTGTTCGCTGCGGGCGACGTGACCACGGTGCCGTACAAGCAGATCGTGATCGCGATGGGTGAAGGATCTAAGGCGGCACTGAGTGCGTTCGATCATTTGATCCGCACCTCGGCGCCTGTTGAGGATGTTGTCGAAGAAACAGAGTCGGAAACCGCATGATGCGCTCCCCTTCTCCCGCCCGGAGAAGAGCCTGCCCCGTACTTGATACGGGGTGGCGCGCAGCGCCGGATGAGGGCGTGGCAATCACGGTCACGGATAGGTGCATCGAACGCTAATAATCCACACCCTCATCCGCCCTTCGGGCACCTTCTCCCGGCGGGAGAAGGAAACGCATAGGACTAGCCATGAACCTGCGCGACCTCAAATACCTGATCGCACTGGCCGACCACAAGCATTTCGGCCGTGCGGCCACTGCTTGCTTCGTCAGCCAGCCGACGCTGTCCACGCAGATCAAGAAGCTCGAGGACGAGTTGGGCGTATCACTGGTCGAACGCGCGCCACGCAAGGTCATGCTGACGCCTGCGGGCCGCGATGCGGCCGAACGCGCACGCCGCATCGTGGCCGAAGTGGAACAGATGAAGGAAGGCGCGCGACGCAGCCAGGATCCCGAGGCAGGCACCGTGCGCCTGGGCATCTTCCCCACGCTAGGACCGTACCTGCTGCCGCACGTGATCCCAAGCATCCGCGAGCGCTTCCCACAGCTGGAGCTGCTGCTGGTGGAAGAAAAAAGCGACGTACTGCTGTCACGCTTGCACGAAGGCAAGCTGGACGCCGCCCTGCTCGCGCTACCGGTACACGACGACCAGTTGCACAGCGAGTTCCTGTTCGAGGAGCCTTTCGTGCTGGCGGTTCCAGAAGACCATCCGCTGGCACGACGCGACTCGCTGAGCCTCGACGAACTTTCCGAGCAGAAACTGCTGCTGCTGGAAGACGGCCACTGCCTGCGCGAACAGGCGCTGGAAGTCTGCCGTTTGTCCGGCGCGAACGAGAAGTCCGAATTCCGCGCCACCAGCCTGGAAACACTGCGGCAGATGGTCGCCGCCAACGTCGGCATGACCTTGTTGCCGATGCTGGCCGTGAAACCACCGGTGGCGCAATCACGGAACATCCATCTGCTCGGCTTCAGCGACTCGCACCCCAGTCGCCAGATAGCAATGTTGTGGCGCCGGAGTTCGGCGATGGGTGGGTTCCTGCTTGAACTTTCCAGGGTGTTTTCCGCGCTTCCGGCCACGCTGCTTGAAGCAGGGCCGACACCCTCCGGCACCAAACCCCGGGGGAACGAAGCAGGCTTGCCCCACGGGGCTTGAACCAGCGCCGCTTCCGGGCTACGGTTGGCCCACATGCAAGACTCGGACGGACGCCGCGGCAACGCAGCGTCCGTTTTCCTTTTCACAACACCAGCAGGATAAAACGACATGAACTCGATGCCCGTCAGCGGCTTGCCCCCTTCGTCCAGCGTGCCCTCCATCATCCTTACCACCCGCGACTTCAATCGCCTGGAAAAACTGCTGGATTCCCCCGCGCTGCGCCGCCATCCCGCCGCGATCGCGCTGATGGAAGAACTCAATCGCGCTGCAGTGCTGGCGCCGGAACACATCCCCGACGCCGTGGTGACCATGCATTCCACCGTGGAATGCGAGGAAGAAATCTCCGGCGAACACCACACCCTGACCCTGGTCTACCCGAACGAAGCCAACGTAGGCAGCGGCCACGTCTCGGTACTTGCGCCCGTCGGCACCGCGTTGCTTGGCCTGTCGAAGGGCCAGTGCATCGACTGGTCCGCACCCGATGGCCGGCCGCTGCGCCTGCGCGTCACCGCCATCCGTTACCAGCCCGAAGCCAGCGGCGACTACAACCGCTGAGTGCTGCACCGAATTGCCGCGCGCGCAGGGCATACTTGCCCAGCGTTCAACCCCACAGGAAGCCACATGTCTCCCACGTCCACCCCACCCTCCAAACTCCAGCAATTGCGTGAACTCTCGGTCGTGGTCGCCGATACCGGCGACTTCGATGCAGTCAAGCGCCTACGTCCCGTGGACTGCACCACCAATCCCACGCTGGTGCGCAAGGCATTGGACCTGCCGGTGTATGCCGATGCCATCGAGAAAGAGCTGGCGTGGGCGCGCACCCAGTCCGGTGATCGTGACGCCTTGGTGGAGGAAGTGGTGGATCGCCTGACCATCGCCGTTGGCACCGCACTGGCGGGACTGGTGCCCGGACGCGTCTCCACCGAAGTGGATGCCGACCAGGCCCATGACACCGCCGCGACGGTGAAGAAGGCGCACAAGTTCGTCGACATGTATGCCGAGCGCGGAATAGGCCGCGAAAAAATCCTGATCAAGGTCGCCGCAACGTGGGAAGGCGTAGAAGCCGCACGCCAGCTGCAACGCGACGGCATCGACTGCAACCTGACACTGATCTTCAACCGCACCCAGGCCTTGGCGTGTTCGGAAGCCGGCGCGTTCCTCATCTCGCCCTTCGTGGGCCGCATCCTGGACTTCTTCGTCGCACGCGGCGAAGTGCCGGCGAGCATTGATGAAGACCCGGGCGTGGTGTTTGTACGCGGCGTGTATGACGAGTTCAAGCGTCGTGCTTCGCCCACCGTAGTGATGGGCGCTTCGTTCCGTTCCACCGCGCAGATCGAAGCGCTGGCCGGTTGCGACCGCTTGACCATTTCGCCGGACCTGCTGGAAAAACTGGACGCCGACAGCGGCGAGCTTCCGCGCAAGCTTTCGCCCGGCAAGGCCGAGGCCGTTGCAGCCACTCCCATCGACGCCGCGCGCTTCGCAGCCGATCTTGCAGACGATGCGATGGCGACCGAGAAACTCCGCGATGGCATCGCTGCCTTCGCCAAGGATCTCGTCGGCTTGCGCCAGACCATTGCCGACCGGTTGTCCACTCCCGCTGCATGAACCTGCGTAATGCGCTCATCGCCTGCGTGCTGCTGGCAGTGCTGGGCTGGTGGTATTCGGAACATTCGCCGCGCAGGGTGGATGCGCCCGCCGGTGTTGCCACGGCATCCGGCTGCCCACTGCCGCCACGCGTCGGCGCGGACGAAGCGCCACTGCAAACCGATGTGCCGCGCGCGATGCCTGCCTTTGCGCTGCAGGCCGCGACGCTGAAGCCACTCGCCGGCTTCAGCGTCGATGCGCGCGTGCTGTCTCGCGAGGACTATCGCATGGGTCGCGAAGCCGACCTGTCGCCTACCGATCTCGCACTGGGCTGGCAACGCATGCGCGAGGATGGCGTGCTGTCGCAACTGGACATCAGCCAGTCCTCGCGCTGGTACAACTACCGCTGGCAGGACCAGCCGCCGCTGCCGCCCGATGAAATCGCGCGCAGCAGCGCCAACATGCACATGATCCCGGCCACTGACGAAGTCGCTGCCAGCTTGGCCGGTATCCGCGAAGGCGACCGCGTGCGCATCGACGGTTGGCTGGTGGAAGCCAATGCCGCGGACGGCTGGCGCTGGCGCAGTTCCACCAGCCGCGACGACACCGGCGGCGGTGCCTGCGAAGTGGTCTATGTGTGCGCGATCGCGCGTCTTTGATGCAGATCGACGAAGCGGCTCGTCGGAATCGCAGTAGCGCGACGCGGCCAAGCAGGTGATCATGCGGCTCATGAAATCCATCCCGCTCTTGCTTGCCTTGCTGTGGACAGGCGTCGCCGCCGCGGCGCCTGCCGTCGATGGCGAAGTGAACCTGGTTTTCGTCGGCGACGTCATGGTGGCCGAAATACCTGGGGAGTTGATCGCCAAGGGCATCGACCCGTTCAAGCCGTTCGAGTCCTACCTCGACGCGCAGGACCTGCGCATCGGCAACCTGGAATCCTTGGTCGCCACCACCGGCAAGGCCGAGGTCAAGCCCTTCACCTTCCGCGCCGATCCGATCACCATCCCGGTGCTGGCCAAGCATTTCGATGGCCTGTCGCTGGCCAACAACCACTCCGGTGATTTCGGCAAGGACGCGTTCGCGGAACAGCTGGTGCTGCTACGGAAAGCCGGCCTGCCTTACTTCGGCGGCGGCGACAACGCGACCGAAGCGCACACGCCGTGGATCGTCGAACGCAACGGCCTGCGCATCGCCCTGCTCGGCTACTCGGAATACAAGCCGCGCTCGTTCGAAGCCAGCGCGACGCGTCCGGGCGTGGCGTGGAGCGGCGAAGACGACCAGGTGATCAACGACATCATCGATGCGCGCAAGGTGCATGGCGCCGACCTGGTCATTCCCTTCATGCACTGGGGCTGGGAAGACGAACCGCAGCCCAGCCCACGCCTGCGTGAATTCTCCCAGCGCATGCTGGATGCCGGTGCCGACATGGTGGTCGGCAGCCATCCGCACGTGACCCAGGGCGCCGAGTACTACAAAGGCAAACTGATCGTCTACAGCCTGGGCAATTTCCTGTTCAACAGCTTCGATACGCCCGCCACCACCACCGGCTGGGTGTTGAAGGTGCGCATGGACAAGGACGGCATGCGGGACTGGGAAACACGCGTCGCACGGCTGGATGGCGATGGCGTGCCGCATCCCGACCTGAAGGCCTCCAGTCCCTGCGGCAAGGCCGGCGACACCGTCATTTCGCAGTGCACGGGGGAATGAGGATGAAGATCTCCCTGGCATTCGCCTTGATGTTGGCTTGCGGCAGCGCCAATGCGGCGACCGCGCGCTGCCATGTGATCTATGGCGGCGAAAACTGGACCATCGAGGCAACGCCCACCGACAAGCCTTACCTGGTCGAAGGCAAGAAGATCGGTCGTTATTTCGAATTCAAGCTGGCCTACGTCGACCTGCCGGCGACCGGCGCGGCGATCAAGGTCTATACCTACACGACCATCAGCGGCGAATCGGTGCTTGTGCATCAATCCACGCACAAGCCGCCCTTCGATTCCCGCAGCGAGCCGTTCGGTTTCACCGGCTTCAATTATGTGTACGAGCCAAGCAAGGGCAGCGAGCTGCAGTACTGGTGCGAACACCGCCCGTGAGCGGCAACTTTCATCAGCTTCGTAGGAGCGACGTAAGTCGCGACTGAAAAAAAAACGCTGGACACGGATCAGTGCGGATGAAAATCCGATGAGGTTTGTATTTCGTCTGCTTCGCCGACTCCGCTGTTATCCGCCTTATCCGTGTCCAACTGCTTTTCTTTCGCGACTTACGTCGCTCCTACGGCGCTCCTACATCGCTTTACCTCGTCCCCACCGGGTCGCCCAGCGCATCCAGATCGCCACCTTCTTCCGCCAGATCATCGGAAAGCACCTGCAGGCAGGCCGCAGCCTCTTCCTCATACCCCTCCGGCACGCACACCCGCAATACGCCGAACAGGGGCAGCTCGCCGGCCCCGCCCAGCAAGGATTCACCCATCACGAAGGCCGGGATATCCGCTTCTTCCAGCAGATGTTTGGCCAGGTGGGCATCGAACAGGTTGTGGGCACGGTAGGCGACCTGCATGGCGGATTCCCCTCGGAAAAAACCGGATTCGGAACCACTCTACCCGTGCGTCGCCCGGGTGAGCGCTTCGGTGGCCTCGACACGTTCGTTTTCCCGCGCCGCATCCTCGCGCCACTGGCGGAAGGCAGGCAGTTCCTGCAGGGCTGCCACGTAGTCGCGCGACGCGGCATCCATGGCCACGCCATAGCCCAGGAAACGGATCGCCACCGGAGCATACATCGCATCGACGATGCCGAAGTCCCCGCACAGGAAACCCGCGCCACCGGCGTGCCGCGCGCGCAGTTCGCCCCACAGGCGCTGGATGCGGTCGATGTCGGCTTGCGCCTGTGCATCCCAGCGGTAGGCGTCGGGTTGGCGATGGCTGTTCATCGGCAGCTGGGTGCGCAGGCCGGTGAAGCCCGAGTGCATCTCCGCCGCCGCGGCACGCGCCTGCGCGCGTATGGCGCGATCCCGTGGCCAGCCCGCGCCGTCCAGCCAGCGTTCGTTCGCGTATTCGCAGATCGCCAGCGAATCCCACACCGTCAACCCGTCGTCCACCAGCACCGGCACCCGTGCCGTAGGCGACCACAGGCTTGCTTCGTGCTGGAACCCGGGTGTGTCCAGCAACAGCCGGCGCTCCTCGAATTCCACCCCGAAATGCCGCAGCAGCAGCCACGGGCGCAACGACCACGAGGAATAGTTCTTGTTGCCGATGACCAGGGTCGGGAGTGCCATGCCATTGCTCCGGGGGATGCTGCGAAGGATAGCCGCGGGCGGGTCGGCTAAACTATGCCCCCGATCGCCAGGCTTCCCCAACGCATGTCCGCCGTACCTCCCGCATCCGCTGACCATGACTCCCACGCAAGCCCGGCCGTGGCGGCCGAAAAGCATGACTTCATCCGCCAGATCGTGCGCGAGGACCTGGCCAGCGGCAAGCATGCGGTCATCCACACGCGCTTCCCGCCGGAGCCCAATGGCTACCTGCACATCGGCCACGCCAAGGCGATCTGCCTGAACTTCGGCATCGCCGGCGAATTCAGCGGCATCTGCAACCTGCGCTTCGACGACACCAACCCGGCCAAGGAAGATCCCGAGTTCGTCGCCGCCATCCAGGACGACGTGCGCTGGCTGGGCTTCGAGTGGGCGCAGTTGCGCCACGCCTCCGATTATTTCGAGGTGTATTACCTGGCGGCGCAGAAACTCATCCGCGATGGCCTGGCCTACGTGGACGACCTGGACGCACAGGCCATGCGCGAATACCGCGGCACGCTGACCGAAGCCGGGCGTGAATCGCCGTTCCGCAATCGCTCCGTGGAAGAGAACCTGGACCTGTTCCAGCGCATGCGCGCCGGCGAGTTCCCGGATGGCGCGCGCACCCTGCGCGCCAAGATCGACGTCGGCAGC
>Ga0075158_10002242_pt1 | contig 14160 bp, 13 predicted proteins | sample JI91814BDNA_FD_70968 | JGI IMG/M metagenome (GOLD analysis project Ga0075158, IMG submission 70968) | Wastewater effluent complex algal communities from Wisconsin, to seasonally profile nutrient transformation and Carbon sequestration -... | ecosystem: Engineered > WWTP > Effluent > Algae... | reverse complement strand
GATCACGTAGTGTGGTGAAGATGGCCGCCGCTTCCGCCATGCGTTCCAGTGCGCGGGCCGTGTCGCCTTGCTCTCGGTAGGTGTTTCCGATGGCGACCGCGCAATTGGCCTGTTTGTTCGTGCGACCCAGCGCACGTTCCAAGGCCGCCGACCGCTCCAGGAATTCCAGGGCCTGCGGTATGTCTCCTGTTTTCCGGTAAGCGATACCGATGGAGTACAGGAGTATGGACGTGCTCGCACTGTCCCCAGCTTGCTCGCTGGAGCGCAGGGCATCCAGGAAATGCTTCAAGGCCCCCACCTGATCGCCGCGTTTCTCGGCCACCCAGCCTTTGTTGCTCAAGGTCACAGCGACGTGCTCGGGCCGACCGGCCTTGCGGAACAGCGCCAACGCCCGGTCCAAATGGACATCCGCACTATCCAACCGTCCTTGTCCAGCATCCAACCAACCGAGGTTGTTGTGGGCATCGCCGATGGCACGTTGGTTTCCAATGGAGGTGGCCAAGGCGAGTGCTTGTTCGCCACAATGGCGGGCACTGTCCGGGTTTGCGTGGATCAGGTTGAAGCAAAGACGAGCGAGCGCATCTGCGCGCAGGGTATCGTTGGTGGCACGTGCCAGCTCGGTGCGGATGCCGGGTACAAGCGATGCGTCCTGGCCGGATGCGACGATCGCAAGGGCAAGCACAAGTGTGGAACACAGGGAACGCATGGGGTATGAAACAGAAAAGGCCATCCGAAGATGACCTTTTTGCGGACCGGACGGGACTCGAACCCGCGACCTCCGCCGTGACAGGGCGGCATTCTAACCAGCTGAACTACCGGTCCGTACAGCGACGCTTTCCAGCAGCGCGGGTGCAAATGTAGGGCTACGACGGGAACCTGCAAACGAGGGTTGAAAAATTCCGTTTCCGATCGACGAGGCCGGTGCCACCCTTCAGGTCTTTCCTAGCGGAGCGGAGCCTACTTTTATCCGATGATCAAATGGGCAGTTGTATTCGCCTTCTTGCCGGTTCCCGCCATTGCACAGCACGTTCAGAACGGCGGATTCGAGATGATGCCGGATACCGGCTCCTTTCGACCCCTGTTCTGGTATGTCAGCGATGGTCTTCTGGTGCAGCCTTCAACGGAACAGCCTGTTGAAGGTGTGCGATCACTGTATCTCCACGGCAACTTCACCCCAAGCGCCCCTGGCCACCTCGTTCATAACGATACGAGCCGCTACACAGGGCTCCATAAGCTGCGGGTCTCGGTCAAGGTCAAGGTCGATAGCGGAGAAGCAGGGGTGGAGTTGTTCGCCTATTCCACCACGGATGAAGGGGGCACCTTGAATTACCAGGTCGCCAGGCCACAAGGCGTTTCCCAGCACCCGGGATGGGAAGAACTTGTGCTGACCTGCTGGGTCAATGAACAGGTACGCAGCCTCCGCATCGGGCTCCAGCTGAAAAGCACGGTGGACCTGCTTGTTGATGACTTCAGTGTGCAGGAACTGCCTCGAAAGGACACTCCGGTCGCGTCTGAACTGCTACACTATGCGGATGAAGTGCTCGCGTTGATCACGGAACATTCGCTGTACCGGAGCACCCTCGACACGGCTGTGCTCCGTGACGAGCTGTTGCAGCTGCTCGCGGATGGGCGCACGACGGACGACTTCCAACAAGTGGCCAACTTCTTCCTGAAGACCATTGATAAACACAGCTTCTACTGGAGCAAGGCTGAAGTGGAGGCTTGGCGTGGAACGGATACGGATGATGATGCGATGTCGGGCTCGGAGGAGGCCTTCGACTTTCCCGTCACCACCGGCCACTTGATCGGTGAGGATGTGGCTTACCTGAACATGCCGCCTTTCAATTCAGGGAACGCGGCATGGGATACCCACTTCGCCGATACGCTGCACGGACTGATACGCACCTTGGACCGTCCCGGACTGAAAGGATGGGTGCTGGACCTTCGTGGGAACCAAGGTGGTAATTGCTGGCCGATGCTGGCGGGTATCGGTCCTGTGCTGGGCAATGGGGTATGCGGGTATTTCGGAGCGGGCGAGGACCGATCCCATTGGTCCTATGGCGAGGGGCGAAGTTCGATGGACGATACCGTCCAATGTGCCATTTCACGGTCCCCATACACCTTGCATGCACCCGATCCGCGCGTTGCGGTGCTCACCGGACCTGCCACTGCCAGTTCCGGTGAGGTGGTCGCTGTGGCTTTCCGTGGCCGACACGGAGCACGCAGCTTCGGGTCAGCGACCGCGGGTTATTCCACCTCCAATACCAACTTCGAGCTCAGTGATGGTGCCATGCTCTTCCTTGCCACCTCGGTCTATGTGGACCGCGCACTGAACCCATACGGCGGCGCAGTGCCACCCGACGAGGTGGTGCCGAAAAGTGCAGAAGGAGATGCCACCCTGGACCGCGCTGTGCAATGGCTGCGCGGTGAGTGATCCTAGTACATCCGCGATCGTTTGTTCAAGAACTGCATCAGAATGGGCTCGAAGCCTGCGTGGATATCGGCCTCCACCAGGTCGATGCGATACTGACCGCATTTCAATTTCAGTCGATGCCAACGGGCTTCCATGGCAGCGCGGTAGGCTTCGCGCACCTCAGCAGGGTGGGCCTTCACCTCCTGTCCGGTCTCCACATCCACGAACGTGTAGGGGCGGTCCTGGAGGTCCAGTTCCAACTCATGCTTCCGGTCCACCACATGGAACAGGATGATGTCGTGTTTGTTGAAGCGTAGGTGCTGGAGCGCGTCGAAGATGGCATCCTCCTCATCCGTGCCGTCCAACATGTCGCTCAGGATGACCACCAGGCTGCGCCGATGTGCCCGTTGAGCGATGTCATGGAGCGCCTTCACCAGTCGAGTGCCCTGCCCTCGAGCCGGTGCCGTTGAAGCCAGAACGGTCTCCAAATGGTCCATCAAATGACGGAGGTGCGTGGCATTGCTGCGAGCACGCTCGGCCACCTTCACCGCATCGCTGAAGATGGTCAGGCCCACAGCATCCCGCTGTTTGCGAAGCAATTGAATGAAGGCCGCCGCCGCATGCACCCCGAACTCCACCTTGTTGAACCCTTGCACACGATCCTTGTCCGGGAAGTACATGGAACTGGAGCAGTCCAACACCAACTCGCAGCGGAGGTTGGTCTCCTCCTCGTAACGCTTCACGAAGAGCTTATCGGTGCGGGCGAACAGTTTCCAGTCGATGTGGCGAGTGCTCTCTCCACTGTTGTAGGCACGGTGCTCCGCGAATTCCACGCTGAAGCCATGGAACGGGCTCTTGTGCAAACCTGCGAGAAATCCCTCCACCACCTGCCGTGCCTTGAACTCAAGGGCGCTCAGCGCTTGGAGGTGTTGCTGTTGGATGGGCATCTGAGGAACAAAGGTCGGCGATCGTCACCACTATGCGGCCGGCGCATCGCCAGGCTGGTCGAAAAGGCCTGAGTCGTCCCTTATGCTCGCCTCAGTATGCGCGCCGCTCCTGTCCTTATTGGCCTCAGGGTCGCTTTCGATGATGGCTTCGGCCAGTCGCAGGAACTCATTGGCCTTCTTGAAATGAGGTGGGGCTGCGATCGGCTGCCCCATGTTAAGTGAATTACCCACGGGGTTCGATGGACACTGATCAGCGTGCCGTGTGCTGACCCAAAAAGCGGACCCCGCACGACCATCGGTCATGCGGGGTCCCCATCGGTTCGGATGTGTATCAGGCCAACTGCCCGTCCAGCTTCTGTGCCAGTTGGCTCTTGGGGACGGCACCTACTGCACGGTCCACGATCTCGCCGTTCTTGAACACGAGCAGAGTAGGGATGCTGCGGATGCCATACTTCATGCTGATGGCGGCGTTGTTGTCCACGTTCAGCTTGCCGACAACGGCCTTGCCTTCGTACTCTTTGCTGAGTTCCTCCACCACGGGACCTACCATCCGGCAGGGTCCGCACCATTCGGCCCAAAAGTCGACCAGCACGGGCTTGTCGCTCTTCAGGACGAGTTCTTCGAAATTGCTATCTGTGAATTCGAGTGCCATGGCTTGGTTGCGCTTACACGCTGGTTGGTTGCAAGTTGATGTTCGATGCCGAGGGTCGTACGCTCGAATTGGTGCCTCGACTTCCGACCTTGAGCTGGTGCGCAAAGGTACCCTACCTAGCCAAATTCCTTGCCATGGAAAGTTGTCTGCCGATCCGTCAGGCTTCCAAGCGAGGCATTATCGATCGTAAGGTGCGATGTGAAGGCCATAGGACCTGCGAAAGTGTAAGTCTCCAAGACCTTGAGGTAACCCGCCAGGGCGGTTCTCGATCTAGTTCAAGGTCCACTTGACCTCTGCCAGACCTTCCAGCCCGCGCACCAACTCCTCGCTAAGGGTCACTTGTAACACCTTGCTGGCAGCCTCCACCGTGGTATTGGTCGAAGGGCTGTTCAAGATCACATTCACTTTGCATTTACCCGGCGCTGCCTGTAGCAGGGAACCAAGCTCCCGGACCGACACTTCGCTCATCCGGTCGGCGTCCACGATCAAGTTCAATTTGGTGATGTACTTCTCCCGCGCATCGCCCAGCAGGTCGATGTTGTAGACCTTCAGTTCCATCTGACCCTCGTCACGCCCCCACGTACGCGCCATGGCTTTCCCTTTCACCAAGAGCAAAGCGCCGGTCTGCAGGTAGAGCTTGAACTTCATGTAGTCCTCGCTGAAGAACATGAATTCGTGGGTGCCGTGGTGGTCCTCCAAGGAAAGGCTTCCGAAAGGCTTGCCGCTCTTGGCGATGCGGTGTTCGGCCTTGGTGACGATCCCCGCGAAGGTGAGGTCGCGACCCGACAACCTGTCCAAGTCCTTCAGATCGGGCAGGGTGGTGTTGCACAAGTATTTGATCTCAAGCCGATGATCGTCCAAGGGGTGACCGCTCAGGTAGAAGCCGATGACCTCCTTCTCGTAGTGGAGTTGTTCCAACGCGCTCCATGGATCGATGGCCGGCAGGGTGGGCTCGGGTATGCCTGCCGCATCGTCAGCTTCACCGAACATGTTCACCTGTGCGCTGTCCGCCCCGTCCTGGTTCTGTTGTCCATAACGCACCAAGGTCTCCATGAAGGTCGGCTTCCCTTCGCCTGCACTGTGGAAGTAATGTGCACGGTGACTCTTGGGGAATCCATCGAAGGCACCGGCATAGGCCAGGCTTTCCAAAGCCTTGCGGTTGGCACTGCGCAGGTTCACACGCCGCATCAGGTCATAGATGCTCATGAATGGCCCGCGTTCGCTCTTTCGTTCGTTGACAATGGCCTCCACCGCCGCTTCTCCCACACCCTTCACCGCGCCGAGTCCGAAGCGGATCTGCCCCTGCTTGTTCACGCTGAACTGCAACTGGCTCTCGTTCACATCAGGACCCAGCACGGAGATGCCCATACGCCGGCATTCCTCCATGAAGAAGGTGATCTTGTCGATGCTTCCCTGCGAGTGGGTGAGCACGCTGGCCATGTACTCGCTGGGGTAGTTGGCCTTCAACCACGCGGTCTGGTAGGCCACGAAGGCGTAGCACGTGCTGTGGCTCTTGTTGAAGGCATACTGCGCGAAGGCCTCCCAGTCGGTCCAGATCTTCTCGCACACCTTGGCATCGAAGCCTCGCTCGGCGGTCCCTTCCAGGAACTTGCCTTTCATCTTGTCCAGCGTGGCGCGGTCCTTCTTGCCCATCGCCTTCCGCAGCACGTCCGCGTCGCCCTTGGTGAAGCCCGCGAGCTTCTGGCTCAGCAACATCACCTGCTCCTGATAGACCGTTACCCCGTAGGTCTCCTTCAGCAGTTCCTCCATCTCGGGGAGGTCGTATACGATCCGTTCCAGACCGTGCTTCCGCTTGATGAAGGTGGGGATGTATTCCAAGGGCCCCGGGCGGTACAGGGCGTTCATGGCGATCAGGTCGCCGAATTGGTCGGCCTTCAGTTCGCGCAAGTACTTCTGCATCCCCGCGCTTTCGAACTGGAAGGTGCCGTTGGTCTCGGCGCGTTGGTACAATGCGTAGGTCTTCGGGTCGTCCAGCGGAATGCCGTCGATGTCGATCCGGATGCCGTGGTTCGCATCGATCATGCGTAGTGCATCGCGGATGATGGTGAGCGTCTTCAGCCCTAGGAAGTCCATCTTGATCACCCCGGCGTCCTCGATCACCTTGCCATCGAACTGGGTGATCAGCATGGGCGAATCCTTGCTGGTGCACACCGGGATGTATTCCGTGAGATCGCTTGGAGCGATGATCAGCCCTGCCGCGTGGATCCCTACTCCGCGCACGCTGCCTTCCAGCTTTTCGGCTTCGCGAAGCACATCGGCGGTGAGTTCACCACTTTCGAGGATCTCGCGCAGTTGTTTCGTCGCAGCGATCTCCTCGCTGCTGAAGTTCTCCTTCTGTTTCAGGCTGCCTTCTCCGTCCAACGGCGCGCGCAGGATCCGGCCTAGTTCGATGCCCGGACGTTCCGGGATCAACTTGGCGAGCCGGTCGGCCTCTTGCAGGGGGAGGTCCAACACCCGGGATACATCGCGGATGCTGCTCTTCGCCGCCATGCTGCCGTAGGTCACGATCTGCGCCACTTGGTTCTGGCCGTACTTCTCCACCACGTAGTCGATCACCTTTTGGCGGCCTTCGTCGTCGAAGTCCGTATCCACATCGGGCATGCTCTTGCGATCCGGGTTCAGGAAGCGCTCGAACAGCAGGTCGTATTTGATGGGGTCGATGTTGGTGATGCCGATGCAATAGGCCACCGCACTGCCCGCTGCACTGCCACGGCCCGGACCGATCAACACCCCGATCTTGCGACCGTGGTTGATGAAGTCCTGCACGATGAGGAAGTAGCCCGCGAACCCCATGGTGCGGATCACGAAGAGCTCGAAGTCCAGCCGCTCCTTGATCTTCAGGTCCAGCGAATCGATGCCCGAGACCCCATCGTTGATGTAGCGCTTGATCGCACCTTGGTAGGTCAGGTGCTGCAGGTAGTCGTCCTGGTTGGTGAATCCTTCCGGTAGCTGATAGTTGGGCAGGAGGATGTCCTTCTTCAGCTTCAAGGTCTCCACCTTGTCCACGATCAGGTTGGTGTTGTCCAAGGCCTCCGGCAGATCGCGGAAGGTCTCGGCCATCTGGGCCTGGGTCTTGAAGAAGAACTGGTCGTTGGGGAAGCCGAAGCGCTTGTCCTTGGTGGAGGTGTCCTCATCCGAGGCGATGGGCGTGCTCTGCTTCTCGCCGGTGTTGATGCACAGCAGGATGTCGTGCGCGTTGCTGTCCTCGCGGTCCGTGTAGTGGCTGTCGTTGCTGGCGATGATGGGTACGTTGTACTTGCGGGCCCATTGTACCAGCACGGCGTTCACCTTGTCCTGTTCGGGAATGCCGTGGCGTTGCAGCTCGATGTAGTAGTCCTCGCCGAAGAGGTCCAACCACCACTTGAACTCGGCTTCGGCAGCGGAGAGGTCGCCATCACCGGCGCGCATGATGGCCTGCGGCACACTGGCCCCCAGGCAGCAGGTGGTGGCGATCAGTCCCTCGTGGTACTTCACGATCAGCTCCTTGTCGATGCGCGGATACTTGCTGTAGAACCCGTCCATGAAGCCCAGTGAGCAGAGCTTACTGAGGTTCTTGTAGCCTTCCGCGTTCTTGGCCAGCATCAGCTGGTGGAAGCGCTTGTCCTTGTCGTCGCGGGTGAAGGTCTTCTTGAAGCGATCGGCCACCACGTAGAATTCGCAACCCACAATGGGCTTCACCTTGGGCGTGCCGTCATCGTTCTTGTGCTTGCCCGCTTCGGCCACGAACTTGAAGGCCCCGAACATGTTGCCGTGGTCGGTGATGGCCAGCGCGGGCTGGCCGTCCTTCGCCGCTTTCTTGAAGAGCGATGGGATGCTGGCGGCCCCGTCGAGGAGCGAGAATTGGGTGTGGACGTGAAGGTGCGAGAACTGCATGGCGGAAGGGGCACGAAGTTACCCGCTGGCCATGTCAGGAGAGTTAGGAGTTATTCACAGAACAATAGAATGCGTTGTGCGAGTGAATTGTAGCAGGTGTTTCTGCTTATTTTGCCAACATGACTGGGTTGCCTTTCACACCTACTATGCTCAGGCTTGCGTGTCCTTCTTGCAAGGACACGCAAATTGCTTTGGGGGATGAAGAGATTCAGAACTACATAAGACTTGTACGAAGGAACTGTCAATGTGGTGGTCCAATCGATTTGTGGTTATGGATTAACTATAGTCTAAATCAGGGTGACCCTTTGTTTCGATATGCCGCAGTGGTGGGATACTATTTCTCCTTCCCTCTTCAAGGTCCAACTGGGCAGGCCTGGCAAGTGCCATGGGGTGTGAATAGACTTTTTCCTATGGGACGTAAGGTTGCAGATCGATTAACCATTGTCGAGGGGAACCTGCGCCCAGTTGAATATGATGAAGGTCCAGATACGACAGCATTTGGATTACTTGGGAATACGAAAGAGGATAAATATGGTAAGGTTAATGTCGAAATGGTTCTAGTTCCATATGACCCTGATTTTGCTCAAGGTATGACTATTGAGGCAGTGAAACTGTTTAATAATGGAAGGTATGTAGAGATGGTCATGCCAGCAAATGTAGCCGTTGAAAGCACGTTGGGGTCGGTATTGGGAGAATTTTTAGACTCTATAGTTGAAATGAAATTCCGAAAGGAATTTATGAATGAATCGCTGACGTATGGATATATGCTTTCCATAATGCTACCCCTCTGTTGTAGATGGCTCGAATATCCTATGTTGCCTAAAGAAGTCATGGACGCATTGACATTGCTCCGAAAGACACGTAATGATGTAGCGCACAGTGGAAAACCAGCCAAACAATATCAATCGACAGATTACGCACGAATGTTAGCAGCAACAATCATTGCCTGCCGGTACTTGTTCCACGTGAATAAACGAGTGCTGGAGCTTGGAGCCAAGAATATTGCAATGCGATCAAAAGAAAATGAGGAGTGGAGGCATTACTTGGATTGGAAGAAGAGTCAGTGAGTCATTTCCAATTTGAGGAATGAAAATCTTGTTCTTTCATCACGTCGATGCCCTCTCCACAAAATTGATCGGCGGCAGCAACACTGGCGGCAGGTTGGCCCGCAAGGTCAAGTTGGCGAGGTGTTCCCTCACGAAAGGAAAGAGGATGGCCGGGCCATTCACCTTTCCGAATTGGTCGGGGGTGAGGGCTGTTTCGCCAATACGTTCGAATAGGCCGCGCATGCTCACCTCCACGTGGAAGAAGGGCTTACCTTCCAGTTCGGCCTCCACCTTGGCGGTGACGGTCACCCACAGATAAGTGTCCTTTTCGGCATAGCTGGTGTCGATGGTCAGCTTGTGCTCAGGAACGGCGGTGGGAGAAGTGGGAGCGAGGTCGTTCTTCTCGAAGTTGGAGCGCATCAACTCGACCACATGCATCCTGTAAACAGCGGTAGTATCGCTCATGCAGCTATAGCGTAGTCGGTTCCATCGGGACAATCCCTTTCCAGATGGTCGGTCCCGTTGGGCAATACTTTTTCGATGCCAATATGTTCCCATGTTTCCGCAGGAGGAATGGGGAACATTGATGCGGTCGGATCCGGATTTGGTTTCGGAAGCAAGAATTGAAACCAATCCTTGCCATAACCGGCCATTGGGTCTATTACCACATGGGTTCCCGAGGGCCAGATGAACTCAGGCTCCTCGGTTGCCATATTCGCCCAGAATCCGTGTATGGTGCCGTCGGCTTCGCCTTCGATCCCTCCGCTGTCACCGGGGAGGATGAAGTACACACCTTGTTCGGGGAAGATAGCTGTGACTTTGTCCATCACTTGTAGCTCCGTAAGCCTGAAATCAAGGTCAATTTCGTGTAAGTAGGCAGGCTGTACTTCGATGGCATGGGTGAGGCACAACGGGTCGAACTGGAAACGCAGGCGCACTTGCGGCCATTTATGAGCGATACGCAGCAGCTCTTCCCTGATCAAGACTTGCGAACTCATTTTAGCAGCATATTGAACAGTTTGACCACGCTGTCAGATGTCCTCAATGCTTCACGGCTATTCTGGGCATTGAAGGCAACTGTCTGATAATCCGCTTGTACCCGCATTCTCTTCAACCGCTGAATGTCATTGTTGAATTCCAGCGAAGCGCTTGGATCTTTCCTCCTGATCAGGTCTCGGACCTTATTGATCAAGTCGTTGTGGCTTCCTTGCGACCAATCATCCCGGACTTGGGGAACCATGGTCGTGCTGATGTGCAGCATGTGTTGCACGCAGCGGTAGTATGAGCAATGGACGCTGGATGAATACAATCCGTGGTCTATTAAAATTCCCGCAGCTGTCTCGTTCTCCTGGGATTTCTTGAGCAATTTGCTCATGCGCTCTTCCGGTCGTGTCGGGTTCTGAGTGACCGCTAAGATAATACACCGCTGCTGTCCACCAACATATTCAAAGCAAAGATCAAGCTTGATTAGATTCACCACCAACCAAATGCCAGCCCATTCGCTTCAGCTCCTTCTCCAAAGCAACCTTGTTCTTCGTATAGCTCACGAACTCCGCAATGGTTATTTCGGACGAGCTTTTGGAAGCCTTGTGGTCCTTGACGTAGCCCGTCAATTCAAGGTAGGGGCGTATGTGGAATTAAGTCGTTCCTCTTTGAACTGGAGCAAAGAAAGCTTCATTTCCGGCTTGCACTTTGGTTCAGGGAAAGGTCCTGACAATCCGCTGATGCTCATGCTGCAGCGAAGGGATGCTGGCGGCCCCGTCGAGGAGCGAGAATTGGGTTTGGACGTGGAGGTGCGAGAACGACATCGGATGTTCGGCGGAAAGCGGAGGCCGAAGTTACCGTGCGTGTGTGGGAAGTAAGAGGATCAGTTTTCCACAGGCGCTGAGGGACCTTCAAGGTCGTCTAGAGACAATCCTTGTTCTGCCAGTATTGAAGCCATTTCAGTCTCATCAAAGTATAGTGGGGGCATCAGAAGCGGCATTTCTCCTGTCTGGAGAAATTTGATTCCCACTTTACAACCTGGTGAGTAGTGCACGGACTTTTCAACCCAGAGCATGCGCACTCTATTGTCATCGGTCATCACAATCTTCTTCATGCAGTCAATGAGAGGCTTTGCCATATTGTCCACGTCCATTCTTTTCACTTGCTCAATTGTTCCGTGGAAATGGAGGTATAGAAGAATGTCCCCGGAATATGGGAATCGATGGTCAAGTTGCACTGCTGATATGAGCTGCCCGACTACGTCCTTATATCTAACCACATGAATGCGCTTGTGACTTTGGTTGGTCCTCACCTGAAGGTTGAGCATTAGGAGGAATACCTTGTCATAGAAGGTGTTCTCAAAGAACTTCACCGGTGCGTCCAGCCGGTCGCTTTCATCAATTGGTTCATTGGTGCTTGCCGAGCCGGTGCCTGGCGGATTGAAGTCGATCAATTTATCATTCATGCCATTAATGTGAGGCGGATTCAACCCATAAACGCAATCGCAGGGTAATTGGGTTAAGCAGTTGAACTCGTTTATGGGAGTATCAAAGTTGAAGCGTTTTCTGGGTCTGCTGTTGCTCATGCTACAGCGAAGGAATGCTGGCGGCCCCGTCGAGGAGCGAGAATTGGGTGTGGACGTGAAGGTGCGAGAACGACATCGGATGTTCGGCGGAAAGCGGAGGCCGAAGTTACCGTGCGTGGGTGGGAGGTAAGGGGATCAGTTTTCCACAGCATGTCCGTTCCCTCTGCTGCGTATGGTGTTCCGCGCATCATCTTTGTGCACATGTCGTCCACGCCGCGATCGCCCCGCAAGGAACGTATCCTTCGTTTCGCCCACTTCCTGGGAGGAGCGCTCATCGCCCTGCATGCCTTCGAGCGCTGGGAGCATGGTCATGCGACGTACATCCTCTTCGCGATCGCTGCAGTACTGTTCCTTGCACTGGCCGCCTTTCATCACAGCATCGCACAGCGCTATCCTTGGGTGGATGCGGTCTTCATTGGCATCGAGGCCCTGCTCTCCTTCACCATCATGTTCGAGTTCTTTGCGGTGGGTAAGAAGGGCCTACCGTTCATGTACCTGTTCGCAGGATGCATGCAACTATGGGCTGTCCGCGTCGCGCTGCGTCGTTCCGAACAGAAACGCGGGTCGGGTCACGGGACGGCTAGTTGAGCGACCGCACCTCCGGCTCGCAGCGCACCGGGAAGTTCACCGAATTGGCGATGAAGCACAGTTCATGCGCTTGATGGTGCAACACGATCGCCTTCGATACCATGGCCTCATCGCGCACCCTCACCTCGGGGTGAAGGGTCACCTCCAGGAAACGTCCGCTGCCGTCCGATGAGGTCTCCATGGTTCCTGTCGCATGGTCCACGTAGGCGGTCACCACCACCCCGTTGATCGCACAGACATGCAGGTAGCTCATCATGTGGCATGCGCTCAATGCGGCCACGAGCAGGTCCTCCGGGTTGTGTCGTCCCGGATCGCCGCGGAACGTCGGGTCGGCTGAACCAAGCAACTCCGGCTTGCCGTTGATGCTGATCCGATGATCGCGTTTGTAGCTGCGGTAGTGGTCGGTACCGGTGCCGAGGTTGCCGGTCCACTCCATGGAGAGGGCATAGTGGTGCGTGTGCGACATGGCGCGAAGTTCCGGCATCCGCGTACCTTCACCAGCATGCAGGTGCTTGAACGCTTCTACACGGCCTTCTCCCAACGCGACTGGGCCACCATGGGCGCGTGTTACCATTCCGACGCCCGCTTCAGTGATCCCGTATTCACCGACCTGGATGCGGCTGGGGTGCGGTCCATGTGGCGCATGCTACTTACCAGCGGCACCGACCTGCGGATCACGTTCCGCGTGCTGGAGGAGAGCGCCACCGGGGGGCGTGTGCGCTGGGAGGCGTGGTACACGTTCAGCCGCACGAAGCGTCCGGTGCATAACGTGATCGCGGCCGAGTTCACCTTGAAGGACGGGCTCATCCTCGTTCATCAGGACCGTTTCGACCTCTGGCGCTGGAGCCGACAGGCCCTCGGACTGCCTGGCCTTCTCCTGGGCTGGTCACCAATCATCGCAAACAAGGTGCGGGCCACGGCTGCGCAGGCGCTCTCGAAGCAACGCCACCAGTTCCCTGATTAGCGGCCTTTGAGTTCGGTCGCCTTCAGCGCTTTGATCTCGCGTCGCGTCAGCGCATGCTTATCCACGTACCACGCAGGATCCACCTGGATACGCGCCTTATTCCTGGATCGTCCGTCCACGCTGGAAGATCGCCACGTGGTGCCCAACGCGATGAGGGTCGTTCCATCTCCGATACGCATCCTGACCGGGAGTTCGAGGCCAGGCACCGCGTTCGCACAGCGCATCCACAGGCGGCCTTTCACCACGGCATGTTCCAACACCGGGATCTTCGTGGTGCGCAGGTATTGATCGAAGAGCGTGGGATGCAACTGTTCGCGGGTAGTGCTGTTGTATCCGATGAGGAATGCTTCCACCTCCGCACTGGTGACCACCTTGTGTTTGAAGGTGCGGTTCATGTCCAACAGTAGGTCCTTGAACGTGCTATCGCCGACAATGTGCCGGATCATGTGAATGAGGTTGGCGCCCTTGTAGTACATGTCACCGCTGCCTTCCTCGTTCACCCCATAAGGACCGATGATGGGCACATCGTTGCGGATGTTCTTGCGCAATCCGATGACATACTCCTGTGCGGCGTCAGGCCCCTGTTCGCACTCGGTGAAAAGGGTCTCGGTATAGTCCGTGAAGCCCTCGTGCACCCACATGTCAGAGATGTCAGCCGTGGTGATGCTGTTGCCGAACCACTCATGACCGCTCTCGTGGATGATGATGTAATCCCACTCCAGCCCGTGTCCTGTTCCGCTCAAGTCGCTCCCGCGATAGCCGTTCACATAGTTGTTGCCATAGGCAATGGCGCTCTGGTGCTCCATGCCCAGGTGCGGCGACTCCACCAGCTTGTAGCCATCCCGGTAGAAGGGGTAGGGCCCCAGCCATTCTTCGAAGCAGCGCAGCATCTCGGGCACCTGCTTGAATTGGTCCCGCGCCTTGGCCTCGTTGCCGGCGAGCACCCAGTAGTCGCATTGAAGTGGACCATCCACACCCGTGTACACCTCGTTCCAATGGGTGTATTTGCCGATGTAAGGGATAAGGTTGTACGTGTTGATGGGATCGCTCACCTGCCATTCCCACGTGGTGGTGCCATCGCCGTTGG
>Ga0075158_10002239_pt1 | contig 14165 bp, 12 predicted proteins | sample JI91814BDNA_FD_70968 | JGI IMG/M metagenome (GOLD analysis project Ga0075158, IMG submission 70968) | Wastewater effluent complex algal communities from Wisconsin, to seasonally profile nutrient transformation and Carbon sequestration -... | ecosystem: Engineered > WWTP > Effluent > Algae... | reverse complement strand
GGGTCCCTGGGCGGCCCGGACCGCGGGGTGCTGTACGAGCGGACCAACGGCGGCGAGGTCCAGTTCACCCGCTGCACGCTCGCGGATCCCGCGTTCTTCCAGGCCTGCATCGACCTGCCGACCGAGGACGACAACTGCTGGATCACCGGGGCGTGGTTCACGGCGTGCGAGCTCGCGGCGCCGATGTGCCCGGGCATCTGAGCGGCGCGCGACGAGGTCACTTCTTGGCGGGGTCGGGCGGGGTGGTCGCCTCGCGGACGCGGTTGACCCGGGCCATGTCGGCGGCGATCACGGCGGCGACCTGGGGCGTCGCGCCGGCGGTCAGGGCCGCGTAGGCCTGCTCGTTGCGGGCGTCGCTGGCCCGGATCTCCGGGTCGTCGGAGTCGTCGCCCGGCATCTCGACCCGCAGCTCGCGGAGGATCATGAGCAGCCCGGCGGCGATCGGCAGGGCCAGGAGGGCGCCGAGGATGCCGAGCAGGGTCCCGCCGATCAGCAGGGCGAGGATCACCGTCGCGGCCGACAGGCGCAGGACCCGGCCGTACACCCGGGGGATCAGGATGCGGCTCTCGAACTCCATGTAGACGATCATCACGACCAGCACGAGGATGGCGACGCCCTGGTCGACCGTGAGCGCGCTGAGGACCGCGGGGGTGATGGCCATCAGGGCGCCGACGAATGGCAGGACGTCGGCGAGGCCGGCGAACACCGCGATCGGCAGGGCGTTGGGCACCTGGCAGACCGTCAGCAGGCCGAACATGAACAGCGTGATCGCCCCCGAGGTGATCAGCTGGCCGCGCACGTAGCCGCCGACGATCACCTCGAGCTCGATGAGGATGCGGGCCAGTCGCACGTGGTAGCGGCGCGGCACGACCGCGTACAGGCCGCCGAGCGTGCGCTGATGATCGGCGAGGATGTAGAACGCGAGGATGATCGAGGTCGCGGCGTATCCGAGGACCAGCAGGGCCTGCGACGAGTAGGTCAGGACCGTGGTGCCGAGCGAGGCGAGCAGCTCGCTCGACCCGCTGTCGCGCACGAGCTCGGCCAGCGGGGCGGTCAGCGGCCGCCCCTGCAGCCACTCGATCAGCGCGTCGCGCCGGCCGGGGGCCGCCTCGAGCAGCTCCATCACCTGGCCGGCCAGCGGCGGCAGCGTGACCAGCACGAGCACGGATGTCACGGCGAGCAGCGCCACGAACACCAGCAGGACGGCCCAGCCGCGGCCGAGCCCGCGGCGGTTGAGCCCGAGGATCAGCGGGTTGAGGGTGCCGACCAGCACCAGCGCGAAGACCACCACGAGCACGACGGTCCACAGCTGCACGACCAGCCACACGCCGATCATCGTCGCCAGCACGAGGAAGATGGTGCGCAGGCTGAGGTCGAAGCGGACGACCCGCACCGGCGGCGCCGACCCCGAGCTGCCCGTCTTGGTGTCTTCGTCGCGGCGCACGGGGTCGTTCGGCATGTCCGCCTCTCTACGCGCGGTCGGCCAGGGCCGCGGACATCGGGCCCACAGCGACGCGATGCGGCCAGAAAGGCCGGGCCGGAGGCGTGCGCGTGGCCGACTGCGCCGGACCCGCGGCGTTGCCGTGAATCCCCAATCACAGCAGTTGCAGGGCCGCGGCAACGTTTTCGCGCGGCGATGCACATCGGACCGCAGGACAGCCGCGACTATCGTGATAGTTCCACGGCACCATGAAAGACCAGACGATCTACGACATCCTCCACAAAGAGCACGAGACCGTCCAGGGCATCCTCGACAAGATCGACGAGACGGACGGCGGAGCGGCCCGCAGCAAGCTGCTGGAGCAGCTCAAGGCCAACCTGCTGCCGCATATGCACGCCGAGGAGCAGGTGTTCTACAAGCCGCTGCGGGGCGGCGAGGACGAGACCCGCGAGACGGCCCTCGACGCGACGGAGGAGCACCGCGCCGCCCGCCACGTGCTGCAGGAGCTCGAGCGCCTGAGCCCCGACGGCGAGCTGTGGAAGGCCCGGTTCCACGTGCTCAAGGAGAGCATCGAGCACCACGTCGAGGAGGAGGAGGGCGAGGTGTTCAAGAAGTCCAAGTCGGAGTTCTCCACCGAGGAGGCCGTCGAGATCGGCCGGCAGTTCCTGGCGTCCAAGAAGGAGTTCATCGCCCAGCAGATGCCGGTCAAGAAGGCGGGCTGACGGCTGCTCGGGCGTTGACGGCGACGCGGGTTGTCGCCTAAGCCGGGGATCATGCGCGCAGCCCCCGGCCTCGGCCTCGTCCTCGTCCTCGCCACCGCCTGCAACGGAGGCTCCGGAGACGCCGAGGGCACGTCCGCCGCGACCGTCGTCACCACGGTCCACCCCACCGTCGCGGGCTCGACCGGGCCCGCGACGACGTCCGCGACCACCGGCGCGGACGGGACGACCGCGGGCTCCACGGGCGAGACCACGTCCAGCGAGACGTCCACGTCCACGACCACGTCCACGACCACGTCGATATCGACGAGCGAAGCGACCGGCGACGCGAGCACGGGCCCCGACACATGCGTCTACGAGCTGGTGTTCGAGCAGCCGGGCGAGCTCCTGACCGTCACCTACGACAATTCGCTGTTCTCGATCAAGCCGCTGCCGGAGGGCGCCTCGTTCTACTGCATGCGGATCGAGTACGACCTGCAGACGGCCGACAGCTTCGAGAAGATCCTGATGGATTTTGAGGGATGCCCGATCTACACCGGCGTGTCGGGGCTGCGGGGGACGCCGAAGCAGACCGGCAAGGCGCTGGCCAACGTCTTATTTAAAGACTACATGGTCGGGTGCGAGCCGGGCCCCGATCGCCTCGAGATCGACACATTCGTGGACAGCGCCCTCAAGCATGGACCGTGGCCGATGGGCGGCCTGTACCACTTCGAGGTGACCGTCGAGCCGTTCACCTCGCGCGTGCGGATCTTTCAGGGCGGCGAGCAGCTCGGCGAGGCCGTGGAGGCCTCGATCGCGGGGGCCACCCTCGACGATGCCCGCGACCCGGTGGTCGAGCTCGGCATGTCAGGCCCGGCGGACGGCGCCTACTTCCCCAACTACGACGGCGTGTACAGCAACCTGCAGATCTGGGCCGAGGTCGCGCTGTGACGGCGCGACCGGCTGTTCGAGTCCATCGCGCAACTCGTACCGGATCTGCCAGAACAACTTGCGGCGCATCCACTGCACCGCGGCGGATGAACTCGTTTAGAACCATGGAGATGATGTCCGCGCGGGTATGGGGGACCCAGGCCGCATTGCGGGCCGTCGACGCTTCCATGGATTCCACCGCGCAAGCCGCATCGCACGAGCCCGCCGTGCTCGCGACAGAGCCCCCGTGGCATCCGCCCGCGGAGTTCGACGACTACCGGATCGTTCGCCCGCTCGGTCAAGGTGCGATGGGGGACGTGTACCTCGCGCACGACCTCGTGCTCGATCGTCCGGTCGCGGTGAAGTTCATCGGGCACCTCGACCAGGGCGCGCGCGAGCGGTTCCTGGTCGAGGCCCGCGCGGCGGCCCGCATCCATCACCCCAACGTGATGGCGATGTTCCGCATCGGCGAGCAGGGCGGCCACCCGTACCTCGTCAGCGAGTACATCCGCGGCAAGAGCCTCGCCGAGCTGGCGCTGCCGATCCCGTGGACCGAGGCGCTGGGGCTCGCCGTCGGGCTCGCGCGCGGGCTGGCGGCGGCCCACCGCCACGGCGTGCTCCACCGCGACATCAAGACGGCCAACGCGGTCCTCGACGAAGAGGGCGTCGTCAAGCTCCTCGACTTCAGCCTCGCCAAGCTGATCGACGCGCCGGTCGGCGTCGACGCCGGGGACGGGCGCGCCGCGCAGGTCACGAGCCTCGAGACGACCACCGCGGGCACGCTGCTCGGGACCCCGAATTACATGGCGCCGGAGCTGTGGCGGGCCGAGCCGGCGACCCGCAGCTCCGACGTGTACGCGCTCGGGGTGCTGATCTACATGCTGTGCTGGGGCCGCCCGCCGATCGAGGCGAACACCGCGGTCGAGCTGGCCGAACTCGTGCAATCGCTGGGGCCGCCGTCGCTCCTCGATCGGGTCCCGGGCATCGATCCGCAATTCGTGGCGGTCGTGGAGCGCTGCCTCCGGCACGCGGCCGACGAGCGCTACGCGTCCGGTGAGGAGCTGCGGGTCGCGCTCGAGGCGATCGTGCCGCAGGCCCACGCCGCCGCGGCCCGCCGCGGCAACCCGTATCGCGGGCTGCGGGCCTTCGAGGCCGAGCACCGCGACGTGTTCTTCGGGCGCACCAGCGAGATCCAGACCGTCGTCGATCGCCTGCGCGACCACCCGCTGGTCGTCGTCACCGGCGACTCCGGGGTCGGCAAGTCGTCGCTGTGCCGCGCCGGCGTGGTCCCGGCGATCCTCGGCGGCGCGCTCGACGTCGGCATCGCCCGCAAGTGGCGGTCCGCCGCGTTCACCCCCGGGCGCCAGCCGGTGCAGGCGGTCGTCGCGGCGCTCGCCCGCTGCCTGCAGCGCTCGCCCGCCGGGGTCGCCGCGGCCCTCGAGGAGGACACGGCGCAGTTCGCCCGCGACCTGCGCCGCGAGCTCGGACCGGGCCGCGGCATCGTCCTGCTCGTCGATCAGCTCGAGGAATTGGTGACCCTCGCCGGCCCGCTCGAGGCGGCCCGCGCCGCCCGCCTGATCGCCCGCCTCGCCGCCGACATCCCCGGCGTGCGGGTCGTGGCGACCGCCCGCGGCGACTTCCTGACCCGCATCGCCCAGCTGCCCGGGCTGCAGGACGGCCTCCCGCGCGCGTTGTACTTCCTCCTGCCGCTGTCGACCGCGGGCGTGCGCGAGGCGGTGGTCGGCCCGGCCCACGCGCAGGGCGTGCGGTTCGAATCCGAGGAGCTCGTCGATCGCCTGGTCACCGCCGGCGTCGAGGGCAGCCTGCCGCTGCTGCAGTTCGCCCTCGCCGAATTGTGGGAGGCCCGCGACGCCGGCAGCGTGACGATCACCGCGGCCGCGCTCGAGCGCATCGGCGGGGTCTCGGGCGCGCTGGCCCGCCACGCCGACAGCGTCATCGCCCGCCTGACCGCCGGGCAGCGCCGGGCCGCCCGTTTGGTCCTGATGCGCCTCGTGACGGTCGACGACACCCGCGCCAGCCTGCCCGCCGACGAGCTGGTGACCGGCGAGGAGTCGCAGGCCGCGCTCGACGCCCTGGTCGCCGCGCGCCTGCTGGTGATCCGCGACGTCGACGACGGCACGGTCCACGAGATCGCCCACGAGGCGCTGATCCGCGGCTGGCTGACCCTGCAGATCTGGCTCGACGAGGATCGCGAGGCCCGCGGCATCCGCCACCGCCTCGAGGCCGCCGCCGCCGAGTGGGACCGCCTCCACCGCCCGCCCGAGGTCCTGTGGCACGAGCGCCAGCTCGCCGAGGCCGCGCTCGTCGACGCCTCCGCCCTGCGCCCGCGCGAGCTGGCGTTCCTGGCCGCCAGCAGGACCCGCGTGCGCCGCCGACGGACCGGACGGCGCCTCGCCGTGCTCGCGGCGCCGGTGCTCGTCGTGCTCATCGTGTTCGGCGTGCGCCTCGCGCAGCACCTCGAGCTGGGCCGCCGCATCGCCGACCACCACGCCGCGGCGACGGTCGCCCGCGAGGCCGCGCGCGCCCGCGGGGTCGAGGTGGCGGCGCGGCGGGCCGAGGCGTTCGCCGCGTTCGACGCCCGCGACCGGGCCGGCGGCGAGGCGGCGTGGCAGCATGCCGTCGACGCCGCCCCCGAGGCCGCGCGCCTGCTCGACGAGGCCGCCCGCGAGCTCGAGAGCGCGGTGAGCCTCGACCCGGCCCGCGCCGACCTGCGCGCCGAGTTCGCCGCCGCGCTGCACGACCGGGCGCTGCTCGCCGAGCAGGCCCACGACGTCGACGCGGCCGCGGCGCTGATCGCCCGCGCCGCGCTGCACGACGTCGATGGCCAGCAGCTGGCCCGCTGGCTGGCGCCCGCGCAGCTGACGATCGACAGCACGCCGCCGGGCGCCCGCGTCACGCTGCAGACCTTCGAGGCCACGCCGACCGGCGGGCGCAGCCTGGTCGACGAGCGCGACCTCGGGCCCACGCCGATCGCCGCGATGGAGCTGCCAGCCGGGTCCTACCTGCTCACCTTCACCGGCGAGGGCCTGGCCGACGTGCGCGTCCCGCTGCTGCTGCGCCGCGGCGAGGTCCACACGGCCGCGCCGGCGCTGCCCGCGGCGACGAGCGTGCCGGACGGGTTCGTGCACGTGCCGGCGGGGCGGTTCCTGTTCGGCGCGGCCGCCGACGAGGACCTGCGCAAGGGCTTCCTCGGGGCGGTGCCGATGCACGAGGTGTCCACCGACGCCTACCTGATCGCCCGCCACGAGACGACCTACGCCGACTGGATCGCCTACCTCGAGGCCACGCCGCCCGAACAGCGCGCGGATCGCCTGCCCGGTCGCCACGCCGTCGGCATCCAGAAGGCGCCGACTCTGGCCCGCCGCGGCGACGGCACGTGGGAGCTGCGGTACCTCCGCAACGACCGCGAGCTCGCGTCCGGCGTCACCGACGCGTTCGTCTACCCGACCCGCGATCGCAACCAGACGCAGGACTGGACCCGCTTCCCGGTCAGCGGCATCGACTGGGCCGACGCCGACGGGTACCTGCGCTGGCTGGACGCCAGCGGCCGCGTGCCCGGGGCGCGGTTCTGCAGCGAGGTCGAGTGGGAGCGAGCGGCCCGCGGCGCCGACGGCCGCAGCTTCCCGCACGGCGACCGCCTGAGCCCCGCCGACGCCAACATCGACGAGACCTACGGCCGCGACTTCGCGGCGATGGGCCCCGACATGGTCGGCACGTTCCCGGCGTCGCGCAGCCCGTTCGGCCTCGACGACGCCGTCGGCAACGTGTTCGAGTGGACCGCCTCCGCGTTTTCCAGCGACGAGAAGATAGCCCGCGGCGGCGGCTTCTTCTTCGCCGCGCTCACCGGCTCCTCGGTCAACCGCGCCGCGTTCAGCGCCGACTTCAGCGACGGATCGCTCGGCCTGCGGGTCTGCGCAACGCCATTCGCGGGGCGCTGAGCCGCATTTGTTTCACTGTCGTCGAACCGCGACACCGATGACATTTACGTCCTCGGAGAACCGTATGCATCGAAACCTGTCGGGTCGAATGATGGTCGTGGGTCTGGGGCTCGGTGTGCTCGGCTGCGACATGGAACCGGGCTCGGAGCACCTCGGCGGCGCGGACATGGAGCTGCGCTCGGAGATCCCGAACGGCCAGGTCCTCAACTCGGCGGTGCTCAACGGGATCCAGTTCAACGGGATCCAGTTCAACGGGATCCAGTTCAACGGGATCCAGTTCAACGGGATCCAGTTCAACGGGATCCAGTTCAACGGGATCCAGTTCAACGGCTCGTCGTTCTCCGGCACGATCGACCTCGGCAACGGCCCGGTCCTGAAGTCCGGCCTCGACTTCATCGGCGCCGAGATCAAGCTGTCCACCGCCACGGCCACCTACACCCTGAAGTTCGACAACATCTACAAGAACCCGGCCCAGCCGACCAGCGACGTGTACTTCTACTCGATCTCGTGGCGCGACGACGCCGTCGGCACCTGGTCGAGCATGTGCACCGACGGCTCCGGCAGCCCGATCGAGGCGATCCCCATGACCAATTACTGGAACATGGCGACCGGCGCCCGCGTCGACGACACCAACGTGATCACCTTCGCCTGTCGCGGCGCCGTGCTCGCCAAGTGCGTCGAATGGGGCTACGTCCCGTGGAAGACGGCGACGATGTGCGACGAGAAGGGCAACAACTGCGTGGTCAAGTCCCTCAAGGACCACCACCAGGCCTGCACCCGCCTGGCCCGCGCCGACTACTGCGGCGACGGCCGGTCGTACACGTTCAACGGCACCCCCATCGACGTGTACGACCGCGTCAGCCCCAAGCTCCAGGCGCGCACCACCAGCGGCGCCGCCTGGCCGGTCGAGGCCGAGTGGAGCCCGAACGGCGCGACCTGCGTCGGCAACGAGCTGCGCATGCAGATGTACGACGACCAGGGCATTCCCTACACCACCCCGGCCTGCCTCGGCGTGCTCGACGGCCTCGACCATTGCGGCGACTTCCACAAGTCGCGGCCGACCTCGCTGATCGCCAACGCCTATTGCTTCCAGTGGACGTCGAACCCGACCCTGTGCGGCACCGCGGGCGACGACACGGCGCCGAAGAAGCCGGCCAAGAAGTAGGGCCGCCAAGATTGCCGGTCCGCGGCCCCGCGCGGCGGCTTTACGCCGCGCGGCGCACACCTTAGAAAGCACGCGCTACGATGGCCACCCACATCATCTACAAGCTCGGCCCGTTCACCGTCCCCGGCCTCGAGGCCCCGCGCTACGTCCGGGTCTACGTGCCCGACGAGCAGCCGTCGGCGCCGCTGCCGGTGCTCTACATCTTCGACGGGCAGAACGTCTTCCACGACGCGCCGTCGTTCTCGGGCGGGTGGTACCTGCATCACGCGGTCCACGACCTCCACCAGGAGGGCAAGCCGGCCCCGGTGATCGTCGGCATCGACCACGGCAACGAGCACCGCGTGCACGAGCTGTCGCCGTTCCCGTGCGAGGGCAGCCGCGGCGAGGCCGACCTGCTGATCCGCTGGATCGCCCGCGAGCTCGCGCCGCGGATCCGCGGCGAGTTCCCGGTCCGCAGCGACGTCGCCGGCACCGGCATCGGCGGCTCGTCGATGGGCGGGCTCGCCGGGCTGTACGCCCACTTCCGCCGCCCCGACGTGTTCGGCGCGGCGATGTGCATGTCGCCGTCGTTATGGTTCGCCGACTACAAGATCTTCGAGGAGTTCCCGAAGTGGCGGCGGCCGTGGACGTCGCGGATCTACCTCGACGCCGGCGCGCACGAGGGCGAGATGCTGGCCGACGCCTCGCGCCTGGCCGCGCTGCTGCGCGACCGCGGCTACACCGACGACGAGGACCTGCTTTGGCACCCCGACCCGTACGGCCAGCACAGCGAGCGAGATTGGCGCAAGCGCGCCCCCCAGGCGCTCGAGCGCCTGTTCACCGGGATCGGCGGGGCGTACGCGGGTGAGCCGGTCGCCGACGAGGAAGCCGCGTAGCGCCGGGGAGCCGCGTGGTATAAGCCGCGCATGGTCGCCCCCGGACCTGCCGACGATCCGGCAGGCACAACGCTCGAATCTCCTGCCATTCACCGAATCATGCGCCGCGCGGTGGTCGTGCCGCTCATCGTGGTGCTACTGCTGTGCGGGCTGCTCGGCTGGCAGGTCCGCGGGCTCATCCACGAGTACGGGTGGGTGACCCACACCGAGCGCGTGCTGGCGCAGATCCACCTGACGCAGCGGCTCGTCGTCGACCACGAGACGGCGCTGCGGGCCCACCTGCTGATCGGTGATCCAGAGTTCCTGGCCCCCTACCGCGAGGCCGAGCGCGCGCTGCCCGACGTGCTCGCCGAGCTCGAGCGCGAGACCAGCGACAACGCGGGCCAGCAGGTCCGCATCGCCGAGCTGCGCCGGCTGTACAGCGACTGGAAGTCGATCGCCGACCAGGCACTCGGCGACGCCGCGGTCTGCGACCCCCGGTTCCGCGACGCGGTGGTGGTCGCGATGCGCGAGCGCAAGGTCGCGATGGACGCGATCCGGACCGTCGTCGCCGCGATGGTCGACGAGGAGCGCGGCCTGATGCGCGACCGCGCGGCCAGGGTGACGACGGCGGACCGCGTCGTGATCATCGGCGGGGCCGCGCTCGGGCTGCTGGTCGCGGTCGTGCTGATCGTGGTGTTCCGCCGCTGGCTGGTCCAGCTCGACGCCACCTACCGGCGCATCCTCGATCAGCGGGCCGCCAGCGAGGAGCGCGAGCGCGAGGCCAGGACCGCGGCCGAGGCGCTCGCGGCCGACATCCTGAGCCAGAGCCAGGCGCTCGAGCGGCGGTTCACCGCGCTGCGCGACGAGCTCGACGACCTGCGCCAGAGGCCATGAGCGAATGGTCGACGCGAACACCAGCCCGAGCATCGACCTCCACGAGGCCGCCCAGACCAAGCTGGTGCGGGTCCTCGGCCCGAGCCACGGCCGCGTCGTGTTCGCGGAGGCGCTGAAGGGCGTCGGGCTCGACCGCATCCACACCGCGGATCAGCTGTTTCGCCTCGGCCAACACCTCGAGGCGCGCGGCGGGTTCGCGGCGACGGTCGGCGCCCTGCTGTGCCTGACCGCGGTGATGCACGGGGCCGCGGGTCGCCGGTTGTGACGCGCAAATCGGCCGCGCAGCGGCGCTGATGCTGCCGCCTCGCCTCGTATGCACGGGGCGGTCGCAGCGCCCGGACGCGGCGATATCCTCGGTGTGTCGCGCGGCGGCCCGCCAGCGTGATTCTTCGGGAAGAATGACGATTCGGAGTTGCCACGCCGGAGGATCGCCCGCAAGGTTCGGCCGCCGCTGGACCTCGTGCCGCCCCGATCGTGGGCCGCGCGTCCGCGACAGGGAGACGAGGAAGCATGCGAACGGTGATACTTTGTGCATTGATGGCACTCGGGGCAGCGCCCGCGTGCAGCGGCGGCGACGGCAAGGTCGACGCCGACAACACCAAGAAGAACGCGCGAGATCGTGACAGCGGCGCCGTCACCCCGATGGACCAGGGCAACAGCGCCGCGGACCTCGACATGACGCAGAAGATCCGCCAGGCGGTGGTCGCCGACGACTCGCTGTCGAGCAACGCGAAGAACGTCAAGATCATCACCAAGGACGGCGCTGTCACGCTGCGCGGGCCGGTGAAGGACGAGGCCGAGAAGGCCCGCGTCGTCAGCCTCGCCAAGAACATCGCCGGCCAGGCGCCGGTCGACGTGCAGATCGAAGTCGAGACCAAGTAGCCGAGACACCGAGGACACCATGAAAAAAGCCATTGTTTGTACCGTCGACACGCGCGATCAGGCCGAGGCCGCCATCCGTCTGCTGACCGACGCCGGGTTCGGCACCAACGACATCTCCGTGCTCATGTCCGACGCCGAGGGCACCAAGGACTTCGCCCACGAGCACAACACCAAGGCGCCCGAGGGCGCGATCGGCGGGGCCGCGGCCGGCGGGATGCTCGGCGGCGGCCTCGGCCTCGCCATCGGGCTCGGCGCGCTCGCGATCCCGGGGCTCGGGGCGTTCATCGCCGCGGGTCCGCTGCTCGCCGCGCTCAGCGGGGCCGCCGCGGGCGCGACGCTCGGCGGTGTGACCGGTGCGCTCGTCGGCCTCGGCGTCCCCGAGATCGAGGCCAAGGTCTACGAGGGCAAGCTCCACAGCGGCCACCTGCTGATGTCGGTGCACACCGACAACAACGAGGAGCGCAAGCGGGCCGAGGACATCCTGAAGAACCTCGGCGCGCAGCACATCAGCACCACGACCGAGGTCGCCGTGCCCCGCGACGCTCGCTGACCGCGGCGTTCGCGAGTCAGGCCGGACGCGTCACCGACGCGTCCGGTCTTATTCGTCGTGGTGCGGCCGAGACCCACCTCACGGTCCATCGCCCCTGCTTCGCGGCGATCCGGGGTAAGTTGACGGATCGCATCTATACCCACCGAACCGATCGATAGCATTCCGCGGTCGCCACAATTGATCGGGGCGGTGACCAATACGGACGGCGCCGACCCGGCGCTCCGCGACACCGTCGCACTGTTCGAGGCCACCGAGCAGCCCGGCACGACCGACGATTGCATGTCCTCGCCGTTCTATAATGATACGTCGACCAGCCGGATCGCCGCGTTCGCCGAGCTCCGCGCGCGCGTGCCCGGCACGCAGCTCGCGGAGCGGGTCCTCGGGGTGTCGTGATGGCCGAGGACGAGGACGACGAGATCGGGCAGCTCCGCCCGGCCGCGCCGCAGAGCGCCGCGCGCATCTTCCTGGCTCGCAAGCAGGCGGACCAGGCGCTGCGAGACAGCGCGCGCCGCCACCAATTCTTCGCGGAGCTGGCCGCGAACAGCCAGCCGCTCACCGACGCCGAGCAGGTCATGACGCTCACCGCCCGTTTGCTCGCCGAACACCTCGACGTCGACCGCTGCGCGTACGCGGAGATCGAGGACGAGGCGATGTTCGTGATCACCGGGGACCACTCGCGCGGGGTCCCCAGCATCGTCGGGCGCTGGCCGCTGGCCGGGTTCGGGCCGGAGCTCACGCGCTGCATGCTGGCGAACGAGCCGTTCGTGCTGGCCGACGTCGACGCGGATCCGCGGGCCGGCCCCGACCTCGCGGCCTACCGCGCGACCGCCATCGGCGCGGTGATCTGCGTGCCGCTGCACAAGGCCGGGCGCCTCACCGCGGCGATGGCGGTGCACCACCGAACGCCGCGCCCGTGGACCGCGGCGGACGTCGAGGTCGTGCAGACGGTGGCCGCCCGCTCGTGGGAGTCGATCGAGCGGACCCGGGTCGCGCGCGGGCTGCGTGACACCGTCGATCGCCTGGCGCTCGCGCTGGCGGCCGCCAGCCTCGGCGACTGGAGCTGGAACGCGGCGACCGACATGGTGACGATGTCCGAGCGCGCGGCGGAGATGTTCGGCGTCCCGCCCGGATCGGTCCTGTCGTGGACGCGGCTGCAGGACCGCATCCACGCCGACGACCAGGCGCGCGCGCGACGAGCGGTCGAGCGCGCGGTCGAGGACCGCGGCCTGTACGACGTCGAGTACCGGGTGCAACGACCCGACGGCGTGGAGCTGTGGGTCTCGGCCCGCGGACGCGCCCAGTACGACGCGACGGGTCGACCGCTCGGCATGTTCGGCGTGGTCCAGGACATCACGCAGTACAAGCGCCAGGACCTGCAGCTGCGCGAGCGCGCCGAGCAGCTGGCCGACGCCGACCGCAAGAAGGACAGGTTCATCGCGCTGCTGGCCCACGAGCTGCGCAACCCGCTCGCGCCGATCCGCCACGGCTTGCAGGTGATGCGCCTCGCCCCGCCGGACTCGCCGATGGTGGTCCGCGTCCGCACGATGATGGACCGCCAGCTCGGCCACATGGTCCGCCTGATCGACGACCTCCTCGACATCTCGCGGATCAACCAGAACAAGCTGCACCTCCGGCGCGCGCGCGTGGTGCTGGACGACGTCGTCAACCACGCGGTCGAGGCGGCCCGCCCGATGATCGAGGAGGCCGGACACACGCTCACGATCTCGCTGCCGGGCGAGCCCGTGTTCCTCGACGCCGACCTCACCCGCCTGGCCCAGGTGTTTAGCAACCTCCTGATGAACAGCGCCAAGTACACCGAATCCGGCGGGCGCATCGACCTCACGGCCGCGCGCGACGGCGGCTGGCTGGTCGTCTCGGTCCGCGACTCCGGCATCGGCATCTCGCCCGCGGGCCTGCCCGATGTCTTCGACATGTTCTCGCAGGGCGACCAGAGCATCGAGCGGTCCGCCGGCGGCCTCGGGATCGGCCTCGCGCTGGTGCGCGGCCTGACCGAGATGCACGGCGGCTCGGTCGCGGCGAGCAGCCCGGGCCCCGGCCAGGGCAGCACGTTCAGCGTGCGGCTGCCGCTGCTCACCTCGGCCCCCGCGCCCGTCGTCGCCCAGGTCCCCGAGGTCTCGCGCCGCAGCGGCCCCGCCCGGCGGATCCTGGTCGCCGACGACAACGAGGACTCCGCCGGCGCCCTGGCGATGATGCTGGGGCTGCTCGGCGATCACGTCGACACCGCGCGCGACGGCGTCGAGGCGGTCGAGGCCGCCGAACGACTGCGCCCGCAGATCGTCCTGATGGACATGGGCATGCCGCGCCTCAACGGCTACGACGCGACCCGCCGCATCCGCGAACAACCTTGGGGCCAGGCCATGACGATCGTCGCCCTGACCGGCTGGGGGCAGGACGCCGACCGCGCCCAGTCGCGCTCGGCTGGCTGCGACGGGCACCTCGTCAAACCGGTCAGCCTCGCGGACCTCGAGCGATTGCTCGCGGGGCTGACTCGCGGTCGATCTCGGCGCGATTGAAGCGCGCGGGGCGGGTGGTGTTGTCGGGCGTCCTCGGCGCGGGTGAAGTACGCGGGGCGGGTGGTTTCGTCGGCGGACGACGGGAGGGCCGCCAGCTCTGGGTCCCTCACGACGGCGGCATCCCCGTGGCACGTGCTCGCCGCCCGGTCCGCGCAAAGACCTCGATCTCGGCTCGCTGCACAACGGGTAGCATCACCGAGACTATCGCCTAATTGCGGCTCCGCGCGAGCCCCGGGGCCCCTCCGCCTGTGTCCC